>Ga0172381_10000069_pt1 | contig 107193 bp, 98 predicted proteins | sample Leawel6488metaG_FD_119754 | JGI IMG/M metagenome (GOLD analysis project Ga0172381, IMG submission 119754) | Leachate microbial communities from a municipal landfill in Southern Ontario, Canada - Leachate well 64-88 metaG | ecosystem: Engineered > Solid waste > Landfill > Unclassified | place...
AAGATTCCGGCGTGGACTCCGTGGAAAAACGAAAATTAAAATCCGCCTGCAACTGGCCGGGAATGACGTTGTTAGCCCCGGTACCCGCGTGGATATTGGAGAACTGCAAGCGGGTAGGCGGGAAAAAATCATTCCCCGCATCCCAGGACTGATCCACGAGATCCGCGAGTGGGCGGAAGGCGCGGTGGATGGGATTATCGGCCTTGTCGGGGTAAGCCACATGGCCCTGAATGCCGTGTACCGTCAGGCGCCCGTTGAGCGAACCGCGCCGACCATTTTTGATGACGTCCCCCAGCACCTTTTCGGAGGAGGGCTCGCCTACCACGCACCAGTCGATGGTCTCCCCATGCTCCCGCAGCCAGTCCACCACATGGCGGGTGCCGTGGGTGGCGATGCCTTCTTCATCGGAGGTGATCAGAAAGGCCAGACGACCGGAATGCCCCGGATGCAGGGCGACAAAACGCTCTGCGGCGACCACCATGGCGGCGAGACTGCCCTTCATGTCGGCAGCACCACGCCCATAGAGCATGCCGTCGCGGATGACCGGCCGAAAGGGGTCGCTTTGCCATTCCGCGAGCGGGCCGCTGGGGACTACATCCGTATGCCCCGCAAAACAGAGTCGTGGACCGGCGCCACCTCGCTCCGCCCAGAAATTCTCCACCCCGTTGGCAGGCAGACGCGTCACCCGAAAACCCACAGCCTTCAGCCGGGCGATCATCAGATCCTGACAGCCTGCATCCTCCGGGGTCACCGAAGGGCGGGAAATCAGGTCTTCAGCCAGTTCCAGCACGGCGCTCTTGCCCACGGGGCACTCCCTCAGATATCGCGGAGAATGGCGTTGATGCCCACTTTGCCAAGAGTCTTGGCATCCACCTGCTTGACGATGACCGCGCAGTAGAGGCTGTAGCTGCCGTCATTGGAGGGCAGGCTGCCGGAAACCACCACTGAACCGGCGGGCACCCGTCCATAGGTGATTTCGCCGGTTGCACGATCATAAATGCGCGTGCTGGAGCCGATAAAGACGCCCATGGAGATGACCGAACCCTCTTCAACGATCACGCCTTCCACCACTTCCGAGCGGGCACCGATGAAACAGTTGTCCTCGATGATGGTGGGGTTGGCCTGTAAGGGCTCCAGCACGCCACCGATGCCGACACCGCCAGACAGATGCACATGTTTGCCGATCTGGGCGCAGGAGCCGACCGTCGCCCAGGTGTCCACCATGGTACCTTCATCCACATAGGCACCGATATTGACAAAAGACGGCATCAGCACGCAGTTGCGACCGATAAAGGCGCCGCGCCGCGCCGTGGCGGGGGGCACCACCCGAAAACCACCGGTGCGGAAATCGTTGCTGTTATAATCGGCGAACTTGCCCGGCACCTTGTCGTAAAAATTGGTCTCGGCCCCCGGAATCCGTGCATTATCCTGCAAACGGAAGGAGAGCAGCACCGCCTTCTTGATCCACTGATGGGTGATCCATTGGCCATCGCGCTTTTCGGCGACCCGCAGGACGCCCTTGTCCAGTCCTTCGATGGTCTGATGCACGGCTTCCCGAAGCTCTGCGGGGGCCTGTTTGGGGGAAATCTCCGCACGATTTTCCCACGCGGCGTCGATTATGGTGGCAAGACTCTGGCTCACACGAACTCCTTGATTAATGGTTGTTAATAGTGGAAATGGGATGCTGTTCCATAAAGCGACGTATGCGCTGCAGACCCTCGACACAATCTTCCAGGCTGCCAACCAGCGCGATGCGGACCCTATCCTGGCCAGGGTGGACGCCGTGGGCATCTCTCGCGAGATAAGCGCCGGGCAGACAGCGCACATGTTCCGCCGCATAGAGGGCGCGCACGAAGGCTTCGCCATCGCCGACCCGCGGCCAGAGATAAAAGCCACCGGCGGGTGTCTCGATGGGTAGTAGCCCACCGAGAATGTCATGGGCGGCGGCGAATTTGCGGGCATAATCGGCGCGAGTGTGCTGCACGTGCTGCTCGTCCTGCCAGGCGACGATGGCTGCGGCCTGGATGAAGGGTGGGGTGGCCGCACCCAGATAGGTGCGGTAACGAGTAAAGGCCTGGAGAATATCGGCATCACCCGCTACAAAGCCACTACGCGCACCGGGAATGCTGGAGCGCTTGGAGAGACTGTGAAAAGCCAGCACCTGCGCCAGGCTGCCCGTCGCTGCCGCCGCTTCCAGAATACCGGCGGGTGCCTGTCCTTCGGGATACAGTTCGCTATAGCACTCATCGGCGGCGAGCACGAAGCCATGTTGCCGGGCTTTGCGGATCAGCCAGCCCAGGGTTTCCAGTGACAGGGTCGCCCCGGTGGGGTTATGGGGCGAGTTAATGTAGAGCAACGCGCAGCGTGCCCAGACCGATTCCTCTATCGCGAGAAAGTTCGGCTGCCCGCTCGCATCGCAGTTCAGATAATAGGGTTCCGCCCCCGCCAGCAGGGCGGCACCTTCATAGATCTGATAGAAGGGATTGGGTAACAAGACCAGGGGCCTGGGGGCCTGACAAGGCGGCAGCACCGCCTGCGCGATACTGAACAGGGCCTCGCGGCTGCCGTTGGCGGGGATGATGTGCCGCTCCGGATCCAGAAAACCGGCGGGCAGGGCAAAGCGCCGGGTTGCCCAGTCCGCGATGGCCCGGCGCAAACGCAGATCGCCCAGCACCTTGGGATACTCGGCGAGACCATGCAGGTGCTCGATGATCGCTTCACTGACTATGGCTGGCGCCGGGTGGCGTGGTTCGCCGATGGAGAAGTCGATGGGCTCCTTTGCTGGCGGTGTTGTTCCCGTCAGCAGCGCGCGCAAGCGCTCGAAAGGGTAGGCCTGCAAGGTCTCCAGCAGGGGATTCATGGAATCTGTCGTCATAGGATGCGATTCTGGGGCAAGGACGGCGGTGATGACAAGCCCCGAAACTTTCCCGGAGCAGCCGCCGGATTCCGCATGACGCTAAAGGGCTGGGATTTTGCCGGGTTATGCAGGACAATGCGGCGGGATTGAAATCGCCTTTTTCCAGATAGGACACCGATATTCACCAGAACAGTCAGCCTGCCTCTGCGCTCCGCCAGAGCTTTCCCGCCATAGCCCTGCTGCTCGGTTCCAGCCTATGGGGCGTACTCTGGTGGCCGCTCCGCTATTTTCATGGAGCGGGCCTGCATGGCGCGTGGCTGATTTTTACCGTTTACCTACTGCTGGCGCTTCCAGCCGGGTTGTGGTCCTGGCGTCGTCGTCATGAGCTGCGGCAGCACGGACGCACTCTGGTCGGACTGTTCCTGCTTGGTGGCTGGACCAATGTGGCCTTCATGCTGGCGCTGGTGCATGGCGAGGTCGTCCGTATTTTGCTGCTCTTTTATCTATCACCGGTGTGGGCCATTTTTTCCGCACGGATTTTTTTGAAGGAGGCGATCGGCTGGCGCGGCGTCCTTGCGGCTCTGCTGGCGGTGGCCGGGTCGGCTCTGGTGGTCAGCAATGGCGGGGGGTTTTCTTTTGCGGACCTCGATATGAATGACTTGCTTGCCATATCTTCGGGCCTCGCCTTCGCCCTGAGCAACGTCATTCTGCGTGCGGATACGGCACTCGGTGATGTGCATCGCGCCACTGCAGTATGGTGGGGCTGTGTGCTGCTTGCCTTGCCTTTTGCGCTTTTTCAGCGGTTACCGGCGCTACCCATGCCGGAATATGGTTATCTGCTGGCCTTTTCCTGGCTGTGGATTGCCGGGGCGACGGTGGCGGTGCAATTCGGTGTCGCGCGGATGCCGGTGAGCGTTTCGGCGGTGATCATGCCTTTTGAGGTCATCGTGGGTGCACTATCGGCCTGGTGGTTGGCCGGGGAAGCACCGACGCTCCTCGAATCGTTCGGGGGTGTCCTGATATTGACTGCGGCGCTTCTGCAGATTACCCGCAGCCAGGGGCATCCGGTTTTACTCGGGGGCGTCGAAATGGAGAAGGGCGAACTCTAACTGTTCACTGCGCTGGATGATTTGGTCGGCACCCCAGTGCTGCGGGTCGTTACCGGCCTCGAGGTAGCCCCAGGCTGCTGCCCAGCAGCGGGTTCCCGCGCCCCTACCTGCTGCCATATCGCGTGGATCGTCGCCGATCATGAGGCTGCGGGCCGCGCTGGCCCCCATCTCGGCGAGGGCGCGGGTGACCGGCAGTGGATCAGGCTTGGCGTGCATCGTCGTGTCGCCGCTGACGATGGCGGCGGGGGCAACGGGCAGTTTGAGCGCGCTCAGCAAAGGCAGGGTCAGAAACCCCGGTTTATTGGTTACAACACCCCATGCCATGCCGCGCTCCGACAGGGTCGTCAGTGCTTTTGCCATACCCGGGAAAAGGGTGCTCCGTTCGCAGATATGGGCGGCATAAATTTCCAGAAACTCCGCTCGCAGGGGCGCAAAATCCGGGTCCTCCGGCTGCACCTGAAAAGCTACCCGCAAAAGGCCGCGGGCGCCCTGGGAAGCGACCGGGCGGAGCATTTCCAGGGGTAGAGCCGGCAACCCGCGTTCGATACGCATCCGGTTGGCTGCGGCACCGAGATCGGGAGCCGTATCCACCAGGGTGCCATCGAGATCGAAAAGTACGGCCGCCTGTTCAGACATCCGGGACTGCTTTGCGCGCCTGACTCAGGTAGTTGACGCTGACATCATCGCTCAGACGCCCGCGGTGGCGGATCGGATCAAAGTGCATGCCCTTGAGGGCCATGGTCTGCAGGTGACTTTGGTGGGTCATGGCCAACAACTCGCTGGGCCGGATGAACTTCCGATAGTCGTGGGTTCCGCGCGGGAGCAGCCCAAGCACGTATTCGGCACCGACTATGGCCATCAGATAGCTTTTTGGGCCGCGATTGAGGGTGGCAAAAAAGGCATCTCCGCCGGGACGTAGCATGCGGGCGCAAGCATCTACCACGGCGGCGGGGTCCGGCACATGCTCCAGCATTTCCATGCAGGTCACCACGTCGTAATACTCCGGTTTTTCCGTGGCCAGATCCTCGACGGCGATCTGCCGGTAGTCGATGTGGAGATGGTTGGCATCCGCATGGGCGCGCGCCACGTCCAGGCCGTCCTCCGCGAGATCGATCCCGGTAACCTCCGCCCCCTGACGCGCCATGGCTTCGGCGAGGAGCCCACCCCCGGTACCCACGTCCAGCACCTTTTTGCCTGCCAGCCCGCCACAGCCTCTGGCGATAAAATCCAGGCGCAATGGGTTGATTTCATGCAAGGTACGAAATGGCCCATCGGTATCCCACCACTGACCGGAGAGGGCGTCGAATTTGCTGACTTCAGCCTGATCACTATTCATCTTTCACTATCCTTTTCACGAATGCGCTCTACCCAGCCCCGGGCGCGTGCGAACAGTTCCTGCGTGTCCCAATCCACGGCTCGACCTTCGACGACACGCGGGTTACCGTTTACCCAGACATGGCTGACCTGATCGCGGCCCGCACAATACACCACCTGCGAGACCGGATCGTACACCGGAAAAGTCGCGGGGTGATCCAGGTCAATGGCGATGCAGTCGGCGGCCTTGCCGGGTTCCAGGCTGCCCGTTTCCGCGCCCCAGCCGATGGCTTCCGCGCCTCCCAGGGTTGCAGCCTCCAAGGCCTCCCAGGCCGGGAAAACGGTGGGGTCCCCACTCACGCCTTTCGCCAACAAGGCTGCGGTGCGCAATTCGCCCAGCATGTCGAGGTCGTTGTTGCTGGCCGCACCATCGGTACCGATCCCCAGCGGGGTGCCCTGTTTGCGCAGGGTGGCCACCGGTGCCATTCCCGAGGCCAGCTTCAGATTGGATTCGGGGCAGTGGGCCACCTGCAGGCCGCTATTCCGGCAGATCGCCAGGTCCTCTTCATTCAATTGGGTCATGTGAACGGCAAGAAAGTGCTGATTCAATAGCCCCAGCCGGGCCAGCCGCGCCAGCGGTCGCATGCCGTCTCGGGCGATGGCCTCATCGATTTCATGTGCTGTCTCGTGGACGTGCATATGCAGGGGCAGCTTTTCGCTGGCGGCCAGATCGCGCGCGCCGCAGAGCCCCGCGTCGCCCACCGTGTACGGCGCGTGGGGCGCGATGCTCTGGTGGATGAGGGGCATCCGGCGCAGGCGCGGCAACAAGTCTGCAGCCAATTGCAGACAGACGTCGGCGTTCGCCGCGTAAGCCGTGGGGAAGTCGATGACGACATGTCCGATGGTAGCCCGCATGCCCATGCGCTGGGCGACTTCCGCCGCGGCTTCCGGGAAGAAATACATGTCATTGAAGGTGGTGGTGCCGCCGCGCAACATCTCTGCAACAGCCAGTTCGGTGCCCATGGCCACAAATTCGGGGCTGACAAAACGACCTTCCACAGGCCAGATATGTGCGTTCAGCCACGTCATTAGCGGAAGGTCATCCGCGAGTCCGCGCATCAGGGTCATGGCCGCATGGGTATGGGCATTGACCAGTCCGGGCATCAGGACATGTTGGTCGAGGTGGGCCATGCTGGCCGCAGTGTAGCGCGTGAGTATCTCTGCAGCGGGACCGATGGCAACGATACGCCCATCCTGCACCGCCAGCGCGTGATCGTGGAGCACGATGCGGGGGCGAACCGGTACTACCCAACGCGCGCGAATGACCTGATCGACCGACTGCATTCCCGATTTCTCCAAACCCACACCGGACCTCTGCCTTCTGGAAACGGAAGGCACCATATTAGCACAGGGGTGGCCCCGGATCAGCCGTTGATAATCCGCGTGATCGCCTCGGCATAGGCCCATACCGTTGCCGAGTAATAGGTATTCGGGTTATAGCCCATGATGGCGTAGAAATTCGGGTAGGCGATGAACAGGGTCGGGCCATGCTCTGTCTGCAGACGCAGCAGGCCTACGGGCGTGGATCCCGGAAGTCCGGAAGGCGCCTCCGGACGGATGCCGGCGGCGCGTAGTTGCGCGAGCGGATGCCTGCCTTGCAGGAATGGCGCTACGTTCGCTCCCCGATTGCCGGATACTTGGCTCAGCACCGGCTGCCCCGGCTGCCAGCCGTGACCACGGAAGAAGTTGGCAGTAGAGGCGAGGACGTCGGCAGGGGAGTGCCACAGGTTTGGCATCGGCCCGCCGGGAGGATCATTCCATGTGACCCCGTAGCGCAGGTAACTGCTGGCGAGAAACTGGGACATGCCCATGGCACCCGCCTGGGAACCCTGGAGTGTCCCCGGAGGGACGCCCAACCGCTGCGCGAGCTTCAGGGTTTCCGCAGTTTGATGCAGAAAAAACCGGCGCCGCCCCGGTAACGCCAATGCCAGGCTCAAATTGCTGTTGAGCACGGAAAAATTGCCCAAAAAAGTCCCGAAACCGGTTTCGATATTCAGGATACCCATCAGAATCGGTCCGGGAACCCCGTATTTTTGACTGACGGCTTGCAGTAACGCGGCGTGATCGCGCCAGAACCGTACGCCCCGGTCCAGACGGTTCTGCCGCAAAAAACGATCCCGATAACGCCACCATGGATAGGGTGTCGCGGGAGCGGCGGAAGGGGGTGGGGGCGTCATCATTTCCACTGCGCGGGCATTGAAACGGGCGTTTTGCAGGGCAGGAATCACATAACCGGCGGGCAGGCCATCCCGCTCCTGCAGGTGGCAGGCGATTTCCTGCATGCGTTGCTGATATCGGAGCGGGAAATTCTGGAATGCCACATTGCTAACACAGGTGCTGCCGGCCTTCTGGGTGAGCGCGGCGCTGGGTTGCTCGGGCATGGGTGCCGCAGGCAGCGGCAGCGGGGCTGGTGCTGTGACCGCCGGTGCAGCGGGTGGAACCACCGAGCCGACGTTGGTCGCGCAGGCCGATGCGGTTGCGGCCATGCAGGTCGCCAATATCGTCTTCGAAAACAAGGCCCAATTTTTATGCATGACATTTTCACCAACGAAGATTCCGGAAATATTCGATTGAAATGGCCGGGTCAAGGGGCCCGCATCGCCAGCAGTTCAGGGGGCATGGGACGCCGCACACCATCCAGACGCTCCGCCCAGTAAGGAATTCGCATGCTTTGTACCGCCACACCCTGACGGGGGTTCAGAGCGCTGACGAACTGGTCGCCGCCGATATAGATGCCGACATGGGAGAAGGGCTGGCCCATGGTGTTGAAAAATACCAGATCACCAGGACGAATGCGCCTGGGGTTTACCGAAGGCAGGGCGGCCGCCTGGGCAAAAGAGGTTCGGGGAATGTTTACGCCGGCGCGGCGTAACACATACTGAATGAACCCGCTGCAATCGAATCCCGTCCGAGGGTTGTCTCCACCCCATTGATAAGGCTTGCCAATTTCTGCGATCGTATGCACGAGCACGGCATCGAGTATGGTGGTTTCCGCGCGATTGTCGTAAGCGGATGGTGCGTTATCGGAAGATCGGACTGCTGGCGGCGGCGTCATGGTGGCACAGCCGCTGAGGGCCATGGTCAGCAACAGCAGAAGTCCGCCCCCACGCTTCACTGAACCCACAGGTGACATAACGCGTTGCTTTCGCATCGTCCTCTTCCCCCTTCTTTTCTCTATGAAAAGTAGATAGCCCAAATGTGCCAGTTTGGCAAGGGGAAGTTCTGGTTCTGCGGCAGTTCTTGACGCACGTTGCACAGAAGGCTAGGATACGCGCACTTTTCCCCGGTAGCTCAGTCGGTAGAGCGGGTGACTGTTAATCACTAGGTCGGCAGTTCGAGCCTGTCCCGGGGAGCCAAAAGAATCAGGCGCTTAGCATGTTTTGCTGGGTGCCTTTATTTTTATGGGCCAATCCAGGGCTAATCTCGGTGGTGCATCCTGACTAGACCGGGACATTATTTCTTCGCGCCTGTACTTCGGATTCGATACTACCTGGTCAATAGGCACGGGGCATAGGTTCTTGACATTACACCAAGCTTCAATGTTTATCATGGCCCGTGGTGGGTTATACGCAGAGTATCGGCGGCTATCCGTGGCCGAGGTTTCACTCCAGCACATGGCTGATGTCCTGCGCAATCGAATGACAGTTCATACGGGCGGTTTCATTAATTCGTTTACACCTAATTTCCAACAGGAGAGAACCCATGGGCGATATCAGGCTGAAGATCACCGGCATGACCTGCGGACACTGCGTGCGGGCCGTGACCAAGGCGCTGGAAGGCATACCTGGTGTGGAAAAAGCGGACGTTACGCTGGAGCCGGGAGAAGCCGTGGTGCATGGTCTGGCGGACACCGCCACGCTGATCGCCGTGGTCAGGGAGGAAGGCTATGAGGCGGAAGAGTGCAAAAGGTCATAGAGCGGATCGTAGCTGCAAATAGCTTGGGATAAGCCGGGCGCAGCGGAAACAGGCGCATGGCGGATTCGCGACAAAGCAACCATATGATTTTCCATTATTATAAGAGGGATGGACAGTTTTCTGTCGCTGACACCGGACAGTTTTACGGCAGAAAATATCACCCGAATTCCGCAGAACTCCTATAAAAACAAGGGGTATTTAGATTGGCATGAATATTGATATTGCTGATTCGTAGTTTCAACCTTGAGGAGTAAGCAACATGTCCATGAAAACTTCTGCTATTGCTATTGTCATGATGTCTGCCTTCGCAGTTTCCACCGCCTTTGCGGCGACGCCAGCCAAGGCTCCGGCGAAACACCCAGCCAAGGTGGCCACGCACAAGGCCGTCGCGCATAAGGCCGTCGCGCACAAGGCTCCTGTGAAAAAAGCCACAGCCAAGAAAGGTTACTAAGGGGAACGTCCCTAAATAGGACAAAGGGGCCTTCGGGCTCCTTTTTTATTTGGGGGGGCGGGTATCAGGTCCCTTTCAGGGGTGCCAATCTGCTCAAATCCGCTATATGATGAGCGCGTAAGCAGAAAGGAACTCCCATGTTGCACTGGATCACCGACAGCCGCGCCGGTTTTGTGGCGTTACTGATGGTCGCCTTCATCGTGGCGATAGGCGTGTATGTGTTACCCGCTCTGATGGCCTGGAGCATGGATAGCCCGCACCGGATACCCATCACCCTGCTGGATCTGTTGCTCGGCTGGACCGTCCTCGGCTGGGTTGCCGCGCTGATCTGGGCGGTCATGAGTGGCAATGGCGATAGTTTTGACGACGACCGTCCACCCCGCCGCCAGGAGCCCTGGATGTGATAGAGTCCAGGTTGGGACGGCGATGCTTACGGCATGGATGCTCTGCACACTCATCCCGGAATCATCAGCGACAGGAAATGATATGAACACCGCAGTGACTATGGGCCTTGCCGCAACCGGGCGGATGCCTGATTTGAAAACATCTCCGTTGGTCATTTTCACCGTGGGCACCGCGGCCTCTGGTAAAAGCACCTGGGCCCGATCGATGCAGTCCCGTTATAGGGGGTTGCGTATCGCCATCATCGAAAGAGACGGGATCCGGGTTTCCCTGCACGAAGGGAAGAGCGAGGGGGTTTTTTCCTGGCCGGCGTGGAATCCTGCCCTGGAAGGTAAGGTCCAGCGGCTTTGGGAACAGCAGGTGCGGGGTGCCATCGGTACGCACGATGTCCTTGTCCTCGCCGACACCCATCTGGATGTCGCCGATCTGGCAAAAAAAGCACAATGGTTGCGGGATCAGGGGGTCACGGAGATGTCTGTGCATTACTTCCCGGCCTTGCCGCTGATGGAGCTCATCCGTCGCGATCGGGGGAGGGGCCACCCGGTGGGTGGCGAAGTGCTCAGGGAGCACATCAAAAAACTGGAGCCGGAAGACCGCTACTGGGAGGTTGTGGAGGGCCTTTAAACTACCGAGATTTAGATGAAACCTTGGTCCAGATGGTGTTGCCGCCGAGCCACGAAAAGCCGATATAACCGTACACCTTGAGCTTGCGGGAATCCAGAGTCGTCAGTGTGCCATGATAGTAGGTTTTGCTGTTCGGGTCGTAAATGCGGCCCTTTGCCCATTCTCCCCGACGTCTGGGCACGAAGTCCGCCAGAATTTGCGGCTGACCCTTGGCTCGGGCCTGCTGCACAGTGTCCTGCATATGCCCCACGCTCTGTCCGAAGAGTACACCATTTTTTGCGTAAATACGGATATAGCCATTGCCCCCCGCAGTTTGCCACAAGCCGGTAATGCTCCCGTGTTCTGAGCCTGCAAAAGCGATACCGATACCCCCCAAAAGTAGCCCGGTGAGAACGAGGCAACGAGCTAAAAGATATTTCATTCCTTGACCTTCCCAGCCTTGTATCCTTACGTACATATTTTATGTTGCAAAATTTTAACAATATAAGCAACGGCTGGCAACTGTGGCCGGATGGCGGCGCTGTCCTGTATCGGGCCTTGCATTCCGCAGTGATACTGTATAAAAATATAGCCATCGCCAGAGATGGCGGATCCGCTAGCTCTCAGGAGATATTGCATGGATGAACTTACCCCCCGGCAGTCCGAAATTCTCGCCTGGATTCGTGCTCGCATGGCGGAAGACAGCCTGCCGCCTACCCGTGCGGAGTTGATGCGGGCCTTTGACTTCCGTTCACCCAATGCTGCCGAAAGTCACCTGCGGGTACTGGCGCGCAAGGGCTATATCCTGCTGCAGAGTGGTACGGCCAGGGGCATCCGCCTCTGTGCCAGCGAAGAAGAAACCGGTTTGCCGCTGATCGGGCGAGTGGCCGCCGGGCAACCCATGCTGGCCGAAGAGTTCCGGGAGGGGCAGTTGCCCGTCGACCCAAAGCTCTTTTCGCCAGGGGCCGATTACCTGTTGCGTGTGCAGGGCATGAGTATGCGTGATGCCGGCATTCTCGATGGCGACATTCTCGCCGTCCGTCACGACGCCTCGCTCACTCCCCAGGACGGTCAGATGGTAGTGGCCCGGGTCAACGGTGAGGTGACGGTCAAACGCTGGAAGCGGGATGGCAAGCAGGTCTGGCTCCTGCCGGAAAACCCGGATTTCTCCCCTATTTCTGTGGATTTGCAACGCGACAGTCTGACGATCGAAGGCGTGGTGGTCGGACTGCTGCGTATTGGAGGCAACTTATGAATCCACTTATGAATCCATCCGCACATAAAACCGCCGTCGACACCCTGTTGAGCAACCACCCCCAGCACTTGTGGCGGGGTCTGAATAATCAGCGGACGCCGGGCGTGGCGGCGCACTGGCCGGATCTGGAGCGGTTGATAGGTGACTGGCCACGTGGCGCCATCACTGAAGTGGTCAGCGCTCTGGACGGTATCGGAGAACTGCGTCTGGTGCTGCCCGCCGTGGCGGAACTGAGTCAGCGCGAGGCGCGCTGGATACTCTGGGTCGCGCCTCCGCATATCCCCTATCCGGCAGCGCTGGCGGCTGCGGGTGTCGATCTTGCGCGGATGCTGGTGCTGCATCCACGCAAGGATCAGAATACGCTCTGGGCGCTGGAACTGGCTCTGCGTTCCGGCAGTTGCAGCGCGGTGCTGGCCTGGCCGCCGACTCTACAAGATGTCCAGTGGCGTCGCCTGCAATTGGCCGCCGAGGCGGGCAACAGTCTGGCCTTCTTCTTTTTTCGTCAAAGCAACGCCGCCGCGGTGCCCATTGCCTTGCGTCTGGATCTGCACCCTGCCCCGCAGGGGGTCGACGTGAACGTCCGTAAACGTCGTGGTGCCATGCCGACGCGGGGTATGGTGGCGCTCAGCGACCAACTGGCGCTGGCGTTCTGAAACCCCATGCACTGGCTGGCGGTACAGTTTCCGCGTTTGAGCGTGGAGCTTCGGGAACGGGTGCAGGCAGACGCGGTCGCGCTGGCGCTGGTGGACGTGCGGGGCAGTGCTGGAACCCTGTTGCAGGTCAATGCGACAGCGCTTCAGGCGGGACTGCGGACGGGCATGACGACGGCGCGGGCCTTGGCTATGCTCCCGGAACTGCAACTCTGTACTCGCGACCCGGTTGCCGAAGTGCAGGCGCTCAGCCACTGGGCCAGGCTGCTTTATAGTCTGGCACCACAGGTGGTGCTGCTGGAGGAAATATCCCCCGCCCTGGCGGTGGACATCTCCGGTAACACCCGCCTGCAGCAGGACGACACACTGTTGCAGGTCGTGGCGGCATGGGCCGCTGCGACGCGGCTGAGTGTGCGTGTCGGGGTGGCTCCGACCCCTCTGGGGGCCGCTTTGCTGGCGCAGTGGCAAGGTGCCGGTTCCCGTTCCGGCTTTTGCCTGGAGCCCACCGACTGGGCGTTGCTCTGGCCGCAAATCCCCATAACCCTGTTGCCCTGTGCCGCCGCCACCCGTACGGCCTTACTGGCCCTGGGGGTTCGTCATTGCGCCCAGCTTCAGGCCCTGGACCGTGCTGATCTGGTCAGGCGCCTTGGTCCCGAATCCTTGCATGTGCTGGATCGTCTGAGCGGCAGGACAAGCGATCCGCGTCCCGCGCTGTCTTTTCCGGTGGATCCGGAGGTTTCCATCCCGCTGTACAGTGAAATCCGCCACTGGGAAGGTCTACGCTTCGCTCTGCACCGTGCTTTACAGGATCTTCAGCTTCTTCTCCGGACGCAGGCGCAGGCCAGCCGCTCCTGGCTGCTGCAGTTGCAGGGTCGTGAGCGGCAATGGTCCTCCACGCTGGAAGTGCGCGATCCTACCACGAATGTGGAGACGCTGTTGACGCTCTGGCAATGGCGGCTACAACAACAGCCCCTGGATTTTGCCGTGCATACCCTGCACCTGCAGGCACTGGCGCCGCAACGCTGGCCCGGGCGTCAGGCAACCTGGTGGCAGGACGGGGCGGAGGAGGCGCGCTGGCAGTTGGTGGAGCAATTGCGTCAGCGTCTGGGTGACGTTGCGGTGCATGCCGTCGCCGGGGTTGCGGATCATCGCCCGGATTATGCCTGGCAGAGGGTGCCGCCGGGAGCTGGGCAGGGAGAGGCCAATGCCGCTCGTCCCCTCTGGTTGCTGGCGCAGGCATTGCCGCTCCATGCCCCATCGCTTTTCCTGCCGACGCAGGTAGAACGTATCGAAGGCGGCTGGTGGGATGGCCGGGATCAGAGCCGGGATTACTTCCGCTGGCGGCATCCTGGCGGGGCTCTGTGCTGGGTATATCGGGACCGGCGTCAGGGGCGTTTCTATGTGCAGGGCTATTTTGCCTGAGTATGCCGAGCTCCACTGTCTCAGCGCACTGAGTTTTTTACGGGGTGCCAGTGCCGTGGAAGACCTGCTGGACCGTGCCCAGGCTCTGGAATACCGCGCCCTCGCCATTACCGAGGAGTGTTCCCTGGGCAGCGCGGCGCGAGCCCACAGCCATGCCCGCAATATCGGTTTTCCGCTGATACTGGGCAGTGAAATCGCCCTGACCGATGGTCCGCGCATCATCCTGCTGGTGCGGGAGCGTGACGGTTATGTCGCGCTATCCCGCTTCATCACCCGCGCCCGGGGGCGGGCGGGAAAAGGCCATTATCAGGCCCACATGGCGGATTTACCGGAACTTATGGGTTGTCTGGCCATCATTCTCCCCGATTCGCAAAGCCTGCGCTTTGATGCTGCCGACGCCATCGCCGTAAGGGATTGTCTTGGCGCCGAAAATGTCTGGCTTGGCGTGGAGCTCCTGCGTGGCGGCGACGACGCGGCGCAACTTCGGGAGGTGTTGGAGCAGGGCAGGGCGCTGGATATTCCCTGTCTGGCTTGCGGGGATGTCCACATGGACCGGCGCAGCCGTCGTTTTTTGCAAGATGTGCTCACTGCCATCCGCCTGCGGCGTCCGCTGGCAGATCTAGGCTGGGCACTGGCCCGTAATGGCGAGCGCCACCTGCGCCCGCGCCCCGTACTGGCGGAACTCTATCCTCCGGAACTGCTGGCCGAAACCCTGCGGGTGGCAGAGCGCTGTCAATTTTCTCTAGATAGTCTCGTATATCGCTACCCCGATGGAGCCTGTCCTGCAGGCCAGCAGCGGGATGATTATCTCGCCGAACTGGCCAGGCAAGGCCTGCAACGGCGTTATCCCCAAGGCGTCGATACGGTGGTAGCCACGCAACTGGAGGCGGAACTGGCACTGGTGCGGGAACTGGATTACGCCGGCTATTTCCTGACCGTTCACGATATCGTCCAGTTCGCCAAGGGGCGCGGCATCCTCTGCCAGGGCCGTGGCTCGGCGGCCAATTCGGTCATTTGCTATGCCCTCGGCATTACGGAAGTAGACCCCAGCCGGATGCAACTGCTTTTCGCGCGATTCATTTCCCGCGATCGCCGGGAGCCGCCGGATATTGACGTGGATTTCGAGCATGAGCGCCGCGAAGAAGTCATCCAGTACGTGTTTCAGCATTACGGGCGGGACCATGCCGCGCTGACCGCCACCATCATCCATTACCGGCCGCGCAGTGCCATGCGCGATGCCGCCCGTGCCCTTGGTTTTGCGCCGGTCGAGATTCAGCGCCTCACCCAGGGCCTAGCCTGGTGGGATGGCCGCCAGATTCGCCCGGAGCGTCTGCAGGAGCAGGGCTTCGATCCCACCAGCCCGACCATCCAACGCCTGATCACCGTAGTCAATGCACTAGTCGGTTTCCCGCGTCATCTTTCCCAGCATGTCGGCGGCATGGTGCTCTCTGCGACCCCCCTCAATGCCCTGGTACCCATCGAACCAGCCGCCATGGCGGAGCGCACGGTGATTCAGTGGGACAAGGACGATCTCGACGTCCTTGGTATCCTCAAGGTCGATATACTCGCGCTGGGGATGCTGAGCGTGTTGCGCCGTGCCCTCGATAGTCTGGGCATGACCCTCGCCGACATCCCTGCCGAAGACCCCGCCACCTACGCCATGCTCCAGTGCGGTGAGAGTCTGGGCGTCTTTCAGGTGGAGTCGCGGGCGCAGATGAGCATGTTGCCGCGCCTCAAACCTCGCTGTTTTTACGACCTGGTGATCGAAGTCGCCATCATCCGCCCCGGTCCCATTCAAGGGGATATGGTTCATCCCTATCTGCGTCGCCGCCAAGGGCTGGAGCCGGTGCGCTATCCTGGACCAGAAGTCAAAAAGGTGCTGGAACGGACCCTGGGTGTGCCGATTTTTCAGGAGCAGGTGATGCAGATTGCCATCGATGCTGCCGGTTTCAGTGGTGACGAGGCTGATGGTCTGCGCCGGGCCATGGCCGCCTGGCGGCGCAAGGGGCATCTCGGCCCTTACACCGACCGCCTCATCCGCGGTCTCCGTCTGCACGGCTATTCCGAGGCATTCGCCCAGCGTCTTTGCCAGCAGATTCAGGGCTTCGCAGAATATGGTTTTCCCGAATCCCATGCCGCAAGCTTCGCTCTGCTGGTTTATGCCTCCGCCTGGATCAAGTGCCACCATCCGGCCATATTCACCGCCGCACTATTGAACAGTCAGCCCATGGGTTTTTATGCCCCCGCCCAGATCGTGCAGGAGGCCCAGCGCCGTGGCGTTGAGGTATTGTCCGTAGATATCTGCCATAGCGACTGGGATTGTCAGGTACAGGATGGGGTGCTGCGTCTGGGGCTTTGCCTGATCAAGGGTCTGTCTCCCAAAGAGGCGGAAAGGCTTCTGCACTGGCGGGCGCAGGGCGGTGCGCTGCATAGCGAGGCGCTTCGCCATGGCCTTGGTCTGTCCGCTGCCGCGCTGCACCAACTGGCATATGCAGGGGCCCTGTCCAGCCTGCACGGGGACCGACATCAGGCCCTGTGGGCGGTGCAGGGCAGTCTGCCCCTGCCCACCGCATTGCCCATGCCGGTGGTGCCGGAGCAGGCCCCCGCCCTTCCTGCCGAAACGTCCGCTGCCGCCTGTATTGCCGATTATCAGCAACTGGGCCTGAGCCTTGGTCCCCACCCCCTGCATTTTCTGCGCAAGTGGATCGCCCAAAGTGGCTATCGCAGTATCGCCGAGGTGCGCATGCAGCACCATGGCCGCCCGGATCGTCTCGCCGGTCTGGTCACCCACCGGCAGCGTCCCGGTACAGCCCATGGTACGGTATTCCTGACCCTGGAAGATGAGTCCGGTATGATCAATGTCATCGTCTGGCCGCAAAGAGTCGAAGGCTGGCGCCGGGCACTGCTGCAGGGCCGCCTGCTGGGTGTCGGCGGCCGGCTGGAGCGCCAGGGTGCCAGTCTTCATTTTATCGCCGACGCCATGGAGGATCTCAGCCCCTGGCTGGGTACACTGAGTACACGCTCCCGGGATTTTCATTAGTCCCGCTACGAGGAAATCCCTGCCCAGACAGCGGGCTCCTCTGGTCCGTCCGGTTTTACCAGGATGGGGCCGTCTGGCTTTTACCACGGCCACGGGTTTAGAATCCAAGCGTATCGTCGTTACATCTCGCAAAAACAGAAGGACCGTATTCACTCATGGAGAAAAAATCCATCGCGTTGGCCGTAGGCCTTTTTATTATCGGAGGCCTCACCGGCGCCGTCGTGGAACGTTTTGCGGTAATGCCCGGCATGGGATCGGGAGTCAGCCTCGGCGCAGCGGCAAGCCTGCTGGAATCCGTGACCCATGGGGAAGCCAAGGCCGAGAAGGTGTTTCCCGGCCCCGGTGGATTGACTGGAATCGAGGTGACTCTGCAGGGACATCCGACGGTCGCCTTTGCCACCGCAGATGGCCGATACCTGGTTGCCGGTCCGGTCCTGAACAAGCAGGGTGAGGATGAAGCGCACACGGCGATGGTGAAGCTTGGCCTGATTCCCAAACCGGCTAGCGCAGGGGCTTTGGCAGCGAAGGCGGCTGGTGCCGATAGCTTTGTGCTAGGTACAGGCGGACCGGAAATCACCGCTTTCGTCGATCCAAACTGCATTTTCTGCCACAAGTTTTATGAAGAGGCCAAACCGCTGATTGACGCCGGCAAGCTCAGGGTGCGTTATGTGGTGGTGGCTTTTCTCAAGCCGAGCAGCATGCCGAAGGCCACAGCCATTCTTGGGGCCGCAGACCCCGCTGCCGCCATGGCGAAGAACGAAAAGGGCTTTGATACGGTGACGGAAGAGGGGGGGATTGCACCGGCGCAAAATCCCGCCGCCGCCACCCTCAGCGCAGTAGAAAACAATACCAGACTATTGGGCGAAAGCGGTGAAATGGCTACCCCCACCTTGATCTACTGTAATTCAAAGGGTGAGCCGACCCTGGCACACGGCCTGGGCAAAGAAAGCTTCACGGATTTTGCTGCGCATATCGGTAATCTGCAAAATGGGGTGTGCCGGAAGTGAATATCTCGGGATCGAAAGCGGCGGTAATCCGGCGTGGAGACTACCAGGCTCCCAGCTATCAAGTCTCCGAAATCGCCTTGGATGTGCGCCTGGATCCAGACAATACCGAAGTATATACCCGCCTTCACTTGCATCGCATCGCACCGGAACCGGTCGCGGAATTGCATCTGGATGGCGAGTCTCTGGAACTGTTGGGTCTCCAGCGGGATGGCCAGGTGCTGGCAGAAAACGCATATCGGCTGACCGAGGGTGGTTTGCTGTTGCTGAATCCTCCGGACGCCTTCCTGCTGGAAAGCAGGGTACGTATCCATCCTCGGGCCAACACCGCGCTTTCCGGTCTCTATCATGCGGGCGGGCAGTTCCTGACCCAATGTGAAGCGGAGGGATTCCGGCGTATTACCTATTACCTGGATCGCCCCGACTGCCTCGCCCGCTTCACGGTTACCCTGCACGCCCTACAGGACAGTTGCCCGGTATTGCTCGCCAATGGCAACTGTATGGCCACGGGTGTTGAGGAGGGGGGCTGGCACTGGGCTCGCTGGGAAGACCCCTATCCCAAGCCAGCCTATCTCTTCGCCATGGTGGCTGGTGATCTGGCGGTAGTCCGCGACCAGTACCGTACCGCTTCCGGCCGGGAAGTAGCCCTGGAAATCTATGTGGCCGAACGCGATACCGGTGCCTGCGCCCAGGCCATGGACAGCCTCAAACACGCCATGCGCTGGGACGAAGAAGTCTATGGCCGGGAATACGATCTAAACCGCTATATGATCGTCGCTACCGACAGCTTCAATATGGGCGCGATGGAGAATAAAGGCCTCAATATTTTTAATGCCAAGTATGTGCTCGCTAGCCCGGAAACGGCTACAGACAGCGACTATCAGGGTATCGAGTCGGTTATCGCCCACGAATATTTCCACAACTGGACCGGCAATCGAGTGACTTTGCGCGACTGGTTTCAGCTCAGTCTCAAAGAAGGCCTGACGGTGTTTCGCGATCAGGAATTCAGTGCCGATCAAAACTCCCGCGGCGTCCAGCGCATCGGCGATGTACGCCGCCTGCGTGCCGCCCAGTTCCCGGAAGACGCTGGCCCGCTCGCCCATCCGGTGCGTCCCGATGCCTATTCCGAGATCAACAATTTCTACACCGCCACGGTCTATGAAAAAGGCGCCGAATTGGTGCGGATGATGCACACTCTGCTCGGCGAGGTGCCATTTCGGAAGGGTATGGATCTGTATTTCGAGCGTCACGACGGCCATGCGGTAACCATCGAGGACTTTGTTGCCGCCATGGAAGACGCCAACCAGCGTGACCTCTCCGGATTTCGGCGCTGGTATGGCCAGGCGGGAACACCCATTTTACGGGCTACAGGTAGCTACGATCCTGCCCGGCACAGCTATACCCTTACCCTGCATCAGGAAACCCCGGCAACCCCCGGTCAGCCCGTGAAAGAGGCGGTGCCGATCCCGGTTCGTATGGCGCTGCTCAACACCCAAGGGCAACGTGTGCCTCTGGAGGTTGTCGGGGGTGCCTCCGAAACGGTATTGCTGCTGGAGCAGTCGGAGCAATCCTGGAACTTTGCGAACTTGCCCGATCCCGTGATTCCTTCCCTTCTGCGCGGCTTCTCCGCCCCGGTGCGGCTGCAGGACCCTCTGGATGACGACGCCCATGGTTTTCTGGCACGCCACGATGATGATCCCTTCAACCGCTGGGAAAGCATGCAGCACCTTACTGTAAAAGCCTTGCTCGCCGCAGTGGCGGATTCGTCGGTCGCGCCGTTGCCCGTCACATTGCGGAACGCCGTCGCAGCGACGCTGGCGGACCGTCAGGTGGACCCTGCCTTCTGTGCCGAACTGTTGACGCTCCCCGGCGAGGATTATATTGGTGAACAGATGCCTGTAGTCGCCGTCGAGGCCATCCACCGTGCCCGGGACGGGATGATGCGTGCCATCGGCAGACATTTCGCAAAGGAATGGACCGGTCTGTATCACGATCTTGCTGCCGCCTACCAGCGCGACGGTCTGTCCATCGGTCGCCGGCGCCTGCGCAACCTGGCTCTGGGTTATCTCATCGCCAGTGAGGGCAGCAGCCGCGAAGGGGCGATCCTGCACGCCCGTCAGCAATATATACAGGCCGATAACATGACGGACCGCCTGGCGGCTTTCTGGTTGCTGGTGCAACACCGGCATCACGATGCCGAAGACGTCATCCTCGACTTTTACCAAAGGTGGCACGAATACCCGCTGGTGATCGACAAATGGTTTGCCATACAGGCGGCTGCGCCACATCCGAAAACCTTGCGGCAGGTGGAACATCTGCTGGTGCATCCCGCCTTCGACTGGCGGGTGCCCAATCGGGTGCGCGCGGTACTCGGTGCATTTGCCGCCAATCCCACGGTTTTCCATGCGGCGGATGGCTCCGGTTATACTTTCTTTGCCGAACAGATCCGCCGTCTGGATGACATCAATCCGCAGACGGCGGCGCGCCTGGCGACACCCTTCAGTCGCTGGCAGCGCTACGATGCCCCGCGTCAGCAGGGGATGGTGGCAGCCTTGAACATGTTGGCTGGTAAGCCTGGGCTTTCCCGCGATCTGGCAGAAGTCATACAGCGTTCTCATCCAGACAAAAAGTAGACATCGGCATTAAGCAAGGAGTTTGAAGGGGTGCCGACGCATCAGTTCCACGGCCGGGGAATGCTTTCCAGCCGTTTCCAGTGCCGGGAGAATTTTTTGCGTTGCCGGACCTCCCGGGCATGGAGATAGCCCACCAGCATCCCCGCATGGAAGGCGAGCCCGTGCCTGCGGCTGGTAGCCAGTCCTGCAAGATGCTGCCCTGCCATATCTGCGTCATGCACTGCGCCGGAGATTTTTTGCAGAGCGGAGAGGCTCTTGAGCAGCGCCTTGCTGTCTTTGCTGGGCCACATATCTCCTAGTGCGAGAATTACATAGCGCCAATTCTTGATGCGAATGCGCAGGGCATGAAGCTCGGCGGGGGTTTGAGCCGCAGCACCCGCTGCCGTCAATTTGTGGTCCTGACGCCGCAAATGCATTTCCGCGTAGTGCTGGAGGTCTTCGTCACTGGGCAACGCTGCACGCAGCAGCAGCGCCCAGAACTGCAGTATCGTGGCGGCGAGGTGACCCAGCCCGGCAGGGGTGGCTTCGGCCTGCGCGCTCAACCATGTGTACAGGGGCGCGAGCTCTGTACCTGTCCCGGCGGCCAAAGTCGCCCAGTATGTGGCCAGTACTTCATGGTCACGCCGTATACTTTGCTGGTGAAACCAGTCCGCCAACTCCTGACGGACACCGTCCAGACGCTTGTCGGCATCCAGCGCCCGGCAGAATCGCAGCAATGCGCGCAGGCTGCGGACGGCTTTGCGCAACTGATGAAAGGTCTCCGGGCTGTTACCGGTCGCATGCTGCCTGGCTGCGGTGAGAGACTGCTGACATTGCCCGATCAACAGGCGGCTGAGTGCCTTCCCGGCATTTTCGTGTCGGCGTAGCGGTGGTGCTTTGTCCCCCAGCGCAACGGCATCGGCTGGTATCAGTCCGGCGAGACGCAACCCCCGGAACATCTTGCTCTCCCCATCAGGCAGCAACGGCAGATGGGCGCATAGCTCCGCGCCCATCTCCAATATCGCAGCAGGCTCCCCGGTTGCCAACTCCAACTCGACTTCGAGAATCGGTTCGCACAGGCCGCCGGCAAGGATTTCTCCACGATCCAGGGCGACCACTATCTGACCGCCATCGGCACAATCCACCCGGCTTTCCAGTCGCTCAAAACGGGTTTCGAGAATGGCCTGCAGAGCCAAATCCAGAAAGGGTGCCAGCAATGCCGCAGCGTCCGGGTCGGTAAACACCCGGAGGTCCGCTGCGGCGGAGAAAACAGTGACATTCCATTCGGGGCGCTGATGCAATCCGCCCACGGACTGTCCCTCGGCCTTGAGCGTGGCGACCCACTCCTTACCTTCTCGACGCACCCGATACGCGAGCTTCGCGCGCCGTAAGGCACCGTCCCGGCTGTCATAATAGATCGCATGCAGTTTCACGGCGGGGGCTTTCCCCAGTGCGAGCAAAGGGAATTTGCAAATCTTTTCCCAGGTGGCAGGGGAGGGGTCCAGTATTTGCAGTTTAAGCTCCTGTTCCATATTTCCCCTCCATCACGAAACGCAGAATCTGCACCCATTGCGGCAGTTCGGCCCGGGTTTCGGCGGCGCGCAGGTCTGCCACTCCCGCACCCAGTAGTGCTGCCCGCACGTACAGTTCGCTGTCGCGCAGGGTGGCCACTACCGGCAACCGCAAATCCGCAAGAAAGGTCTGCAAATGCTGTCCGCCCTTGGTACGCACATTCACCCGGTTGGCAATCACGCCCATGCGTACTTTTCCCTTACGAAAGCGTTTTATTTCCTTCAGTTGTTCCAGGAAGACGCGGCTGGCGTCCATATCGAAAGAAGATGGTCCGATGGGCACCAGCAGCGCTTCCACCTCGCCCAGCATGTCTTCCAGACGCCCTTTCTTGAGACCGGCAGGGGCATCAAAGACCACGAAATCTCTGGGTGGATAATCGCGGAAATCCCGGTCTGCATCGGTAATGACGGACAGCTTCGGCAGGTGTTCCGATCGCCGCGCGGCCCAGGTGCTGGACGAGCGCTGTGGGTCCAGGTCGGCGAGGAGCACCGAACCGCGCAGCGCCAGCAGGCTGGCGAGGTTGGTAGCGACGGTTGTTTTTCCGGCACCCCCTTTACTGTTGAGCACCAGCACCCGGATCACGGCTCGCGCCTCTCACCCATAATGACTGCTCCTGTTGTAGTGTTCCAGCAGACGGTCCTGTGCAGATTTACAGTGGGAATCCAGGGGGTTGCGCAAAAAATCATAATCGCCATCCGCACGCATCGCCCAAGCGTTGCAGTCATCTTCCAAGTATAGCTGAAGGGTTTCCGTGAGTATGCGGGCGCGCAAGTCGGGGTCGGTAATGGGTACCGCGACTTCCAAACGGCGGAAAAGATTGCGCCCCATCCAGTCGGCGCTCGATATCCAGAGACGGGGATGCCCGTTGTTTCCAAAGTAATAGACGCGACTGTGTTCGAGGAAACGGCCGACAATGGAACGTACCCGGATATGATCGGAGACACCTGGTATGCCGGGGCGCAGGGCACAGGCGCCGCGCACCACCAGGTCGATTTCCACCCCGGCCTGGGAGGCCCGGTACAGCGCGCGAATCAGATCGGGGTCGACCAGCGCGTTCACCCGCACGATGATGCGGCCTTTGCTTCCGTGCCGGATCTCCGTATCGATGGCATCCTGTATTCCCTGGAACATCGTAAAGGGACTCTGCAGCAGACAGCGCAATTGTGGCGCCTTACCCATGCCGGTGATATGCATGAACAGGTCATTCATGTCCGCCGTGATATCGGGATTTGCGGTGAGCAGGCTGAGATCGGTGTAAATCCGCGCATTGCGGGGATGATAATTGCCCGTACCCAGGTGCCCGTAGAGGCGGATCCCGTCCTCCTCACGGCGCAGGATGAGAATCATCTTGGCATGCACCTTGTGATTGACCACGCCGTATACCACCTGCACACCCACTTCTTCCAGACGCTCGGCCATCCGGATGTTATTGGCTTCGTCAAAGCGAGCCTTGAGTTCGACCACGGCCGTGACCTGTTTCCCGGCCATGGCCGCTTCTATCAACGCGTCGATGATGGGGGAGTCGGGGGTGGTGCGGTACAGCGTCTGCTTGACGCCAATGACTTTTGGGTCGCTGACCGCCTGGCGGAGGAAATCCAGAACCGGGTTGAAGCTCTGGTACGGGTGGTGGAGCAGGATGGGCGCCTCCCGCAGTTGCGCGAATATGTTCTCGGGGTGTGAACAAACCGGTGGCAGCCCCGGTACGAAGGGTGGATAAAGCAAGTCGGGACGGCGGACCATTTCGATGATGGCCGCCAGCCGTGACAGATTCACGGGACCCTGCAATGAATACAGATTGCTCTCACTCAGTTCAAAATGTTTCAGAAGATATTCAACCACCTCCCGCGGACAATTGTTAGCGACCTCCAGCCGTACCGCCTCGCCAAAGGGGCGTAGCGGTAGTTCATCGGCCAGCGCGTCGAGGAGATTATCCACCTCTTCCTCATCCACAAAGAGTTCACTGTTGCGCGTCACCCGAAACTGATAAAAACCCTGGATGGTCAGGCCCGGAAAGAGCGCCTGCACATGTTCGTGGATGACGGAGGAGAGAAACACGAAATCATTCGGACCCGCCAGATGTTCCGGAATCCAGATGATGCGGGGGAGGATGCGTGGCGCCTGTACGATGGCGATGGGGCTGTGTCGCCCGTAAGCATCCTGGCCTTCCAGAACGATAGCGAAATTCAGCCCTTTGTTCTGTACCTTGGGAAAGGGGTGGGCGGGGTCGAGGCTCAGGGGAGTGAGGAGAGGCAGCACCTCCGTCTGGAAATAATTGCCGATCCAGCGCTTCTGCGCCGCCCGCCATTCGCGGCGGCGCAACAAGCGAATACCTTCTTTAGCCAGAGCGGGCAGCAGGCGCTGATTCAAGCATCGGTATTGTTCGGAAATGATTTCATGGGCCTTTTTCGCTACCGCCTCGATTTCACGATGGGGCCCAAGCATGTCCGGTCCCAGAGGGCCCGCGCCGAATTTAAGCCGCTGCAGCAGTCCGGCCATGCGCACTTCAAAAAATTCGTCCAGATTGCTGGAAACGATGGTCAGGTAACGTAAACGTTCCAGCAGCGGTACGCGCTGGTCGTCGGCCAGAGCCAGTACCCGCTGGTTGAAGGCGAGGATGCTGAGGTCTCGGTTGAAGTACAGCTCGGGGCTGTCGAGAGGCGGCGCGGAACGAGCTTTTTCCGGCGCAGACACCTCAGACATGCGGTGCCCCCATGCGGCGCTCCGCGGCGATCAGGGTGTTCTGCAGAAGGGTGGCCACAGTCATGGGTCCGACCCCGCCGGGGACCGGGGTGATCCACGCCGCACGCTGCTCCGCGCCGGCAAAGTCCACGTCGCCGGTCACACGCCCATCCGGAAGGCGGTTGATTCCTACATCGATCACCACCGCGCCCTCACGAATCCACGCACCAGAGATCAATCCCGGTTTGCCGGCCGCCGCAACCAGCAATTCGGCGCGCCCTACATGGGCCGCCAGGTCCCGGGTAAAGCGATGACAGACGGTCACCGTTGCGCCGGCGAGGAGGAGTTCCAACGCCATGGGGCGCCCGACGATGTTGGAGGCACCAACGATTACCGCCTCCTTTCCCTTGATATCGATGCCTGATTCCTGAAGGAGGGTCATGATGCCCGCAGGTGTGCAGGAGCGCAGCAACGGCGCGCGCAAGGCGAGACGGCCGATATTGTAGGGGTGGAAACCATCCACGTCTTTCTCCACCGCGATGGCTTCGATGATCTCTTCCGGGTCAAAATGGGGAGGGAGTGGCAGTTGCACCAGGATGCCGTCGACCGCGTCGTTGGCATTCAGCTCCGCAATGTGGGCCAGAAGCTGTTGGGGATTAGTGTCTGCCGGCAAATTGGCGGAGAATGAGGCAATTCCCACGGAAGCACAGGTTTCTCGCTTTTTCTGTACATAAATCCGGGAGGCCGGATCAGCGCCAACCAGTACCACCGCAAGGCCGGGGGAGCGCCCCCATTGGCGGAGAAAGGCATGGCTGCGAAGGGAAATGTCGGCATGTATTTTTTGCGCGATGGCTTTGCCATCGATGCGTCGTGCAGTCACTTGGGCCTCTTTGGCGAGGTCTCGCTACTCAGGAAAAAATGCTCACCCATGAAAAAGTTACCTGTGTGAAAAGCGGGCGCGTCCACCGGACAGGTGGCGGCAAAACGGAGCATCCTCGAAAACGAGAGCCATGTTCGCCGGATATTCTTCTGGCGGCCCCTTCTTTTGTCAAGCGAAAACGGGGCACTGAAGGGTGCCCCGGTCCATGATGTCCAACAAGATGAAACCGTCGTATCAGGCTTCCCGGGAATTTTGAGGCTCCCGTAAATCCTTGGCGAGTATCATATACATGGCGGGCACAACGAAGAGCGAGAAAAAAGACCCGATCGCCAGCCCGGTAAAGATTACCAGACCCATGTCGAAGCGGCTGACCGCCCCGGCTCCACTCGCCAGCAAGAGGGGTAATACGCCCAGCACCATCGCACCGCTAGTCATGAGAATGGGCCGCAGACGGATGCTGGAGGCTTTTTCCACGGCAGCGCGCTTGTCCAGCCCTTCGTGTCGCTGGATCTGGTTGGCAAACTGGACGATGAGGATGCCTTGCTTGGCGATGAGCCCGATGAGAGTGATGAGGCCCACCTCGGTGTAGATGTTGATGGTGGCCAGCCCCAGACTGATGAAGATCAACGCCCCGCTGATGGACATAGGCACCGTGATGAGCACGATGAGCGGATCGCGAAAGCTCTCGAATTGCGCGGCGAGGAGCAGATAAATGAGGAGGATGGCCAAGGCAAAGGTGACCAGCAGCCCGCTTTTCTCCTGCATATACTGCCGCGACTGGCTGGAGTAGTCGATGGAGAAGCCCTTGGGCATAACGTTCTGGGCCTGGGTTTTCAGGTAAGCCAAAGCTTGGCCGAGGGTGACGCCGGGGGCGGGTACCGCCTGAATGGTGGCGGAATTGAGCTGCTGGAACTGCGGCAGAAACTGCGGTTGCACCTCCGTTTCCACCGACACCAGGGTGGATAGCGGCACCATCTGCCCCGTTGCGGTAGGTACATAGTAGGTCTTGAGCAGGCCCGGGTTGGCGCGGAAGTGGTCCGGCACCTGCGGGATCACTTCATAGCTCCGGCCTTTCAGGTCAAATCGATTGACGTAATTGCCGCCCAGCAGCGGCTGCAGATCCTGCGCGATATCCGCCATGGTCAAACCGAGGTTGGCGGCCATATTGCGGTGGATGTGAAGGACGATTTCCGGATTGTCGATGCGCAGGTCCTTGGTCACGTAGACGAACAGGCCGCTTTTTTGCGCGCGGTCGATGACATCGTTGGCCACCTGATCCAGCTTGTCGTAACCTCCGCTCGACTGCAGCACGAATTGAACCGGCAGACCACCGGCGGACCCTGGCAGGGACGGCGGTTGGAACGACGCCACCTGCAGACCGGTGATCCCATTCATTTGCTGTTGTACCTGGGGCGCCAACTGCATGGCGGTCACCGATCGCTTATCCCAATTTTTCAGCCGCATGCCGACGATGAGACTGTTCGTTCCGCCACCACCGCCAACGGATATCCCCGTGACCATGAAGATCTCCTTGGTCTCCGGATACTTGTCCAGGTCATGGACGATTTTCATGCCGTACTTGCCCAGTAGTTCTGGGGTGATGTTGGGCGCGCCCGTACCCATGTTGAAAATGATGCCCTGATCTTCCTGCGGCGCCAGTTCCTGTCTGCTCGTGGTGAAGAGGAAATAAATGCTCACGAAAATCACGGCGGCAAAAAGTAGGGTCACCGGCACGAAGTTGAGGCTACCCCGGAGCAGCCGATCGTACACACGGCGCAGTTCCTCATAGCGGGTATCGATGAAGTGGGCGAATCCATGTGCGCTGCTGGCTCTGAGTATCTTGCTGCTGAGCATGGGCGACAGGGTCAGCGCCACGACCATGGAAACCAGCACGGTAGCCACCAGCGTAAAGGCGAACTCGCTGAAAAGACTGCCGGTCAGCCCGCTCATGAAGCCGATGGGGGCAAAGACTGCGATCAGCGTGGTGGACATCACCACGATGGCGGTGCCCAGTTCCCGGCCAGTCATCAAGGCCGCCTGGAGGGGGCTTTTGCCCTCGTCGATGTGACGGTGAACGTTTTCCACCACGATGATGGCGTCATCCACCACCAGGCCGATGGCCAGAACGATGGCCAACAGGGTGAGCAGGTTGATGGTGAAGCCCATGGACCACATGATGAAGCCGGCACCGATGATGGACAGGGGAATGGCCACCGCCGGGATGAGCACCGAGCGAAAGGAACCCAGGAAGAGAAAAATCACCAGAACCACCACTGCCAGCGTGATACTGATCGTTATGAGGACGTCGTTGATGGAGGCCTTGATGTAGTCCGTGGCGTCGTAGGGGATGATCATGTGCATGCCCGGCGGAAGGGCAGCGCCGAGTTCGGCCAGGGCCGCCTTGACCCCCGCCGCGACATTCAGCGAGTTGGCCGAGGGTGCCTCCTGAATACCGACGAAAGCCGCCGGCTTGTCGTCAAAATAAGCTTTGGAATCATAATTCTGCGCCCCGAGTTCTACCTGGGCGACATCCTTGAGGCGGATGATGGTATTACCCACGCTTTTGACCACGAGGTTGCGGAACTGCGCCGCGTCATGAAGGTTGGTGGTGGCGACGATGGTGTCCCCCGTCTCGGTCCCCCGGGTGCTCCCTACCGCCGAGATGAAGTCGTTGGCTGCCAGAACCTGGGATATCTGCGCTGCGCTGATCCCGAGGGCGGCCATCTTTCGGGGGTTGAGCCAGACGCGCATGGAGTACGTATTGCCGTTCCCGGAGCCGGGCGGCAGGATCTGCGCCTGACCCACGCCGCTGACGGCGGCGAGCTTGGGCTGGACCACCCGCAGGAGGTAGTCGGTAATCTGCTGCTGGTTCAGTTGGTCGCTGTAAAAGGCGACGTACATGAGGTCAGTGGTGTTGCCCACAGTGACGTTGATCACCGGCAACTGGCTACCGGCGGGCAGTTCGTTGGTCACCTGCTGGACCTTCGACTGGATATTGGCCACCGCCGCGTCGGGGCTGTAATTCAGTTTCATGTACACGGTGATGGTGGACATGCCCTCGGAGCTGTTGGAGGTCATGTAGTCGATGCCGGGGGCGCTGGCGATCACCCGCTCCAGGCGGGTGGTGATGAAGCCTTGGATGGTGTTGGGATTGGCGCCGGGGTAGGCCGTGGTTACCGTCACCACGGTGTTGGTGATGGCAGGGTACTCGCGCACCGTCATTTCGGTGTAAGCCCGCAACCCGAGAAGGAGGATCACCAGACTCAAGGCCGTAGCCAGAACCGGTCGATGAATGAAGATATCCGTAAATTTCATCGCCGCCGTCCTCAGACTTTGCCGCTGGCGGGGATTTTGACAGGACTACCCTCGTGGAGCTTGATCTGCCCCCCGGTGACCACCAGCTCTCCCGCCCGCAGTCCCGACAGAATCTGTACCTCGCTGCCGCGCTGAATGCCGGTCTTGACGATGCGCTGGAGAACAATCTGGCTTTCCTTGCCATGGACGGTTTTTTTCTCCACCACATAGACAAAGTCACCAAAGGTATTATAGGTGATGGCGCTGGCCGGTACGGTCAACACTTTCTCCAACCTTTTCTCGATCACCGTGACATTTCCGAACATACCCGGCCGCAGGATGGTCTTGGGGTTGGGTACCGTGGCCTGGACGTCAATCTGGCGCGTGGCCGCATTGATGGCCGCACCCGTCGCGGTGATCTTGCCGCTGAAGGTCTGGCCGGGATAGCTGTCCACCTCCACCTGAACGGGTGTGCCTACATGGATACGGGCGAAATCACTCTGAGGCACCGTAAAGTTCACAAAGAGGGGATCCCAGGACTGGAGATCGACCATGGCTGTCCCAGGGATGATGTATTGCCCCAGGTCTACCTGGCGAACTCCGAGATAGCCGCTGAAGGGCGCGCGGATGGCGAGCTTTGCGAGAGTGGCGTGGTCATTTTTTACGGCGGCGACCGCGCTTTGGTAGGTGGCCACCGCGGAATCGAGCTGAGACTGGCTGGCGGCCTTGGTGGCGATCAGCATCCGCGTCCGGCGAAGATTGATCTGGGCCAATCGCTGCTGAGCCTCGTCGCTGGCCAGCTGCGCCAACTGGTTGCTGTTGTCGATCTGGATCAGAGGGGTACCGGCCTTGACGTATTCTCCGGAATGAAAATAGATACCGGTAATGGCACCGCCCAGCTGGGGCGTCACCTCCACGCCCTGGATGGCGGCAAACGATCCCACGGCGGTTACTTCCGGGTGCCACTCCCGCTCCTCCACCTTGCTGGCGCTGACGCTGACGACCGGTACGGGCATATGCGCCAGGGCCTGGTGCATCATATAGTTGCCGTAGAGCTTGAAGCCGAAAATACCGCCGAAAAGAATCAGCAATACAAGAATGACAACGACAAATGCTTTTTTCATGACCAGTCTCCGCGGCGGATGGCTGTGTTGAATGCTGAATGGCTCATGGCTTTACCTGTGTTACCGGCAACGCGCCAGCAGATGGATGAGATTTGTCCTGTGTATTTGCGGGCGGGGATTTCCCGTCGGTTTTGTTCCACCAGCCGCCGCCCAATGCGACCAGCAGCGCGGCCGTATCCTGATAGCGCTGCGATCTGGCGGTTATTTCAGCGATTTTGGCGTTGTCATACTGCACTTCTGCAGTGAGGAGAGTGAGATAGTCAGATGCACCCGCACGATAACTCGCCTGCGCCAGTCGCAGTGCTTCCGCGGAGGCCTGTAGCGCCGCGCGTTGCGCAGCAAGGGTCTGCGCGTCATGTTCCACGGCGCGCAAGGCGTTGGCCACCTGGTCGAAGGCGTTCAGCACCGTACTGCGGTAGGCGGCATAAACCACATCATAGGCGGCATGGGCCTCGGCTTTCTGAGCTTCCAGTTTGCCGCCCTCGAAAATCGGCTGGGACACGGCACCTACCAGGCTCCATATGCTGCTGACAGGGTTGAAAAACATCGCGGGATGACTCGCCGTATCGCCAAACGCCGCAGTAAGCTGAACGGTAGGGTAGAATTGCGCCCTCGCCTCACCGATGACCGCATTTGCGGCCTTCATTTGCGAAAGCGCAGCGCGGATATCCGGGCGTTGTTTGAGCAATTGCGATGGGAGACTCACCGGCAATTCTTCGGGTAGTTGCAACTCGGTCAGGGTAAAGGACTGCCGCCGGGCATCTGCAGGAAAAGCGCCCACGAGAATGGCCAGTTCATGGCGATAGACGGTGAGTTGCTGATTCAGCGGGGGCAACGTCGCCATTTCGCTGGCCAGTTGGCTGCGCTGGGTGACGACGCTGAGATAGCCCACGGCGCCCGCCTTGTACTGGTTCTCGGTGAGTTCCAGAAGCTGCCGCTCCTGCGCGACGATGGCCCGGGTGGCGCGAATTTGCCCTTCTGTCGCCGCCTCGCTGACGGCAGTGGTGACGATGTTGCCGGTCAGGGTCAATCGCGCCGCTTCCAGTTCCCACCGCTGATATTTTACCAAAGCCTCGCTGTTGCGATAGACCAGACGGTTGACACCGAAAATGTCCGGGTAATAGGAAACACCGACGCTTCCGGTAATCAGGGAATAGTGAAATCCGCCGCTGCCACCGAAGGCCGCCCCGCTGGTTTTGCTCCGATTGGCCTGCAGATTGCCGGTGACCTGTGGATAGAAGATGCTGGCGTTCGCGCGCGCGGTGGCCTCGGCCTGTTTCAACTGGGCCTGAGCCTGGGCGATGGTCGGGCTATTTTTCAGGCCTACCGCGACTAATTCGTCGAGCGCCTTGGAGTGAAAGAGCTTCCACCACTCCTCGTGCAGCTCTTTGCCATACGCGATTTCCTGGGCGTGACCGGAAGGGCCGCCCGGAGCCACGGTTTCTTTGGGGCTGATGCCCGCCGTGTAAGGTGTTTTGTCGGCCGGTGCCTGGGGAACGCGCAGCGGCGGCTCAAAGCTGCAGGCCGCCAGGCTTCCCGCAAGTGCCGTTGCCAGTACCGCAGCGACGGGTCTTGGTAGTGGTTTTTGCACAACAACACCTCTCAACGGCCTGTACCGACTGGTCAGTATAATGGCGAGAATCCCCCCTTTCTGTCAAACCGACCCCACCTTTTCCCGTCGGCGCACGTTGGACGCCCGCAAAGGTGCATCGGGGCCGGAATGATCTGCCCTAGAGTAAGTATATATCAGCTCTTGAATTAGAGAGGGTTTCACCCCATATTGGAAGCCGAGGATTTTGATTGGAGGAGCGTATGAAGACAAAATTTTTTGGAGCCATCGCCATGCTTTGCCTGCTGGCAGCGCCTGCCGCATGGGCCGAACCCAGCGTAGCCCAGGTTGCCCAGGCGGTGCAGGCGGGTCACCTGAGCCAGGCGCAAGGCATGATGCGGGAGGTGTTGGCTGCGCATCCGCAATCTGCGGAAGCACAGTATGTGGAAGCACGAATTCTGGCGCGTCAGGGTGACTGGGCCGGGGCCGGCGCGGCTTTGCAGAAAGCCGAACAGCTCGCGCCTGCCATGCCCTTCGTCAAACCGCAGGTGCTGGCAACTTTTAAGCAATCTCTGCAGCGCCATGTTGACAAACCGGTCGGCAAAGCCGGTCACTGGGGCGCTGTGCTGGCCTTTTTCCTCGGATTGGTAGCCTTGATCGCGCTGATCTCCATGCTCCGGCGGCGGCGCCAACAGCCCGGGATGTTGTACCGCGGACAGCCTTCCGGACCTTTCGGTGGTACGAATGGTTACGGGCCCAATGGGCCGATGTATCCCGGCGGGGGTGCCATGGGCGGTATGCCGCAGCAAGGCGGCGGGTTGGGGTCGAGTCTGGCATCCGGCATTGCCACCGGCGTAGGGGTGGGGGCAGGTCTGGCGGCCGGGCAGGCGCTGGCGGGAAGCCTCTTCGGACATGGCAGCGAGTCGGGCAATGTGGGCAGTGACAGCGGCAATAATGCTCTCGGCCTGACGGACGACTCCTGGGGCAACGATCAACTAGCGTCCAACGATGATTTCGGTATGGATGATGGCGGAGACAGCTGGGGTTAAGCCGCTTGTTTTGCAAACTCGAAGGGGCGTCGCTGGACGCCCCTTTTTAGTTCGTTTCTGGGTATTATGGCAACAGGTAACCGAGGTTGCGCAATGCCCGGCAGACGGCGATCAGCGGTAAACCCATCAGGGCGTTGGGATCCTCGCCTTCCATGTGTTCCACCAGGCTGATTCCCAGCCCTTCGGAGCGAAAGCTCCCGGCACAGTCCAAAGGCGTGTCTCGCTCCACGTAGCGACGGATCTCCGCATGGGTCAGTGCGTACAGGACGACGCGATATGGCACCAGAAACACTTCCGTGCCGGACGGGGCGACCACCGCCACACCATTCAAAAAATCCACCGCCTGGCCCTGCATCCAGGTCAGTTGCGCAACCGCCTGTTCGATATTCCCTGGTTTGCCGAGAATGCGGCCAGCACAGACGGCCATCTGATCGGCACCAATCACCACTGCCTGCGGGAAGCGTTGGGCGACGGCCAGCGCCTTGGCATCCGCCAGACGGCACACCAATGTTTCAGGGGCTTCGTCTGGGAGGGGGGTTTCATCCACCGCTGCGATTTCCACCCGAAATGGGATCTGCAGCCGGCGCAGGAGGTCCCGCCGGTAAGGGCTGGTGGAGGCCAGAATCAGTTCGGGTAAGGCCATGCGCACGCGTCCTTAACCGGTGTTGCGCTGACCGGCAGATATGGCGTTGATGGTGCGCAGCAAGGGATCCAGCCATATCTCCCGGAATTCCGGGGGGGTCTCGTCGTTGCGATAGCGCCGCAGCAACGCGAGTTGAATATGGTTCAGAGGTTCCATATACACATTGCGCCGTTGCAGGGAGAACGCCAGGGTTGGGTTGTCGGCGAGCAAATGGTCAGCCCCGACGATGGCGAGTATCTCCGCCTGGCTGCTTTCAAATTCCGCCTGAATTTTACGGTAGATTGCGGTGGCGGCGTCCCGATCGTTGGGTAAGCCTGCGTATTCTCCGGCAATCGCCATGTCGGTCTTGGCCATCGCCATGCCGATATTCCCCATGAGCGCCCGAAAGAACGGCCAGTGCCGGTACATGTCCTGTAGTGCCTGCAAACGTTCCGGCTTGTCCTCCCGCCAGCGGGCGAGGGCGGAACCGAGGCCGTACCATGCCGGAAGAACATGCCGTGACTGAGCCCAGGCGAATATCCACGGAATGGCACGGATGGAAGACATGGAGCGATCGCCGCGCTGGCGATGGGAGGGGCGCGAGCCGATGTTCATGTGGGCGATTTCGTTGAGGGGGGTGGCTTCGTAGAAATAATCCATGAACCCTGGAGTGCTTTCCGTGAGATCGCGGTATACGGCCTCCCCCGTCCGGGTGAGTTCCGCCATGATTTTCAGATGGTCCGGGTTGTCGCCCGACGCCGACCGAACCAGTCCTATGCTCGCCTTGATGAGGCCCGCCGTACCTACGGTCAGTTCATATACCGCAGTCTCCAGATTGGCGTACTTGAAGGAAAGCACCTCTCCCTGTTCGGTAATTTTGATCTGCCCGCGTACCGTATCCGGTGGCTGTGCCAGAATGGCTTCATAGGTGGGCCCACCGCCGCGGCCCACGCTGCCGCCGCGACCGTGAAAAACTCGGATCCGTATTTTCCGTTTGTCTGCCAGCGCTGCCAGCCGTAGCTGGGCCTGATACAGGGACCAACTGGAAGAAAGTATGCCGCCATCTTTGCAGGAGTCGGAATAGCCCAGCATCACCTCCTGGATGTCATCCTGACTGCTGAGAATCTTGGCGTAAACCGGGTTGTCCAGCAGGGTGGACATCACCGTATCCATCCGCTCCAGATCGTGAATTGTTTCAAACAGCGGGGTAATGGCGATCTCGCTGTAGAGACCCTGCCGTGACCATCCGGCCAGGCCAAACTCCTTGGCAAGTACCAATACCTCCATAATGTGGCTTGCCTCATGGGTCATGGAAATGACGTAGTTGCCAAAGCCGGCGGTACTGACTTCACGCCGTAGCTGGGCGATGCAGCGGAACATCGCGCAGGTTTCCGCCGCCATCGGGGACAGGTCAGGTGCTTGCTCTACCAGCGGACCGGGGCGGCGCAGCGCGTCGGAAAGCGCCAGCATGCGCGCTTCTTCGGAAAGTTCCAGGTAGTTGGCGAAGCCTGGAGTTCCGGCGAAAAGCTCGGCGATGGTGCGGGAGTGCACGGAAGATTCCTGGCGGATATCCAGGTTGGCCAGGTGAAAGCCGAAGGTCTGGACCAGCCATATGATCTCCTGGACCTCATTGTCGGCGATATACCCGTCATTGTGGCCACGCAGAGAGTCGCGTACCAGCAAAAGGTCATCAAGGAAATCCTCCGCTGCGGCATAGGCGGGGCCCGCCGACTCATTCAAGACCTGACCGTTTTCCAGTTGCCGCAGACGCAAGTCGAGACGGGTCATCATGTAACGCAGCTTGCGGCGATAGGGCTCACTGGGGAAACGTTGGTCCACCCACTCCGCAAGCTCTGGAAAGTCGTCTGCATCACGCTCCAATGAAGCAAGCAGAACGGGAGAGATGGCACAGAATCGGCTGGAATGTCCGAGCAACTGATAGAGGTCGCTCAGGCGCTGCTGATATTCTTTCAATACTTCAATGCTCTGGGTACGCAAAGCCCAGCCGGTAATGGCCGCGGTAACATTGGGGTTGCCGTCCCGGTCCCCCCCGATCCAGGAACCAAAGCGGATGAACGCGGGAATATCGATATCGGCATTTGCGAAAACCCGGCGCGCCGCCCGGCGCGCGGCCCGATAGGTGAGAGGTACCGCCTCGAACAGGCTGTCACGGAAGTAGAACAGGCCGTTTTCCACCTCGTCCTGCACCTGTGGCTTGTTGGTGCGCACCTCTTCCGTTTCCCAGAGTATCTGGATCTGCGCCCGCAGGTTATCCATCACCTCCTGTTCTTCTTCGTCATTGAGCGCAGAATCGTCGAGCATCTTGCTGGTCACGAAAATGCGGCGCAGGCCATGGAGGACCGTCCGGCGCTTGGACTCCGTAGGGTGTGCCGTGAATACCGGCAGATAACGGATCTGATCCAGGAGAAATTGCAATTGTCCGGGGTTGATACCCTGGCCTTGCAATTCGCGGAAGGTTTCCTCGAAGGACCCTGTCCACAGCATGCTTCCCTTTTGGAGCAGACGGCGGCGGTGCAGGTGCTGGAACTCCTCTTCGGCGATGTTGACCAAGCTGAAATAGGTGTTAAACGCACGGATCACCAGGACCAGATCGTCCTGGGGAAGGGCGTCGATAAAGCGGGCGAGTCGCTCCCGGAGGCGAAGATCCTCCCGCTTGTGGAGGCGAATGTATCCCTGACGCAGTTGCTCCACAGCGTTGAATACGCGATGTCCGGCCTGTTCGCGCAGGACCTCTCCCAGCAGGTTGCCGAGCAACTTGACGCGGTTACGGAGCGCTTTACCGTTGAGGGCCTTTTTTTCCACCTATTTCGTCTCCTTTGAGGCTGATCTGCCCAGAAACCGCCTGGCAAACCCCCTGTTGCCGCTTTTGGCTCCGGGCAGGCGGAGCGGAACGGCACGCGCGAGATCACTTTTGACGGCTGGCTTTGCATCTAACGTAATGGCAAGTGTGCGACAGGTCAATTCACAGCGAGGGCCGGTCTCCGCAACCCTCGCCCCGAGGCAGCGTCCCGATGTCGCGCAATGCATGGCATTCGGTTGGTTTTTGCGGTAGGCTGATGGCCTCGCAGTGGAAGGAGGCCCGCAGGCCTTTTCACTACACCTAAAAGCGCCATAAAGCGACAGTCTTAAGGAGATAAAAATGGCCGGACAACAAAAAGGACAGATCCTTCAGGATCCTTTTCTCAATCTTTTGCGTAAAGAACATGTTCCTGTCGCCATCTATCTGGTGAACGGCATCAAGCTGCAAGGTTTCGTGGAGTCCTTTGACCAGTTTGTCGTGCTACTGCGCAACAACGTCAGTCAGATGATTTATAAACACGCCATTTCCACGGTGGTTCCTGGTCGCGATGTGCGTTTGCCCTTGCCGGAAGCTGAGGGTGAGAGCAGCACCGAAGAAGAGGCCTGATTCTGGCGAATACCGCAGTCGCTGTGGCGGCGCCCCGGGAGAGGATTCTGCTCGTTCATGTGGTATTACATGGTGAGGCGGATCCCGACGCCGGGGCGGAGTTTTTTCATCTGGCCACCGATAGTGGCGCGGATGTGTTGGAACTGCTTTCCGTTCAGCGCGGACGTCCTGATCCTGCGACCTTTCTGGGGCGTGGCAAGGTGGCGGAACTGGCGGAGCGAGTTGCAGCATTATCCGTGGACCTCGTTCTTTTCGACAGGGTTTTGAGTCCTGTGCAGGAGCGCAATCTGGAGGGCGCCCTCCACTGCCGGGTTGTCGACCGGGTGGGTCTCATCCTCGATATTTTTGCGCGGCGGGCGCGGACCCATGAAGGCAAACTGCAGGTGGAGTTGGCGCAACTGACGCGCCTCCGTACCCGCCTTATCCGCGGCTGGACCCATCTGGAGCGCCAGCGCGGCGGCATCGGATTGCGGGGTCCGGGTGAAACGCAACTGGAAACGGACCGTCGTCTCATCGGCGAACGCATCCTTTCCCTGCGCGGGCGCCTGATCAAAGTGGCTGCACATCGGGCAACACAGCGGCGGGCGCGGCAGCGGGCACCCCTGCCGACGGTCGCCCTGGTCGGTTATACCAATGCCGGCAAATCCTCCCTCTTCAATACCCTCACGAAAAGTTCCAGCTACGCTGCAGACCGTCTTTTCGCGACCCTCGATCCCGCCATCCGACGTTTGCAGATAGGGGGGCATGAAGCCATTCTCCTGGCCGATACCGTCGGTTTTTTGCGCGACTTGCCCACCGACTTGATTGCCGCTTTTCGGGCGACTCTGGAAGAGGTAAACCAAGCGCAATTACTTCTTCATGTGGTGGACGGCAGCGCGCCTGATCGCGATGCCCAGATTGCCGCGGTAGACGAGGTGTTGAAGGAAATTGGCGCGGAGAACATTCCCCGCCTGCTGGTACTGAACAAGGTGGATCTCACCGGGGATGTGCCGGGAAACGTGTATGAGAGCTCTGGCAAACTGGCAGCGGTGCGTGTCAGTGCGCGCTCTGGTGTCGGCATACCCGAACTGCTGCAGGCCGTGACGCAGCGTGTGGGGCGCTCCATGTTGCGCGCTGATCTGACGCTGATGCCTGAAGAAGGAGCCCTGCGTGCGCGGATACATTGTCTGGCCAGTGTTATCGATGAGCATTTCGATGAGCAGGGCAGGACACATCTGACTTTTGACATTGATGATCTCAACTGGCGGCGCCTGCATACGCAGATGCGCGATAGCGGTTGTCAGGCGATGGACGCGCCCCCTACAATACCGGCTGATGGCTGAGGAAGGAGAGCAGTATGCCGTGGAGTGATCCGGGCGGGAACGGAAACAAAAACGATAACAACCCCTGGGGACGGCGTCCCGGTGCGCAAAAGCCGGTTTTCGATATCCAGAAAATTACCCGGGAGTTGAAAAAGCTGGGCGGTATTTTCGGCTCGGGCGGCGGGCGCAGCGGTGGGCCGAAGATGGATTACAAGTGGCTGCACCTCCTGCCTTTCCTGGTGATCGCCGTGCTGATCCTGTTCTGGATTGCTTCCGGCATTTATGTCGTGGGACCGGGTGAAGAAGGCGTGGTACTGCGTTTTGGCAGAGAGGTCGGCATCAGCCAACCCGGTTTACACTACCGCCTCCCTTTTCCCTTTGAGAGGGTATACTTGCCCAATGTGGCGCAGAGCCGGCGTCTGGTTCTGGGCTATAGCGGTGCTACCGACACACGGAATCCCGGCATGATGCTGACCGCGGACGAAAGCGTGGTGGATGTCCGTTTCGCTGTGCAGTATCGCATCACCAATGCGGGACATTACCTATTTGCTACCGCGAATCCGGATCAGTTGATTTCCTTTTGTGCGGAATCCGCCATGCGGGAGGTCGTGGGACGCAGCAAAATCGACGGCCTGCTCACTTCCGGCAAAGGCGCCATTCAGCAACAGGTGCAGCAAATCACCCAAAACCTGCTGAGCCGTTACCACGCAGGCGTCAGCGTTGATTCGATCCAGTTGTTGGAGGTGACGCCTCCCAAGGTGGTCCAGCCGGCGTTTGCGGATGTGGTAAAGGCGCGTGAAGACATGGAACGGGCGCGCGACGAAGCGCGGGCCTATGCGAACGCAGTCGTTCCCAAAGCCACGGGGGAGGCGGCCGCGATGGTGACGAACGCCGAAGGTTATAAACAGCAGGTGGTCGACCGGGCCAAGGGGGACAGCGCACGCTTCACCGACATTCTCCAGGCCTATCAGAAAAATCCGAAAGTGGTGAGTGAGCGCATGTACTTGCGCACCATGCAGGACATTCTGAGCCATACCCCGAAAGTGATTGTCGAGAGCAAGGGACAGCCCGTGATAAATCTCCATATGCCCGCCAGGACTCCCATGGCGGTCAGTAGTCCGACGAGCTCTGCGGCAGAAACCGCGCCGACCGTATCTGTGGTCCCGCCGGTTGCACCGACGATCAGCCCGGTGGCTCTGCCAGCCGCTGTGTCAGGAGCCAGCTCATGAAGAACTGGGCCTGGAGTGTGATTATTGCGGTATTGGCGCTGGTGCTGCTGGCGTCGGCAAGCTTTTATTCCGTATCCATGACCCAGACCGCCGTGGTGCTGCAATTTGGTAAAGCGGTGCGCGTGGTGGAGTCCCCTGGGCTCTATATGAAGTGGCCCATTGCGCAGAATGTGGCTTTTATCAATAAGAATCTGTCCAGCTATAGCACGCAGCCGGAATCATTCTTGACGGTGGGGAAAAAGCCGGTGCTTATCGGCCTTTTTGCCGAATGGCGAGTGGCCGATCCACTGGTTTTCTACGCCCGCCTGCATAACGACGGGACCGCAGAGAGCCGGATTGGCGATGTTGTGCGTTCTGCGTTGCGGACCGAGGTCGGCAAGATGACGCTGAAGTCGGTGATACAGGGCCAACGCAGCGAAATGATGGATCCGGTGCTGGCGGAGGCCAATAAGCGTCTTCAGCCACTGGGTGTGCATCTGGCCGATCTGCGTATTCTGCAGGTGGGTTTGCCCACGGAAGTGCTGCAAGCCGTCTATAAACGGATGGAGGCTGAGCGTGCAGAGGAGGCCAATGCCTACCGCTCCCAGGGGGCTGCGGATGCTGCCAAAATCCGCGCGGAGGCGAATAAGGACCAAACCCGGATTATGGCGGATGCCTACCGCCAGCAGGAAGAGCTGAAGGGGCAGGGAGACGCCGAGGCGGCATCTATTTATGGTGCCGCATATGGCAAGGACCCGGCATTTTACTCGTTTTATCGCAGTCTGGAGGCGTACCGCCACAGTCTGAGTGACAAAGACGTGCTGGTGCTCAGTCCGGATGCGCCATTCTTCCGGTATTTCCGCCACTCGTTGGAGCCAGCAGGCAAATGACGCGTACCGAAAGCCACCCGACCTGGTTGCTGCCCAGCGGATTTGAGGATGTTCTCCCCGCACGGACGGAGGCGCTGGAGCGCTGCCGCCGTGCGTTGCTCGATCTTTACGCGCAATGGGGTTACCGTCAGGTCATTCCCCCCCTCGTAGAACATCTGGAGAGTTTGCTCACCGGAAGTGCCGCAGACCTCGACTTACAGACTTGGAAACTGTTGGATCAGGATAGTGGCCGGTTGGTGGGGTTGCGTTCGGATATGACGCCGCAAATGGCCCGCATAGACGCCCAGACATCTTCCGTAAAGGAGGTTCGGCGTCTGTCTTATGCGGGCACGGTGCTGCGCGCCCGCCCCGATCTGCTCGGTGGGAGCCGTGCCCCTTTTCAGATAGGCGCCGAACTCTTCGGGGTGGAGGGGCCGGAGGGAGATCTGGAGGTTCTTTCCCTGATGGTGGAGAGCCTCATCCACTGTGCCGTGCCGGATTTGTTGCTGGATATCGGCCACGTGGGTATTTCCCAAACGCTGGCCGATGCGGCAGGTCTGGAAGGCGCTTTGCGCGCTGAGCTGTTGCGGCATGTCGAGCGCAAGGCGTGGTCGGATGTACGGACATGGCTGCGCGAGCATCATTGCGGTATGGAACTGACCGCCGACTTTGATGCCCTGTCCGGTTTGCAGGGGGATTTCGACGTATTGGAGCAGGCACGCCGGTATCTGGGGCATTACCCCGCCGTTCGTGTCGCCCTGGATGACCTGCAATGCGTATGGTCGGTATTACGGGCACGTTATCCAGACCTGGCGATTCAATGCGACCTCTCGGAGATTCACGGACATCGCTATCATACCGGCCTGCTGTTTTCGTTGTTCGGTCCGCAGCGTGGTGAGGCGTTGGCCAGTGGCGGGCGCTACGATGACATCGGTGCCGCCTTCGGGCGGCGACGGGCGGCGACGGGCTTTAGTCTGGATATCAAACCACTGCTGCCGGGATTTCCGGATTCGGGCAGAATAGGGCGGGTTTGGGCCCCGGCTGGCATGGATGATCTGTTGTGGCAGTCGATACAGGAACACCGCCGGGCTGGTTTTGTGGTTTTACAGGATCTGCTGCGTCAGGATGTGCCGAGTCCGCAGAGCTTGCAGGCACAGGGATTTGACGCCGTCCTGATCCAGGAAGCAACGGGTTGGAAAATACAGCGTCTCGACTCGTGAAGTTTAATTTCATTTTCCAATGACCCATTTGCGGAGTCGTTCGTGGCTATAAATTCAAATGTTGTAATCATCGGCACCCAGTGGGGTGACGAGGGCAAGGGTAAGATCGTCGACTGGCTGACGGAGCGTTGCCAGGCCGTGGTACGTTTCCAGGGAGGGCACAACGCTGGCCATACCCTCGTGATCGGAGCGCGGAAAACGGTACTGCACCTGATTCCCTCGGGCATTCTTCGGCCCGGGGTGTCCTGTTTCATTGGTAACGGTGTGGTGCTCGATCCTCTCGCTCTGTTTTCGGAATTGGACGAGTTGTGGCCAGTGGTGTCCGATGCCCATGAGCGCCTGTTCGTTTCCGATGCCTGCCCGCTCATTCTGCCTTACCACAAGAGTCTTGATCTGGCGCGCGAGCGGGCGATGGGTACGGCAAAGATCGGCACTACCGGTCGCGGCATCGGGCCGGCCTATGAGGACAAGGTGGCACGGCGCGCGTTGCGTGTCGCGGACCTATTTCATCGCGAACGGTTTGCGGCAAAGCTGGGCGAAGCCCTGGACTACCATAACTTTGTGCTCCAACACTATTTCAAACAGGAGCCGCAAGACTTTCATGCCATCCTGGAACAGTATCTGGGGCTTGCGGAGCGTCTGGCGCCTATGGTGGTGGACGTTTCCGTGCGTCTGGCGCGTTTGCGGGAGGAAGGCGCGAGGATTCTCTTCGAGGGCGCCCAGGGTACGCTGCTGGACGTGGATCATGGCACGTACCCCTTTGTGACTTCCTCCAATACGGTGGCGGGTGGCGCTTCCGCCGGAAGCGGGGTAGGGCCGGCGGAACTGGGCTATGTACTGGGCATTACCAAGGCCTACACGACGCGTGTGGGGGCCGGGCCATTTCCTACGGAGCTCTTTGATGAGACGGGCGTCTTCCTTGCAGAGCGGGGCGCGGAAGTGGGTGCAACCACCGGTCGGGCGCGGCGCTGCGGCTGGTTTGATGCGGTGGCTTTACGGGCCGCCTGTCGGGTCAACGGGGTAACGGGCCTGTGCATCACCAAGCTGGATGTGCTGGACGGCCTCAGCGAAATTCGCGTCGCCGTCGGTTACCGTGTGAACGGAGTGGTTCAGGAAGAACTGCCCGGTGGAGCGGAGGCAGTGGCGGCCTGTGAACCCATCTACGAGAGTTTTTCAGGTTGGTCAGAGTCGACGGCCGGCGTGCGGCATTGGGACGATCTTCCCGAGGCGGCTCGTCGCTATCTGGAGGCCATTGCAGAACGCGCCGGACGGCCTCTGGCGATTATCTCCACCGGGCCGGATCGGGATGACACCATTTTACGTACCGAGGCCCTGTGACGCAGCAGCGCAATAAAAAAAGGGAAGACCGTTTGGTCTACCCTTTGCTTTTGGTACCGGGGACTGGATTCGAACCAGCACAAGCTTTCGCTCACTAGGACCTGAACCTAGCGCGTCTACCAATTCCGCCACCTCGGCGTGGATGGAATCATCATTTATTAAGGAGCATTTGTCAATGCCGGAAACACAAGAACCCTCGTCGCTGAGTGACCGCGATCCCATGTTCGACCGGGAAAAGGAAAAATATGAGCGACCCATCGTCAGCCGGGAGTACATTCTCAGCTATCTGGAAAGCGCCGGTCAGCCATCGACTCTGGAGGATATCATCGCCGATCTGGAAGTATCGGAAGAGGACCAGGAAGCCCTGCGGCGGCGTCTACGGGCCATGGAACGGGATGGGCAATTGGTTCGTAACCGTCGCGGCGCTTACGGAATCGTTGAGGCGATGGAGTTGGTGCGCGGTACGGTCAGTGCCCACCCCGATGGCTTTGGTTTTCTGATCCCAGAGGGAGGCGGGAAGGATCTTTTCCTTTCCCCGCGGGAAATGCGCAAGGTATTTCACGGTGATACGATTCTGGGCCGGGCGGTCGGAGAAGATCGGCGCGGCCGTATCGAAGGCGCGATTGTGCGTATTCTGGAACGCGCGCTCAAACAGGTTGTGGGGCGTTACTACGCGGAAGGTGGGGTGCGCTACGTCGTCCCCGAAGATCGTCGCATTCCCCAGGAATTTGCGGTGGTGGAAGGCGGCGGGCTGGCACCCGTACACGGACAGATCGTGACGCTGGAAATCACTCAGTACCCGGATGGGCGCAATATGCCCCAAGGCTGCGTGGTCGAGATTCTGGGTGAGCACATGGCCCCGGGCATGGAAGTGGAAATCGCCGTCCGTAACTATGGGTTGCCCCATCAGTGGCCGGACGAAGTGCTTGCGGAAATTACGCACTTCTCCGAGACCGTCCCAGAAGCGATCAAAGAAGGGCGCCGCGATCTGCGCGCGCTTCCCCTGGTGACCATCGATGGCGCCGATGCCAAAGATTTCGATGACGCCGTCTATGCGGAAGAGATCGAAAACGGCTTTCGACTGATCGTTGCGATCGCTGACGTGGCCACTTATGTACGACCGGACTCTGCGCTGGACAAAGAGGCCGCGACCCGTGGTAATTCTGTCTATTTCCCGCGGCGGGTGATCCCCATGCTGCCCGAGGTACTGTCCAACGGACTTTGCTCCCTCAATCCCCATGTGGACCGCCTCTGCATGCTCTGTGAGATGGAGACGGATATGGCGGGCGAGGTACAGCGTTTCCGCTTTGCCCGGGGCGTCATGCGCTCCCAGCGCCGCTTTACCTATGACGAAGTGGCCGCCATATTGGCGGGTGACGAGGATTTGCGTACACAGGATGCAGCCATGGTTCCGCATCTGGAGGTGCTGCACCGACTTTATGAAAGTTTTGCCAAGGCCCGTGAGCGGCGGGGCACCATCGAGTTCGATTCGCAGGAGAGCCGCATTATCTACAATGAACAGGCGCGCATTGAAAAGATCGTCGCAGTGACGCGCAACGTAGCCCACCGGATCATCGAAGAGTGTATGCTCGCGGCCAACGTGTGCGCGGCGCAATATTTCCGTATCCACGAGCTGCCCATGCTATATCGGGTGCATCCGGAGCCATCCGGCGACAAGCTGGAAGATTTGCGCCGCTTTCTCGGGGAGCTCGGTGTGCCGGTGCGCCTGCCTACCCACCCCCGTAGCGCCGATCTGGCCAGCATCATTGAGGACACCCGTGAGCGCAGTGATTCCAGTCTGATCCAGACGGTTATTCTGCGCAGCCTTTCGCAGGCCTATTATACCGTGGATACCGGCATGCATTTTGGTCTGGCCTTCCCGGCCTACACGCACTTTACCTCTCCCATCCGTCGCTATCCGGACCTCGTCGTGCATCGTGGCATTCAGGCTTTGCTGGACGCAGCCGGAGCGGAACCTCGGTGGTTCCCCCAAAAGGCATTGCAGGAACTCGGTCAGCACTGCTCCATGACCGAGCGGCGGGCTGACGAGGCCAGTCGCGAGGCGGTGAATTGGCTCAAGTGCGAATTCATGATGGATAAGGTAGGGGAGACCTATACTGGCATCATTACGGGCGTTACCGGGTTTGGTCTCTTTGTGGCACTGCGTGAAATCTACGTGGAGGGTCTGATCCATATCAGCACCCTCGGTGAAGACTACTTTCACTTCGATGCTCAGCATTACCGGATCATTGGTGACCGGACCAAAGAAACATTCCAACTGGGGGATGGAATCGAGATCAGGGTTGCGAACGTCAATCTGGATGATCGTAAGATTGATTTCGAGCGGGTGATGCCGGAGGGGCAAAGTAGTGGCACGGCGAAGAACCGGCGGAGCCGACGCAGCCGGAAAGACGCATAACAGCAGGTGTGCCCGGCTTATGCCTTGATCATTCCGTTGTCCAGGCAGAGCGGGTCATAGCCGAAGATGATGGTCTGATCGGGTAAGGTCAGGCCGACATCCTTGCCCGCATAATCCAGGTGGCTCAACAGCCATTTGATGATCTGCAGGCGCGCGGCTTTCTTGTCGTCTGCAGCTACAACGGTCCAGGGCGTGAAGCTGGTATGGGTACGCGCAAACATGGCATTGCGCGCACTGCTGTAATCCTTCCAGTGCTTCACCGCCTGCGCATCGATGGGGCTGGTTTTCCACTGCTTGAGCGGATCGTCTTTGCGTGCCTCCAGGCGCTTTTTTTGCTCGTTCCGGGAAATATCCAGGTAAATTTTAAAAAAATGGATGCCCGAGCGCACCAGCATGCCCTCATAATCTGTTACTTCAGAAAAAAATTCCTCATATTGCGCGTCGGTGCAAAATCCCATGACCTTTTCCACGCCCGCACGGTTATACCAGCTCCGGTTGAAAAAAACGATTTCGGCAGCAGAAGGCAAATAATGGGTATAGCGCTGGAAATACCACTGACTTTCTTCACGGTCCGAGGGTTTATTTAGTGCAACGATACGTGTTTCGCGGGGGCTGAGATGCTGTGTAATGCGCTTGATGGTGCCATCCTTGCCAGCCGTGTCGCGGCCTTCCAGGATAACCAGGATTTTTTCATTCTTGCTGATGATGTGCCGCTGCAGTTTGACCAGCTCGATTTGCAGTTGGTGTAACTCTTCTTTGTAGCGTTGTTTTTCCGTGATCTTCTCTTCTTTGTACTTGGTCATGACGCGTACCTCTTGATGATGAAATGACGTGGCATTTAAAAAAGGCTGCGCGCCGCCTTGCCGATGCCTTCAGCGCTCATCGGATGCTGGTCCGCAAAGCGGGCCAGATCGTAGGCGGTGAGGCCGTGGGCGGCCGCCGTCCCGATCTGGCCGATGAGATGACCGGCATCGATCCCCACCACCCAACCGCCTAGAAGACGCAGGCTGTCCGCGGCGAAAAACAGTTGAATACCACCTTCCATGCGTTCCAGAATCTGCGCCCGAGAATCTTCCTCAAAGTCATAGCGGCCAGTCCGTAACGGTATACCCTGCGCTTCCGCCAGGGCAGGGGTAATGCCTACATAGGCGGCCGCCGGGAGGGTGAAGATGGTGGTGGGTATATGGTGGAAATCCGCATAATCCATGGAAATATTGCCACCGAGAATGTTGTGTGCAGCCACCATGGACTGGCGCACGGCGGCGTGGAATAAAGGCACGCGGCCATTGACATCACCACAGGCATAAATATGCGGATGGGCCGTCTGCAGGTCCGCTCCCACGGCTACACCTTTTCGTGTCACGGCAATGCCGATTTCGGCAGCGCCCGCAGGAATGACGGGACGCCTGCCCACGGCCATCAGCACCACGTCGCCATCGAGGGTGTCGTCCTCTTCACCGTGGGTGTAGTGTACGCGCCGTCCTCCCTCCGGGGTTACGTCGACCGCCGTCACGTCCACACCGGTGAGAATGCGAATAGACGGATCCAGCAACGGCGTTAGCAGTGCCACCATACCCGGATCCATACCGTTGAGAAGTTGCCCACCTTTCTGAAGCAGCGTGACCCTGGTGCCCAGGGCGGCGAAGAACGTGGCCGTTTCCAGACCGATATAACCGCCACCGATGACAATCATCCGCTCCGGCAGGGTTTTGAGGGCGGCGTCAGGTTTGTACAGATCGTGGCTGGTAAGGCAGAACTCGGATCCCGGGACCGGGGGAATGAATACATCGGAGCCGCTGGCAATGATAACTTGGGCACACCGGAATCGCCGTTCGCCGTCCGCCGTATCGACGGCCACTTCGTGAGGAGTGATAAACCGTGCTTCTCCCTGAATCATCTGAATATTCGGTGTGGCGGCCAGGTCTGCGGCGTGTTGCTGATAGCGCCGCGCCTGGATGCTGTCCTTGTGCGCCATGATTTTTGCGAAGTCGACGGTAACGGTCCCGGGCAGACCTCGTTCGGCAAAGCGTCGCTGCGACTGGTAGATTTCGGCGGTTTCCCGAACGGCTTTAGAGGGTACGCAACCCTCGTAAAGGCAGTTTCCGCTCATGACCCCCTTGGGATCCACCATGACTACAGAACGCCCCGCCCGGGCCAGCCGAAATGCGGCAGGATAAGCGCCGCCTCCGGCACCGATGGTCAACAGATCAGCGTATTGAATGGTCACTGGACACCTCCATATGGGAAAGTCTAGTTCATTATGATGGTGGTCTCCCCAGTTTGCTGTTACCTGTCAGCAAAACACCAGAAGGCCCTGCTTTGTCTGATTACGATTCCGGGAGGCCCAGATCCCGGATTTCGAGGCCCATCCGTTCCAGACGGGCCTTCAGGTCGCAGGTGGCGGCCTGAACATCGTACTCCCGTCCTGCCACACCCAGCTCGATTTGCGGACCATCCTCCTTGAAACTGGGCAGGCTGGAGAAACGAACGTCCGGATGGGCGACGCAGAAACTCTCCATGAGGGGCACCAGATCGCCCTCCCGCGCATGGGGTAACAGAATCCGGGCCTCTACGTCAGCCACTATGGGCGGAAAATACTGCTCGAGCACCCAATCGCTCATAGGTTCTGCCATCTCCGGAAATCCCGGAAAGAAATGCCCGTTACCCACGGAAAATCCAGGAACATTATTGATGGGGTTGGGGATCAGTCTTGCCCCGGCGGGCAGATCGGCCATCCGGATCCGTACCGGCTCTGCCTTTTCGCCATACTGCCGGCGAATCCATTCTTCCGCTTCCGGGTGCCGGGACAAGGTAACGTCGGCCGCCGCCGCGGCGCAATCGCGGGTTAGGTCATCGGGTGTTGCCCCCAAACCTCCGAAGGAGAAAAACGGCAGGGATTGTGCCATGGCCCAGCGCAACTGGCTCAGCAGGATATTCCGGATATCGGGTACGATCAGGCACCACGCTATGCCGTAACCGCGTCGTGCCAATTGCTGGCGGCTGCGGACAACATGACGGTCTTCCCGTTTGCCGGAGAGTATCTCCGTACCGATGATCACCAAGCCGACATCTTCGCTCATGAGAAACTCTCCAGAGAAGGGGCAATGGCCTCATGCATGGCCGTCTCTGGCGGATCTCGCCACTGGGCGCGCCCCGCGGCGTAAGCTACCCGGCCACTCAGCAGCCACGCCAGCGCCTGCGGATAAATACGATGTTCCGCGTCAAGCACGCGGGCGGCAAGAGATTGCTCGTCGTCTTCCGGCAGTACGGCTACCGCTGCCTGAATGATGGCCGGACCGGCATCTAGCGCTGCTGTCACAAAATGGACGCTGGCACCATGCCATAACACACCCTGCTCCAGCGCCCGGGCATGGGTACGCAGGCCCGGAAAGGCAGGAAGCAGGGAAGGGTGAACATTCAGCATTCTGCCCTCATAGCGCTGAACGAAGGCGGGCGTGAGTTGACGCATGAACCCCGCCAGCGCCACCACATCCGGGGCGTAGTCGTCAATCTGCCTTTGCAGTGCGGCATCGAAATCCACCCGGGCCCCATAATCGCGATGGTCGACCGTAAGGGCAGGAATGCCTGCCAGCGCCGCCAACTCCAGCGCACCGGCGGCTGGACGGTTACTGACGACTGCAACGACTTGGGTGTCCGGTATCTGCCCGCTACGGCAAGCTGCAAGGATGCTCTGCAGATTGCTTCCCCGGCCGGAAACCAGAATCACCAGCCTTTTAGTCAAGAAAACGTACTCCCTCACCGTCCCGGCGGGGCACCAACTGCCCAGCAACGAAGGCCTGCTCGCCATGCTCTGCCAAAGACTCTACAGCCGCCTGCCTGGAGTCCCAGGGTACGATCGCCACCATGCCGATACCAACGTTGAAGACCCGTCGCATCTCCTCGGTAGAGACCTGCCCCTGTTCCTGCAGCCATTGAAAAATGGGCGGCATTTGCCAGGTTTTGGGATCGATATGGGCGGCAAGCGCCGCAGGCAGTGAACGGGGCAGATTTTCCACCAGTCCGCCGCCGGTGATGTGGGAGAGGGCGCGTATGGTAACCGCCTGACGCAACGCCTGAATGGCCTTGACATAGATTCGGGTCGGCTGTAGCAGCAGATCCACCAGCGGTTCACCATTGATCTGGACATGGGCGTGGGCACCGCTTTGTACCAGTATTTCCCGAATCAGCGAATAACCGTTACTGTGTGGCCCGGACGAGGCGATGCCGATTACCGCATCGCCTTCCTCGCAATCGGCACCCGTCAGTATGGCGGACTTCTCGACGATACCCACCGCAAAGCCCGCAAGATCATAATGTCCGGCCGGGTACATGCCGGGCATTTCCGCCGTTTCGCCGCCCAGCAGAGCGCAGCCGGCCTGGCGGCAGCCTTCAGCCACCCCGGAAATAACCGCTTCAGCCACGGCATTGTCCAACTGCCCGCAGGCATAGTAATCGAGAAACCAGAGGGGTTCGGCACCGGAAACAAGGATATCGTTGACACACATGGCGACCAGATCGATACCGATATGATCATGTCGGTTGGCTTCCAAGGCCAGCAACAGCTTGGTACCCACCCCATCGGTGCCCGACACTAGTACCGGTTCACGATAGCCGCCGGGCAGGGCGAATAATCCGCCGAAACCACCGATACCGCCCAGTACACCGGGGCGGTGGGTACTTCTGGCGAGAGGTTTGATACGGTCCACCAATGCGTTGCCAGCGTCGATATTCACTCCAGCACTGCGATAGGTCAAAGGTTTGGGGGTGTCCACGGTGACTTCCTCAATGGGGTTTGGCTCATGGTATGAGGGCATCTGGCGCCTGTCAAAGGTAGAACCGGGGAATCCTCACCTAGGCCGCGTCCCAATAAAAAAGAGCGGCGAACCGCTCTTTTCGGACCGGATTCCTGCCGGCGGTCAGAAGCGCTTGAAAATCTGACCACTCCGGGCTGCCTGGAAGCGCGCTTCCACCACGCCCCAGTTCATGTTTTTGTGAACGGCGGCCAGGTAATCCGCGCGGCCAAGTGCCTTCCAGTCCACCATGTAGGCGTGCTCGAAGACATCGACGATAACCAGCGGCACGAAACCACCCACGTTACCATCTTCGTGGAGTTGAACGAAGTGGTTGTTGATCTGACCGGTAGTACCATCATAATAGGCGATGGCCCAACCCACGCTCCGGCTCTTGGCGGCAGACACCAGATCTTCGTGCCATACCTCAGCGCTACCAAACTGTTCAGTGACCGCTGCCTTGAAGCCGGGTGCCTGATCGATGCTGCTGCCCGGCTTCAGCTGCGCAAAATAATACTCATGTAAAACCATCCCATTATACTCAAAGCCAAAGCGCCTGCGGCGATCTGCATAGGCGAGGGAGCCGACTTTACCCGCCGCCCGCATTTCTGCAAGCTCTTTGTGCAACGCATTGCTCTGGTTGACATAACCTACATAAAGGCCCCAGTGATCCGTAATTTGGGCATCGGAGATGCCATCCAGGCCGCTGGGCTTCAATTCTTCGCGCACGCTATATTCGGACATTCGTCATTCTCCTGATTTCAAGTTTAGAACTGAACCAATACTGCCCTGATTGTAGTCAGTGGGCGTTCCGTCTGCAAACGACCTCCCGGTCGCTTGAACCTGTATTGCCCCCGATTGTTCTTGACAGCCGCCGCCCCCTTGCCTAGCTTCACGGTCATGAACCTGCCGAATCTGTTGACCTTGCTGCGGCTCTTTCTGGTGCCTGTAATTTTCTATGCACTGGCGAGGGGGTTTTTCGCCGTGGCACTGGTCATTTTTTCCGCAGCAGCGATTACCGACGCGTTGGATGGCTGGATAGCCCGTCATTACCATCTCCAGACCCGTCTGGGTGCCGTTCTCGACCCGGTGGCGGATAAATTGCTTGTAGTCACGACGGTTATCACGCTGACCTGGTTGCAGCGCATTCCATTGTGGCTGACAGTCGCCGTTATCTCCCGGGACCTGTTGATCGTCGGTGGCGGTCTGCTCTACCTGCTGCTGATCGGAAAATTCAGTATCCACCCGACGCTGCTGTCGAAATGGAACACCGCGTTACAATTTGTCGTTATTGTGCTAGTGCTGTTAGAGGCGGCCTGCCGCTGGCGGATGCCGCTGCTGCCGGTCTTTGCCCTGGTATTCGTTACGGCTGTTGCATCCGGGGGGCAATATGTCTGGGTCTGGAGTCGCAAGGCCATTGCCCAGGACAGAGCTTCCGGCCAATCATGATGGGGAACCGACAGCGCATTCTCCCCTTGGGCGTACAGGCGCCCGCAACACTGGAGGGATATTATCCCTGTCCCAACGCGGCGGCACTGCGCGCCGTGTTAAACCTGGTGACTGAACCACAGAGCCTATGTCTTTACCTTTATGGCCCGGGCGGGGTCGGTAAAAGTCATTTACTGCTGGGGGCGGCTTCGGCGCTTGCCGGCTGGACACCGTATATGGATTGTGGAGATATCGCCAACCTATTCACCAGGATAAAGGATTTGGAGGGGTTCTCCAGCCTCGTAGCGGCGCCCCTGTTGTGTCTGGATAATATCGAGGCTTGGGCAGGTCAGCGCGATAAGGAAACTTTTTTATTCGACCTTTACAATGAGCGCATGAGTTACGGACGACCGATGCTCCTTGCCGGTCGGGCGGCACCCCGGTTCTTGGACTGGGCGCTTCCCGACTGGGCCAGCAGGGTGAGCGGCTGCCTGCAGGTCGCACTGCGCCTGCCCGATGACACGGAAAGAACGGCTATTCTGCAGGAAATGGCACAGCGCCGGGGCCTGCAGATAGGTGTAGAGGCAGCGCATTATCTGTTACGTCACTATGCTCGCGATCCCTGTACACTGGATACCTTGTTAACTGTGCTGGACGCCGGAAGCTGGGAGCATCAGCGGGAAGTGACCATTCCTTTCATACGCCTTTGCCTGGGTGCAGAGAAGCCATGACGTCGGGGAAAATGCCCGTGCGCCGGTGCTTTCGTCAGAAGAGTAAAGCGCTGCACCCGGTCCCCGCAGAGCAAAACGGTTGCTGGCAGCGTATGTTCTACCGGGTATTCAGAGCATGGCATGGTTTCTGGAACGATGATTGTATCGACCGCGCGGGGTTGCTGGCTTATACCACGCTCTTTGGCCTGATACCGTTGGCGGTACTCGGACTCAGTCTGTGGAACCTGGTAGGATTCAGTCTGCTCCACCGCGCCCAGGTGGATGATCTGGTTTTACGCAGTTTTGTCCCCCAGGCTGGGGGGGCGATTCTGCGTCAGGTGAACAGCCTCGCAGCGCGTGGCGCGCAAATGGGTTTGTTTGGGGTGCTGGGATTGGGCATCACCGCGATTTTGCTGCTGCGTGCGGTGGAGCGGCATTTTAACGCCATCTGGGGGGTCACGCCGACCTGCCTGTGGTGCCGTATTTTGCGTTACATGGCGATGCTTGTGGCCGGTCCGCTCAGTATCGCGCTCATTCTGCCTCTCCTGGGCCCACTGCAACCTCTGCTGGGCTACCTGGCGCATATTCCCCTTCTGCCCCCCGTTCTGAGCCATGTACTCACCTTTGTAGTGGTTACCGTGATGATGGGGCTACTCTACAAAATACTGCCTTCAGCGCCCACGCGCTGGCGGGATGTTTTTCTCGGTGGTGTGTCCACAGCCATTCTGTTTGAGATTTCAAAGATGGTGCTGGCTGGTTACCTGCAATTTTCGACCTTCGAAACCCTATATGGCGCACTCGGCGCTTTTCCCGTTTTTCTACTCTGGTTGTACATGGCCTGGGCGAGCGTTCTGTTTGGCGCCGAAATGGCAGCGGCTGGAATGACGCATGGTGACCATTAGGGAAGACGCGCTCCGTTCATAAAAACAGGAGGGGCACCCGGGGGGTGGGGCTGACAAGGTCTTTACTTGCAACGCGGTGATCGCTAATATCCCGCGCTTATGTTTTCCGCCAAAGCGTCCAGCCTGCTGATTGCCCGGGTGTCTGTCCATGGTGACCGGCTGGATGGCGATATCGATCTTCGCGTCTGGTTGCGCCTGGGTGAGGCGCTGGCTAGAGTGCAGGCTGTGCGTGTATCCCTTGATCTGGTCCGCAGGGGACAAGTGGTTACCGCCGATGGCCGTATAGAGTTGCGCGGTGAAATCCGCTGCGAACGCTGCATGGGTGCTATGCCCTTGCAGCTTTCCGTGATGGTACACAGCGGATTGGCAGAGCAGGAGTCTGCGGTGACCGCACTGGATCCTGATCTGGAAGTGGTCCTTGCGGAAGACGGGGTTGTCGCTCAGCAAAGCTGGCTGGAGGACGAAGTGCTGCTAGCCCTGCCTATGATTCCGCGCTGTGAGGAGTGGAAGTCGGGTGTTTGTCCGGTTACCGGGCTTGAGCCGTTAATGGTTGTAAAGTGAAGTGCAGTACATCTTGATACAGATTGGAGAATTGAGTCATGGCCGTTCCACAAAGTAAAACTTCCCGTTCACGTCGTGATATGCGGCGCGCCCACGATTTTTTGGTAACGGTAAACCGTTCCGTATGCGCCAATTGCGGAGCAGCCAAACTGCCCCATCATGTATGCCCAGAATGTGGTTTCTATAAAGGTCGCGAGATCGTGAAGAAGGCGGTCGAAGTCTGACCAGGCTGCCGCGCTAGAGCGTCCCGGAGACTTCGCGATGCCGCATATTGCGGTAGATGCCATGAGTGGCGATTCCGGCCCGTCGACAGTGGTGCTTGCCATCCGTGATCTACTCGAGGATCACCCCGATGTCATATTTCACTTGGTCGGTGATACGGCTTCCCTTCAGACGGAGCTGGAGAAAGCACACCTCCACGGATCGGCTCAGGTCGTCATGCACCACGCCAGCCAGGTGGTGGCAATGGATGAGACGCCGTCCCAGGCCCTGAGGGGCAAAAGGGATTCGTCTATGCATGTCGCCATCAGTCTGGTGCGGGAAGGGCATGCCGATGCTGTGGTCAGTGCAGGCAACACCGGTGCCCTGATGGCGCTTGGAAAAGTCTTCCTTCGCACCATTCCCGGAATTGACCGGCCGGCCATTGCCGCTTTTCTGCCGACGACCACAGGGCGTTTCCTCGCACTGGATCTGGGTGCAAATGTGGATTGTCGCCCGGAACATCTCCTGCAGTTCGCGGTAATGGGCTCGATACTCGCTGAGCGGGTCATGGGTGTGGCCAAGCCCCGCGTCGCCCTGCTCAACATCGGCTCTGAAGAGATCAAGGGCAATGAGCAGGTCAAAGAGGCGGCACTTCTGTTGCGTGCTGCCAGGCTGAATTTCATCGGCAATGTAGAGGGTTCCGATATTTACAAGGGAGTCGCGGATGTGGTGGTTTGTGACGGCTTCGTGGGTAATGTGGCGCTCAAGACCTCAGAGGGACTGGCAACGATGATCAGTCACGAACTGCGCGCCAGCTATACCCATGGCTGGTATGGGCGTATTGCTTATCTGATCAATCGTCCCATTCTGCAACGCCTGCGCCGCCGCCTGGATTCCCGTCAATATAACGGCGCCACGCTGCTGGGATTGAACGGGATCGTCATCAAGAGCCACGGGAATGCGGATCGTTTTGCCTTTGCCTGCGCGGTGAAAGTAGCGATCGCCGAGGCCAAACATCGCCTGACCCTGCGTATTGCCGAAGTGATTCAGGAGAATCTCGATCCGGCGGTGCGAAACAGCGCGTGAAACCTATCTACAGCCGTATTGTCGCCACTGGCGGCTATCTGCCGGAACGTATTCTCAGCAACCGCGAGCTGGAGCAGATGGTAGAGACCAGCGATGCCTGGATATTCGCCCGTACCGGCATCCGCTCCCGGCATATCGCCGCTCCCGGCGAGAAGACCGTAGACATGGCGGAAGCGGCAGCGCGCCAGGCGCTGGCCGACGCAGGTCTGAAGGCGGCAGATCTGGACCTGATTATCGTGGCGACGACCACTCCAGATCAGATATTCCCCAGTACCGCCTGCCTGCTGCAAGCCCGCCTGGGCAACCGGGGTGCGCCGGCCTTCGACATCCAGGCGGTTTGCACAGGCTTCATCTATGCGCTGGCAACCGCCGATCGCTTCATTCGCAGCGGTGGGGCGAGGCATGCGCTCGTGGTCGGTGTGGAGAGCATGTCCCATATCGTTGACTGGACGGATCGCGGGACGTGTATTCTTTTTGGGGATGGCGCCGGGGCTGTGGTACTCAGTGCCGGTGACCAACCCGGTATTATCTCCACACACATCCATGCCGACGGTGCCTATGCCGACTTACTGCAGATCCCCGGCGGAGAGACACGAATCACCATGCAGGGTAATGCGGTATTCCGCGTGGCGGTGCGCACCCTGGGTGAGATCGTACAGGAAACGCTCGCGGCAAATGCCTTGACACCCGCAGAAATCGACTGGTTGGTTCCCCATCAGGCCAATATCCGCATTATCCAGGCGACGGCCGATAAGCTGGGCCTGCCTATGGAGCGGGTGGTGACGACGGTGGAACATCATGGTAATACTTCTGCGGCTTCGGTACCTTTAGCCTTGGATGAAGCAGCGCGACGCGGCTGTTTTCAGCCGCGGCAACGGCTTCTGCTGGAAGCATTCGGGGGTGGTTTTACCTGGGGATCAGCACTCCTGCGTTGGGGCTGAAAGCCCTGCATACCAATTTGTATTGAGAGGAGGTTCGCTTGCACGGCTCTATCGCCTTTGTTTTTCCGGGTCAAGGTTCGCAGTCTTTGAATATGCTGGCCGACCTGGCTAACAGTCATCCGTTGGTCAAAGAGGTTTTTGAAGAAGCTTCTGCGCAGTTGGGCGAGGACCTGTGGCTGCTTACGCAGGAGGGGCCCACCGAAAAACTGAGCCAGACCCGCTGGACGCAGCCGGTGATGCTGACCGCCGGATATGCAGTATACCGGGTATGGGAAGAGGAAGGTGGCATCTTTCCCGATTTTGTCGCCGGGCATTCCCTGGGAGAATACACCGCTCTGGTGGTTGCGGATGCGGTGGATTTTGTGGACGCCGTACGTCTGGTTGCGGAACGGGGCCGTCTGATGCAGGAAGCGGTGCCGGAGGGGGTGGGTGCCATGGCAGCCATCATCGGTCTCGGCGACGATGAAGTGAAACAGCTTTGTGCTCAGGAAGCAAAGGGTGAAGTGCTGGCTGCGGCCAATTTCAACGCGCCGGGACAGGTAGTGGCCGCAGGTCATCAGGCGGCCGTCGAGCGGCTGGTGGAGTCGGCACGTGCGGCCGGGGCCAAACGCGTTGTCCTGCTTCCGGTCAGCGTGCCCAGTCATTGCAGCCTGATGGAGCCAGCCGCTGAACGTTTCCAGTCCGTGCTGGAATCCGTGCAGTTCCGTAGCCCTAGGGCGATGGTGGTACATAACGCCGATGTGCAAAGCCACAACTCGCCAGACTCCATCCGTGCCGTGCTTGCCAGGCAGTTATATTCGCCGGTGCGCTGGACGGACACGATTCGGCACCTCGCCCGGCAGGGGGCCATGACCTTTGTGGAAATGGGCCCGGGGCGCGTACTGTCGGGCCTGGGGAAACGTATAGAGCCCAGCCTGACCATGCTCCACGTCGAAGATGGCAAAAGCCTCAAGGCCGCCCTGGAGGTGATCTGATGGCAGGATCTTTGGAGGGCCAGCTAGCCCTGGTCACCGGTGGCAGCCGCGGCATCGGACAAGAGATCGCGCACGTACTCGGCAGGCAGGGTGCGCGGGTCGTTGCCACAGCAACGACCTCTGCCGGTGCCGAACGGATCAGTGCCGATCTGGCGGCGCAGGGCATCCACGGCGCCGGGATGGCACTGGATGTGACCGATGACGCGGCCATGTCCGCAGTGCTCGCGCAGATACAGGCATCCCATGGCGCGCCGACCATTCTGGTGAACAATGCGGGAATCACCCGGGATCAGTTGCTCCTGCGGATGAAAGACGAGGATTGGGATGCCGTCATGGCGACCAATCTGCGCGCGGTATACCGCTTGAGCAAGCTATGCGTGCGCGATATGCTCAAAGCCCGTTTTGGCCGTATCATCAACATTACCTCGATAGTCGGGGTGATGGGGAATGCCGGGCAGACGAATTATGCGGCCGCCAAGGCAGGGGTTGCGGGTTTCACCCGGGCCATGGCGAGGGAGGTGGCGGCGCGGCAGGTGACCGTCAATTGTGTGGCACCAGGCTTTATCAGCACGGACATGACGGAAGGGCTGAATGAAGCGCAGCGCGACACTCTGCTGCAGCAGATTCCTGCGGGAAGGCTGGGGGCGGTGGCCGACGTGGCTGCTGCAGTCGCTTATTTGGCGAGCCCGGAAGCAGGTTACGTAACCGGACAGATTCTGCATGTCAATGGCGGCATGTGGATGGGGTAATGCATTCGTAGCTTTACAGGACTGTATGCCCTGTGGTCCAATCTCGCCGACAATAATTTTTCACCGACAGAGGAGTTTCTCCTAATGGATAATGTGGCAGATCGTGTAAAGAAGGTCGTAGTAGAGCAGTTGGGCGTGAATGAAGACGAAGTCACCAATGAGGCGTCCTTTGTTGATGATCTGGGTGCCGACTCGCTGGATACCGTGGAGCTGGTGATGGCCCTGGAAGAAGAATTCGATTGTGAAATCCCCGACGAAGAAGCGGAAAAGATTGCGACCGTGCAACAGGCCATCGACTATGTGTCTGCGCATATTCCAGCCAAAGATGCCTGAGCATTTCCTGACCGGGACGATGAGGAGATCGGGCGTTTGAAGAGACGTGTAGTGATTACGGGTTTGGGGATCGTGTCGCCCGTCGGTGTGGGTATCCCAGCGGCGTGGGATTCGATAACCCAGGGACGCAGCGGTATCGGCCGGGTTACCCGCCTGGATCCTGCCTCCTACAGTTCCCAGATTGCAGGAGAAGTCCGTGGCTTCGATATTGGTCAGTACATTCCGACCAAGGAAGCCCGCAAGATGGATTTATTCATCCATTACGGCCTCGTGGCGGCCATGGAAGCGGTTGCAGACTCTGGTTTACAGATCGGAGCAGATATTGCAGATCGGGTGGGCGTATCCATCGGCAGTGGTATCGGCGGTCTGCCGGGCATCGAGTCCGAGCATCAGGTCGTCACGGAAAGTGGCCCCCGCCGGATCTCGCCTTTCTTTATTCCGCGTTGCATCGTCAATATGGTGTCGGGGCACGTTTCCATTATGTATGGCGCCAAAGGGCCCAACATCGCCATGGCGACGGCATGTTCCACAGGCACCCATTCCATCGGTGAGGCGGCGCGGCTCATTGAGTATGGCGACGCCGATGTCATGATTGCCGGCGGTGCCGAGGCGGCTATCAGCCCTTTGGGGTTGGGTGGGTTTTGTGCGGCACGGGCGCTCTCTACGCGCAACGCCGATCCTGAGAGAGCGAGCCGCCCCTGGGATAAGGATCGGGATGGTTTCGTGCTGGGCGAGGGCGCGGGCGTTCTCATTCTCGAAGAGTATGAATTTGCCCGGCGCCGTGGGGCACGGATCTACGCAGAGTTGGCCGGCTACGGCATGAGCTCCGATGCTTACCATATGACCCAACCCACCCCCGGGGGGGAAGGCGCTGCCCGTTGCATGCGGGCCGCACTGCGTAACGCCTCGATGTCGCCCGAAATGGTGGGGTATATCAACGCGCACGGAACGTCTACCCCGCTGGGAGATCGGTCGGAGACCGATGCGGTACATACCGTATTCGGCGAACACGCACAGCGATTGGCCATGAGTTCCACCAAGTCGATGACCGGTCATCTTCTGGGTGCCGCGGGGGGGGTCGAAGCCATTTTTACGACGCTCGCGCTTTATCATGGCATTTTGCCGCCCACGATCAATCTGGATCAGGCCGACGAGGGCTGTGACCTGGATTATGTGCCCCTCAAGGCGCGGAAAGCATCCGTAGAAGTTGCTTTAAGCAATTCCTTTGGATTCGGCGGCACCAATAGTTCTCTGGTTTTCCGCCGCGTCGACGACTGATTCGCCGCGTGGGGGTGATTGTCGCCACCATGGATGGAGATCCCCTCGTGGCGGGGGCATGCGATGCTACCCTGGACCGTGCGTTACATTACGGCGACGGGCTTTTTGAAACCATTGCAGTGATCAGGAGCGTCCCCCTGTTTTGGGAGGCGCATCTGGCGCGGCTCGGGCGTGGCGCGGCCATTCTGAATATTCCGGCACCTCATCCGGAAGTCTGGCACAAGGATTTACGGACGGTGCTGGATGCCATCCCGGCACAGCCGCGCCTTCTCCTTAAACTGACCCTCAGTCGTGGACCAGGACCGGGGTACGGCAGCGCTGGCGCTGGTCCTCCCCGACGCTATCTGTGGTTATCCCAGTGGCCGGAGCGAAACCCGCACTACTGGAACCCCGGCATCTCCGCCGCAATCTGCGAGGTCGCCTTGCTCACCGGCGCACCGTATCTCGGCGTCAAATCTCTCAATCGCCTGAACCAGGTTATGGCCCGGGATGCCCTGGCTCCCGAATATGCCGAGGGGGTCATGCTGGACCAGTCGGGACTACTGCGCGAGGGCATCATGTCCAATCTGTTTTGGGTAACGACTGGCGTTGTCCATACTCCGGAACTGGAAAACGGCGGCATCCCCGGTGTTCAGCGGGCCGCCATTTTGGCGTGGTTGCAGGCGCATGGCGTGCCGACCCGCTTGGGCCACTGGCCACTGACGACGCTTCAGGATGCTGACGAAATATTTTTCAGCAACAGCCTCATCGGTGTCTGGCCGGTGCGCTACTTCATGGGACGCGGATTACCCGGGCATGACGGACCTATAACATCCGCCCTGCTCGCATGGACTCGGGAAATGGGTCTGGGGCCACAACCGTGACCCGCAGACGTATGGTGGTCCTGCTCATTCTTCTGAGTGTATTATTTCCTGTCGGATTTTACGGCATCGGCATGTATTGGCCGGAAACTCTACCGGCGAAGGGGGTGGCGGTCCCTATCCCCCTTGGTGCTAGTGACGCGCAGAGTATCGCCAGCCTGGCGCATTCCGGGGTGCTGCCCTATCCGCGACTGTTTCATCTGGCTTGGGCTCTGGCCGGGCGTCCGGCCATGCAGGCCGGACTGTATGAGTTCAGGGGCAGCATTAACCAGGAACAGGTGTTGCACCGTTTGATTGCCGGTCAGTCCACGCCTCTTAATCTGCTGATTGTGCCGGGCTGGCGTTTGCAGGACGTGGTCCGGGAAATACGGGACAGGGCCCCCTATCTCAACCGGCGGGATCTGCCTCAGGAGGAAGGCGTGGCAACGCGCCTGGCGCAGCGAGGCATCGGCGCAGAGGGCAGCGCAGAGGGCTGGCTTTTCCCGGATAGCTACCGTTACGTGCCGGGCACCACGGCGCTGAGTGTACTGCGGCGCGCTTACGTGCGCATGCAGCACGAATTGCAGACCCTGTGGGCCGGGCGCGCTCCCGGACTGCCGCTCCATGATCCCTACCAGGCACTGATTCTGGCTTCCATCGTACAAAAGGAGGGGGCCCCCCCGGCAGAGCAGGCGCATATTGCGGCCGTGTTTCTCAATCGCTTGCGGCAAGGGATGCCTTTGCAATCCGATCCTACCGTGATTTATGCTTTGGGCGGGCGCTATGCCGGGCTTTTGACAGCACAGGAGATGCATGTGGACAGCCCTTATAACACCTATCTGCATGCCGGATTGCCGCCTACACCCATTGCGATGCCGGGATTCACCAGCCTGATGGCCGTGCTGCATCCGGCGGACAGTACCGACCTCTATTTCATTGCTCAGGGAGATGAGTACCATTATTCCGAGAGTTACGCGCAACACCTCAAGCAGATACGACGTTATCTCCAGCATGCCGGAGGAGCGGATCAGTGAAGACGACCACACGGAAGAGCGGGTTTTTCCTTACCCTGGAGGGTATTGAGGGTGCGGGGAAGAGCTCAGCCCTGCCGGTGCTGGCGGAACTTTGCCATCAGCAGGGTTATGCCGTTGAAGTTACCCGGGAACCGGGCGGAGGGGCACTTGGCGAGGCGTTGCGCACCATTTTTCTGGACGACAGCCTGCACCTGGATGCGGACGAGGAACTGCTTCTGCTCTATGCCGGACGTCGGGATCACTGGCGGACACGTATCGCGCCTGCGCTGGCCGCCGGGAAGGTGGTCATCAGTGATCGCTATGAAGACTCCACTTACGCTTATCAGAGCGGCGGGAGGGGGGTCCCTCCCGCGCATATCGCGGCGCTGGCGCGCTGGGCGGGAATCACCCGCCGTCCAGACCTGACGTTTTGGTTCGATATAGCGCCGGAGTTGGGTGCAGCACGTATCCGCGGGCGTCGCCCGGATCGGCTGGAACAGGAAGACCAGGCCTTTTTCAGCCGCGCTAGGGCGGTCTTTGCGGAGCGTTGCGCGGCCGAACCACAAAGAATCTGGCGCGTCGATGCGAGCCAGCCTCTGCCGATGGTGCATGACGCTGTGCGGGCAAGGCTCGCCGCCCGCCTGGCGGCCTTTTATTCATGAACATGCCGCGCCCGACGCCTGCGGAGTGGTCGCCGATATGGAGCATGGTGCAAACCGGTTTGCCCCAGGCGATGCTCGCCGCAGGCGAATCGGGAACGCTGGTCGGACAGTACTGCGATGATTTGCAACAGGTGGCGCTGTGTTTTGCGCCAACAGCGCAGGGGCTACCCTGCGGAACCTGCCGTTCCTGTCGTTTGTTGGCGGAGGGCAACCATCCCGATCTGCTGATGATCACTCCGGAAACCGGAAAGCGCATCGCAATTGAGGCGGTGCGCCATGCCAACGAGTTCCTCGCCTTCACCCCGCAGGTCAGCGCGTGTCGCTGGCTGCGCATCGCGCCGGCCGAGGCGATGACTGCGGCGGCCGCCAATGCCCTGCTGAAAACTCTGGAGGAACCTGCGGCGCGTGCCCATATTCTTCTGCTCAGTGAACACCCGTCGCAGCTTATTCCCACTATCCGATCCCGTTTGCAGAGGTTGCCGTTCCCGACGATGCTGCCGGGGCAATGCGTGAACTGGCTGGAAGGTCTCGGCATACCGCCTGCGGAGGCGCTCTCGTTAAGCCGGCAGTTTGCGAACCGGCCACTGCGTGCCTGGCAACTTTGGGAATCCGGGTGGGTCACGCTGCGCCGGACCTGGATCGAGACGCTGTTGAACCTTCCTCGGCAGGGGCCCGTCGCCGCTTTGCGGCTGGCAGACAACTGGGGCAAAGACACCGACTTGCTGCTGTTGCGCGAACTGGTTCTAAGCCTGTTGGCGGATTTGCTCCGTCTTCAAGGCCGTCGCCTGGACAACGTCGTGCATGTAGACTATTTGCAATCGCTGGAGGTTATGGCGCAATCGGCCCGGGTCGCGTGCCTCTGGGCGGCCCTGGAGGGGTGGGCGCGGCTGCCTGAGTCGCTTGCGCAGAATCGCAATGTGGGAATGACACTAGAAACGTTATTGTTGAGTTGGGTAGGCATTTGGTCAAGGCAGGTGGCGCATGGAATTACAAGCTGAAGCGGGTGGTGCGGCAAAAGCGCTGTCCGTCGTGTTACGGGATGCCACCGCAGTGCAGCGTTACTACATGCCCAACATCAAGGGGGGCGGGGTGCTGGTAGAGACGCCGAACCTCTTGCCCATAGGTACCGAGGTGCTGCTCATGATCACCCTCCCCGATGGTCAACCGCGTGCACCCGTCATGGGAAAGGTGGTGTGGGTGACGCCACCCGACAACCGTGAGGGTCGCCCTCCCGCCATCGGTGTCCAGTTTGTAAATGACCGCTCCGGTGTCCTGATCCGGATTCAGAACGCGCTGTCCGGCCTGCCAAGGAACGATGGTGAGGTGCTGAGTTTTTAAAATGCCGTTTGGGCGCAGGCTCCGCACGGGGTCATTGCCCTGACACTGGCGTCTGAGGTACACTTCGTCCCCTCAGGAGAGGTGACCGAGCGGCCGAAGGTGCAGCACTGGAAATGCTGTGTACTCCAAAAGGGTACCGTGGGTTCGAATCCCACCCTCTCCGCCAATCATCGTCCGTCAGTGGACAGTCTCAGGTTTTCTATGGCGACAAAGATCGGTCCCCTCGCAGTGGTAACTGGTGAACCCCGTCAGGCCCGGAAGGGAGCAGCGGCAGCCGGTGATCCAGGTGCCGGGGTGCGGCTGATCGGCGTCGCCACCCTATATTTCAGACCTGCATGAGCGCCTATCTCGCGCTGGCCCGCCGCTGGCGACCCCAACATTTTGACGATTTTGTCGGGCAGGAGGCCGTCGTCTCCGCCTTGCGCCATGCCCTGGATTCCGGCCGCATTCATCACGCTTTTCTGTTCACCGGCACGCGGGGCGTCGGTAAGACGACTCTGGCGCGGCTGCTCGCCAAGTGTCTGAACTGTGAGCGAGGCGTGAGCAGCAACCCCTGCGGAGAGTGCAGCGCCTGCCGCAGTATTGCTGCGGGGAACTTCGTCGATCTGCTGGAGGTGGATGCGGCAAGCCGTACCCGAGTCGATGAGACCCGCGACCTTCTGGATAATGTCCAGTATGCGCCTACGGTTGGTCGCTACAAGGTGTACCTCATTGACGAGGTGCATATGTTGTCGGCGCACAGCTTCAATGCGCTGCTGAAGACCTTGGAAGAACCGCCGGAGCATGTCAAATTTCTGCTGGCGACTACGGATCCACAGAAGCTGCCGATAACCGTGCTCTCTCGCTGTCTGCAGTTTAATTTACGCCGGCTGGATATTCCCCAGATTCAGGGAAGATTGCGGCAGATCATGCTGTTGGAACAGGTGCCGGCGGAGGACGCCGCCCTGCAGATACTGTCGCGCGCCGCCGACGGGAGTCTGCGTGACGCCTTGAGTCTGCTGGATCAGGCTATTGTCCACGGTGGTGGCGCGGTGCAGCGCGACGGCGTGCTCACGATGCTGGGGCGCAGCGGCGATGACGCAGTGCTGGGTCTGATCGCAGCGTTGGTGGACCGGGATGCTGCACAGGTATTCGCCATACTGGGTGATCATCTGGCGCGGGGCATGGACGGACCCGGCCTGCTGGACCTGGTCATAGAGGGCCTGCATCGCATCGCTCTGGCGCAATTTCTTCCAGCCGATCCGGATGGCGATGGCGCTGAGGCGGTCGCAGATCTGCGCGGGAGAATCAGCCCGCTTACCCTGCAGTCCTGGTATTTTTTGCTCCTTTCGGCACGACGTGACTTTGCGCTTTATCCAGACGGTCGCATGGCGCTGGAGATGGCCTTTCTGCGGGTGTTGAGTTTTTCCGGTTCAGCATCGCTGGACTCGCCGCCAGCGGCTCTCCCGAGCGGGGAAAACCCGCATCCTGGCGAGTCATCCCCCCCGACGCGCGAGTTCGTTGTGCCCGAGGCAACTTCGCCGCTATCGCACCATTCGGCCCCCCTGCTCTCCACCCGTTCACGGGATGAAGTCCGGGAGCCGTCACCGGTAGCGACGTCTGGTCAGCGCGATGCGGATGCCGGGACCGCGCCAGCGGCGGACTGGCGTCGCGTGCTGGCATCGCTGGCGGTGTCGCCCATGATTGCCGAATACCTGCGCTACGGACAGGCCTTGCGCTGCGATTCGGAGGCGGTGGAGTTGGCCGTGGAGCCCAATTATTTGCCGTTCCTTCTCAAGGCCGAGGCCCGCCGGGCGTTGCATCAGGCGCTTACGGCATATTACGGCCGGGAGCCCAGGCTGAGCATTGTTGCTCTCACTGTAGAGACCGGAGTGGGCAGCCTGGTGCAGGAAGACCGGGCGCAGCTGGCGTCCCGGCAAGCTGCAGCAGAGGCACGTGTGGCCGCGGATCCGCGCATCGGCGCGTTCCTCGAAGCCCTGGATGCCCGCGTAGAATCCATTGAAATCGTGGCGGCATCCTCAAACGGTATGCCGTCAGCTCACAATGAAGCGTAAACAGGGAGGTAAGGAAAGATGAAAGGTGGACTGGGAAATATCATGAAGCAGGCGCAGCAACTCCAGGAGCGTTTGCAAAAGACGCAGGAAGAACTTGCCCAGGTAGAGGTGCAGGGCCACGCCGGTGGCAATCTGGTGGAAGTCACCATGACCTGCCGACATGACGTGCGCCGGGTTCGCATCGACCCCTCTCTGCTGACCGACGGCGATCAGGAGATGCTCGAAGATCTTGTGGCAGCGGCCATCAATGACGCCGTGCGCAATGCTGAGAAGGTCAGCGCGGAGCGGATGTCGGAAGTGACCGGCGGCATGAATATTCCGGGCATGAACCTGCCTTTCTAGGCACTTATGGCAGACGTTCCGAGTATGGATGCCCTGGTGGCACTGCTGCGCCGCCTACCGGGTATTGGCCCGCGTTCGGCGCAACGGATCAGCTATGAGTTGCTGGTGCGTAAGCGCGATCTCATGCCGCAACTCGCCGCAGCCTTTCAGCAAGCCCACGCGGTGGTCCGTTTTTGTGAGCGCTGCAACAACCTGAGCGAAGCGCCATTGTGTGCCGTCTGTCGTTCCGAACACCGGGACCGTTCCATTTTGTGCGTGGTGGAATCGCCCGCTGATCTGCGTGCGATCGAAGATACGGGGGTGTTCGTCGGCGAATTTTTCGTATTGATGGGGCATTTGTCGCCCCTGGATGGCATCGGTCCCGAAGCCCTGCATATCGACCGCCTCAGTGCGCGGCTGGGTGAAACAGACTTGCGGGAAGTGATTTTTGCGACCAATCCTACCCTGGAAGGAGAGGCTACAGCCCAGTTTCTCGCTGGACTGGTTCCTGACGGCATCACCATCAGTCGTATCGCACGGGGGGTGCCGGTGGGTGGTGAGCTGGAATATGTCGATCGCAGCACCCTCGGACGCGCCTTGCATGGTCGTCGCTTGCTCGACGAATAAGCACTTACCCATCGTTTCGTAAAGATAAAAGCAATCAATTTCGAGAGGAAGCAGCCATCATGATACCCACAGGAGTCACGCCTCCAGGCGGAAATGTGTTTTTTTTGCTGATGGGCGCCATTCTGGTGTTTGCCATGCACGGCGGATTCGCCTTCCTGGAACTGGGTACGGTACGACGGCGCAGCCAGGTAAATGCACTGGTGAAGATTCTCAGTGATTTTGGTATATCCACCATCGTCTATTTTTTTGTGGGTTATCATATCGCCTATGGCATCAGCTTTTTTGCCGACGTAAAGACCCTGACCGCAAGCAATCATGGTTTTCAGATGGTGCGATTTTTTTTCCTGCTGACCTTCGCCGCTGCGGTGCCCGCCATTATCTCCGGTGGTATTGCCGAGCGGGCGCGTTTTTATCCCCAATTACTGGCGACTGCCTTTCTGGTGGGATTGGTTTATCCCTTTTACGAAGGGATCGTCTGGAATGGCCATTATGGTATTCAAGCCTGGTTTACCAACGTTTTTGGCGCACCTTTTCACGATTTCGCAGGCTCGGTGGTTGTGCATGCCATGGGTGGATGGATGGCGCTGATGGCAGTCTGGCTGCTGGGTTCGCGCAAGGGGCGTTACGGGAAAGATGGTGCGGTACACGCCATGCCGCCGTCCAACATTCCCTTTCTGGCACTGGGTTCCTGGATTCTGATCATCGGCTGGTTTGGTTTTAATGTGATGAGTGCTCAGCAAATTGCCGCTGTGCAGGGTCTGGTGGCGCTCAATTCGCTTATGGCACTGGTGGGCGGCATGCTGGCGGCGCTGGCGGTAGGGAAGGGCGATCCCGGCTTCGTTCATAATGGCGCTCTGGCAGGTCTCGTGGCCATCTGCGCCGGTTCCGATGTGGTGCAACCCATTGGGGCTTTGGCCATTGGCGCCATTGCCGGCATTATTTTCGTCTACCTGTTCACCTTTGTGCAGCATCGCCTGCGTCTGGATGACGTGCTGGGCGTCTGGCCGCTCCATGGTGTTTGCGGTGTGTGGGGTGGACTGGCCGTCGGTATTTTTGGACATCAGTTCCTCGGCGGCGCCGGTGGGGTCAGTTTCTGGTCTCAGTTGCTGGGCACCGCACTAGGCGTCCTGGTCGCCCTGGCGGGCAGTGGTATCGTCTACGGCAGCATCAAGTACTTTATCGGGATTCGTCTGGATCCCGAGGCGGAGTATGCGGGCGCGGATTTGAGCTTGCACCATGTCAGCGCGTATCCTGAAGAGGATATCGAGAGGGCGTGACCATGACAGAACCTTTTGCTGCCCTGAACTGGCAGGCCATGCCGGGCCTGCCGGTGCGCAGCCCGCAGGCGCACAAAGGAAGCTTCGGCCACGTTTTCGCGGTAGGCGGAGGACCGGGTATGGGCGGGGCACTGGCGCTGGCTTCTGCCGCCGCCTATCGGGTGGGCGCCGGATTGGTGACGGCAGTGGGGCATCCCTCGGCGATTCCATACTTGGCAGCACACCTGCCAGAAGCGACTTGGCGGGACTGGCCTGCGACTTTTGGAGATTTGCCGGACCATGCCGTCCTGGCCGTTGGCCCTGGATTGGGCCAGGGCCTGGCCGCCCATGATCTTTTGCTGGAGATCGGTACACTGTCCTGTCCCCAGGTATGGGACGCCGATGCCCTGAATATTCTCGCCCGTTTTGGTCCGAAACTGCTGACCACCGATGCACCTCGTCTGTTTACCCCACATCCCGGCGAAGCGGCCCGCCTGCTGGGGGTAACGGTCGCCGCTGTACAGGCAGACCGTATCGCGGCGATTGCTCGGTTACGTGCCCGCTATGGCGGCTACTGGGTCCTCAAGGGCCACCATAGTCTCCTGCTAGGATGCGCTGTCCGGAATCTCTGTACTTTGGGCAATCCCGGCATGGCCACGGGCGGCAGCGGGGACGTGCTGACCGGCCTGTTGGCCGGTCTGCTGGCGGTCGGCCTGGATGCCGACCGGTCTCTGTCCCTCGGCGTGTGCCTGCACGCCCGCGCGGGCGATATCGCGGCCGCGGAGATGGGCGAGGCCAGCCTGCTGGCCAGGGACATCCTGGCGGCAGTGCCCCGCGCTTTACGGGAGTTGACGCAACGTCATGACGGAAACTGAAGTATTGCGGGAATGGGATCGCCGTTATTTCTGGCATCCCTTCACCCAGATGCAGTGTTACGGGGATGACGACCCGTGGATCATCGACCGTGCAGAAGGCAACTACGTGTATGATACACAAGGTCATCGCTGTCTGGATGCGATCGCCAGCCTGTGGTGCAACGTTCACGGCCACCGTCATCCCCGACTGGATGCCGCCCTGATTGGGCAGTTGGGCAAAGTCGCGCACAGCACGGCCTTGGGTGCGGGCAATGCTCCGGCCATTCGTCTCGCCAAGGCACTGGTGGAAATTACCCCTGCCTCCCTGCAACATTGTTTTTTTTCGGAGGACGGCGCCGAGGCGGTCGAGGTCGCCATCAAAATGGCGGCCCAGTACTGGTGCAATCTGGGCCGCCCCGAAAAACGCCTCTTCCTGACCCTGGACAATGCCTATCATGGGGACACCGTTGGCGCCGTTTCGGTGGGCGGCTTCCCCCTGTTTCACGAAGTATACGGGCACCTCCTGTTCCCGACTTTACGCTTGCCAAGCCCTTATGTATTGCAGTGGGAAGACTGCGAGGGAGATCCGGAGCAGGCAACAGCCGTATGGCTGGCGGCGCTGGAAACGACGCTCCGGGAGCAGAGCGGCGAGATGGCGGCTGTGATCCTGGAGGGCGGGGTGCAGGGCGCCGCAGGCATATTGCCTTTTCCGCCCGGCATTCTGGCCGGTGCGCAACGTCTGTGCCGGGCCTATGAGGTCTTGCTGATCATTGATGAGGTCGCGACCGGCTTTGGCCGCAGCGGCAAGCTTTTTTCCTGTGAGTGGGAGTCTGTCGAACCAGACCTGTTGGCCTTGGGTAAGGGGCTGAGTGGTGGTTACTTGCCGGTGGCCGCGACCCTCGCCGCAGAACACGTTTATGCCGCCTTTCTTGCGCCTTTCGGCGAAACCCGGCAGTTTTACTACGGGCATACCTACACCGCCAATCCTCTGGCCTGTGCGGTAGCGCTGGAAAACCTGGCACTTTTTGCGGAAGGTGGTGTGCTGCCTGCTTTGCCCGAGAAAATCGCCCAGTTGCGAGCCGGGCTGCAGCGTTTTCACGGCCAGTCGTGGGCAGGGGGGGTCCGCCAGTTCGGTTTGATGGCCGCCATCGCGTTGCGCGACCCCAGGACGAATGCGCCTTATCCCTACGGAGATCGCGTCGAATACGCAGTGTGCCGGCGCGCACGGGAAATGGGCGTTTACAGCCGCCCCCTCGGCGATCTCCTCACCATAGTCCCGCCGCTGTCGGTGACAGCAGCGGAAATAGACACTATCCTCAACGTATTATATGACGCCATGGCGGAAGGACGATCCTGATGAAAACGGCCCAAGATATCATGACCCGCGAAGTTGTTACGGTGCTGGCCGATGATCCGGTCGATAAAGTGGGGAATGTGCTCCTCAGTTCCGGGCACCACAGCCTGCCCGTGGTGAACAGCGAGAGTCATCTGGTCGGGATGATCGGCGAACGGGATCTGATTGACGCCCACCGCAAGGTGCATCTGCCGACCATGCTTACTATTCTGGATGGTCTGATCCCTCTGGGCGGTATGCATGAATACGAGGAAGAGCTGCGCAAAGTCACGGCGGTAACCGCCGGTCAGTTGGCCAGTTCCCACCTCATTACCGCAGCCCCCGATGAGGATACGGACGCGGTAGCCGAGAAGTTGCTGCGTAAGGATGTGCATGCGGTGCCGGTGGTCGATGACAGCGGTTTGTTGCTGGGTATCATCAGTCGCTCGGATATTCTTCAGCATCTGTTGAAACCCTGAACCGGGTACCGGATGCACTGGGATTTCGCAGATGCAGAAGCCTGCCGGGACTGGGGGCGACGGTTTGCCCAGCGCATTCATCTCCCTGCGGTGATTTATCTGGAGGGTGATCTGGGGGTCGGTAAAACCACTTTGGCGCAGGCTATCTTAAAGGCGCTGGGCGTTACCCAGAACATCAAAAGCCCGACCTATACCCTGATGGAACAGTATCCGACCCGGATCGGACCGGCTCTGCATCTTGATTTGTATCGTCTGCAAGAGCCGGAGGAGCTGGAATTTATCGGTATCCGTGATTATCTGACAGAACCGTCCCTGTGGCTGGTGGAATGGCCGGAGCGGGGTGCGGGTTTCCTGCCCCCTGCCGATTTGTCACTCGCCCTCCGCATTCTGGACAACGGCAGTCACCGTCTGGAGTGGCTGGGGCATCAGCCCCATGTTCAGGACTGGACCATTTTCTTAACGCCCGCGTCCACCCGGAAAATCTGCCATGGCGAATGAACAGGCACCCCGCGTGCAGCGCCTGGATGCAACATTGGCCAATCAGATTGCCGCCGGCGAGGTGGTGGAACGTCCTGCCTCCATCCTTAAAGAGCTTCTGGAAAACAGCCTGGATGCCGGAGCCACGCGGATCACCATCCATCTGGAGGGTGGTGGGATGGATTTGCTCAGTGTGGAAGATGATGGTGTCGGTATCCTGGCCGAAGATCTGCCCCTCGCCCTGGAGCGCCATGCCACCAGTAAAGTGGCCACCTGGGAAGACCTTCAGGCGATCCAGACCATGGGTTTCCGCGGTGAGGCCTTGCCAGCGATCGCTTCCGTCTCGCGCCTGGAACTCCTCTCGCGGGCGCGCAGCCAGAATCAGGCGGCACGGCTGCAGGTAACGGGGGGCATGGCTGCCGCTCTGGAGCCCGCAGCCAGGGCACCAGGAACCACGGTGCGAGTGGCTGATCTCTTTTTTAACGTGCCCGCACGGCGTAAGTTTCTGCGTAGTCCTGCCGCCGAGTTGTCGCGCAATCAAAAGGTGTTGCGTCAGATTGCGCTGGCCAACTTCCCGGTGGCTTTTCAGCTCATTCAGAATGGCCGTTCTCTCGTGCAATTTCCCACGGCAACGGATGCAGAAAGTCGGGCAGCGCGAGTGGCCGCCATAATGGGGGAAGGCTTTCTGGCCAATGCGCTGTATATCGAACAGGAGGATCAGGGCTTGTCTCTCAGCGGCTGGCTGGGCCTGCCCACCTACAACCGCGCCCGCGGAGATGAACAGTATTTTTACGTTAACGGTCGTCCGGTGCGTGATCCGGTGGTTTCCCATGCCCTGCGTGCGGCTTATAACGATGTGCTCTTTCAGGACCGTCACCCCCTTTATGCGCTTTACCTGGAGCTGCCGCCCGGGCGGGTAGATGTTAATGTACATCCCGCCAAGGCGGAGGTACGCTTTCGCGACAGCCGCGAGATACACGATTTTCTTTTTCATACTCTGCGACGGGTGATTGCGGAGCAGGGCGGGGCGCAACCACGGGTGACCGTTCCGCTCCAGCCTTTCTCCCAAGGCCCGACCGCTACCAAAAGTCCTGCTTACGTCCCGACTCAGCGGTCGCTGAACGCTGCTGTGCAGGAGAGTGCCGGGGCCTATTGGGAACATCTAGTGGCGCCGGTGATGACTTCCGTACCACCCCATGATGTGCCAGCGGCGCCTGCCCAGGAACTGGCCCCGAACTACCCCCTCGGACAGGCCGTCGGGCAGATTCACGCACGTTTCATCCTCGCCCAGAACAGCGAGGGGATGATTCTCATCGATCAGCACGCAGCTCATGAACGCATCCTCTACGAGAAGATGAAGAATAGGTCTCAACAGAATGAGAAGCAGGTGTTTATTATTCCTGAATACGTGCATGTAACCGCGGCGCAAATGACGCGCTTCGGCAAACGACAGGCCGATCTGCAAGCCGCCGGGCTGGAAATCAGTGTTGCCGGTCCCGGTACCCTGGCTATTCATGCGGCCCCCAAAGCTATCGCGGCCGCCACCTATGGGCAGATTGTCGCTGATATTCTTGCGGAAGAGCCCGCCTGGGCCGAGGGAGATGGTGACGCCGTCCTCGCCGACATGGCCTGCCGTGCCGCCATCAAGACAAACCACCGCCTCAGTCTCGAAGAGATGAACAGCCTGTTGCGCCAACTGGAGGCCACCCCGCGTTTCGGGCAGTGCAATCATGGGCGACCGACGGTAGTGCATTTTTCCTTGGCCGATCTCGATCGGCTCTTTCTCCGCGGGCGATGATTCCTGCCATTTTTCTGATGGGTCCGACGGCCAGCGGTAAGACCGAACTGGCCGTAAGCCTTGCCAATGTGTTGCCCATAGACATTATCAGTGTCGATTCGTTGCTGGCATATCGTCATTTCGATATCGGCAGCGCCAAACCCAGCCTCGCCCTGCGCCAGCAATATCCCCACGCGCTGGTCGATATCCGGGAGCCCGACGAGCCCTATTCGGCGGGCCTGTTTCGGGAAGATGCCCTGCGCTGTATCGCGCTGGCGCGGGAACGCGGTCGCATCCCCTTGCTGGTCGGCGGCACGGGCCTCTATTTTCGCGCGCTGGAGCGTGGTATTGATACGTTACCCCCCGCCGATCCCGCCTTGCGCCAGAGTCTGATGGCGTTAGCAGAGACGGCGGGATGGCCCGCACTACACCAGCGCCTCGCGACCCTGGATCCGGAGACCGCCGCGGGTATCGCCCCCCATGACCGGCAACGCATTCAACGCGCCCTGGAAATCATCCTCGGTTCGGGGCAGACGATCAGCGGGGCACGCCACTGGCAAGGTACATTCCCCGGCACGCTCTGCAAAATCATCCTGCGTCCGCCAAGAAGCTGGTTACATCAGCGTATCACTCAGCGCTTTGACGTCATGCTGAACGAGGGATTTCTGGACGAAATTGCCGACCTGAGCGCGCGTCACTACGCGCCGGAGTTACCCGCCATGCGCGCCGTGGGTTACCGCCAATACTTCGCCTGGCATGACGGCCTCTGCAGCGCCGCAGAGGCTTACCAGGCGGCACTGGCGGCGACCCGCCAACTGGCCAAGCGCCAAGATACCTGGTTTAAGAGGGAATCGGCGCATTATTATCTCGATCCATCCCGCGACGACGCATTATCTCTGTTATTGCAGATGGCCAGCCGACCCGAACAGGGCGAGGTGCATTCCATCGGATGGGACAACGGAGGTGAAGTGGATGAAACCGGATGAACGCATCCATAACGGGGAGCCCGACGGATGGGCTGGGACCTCGAGGAGGTCGACCAGCCTTTCGTCGCCCAGTTGCAGGCTTAGATCTGGCGCAGTCCTGACATCAACGTCGGCGCGCCGGATGTCAATACGCCGGATTGCCAGCGAATACGCAGAATGCTAGCCTATGGCCACTCTGACTTTTACCCCCATTGAGGATCTTATGGCTGTTGAGCGCACCCTTTCCATTATCAAACCCGATGCCGTTCAGAAAAATGCCATCGGTGCCATTCTTGGTCGCTTCGAGAAGGCGGGGCTGCGCATCGCAGCCGCCAAGATGTTGCACCTCAGTCGCGATAACGCGGGTGGGTTTTATGCGGTGCACCAGGCCCGGCCTTTTTACGGCGAGTTGTGCGACTTCATGAGCAGCGGTCCGGTATTGGTTACGGTACTGGAAGGTGAGGGTGCCATCGCCAAAAACCGTGATCTGATGGGCGCCACCAACCCCAAGGATGCCGCTGCAGGAACGATTCGTGCCGACTTTGCCGACAGCATTGATGCCAACGCCGTGCATGGTTCAGACAGTGCCGAGACTGCGGCATGGGAAATCAGTTACTTTTTTGGTCAACGGGAGATTTTTGCGCACTGAATGATGGGCGATTTTTTGGTGGTTGCTCCGGCCGAAAGGCCACACCTGCTGGGACTGGGTCGCCAGTCCCTCGCTAAGTTGTTGCGTACCTGGGGAGAGTCCCCCTTTCGTGCCAACCAGATTTTGCAATGGCTGCATACCCGTCAGGTGACGGATTTCGCGGCCATGACCAACATCAGTAAAACCCTTCGCGCTCGCCTCGCCGCAGAAACCCGCATCGACGCGCCGGAAATTATCGCCGATCAGACAGCGGCGGACCGCACTCGCAAATGGCTGCTCCGGTTGCCCGATGGCAATGCCATAGAAACTGTTTTCATTCCCGGAGAAGATCGTGGTACGTTGTGCATCTCTTCGCAGGTAGGCTGTTCTCTGGCCTGCAGTTTCTGTGCTACTGGCGCGCAGGGGCTCAGCCGCAACCTCGAAACCCATGAAATTATCGCGCAGGTGCGGGTGGCGCGCGATTTTTTGGGCCTGGACGCGATCACCAATATCGTTTTCATGGGCATGGGCGAACCGATGCTCAATTTGCGCGAGGTATTACCGGCGCTGGATTTGTTGCGCGACGATTATGCCTACGGCTTTGGCGCGCGGCGCATTACCGTCAGCACCGCAGGTGTGGTGCCCGGTATGGATCGACTGGGTGCCGAAGGCCCGGTCAATCTCGCGATCAGTTTGCACGCCAGCCGTGATGAAATCCGCGACATTCTCGTGCCGGTAAACCGCCACTACCCGCTGGCGGAGCTGCTCGCCGCCTGCCGCCGCTATCCTTTGCCGCCCCGACGCCGCATCACCTTCGAATATGTGATGCTGGAGGGTGTCAATGACGCCGATTCCCATGCGCGGGAACTCCTCCGCTTGTTGCGAGACATCCCGGCCATGGTGAATTTGATTCCCTTCAACCCCTTTCCCGGCTCAGATTATAAACGGTCGCCGCAAGTGCGCATCGATGCTTTTCGCGATATCATTCTGCGCGGTAACGTAATGACGGTGACGCGCCGGCCACGTGGTGACGACATCGCTGCCGCCTGTGGTCAGTTGGCCGGACAGGTACGCGCCGGCCGTCGCAGTATTCCCTTGGCAGTGCATTCATGAAAAGACTTCTGGGGCTGGGGGCTGGCGTACTTCTGCTGAGTGGCTGTGGGCTTTTTGGTGGCAAAGGAGCGGGATTGACGCCCGATCAGCAAATGGCTGCGTATATTGCCCATGAACACAAGGCCAACGCTTCCGCTTCGGGCTTCAGGCCGACACCCGTCAATAGCGATAAAGCCAAGGCCGGTATCTACACGTCTCTCGGGGCCGCTTATTTGCAGAATGGCCATCCCCGGCAGGCGATCCGGGAACTGCAATTGGCGATTGCCGCTAACAGCCGTTATGCCAATGCGTACAATGTCATGGGTCTGGCCTACGAACAGTTGCAGCAACATGATCTGGCCCGCAGCGCCTTTCGCCGGGCACTCTCCATAGACGCAAAAAACCCCGAGTACCTCAATAACTACGGCGCATTTCTCATCAACTCCCGCAACTATGCCGAGGCGATTATCGAGCTGAAACGGGCCACGTCCGATCCGCTATACAGCACGCCGCAGTTCGCCTGGACCAACCTCGCACAGGCCTACGCAGGGCTCAAAGACTTGTCGGCGGCACGTGATGCCCTGAACCGGGCACTTTATCTGGTACCCAACTATCCGCCAGCCCTGCTGATGCTTGCCGAACTGGATTACAAGGACGGTAAAGCAGATGCCGCTTTCGCCCATTTGCAGGTGGTTCTGGCGCAGGAGCCGGATAACGCTGACGCGCTCTTGCTGGCGGGGCGGATTGCCGCCCTGCAGGGGCGGACAACTCAGGCACAGTCCCTTTGGCAGCGTTGTGTGACTGCTTCACCCTATTCCGCAGCAGGCAAGCAGGCGCAGCAACTACTGCTGCAAAACGGTTGAGACGGTACGCCATGGATATGACAACAGAAAACGAAACTTCTCAGGACTTGCGGGCGGCAAGGGAGGCACATGGCTGGAGTCTTCGCCAGGTCGCAGAGCGGATGCATATCACCGAAGCTCAGGTAAAGGGTCTGGAAGAGGGTGATTATACGGCTCTGCCCGGAGCCGCTTTCGCGCGTGGTTTCCTGAAGAATTACGCGCGGCTGCTGGGCCTGGATCCGGAACCGCTGCTGAAGACGTATGATGCCTCCAATGAGGGGTCGGGGTTGCATCCGTCGGAAACGGTGTTGCCCACCAGCGAAGGGCCGCTGTTGGATTACAGCCGACGCGTACTGATTTTTTCCGTATTGATCGTGATAGGCGTTATTGCGGTCGCTTGGTGGGTCTGGAGTCATCAGCAGGTGCAGGGCCTGCCTGCCACGGCGGTTTCGCCTATGGTGGCTAAACATCCGGCGGCTTCCGCTAAGGTAGTTACCATGGCGCCCGGCGTATCAGCCGCTGCCCCGGTGCCGGCAATCGGGAACCCGCCGGCGGCACCCGACCGGCCCGTCGCGCCGGTCCCGGCAACCCGGTCTGCAGCCGTGGCGACGGGTCCTGGCCTGACGTTTCAGTTCAGCGCGGACTGCTGGGTGCAGGTCAAAGACTCCTCGGGGAAAACTCTGCTCGCAGTTTTGGGACATCGCGGCGACGTCCTCCGTGTCGATTCCGGTACTCCGCCATATAATGTCCTGGTAGGCAAAGCCAGCGCCATCACCATCAGTTATGATGACAAGCCAGTGCCTTTACCCGCCAACGCCATGGGCGTGGCCAGACTGCAGATCGGCGCCACGCCGAGCGTCGCTGGTGTGCCCCACGGTGTCACTCACGCGGTAGCCGCCGCTCATGGCCAGGTGTCCCCCCCTGCGCTACCGGTAGCCAGCATGACTTCACCACCTGTTGCGGTATCTGGTACCGCAGCCCTTTCCAGCGAGGCTTTCCATGCACCATGAATCTCCCATTCGGCGTCGTAAGACCCGGCAAATTCACGTTGGCAAGGTAGCGATCGGTGGCGATGCACCGATCAGCGTGCAAAGCATGACCAATACCGAGACCCGCGATATCGCGGCCACCGTCGCGCAAATCCGGCGCCTGGAGGCGGTAGGTGCCGACATCGTCCGGATCTCCGTACCCAGCATGGATGCTGCGGAGGCATTCAAGGCGATCCGCGCTCAGGTGGAAACCCCACTGGTCGCCGACATCCACTTCGATCACCGCATCGCTTTGCAGGTGATGGAAGATGGTGTCGACGGCCTGCGTATCAATCCCGGAAATATCGGCTCTCTGGACAAAACGCGGTTGGTGGTGGAAATGGCCAAGGACAAGGGCATCCCAATCCGTATCGGCGTCAACGCAGGGTCGCTGGAGAAGGATATCCAGGAGAAATATGGGGAACCGACGCCGGAGGCACTGGTGGAGTCTGCCTTGCGTCATGTGAGCATTCTGGATGAGTTGAACTTTCATGACGTGAAGATCAGCGTCAAGGCCTCCGACATTTTTCTCGCTGTGAGCGCTTACCGCCAGCTCTCGGAAAAGGTGGATTACCCGCTGCATCTCGGTATCACCGAAGCCGGCGGCCTGCGCTCCGGCACCGTCAAATCCGCTATCGGGCTGGGCCTGCTCCTGCGGGATGGGATCGGCGATACCATCCGGGTTTCGCTCGCAGCGGATCCCGTCGAGGAGATTCGCGTCGGCTTCGATATCCTGAAAAGCCTGCACCTGCGTCAGAAGGGGATCAATCTGATCGCCTGCCCGTCCTGCTCCCGTCAGGAGTTTGATGTCATCACCACCATCAATGCCCTGGAAGCGCGTCTGGAAGACATTCTAGAGCCCATGGACGTTTCGGTGATCGGCTGCGTGGTGAACGGCATCGGCGAGGCGAAGGAGGCGGATATCGGCCTGGCGGGCGGTGACAAGCGCAGCATTCTCTACTACCGGGGCAAACAGGTCGACCGGGTGGAGAACAGCGATATCGTCGACGTGCTCGAAAAGCGGATTCGTGCGGAAATCGCTGAACGGCAGGCGGCGCGCCATGACGGTTGAGCACCACCTTCCCGTGCGGCAGAACGGGAGCGGGCATGGCGAGTAAAGAGTTGCAGGCGGTACGTGGTATGAATGACATTTTTCCGGAGGAGAGCGCGGGGTGGCAGGCGTTGGAAGGTGACCTGCGGATGTTGCTGGCGCTCTACGACTACGGTGAGGTGCGTCTGCCTCTTCTGGAATCGACGGAACTCTTCGCCCGTGCCATTGGCGATGCCACCGATATCGTCCAGAAGGAGATGTACACCTTCGCCGATCGCAATGGAGACAGTCTTACCCTGCGGCCGGAGGGCACAGCGGGATGCGTGCGTGCAGCTATTCAGGCCCGGAGCATACGGGGCCAGACCCCACGTTACTATTACATGGGGCCGATGTTTCGGCACGAACGTCCGCAAAAGGGCCGCTACCGGCAGTTTCACCAACTGGGTGTGGAGGTTTTCGGGCTGCCTGCGGCGGGCACTGATGCCGAGGTTATCGCCCTGTCGGCGCGGATTCTACGGACGGCCGGGGTTACCGCTTCGCTGCAGATCAACTCACTGGGGAGCCCGGCGGCGCGTATCCACTATCGAACCCTGCTGCTGGACTATCTGCGCCCGCGGCGTGGGGAGCTCTGTGCCGACTGTCGGGAACGGATGGAACGCAACCCGCTGCGCGTACTCGATTGCAAGGTGCCTGCCTGTCAGGAGATTGCTCGCATGGCTCCGCATTTGGTGGATCATCTGGACGAAGACTCCGCCGCCCATTTTGCCAGTCTGCAATCGTTGCTGACTGCGCTCGATATCCCGTATCTGGTCAATCACAGCCTTGTACGCGGCCTGGATTATTACAATCGTACGGTTTTTGAATGGGTGACGGACGCGCTTGGCGCCCAGGGCACGGTGCTGGCGGGTGGTCGTTATGACGGCTTGGTCGCACAGTTAGGTGGCGCTGATACGCCGGCGATCGGCTTTGCCGTGGGCCTTGAAAGACTACTGGCATTGCAGGCACTGCAGGGGAGGGGGGTAGAGGCGCCTCGTCCTTTATTGTTTATCGGCGCACTGGAGGATATTGCAGTGGCCGGCGCGTGGCGGATCGCCGAGCGGCTGCGGGATGCAGGTATTTCCGTGGTAACCGGAGGCCCCGCCACCTTCAAGAACGTCATGAAGCAGGCGGAACGTTCCCGCGCCAGATTCCAGGCCCTGATTGGCGCGGAGCAAATCGCCGGTGCGGCGCTGACCCTCAAGGAACAGGCCGGAGAAGGCCGCTGGCAGGGAGATCCTGAGGCGTTGTACGAGGGTTTGCGCAGCCTTGGCGTTGATTTCCCGCAGCATGCACCCCATACTGTCCGCAATTTTGCCACAGCCAGAACCTCATCGTGACCGGTCCAGAACTCTCCGAATTCCTTTATCGCCATCGAGTTTCCGTTATCGCAGGCATCATCATTGTCCTGTTCGCAGCAATGGGCTTTTTTGGCTACGAAAAATACCAGCGCCATCAGGTGGAGCGCGCTGCCGTACTGTATAACGAACTGGTGGATACCCTCGTCGCGGGGCAGACCAGTACGGCACGCGCCAGCGCGGATACGCTGGTGCATCAATACGGACACACGCCCTACGCCATTTTCGCCCGTTTTTTCCTGGCGCGCATGGACAGCGAAAGCAACCAGATCCCGGCGGCGGAAGCGGAGCTTAACAGTGTCATCCAGGCCAAGACGGCACCGAGGGGGCTGAAGAGCATCGCAACCCTCAGCTTGGCCCGGCTTTACCTGGATCAGAAGCAGGCGCAGAAGGCTCTGGATATGCTGAAAGTGCCGGATGCGGCCTTCGCCACCCTGCAGGACGAAATTCAGGGAGACGCCTATGTGGCACTTCATCAGGACGGCAAAGCCATGCGGGCTTACCAGGCAGCCATTGCCGCCCTTCCGACCGCCGATCCTTACCGCAGCTACCTGCAGATGAAGATGGCCAATATCGGAGTGGCACCATGAACCAGCGACATTTTTCCCGCGCTCTCGGGCGCATGGTAGCGCTGGGTGCCGTGGCCACTCTGCTGAACGGTTGTGGTATCCTGTCCTGGTTTCATTCCACTCCTACCCCCAAGACTCCGCCGCCCCTCGCCAAGGGGATGGATAAAGTATCCTTCTCCACCGAATGGCAGGCCCGTCTGTATGGTATCTGGCAGGTCAACCCCTATCAGGGCACGTTGATTGCCCATGGCAAAGGGCAGATTGTGGTTGCCGACGCGTCCGGGCGTCTGGTCAGCATGACCGACGGTGGTCATCAGATGTGGACGCGCAGCCTGGATGGCCGGACGGCGCGCGGTCCGACACTGGCAGACGGTGTGGTGTATGCCGGCACAGACACTGGAAAAGTCTATGCGTTTACTGCAAAGGACGGCCACCCGCTCTGGGCCGTACAGTTGAGTTCTGAAGTGCTTACCCCGGTGGTGGCGGCGGGTGGCCATCTTCTGGTGCAGACGGTGGATGGGCATCTCTGGGCTCTCGACCCGGATAATGGCAAGGTGCAATGGACATTCTCCATGAATCAGCCGACCCTCATCCTGCGCGCGGTGGCAACGCCTGCGGTGCATGACGGAGTGGTGTATGCCGGTTTTGCGGATGGAACGGTGGTGGCTCTTAGTCTGGGGTCCGGTGCGGAGCTCTGGCGGGCGCAGGTCGCCTTACCCCATGGCAGCAATGAATTGGCGCGTATGGTGGATGTGGCCGCAAGCCCGGTGGTTGCGGGGGGGCAGGTTATTACGGCAGCCTATCAGGGGAATCTGGCTGCTTACGCGTTGCAGGGCGGCACCCAGAACTGGAGCGTACCGATGTCCGTCTATCAGACACCGGTGCTGGAGGACGGCCATCTGCTCGTCGCGGATGCCGATGGGCGGATATCCTCCGTAGACCCAGCTTCCGGCAACGTGCTCTGGCGCAATGATCGTCTTAGCGGGCATGACTTGACCGGGTTTGGCCTCTGTGGCGGGAGCCTGCTGGCCACGGACAATGGGGGTTATCTCTATGTCATCGATCCGCAGACTGGGCACCGCATAGGTCAGACGCGGCTGTCTGATAGCGGTATTCAGAGTACGCCCGTTTGTCTGGGAAGTGGCCAGATTCTTGCCCTCAGTGATGCGGGCACCTTGTATCGAATCCACCTGGCAAAGCGCTAAGGCTCTATTCATGACTGCTGTTATCGCCCTGGTGGGGCGCCCCAACGTGGGTAAATCCACCTTCTTCAATCGCCTGACGCGCACCCGCGAGGCACTGGTGGCAGACCTCCCGGGCCTTACCCGGGATCGCCACTATGGTACCGCGCAGTTTGAAGGGCGCCAGTATCTGGTGGTGGATACCGGTGGTTTTGAACCGGAAGAGCGGGAAGGTCTGGTAGCGGCCATGGCGGCGCAGACCCGCCTCGCCATCACCGAGGCTGATGCCATTTGCTTCCTCGTGGATGCCAAGGAAGGCCTTTCTGCTCAGGATGCGGAAATCGCTCAGGAGTTGCGCCGCGGGGGTAAACCCATCTATCTGGTCGTAAACAAGATGGACGCGAAAGGCGCCGTGGGCGAACTGCCTGAGTTTTATCGCCTTGGTCTGGGCACACCCTATACCATTTCCGCTGCTCATGGGCACGGCGTCGAACCGTTGCTGGAGGCAATTTTTTCCGATTTGCCGACCCCTGAGGATGAAACCGCAGACGCGGCGGGAAAGGGGCCGCGTATCGCCATGCTTGGTCGACCCAACGTAGGGAAGTCGACGCTGGTCAACGCCATGCTGGGTGAAAAGCGCGTTCTCGTTTTTGACGAACCCGGAACCACACGGGATAGCATCCGTATTCCTTACCAGCGCCAGGGCAAACCCTATGTCATGATCGATACAGCCGGTATGCGGCGCCGTGCGCGGGTCGGCGAGGGACTCGAAAAACTGAGCGTATTGAAGACCCTGAGTGCGCTGCGCGAGGCAGATGTGGTGCTGCTGGTGCTGGATGCGCGTCTGGGCATTGCCGAGCAGGATGCCCACTTGGTGGGTGTCGCGGTCGAACTGGGACGTCCCATTGTGGTGGTGGTCAACAAATGGGATGGCATGAACCCCGAAGAGCGCAAGGCCGTAAAGCAGGAACTGGAAAGACGGCTGGACTTTATTCGCTACGCGCCAGTCTATACCATCTCCGCTTTGCATGGTACGGGTGTGGGTGATCTCTATAAGAGCATCGATCAGCTATGGATTGATTCTCGTCGTCATTTCTCCACAGCCGAACTGAACCGTGCCCTGGCCGATGTGATCGAGACCCATCAACCACCCATGGTGGGTGGGCGACGCATCAAACTGCGTTACTGTCATCAGGGGGGAGAGAACCCCATCACCCTGGTGTTTCATGGGAACCAACTGACGCGCCTGCCCGGTACCTACAAACGTTATCTGGAAAGCGCCTTCCGGCGAGCCCTCCATTTGGACGCTGTGCCTCTGCGTCTGGTCTTCCGTCAGGGAGAAAATCCCTACGATCCGCAACCAAAGAACGGGAGACAACATTAAATGAAGGAGCGCATCCCGGGCTGGTGGCGCTGGGCCTTCGCTGCGGTGTGCATTTATACGGCAATCCTGGTGGGCAACCGTTATCTGCCCGTTAGTCCGCAGATGCTCTGGATACGCGCCGGTGAGTATGCGCTGTGGGCCGCCATAACGCTGGGGGCCATCGCCCGATTTTCCCCTGCCTTGACGCCTTACGGCTGGCGGCCGGTCACCATCTTCCTGGGCGCGGTACTTTCAGGACTGGAAATCTTTATCGGGACGGGGCCTGACACCAAGGTGCGGGTGGATGAATGGATGACGGCGCTGATTGGTATTGCAATCATCACCATTCTGGCGCGTGTTTTACCCGTTGCCTTTACGCGTTTCTGGTTTGGTCAGGAGGTAGGGAAGAAATGGCCGACGGGCTAGCACAGTGCCATACCAGCCGGCGATTCCGGTCGACTTCGCCATGACTGGCAAAATCTTTCGCCGCAGACCGGCGCCCGACGAATCCTGGTCTGGTGATAACGGCATGTTGTTGTTAACATTTAATCCTGTAGAAGGCAGTCCGTTGACAGACTCCCCTGCTGTCGCCAAGGTTTCCGGGCCGAAATCATGATACAGTGGTCTCGTTTGTCATAAAAGTGACATAAATCTTTCATCAAAGTGTCATATTGCTATGTTAGATTGCCCTTCGAGTTTCGCTGATGATAGCACTATCGTGCTTTCTGGATGCGGGATGTTCTGTGGATAAGTCGTAAATCAACGTATCTGCCATCTTTGGAGGCCTTATGCTGCATCGCTTGAAGAAAGAAGTAACACGTAGTGTCAAAGGTGCCGTAATTCTGTCCGCGTTGGGCCTTTTTGCCCTGTATGCCCTGCCTGCTTCGGCGGCTCCGACCATCTCGCTGCTGGAAACCGGCTCCACCCTGCTGTACCCGCTCTTCAATCTGTGGGTTCCTGTATACACCAAGATGAACCCCGGCATTCAGATCACCACCCAGGGTACGGGCAGCGGTACCGGCATCGCTGAGGCGATCTCTGGCGTGGCCCAGATCGGCGCTTCTGACGCCTACATGAGTGATGCTCAGATCAAGCAGCATCCCAATATCCTGAACATCCCGCTGGCCATCTCCATTCAAATGATCAATTACAACGTTCCCGGTCTGAACAACGTGCATCTGAAGCTGTCCGGTCCGGTGCTCGCGGGCATCTACTCCGGCAAGATCACCAACTGGGATGACGCGGCCATTGCCAAGCTGAATCCTGGCACAAAGCTGCCCAACCACAAGATTATTCCGGTGCATCGTACCGATGGATCCGGTGACACCTTCATTTTCACCACCTATCTGTCTGATACGACCCCTGCATGGAGCAACAGCGTGGGTTACAGCACGACGGTGAGCTGGCCAGCTGTCCCCGGTGGCATTGGTGCGGAAGGTAACCCCGGCATGGTGCAGGCCCTGAAAACGACACCTTACGGCATCGCCTATATCGGCATTAGTTGGAAGAAACCGGTGGAAGATGCCCATCTGGGAATGGCCATGCTGGAAAACCGCGCCGGCAAGTTCGTACTGCCGACAGTGGCGAATGCCAAGGCTGCGGCGGGTGAAATGGTCAAAAAGACCCCGGCCGACGAGCGGATTAGTCTGGTCTATGCGCCAGGCGCCAATTCCTACCCCATCATCAACTACGAATATGCGATCGTCAGCAAGACGCAGCCCAATGCCGAAGTGGCCGCGGCCATGCGCAAGTTCCTGAACTGGGCTATTGATCCGAAGGGTGGTAATGCGCCACACTTCATCACCGCGGTGAACTTTGTGCCGCTACCCGATAGCGCTGCGAAGCTTTCCCGCAAGCAGATCGCGGAAATCAAATAAGAGTTGTGCCGGAGCCGGGGCTGTGCCCTGGCTCTTCCCATATCCAATGCAGGACTCCTCTGTATATTTTTATGATTATTGATGCCGACTATCCAGATACTCTAAATGCCAGGAGATTTGTGGGATGAAAATTCCTGTATTCAGGGTAGGATTGATCGTTACGGCTAGCTTTTTACCACTTTCATTAATTGCATTGATTGTCTTTTTGGTCATTTATTCATGGCCGGCTATTCAGTTTAATCAGCTTCATTTTTTGTGGACGAATGACTGGAATCTGGGAAATCTATATGGTAACCCGGTTGATGTACGCGGCGCGCAGATCATGCCCGGGGCAAAATATGGTATCTGGTTTCTTGTCGTCGGTACCATTGTCAGTTCGATGCTGGCCATGTTGATGGCGATGCCTGTAGCGATCGGAGCAGCATATTTCCTGAGTGAAGGTGTGCGCAGATCCTGGGCCGGCCCGTTGTCTCTTTTCGTCGATCTACTGGCGGCCATTCCCAGCGTCGTTTATGGACTATGGGGATATGCCCTGCTGGTCCCGCTTTTTGGCCAGACTATTTTTCCCTTTATGGCCAAGACGTTTTCTTTGGTTCCGTTCCTCGGCGGTGATCCGGGGAGTGGCTATGGGCTGCTTACCTCGGCCTTTGTACTGGCGGTAATGATCATTCCACTGATTTCTGCCACCCTGCGAGAGTCCATCCAGATGACGGAACCTGCTTTGAAGGAAGCGGGTTTGAGTTTGGGCCTGAATCGCCTGGAGGTTTTCTGGCATATCACCCTGCCCAAGTTGAAGACAGTGTTGATCGGAGTGGGTATTCTCGCCCTGGGCCGAGCCCTGGGAGAAACCATGGCGGTTCTGATGGTCAGTGGCAATGCGCTGAATTATCTGCCCAACAACATTTATGCGCCGATCTCCACCATGGCCGCATTTATTGCCTCACAACTGGATAGCGCACTACAGGATCCGACGAATATGGCCGTTGAGGCCCTTTCGGAAATTGCCCTGGTGCTCCTGCTCATTACGGTGGTAGTGAACTTTGCAGCGCGTTTACTGCTGTGGATGGCGAGGGTACGCTGATGGCCAGCAAGGCAGTTGAAAGCAGCATTGCCACCATACCCCGCGCGAAGGGCTTCAAGGTATCTTTATACCGGCGCGCAATGTCCGCATTCGCCTGGTTGTTCGTGGTGTTTTCGTTTGTTTTTCTTGCGGCGATGTTTATTTCCATTGTTGGGGATGTGGTCATTCACGCATGGCCGGCGTTGACGCCAAAATTGCTCACGGACATTACCAATGGTATCGGTGGTGGTCTCAAAAATGCTATCGAGGGCTCCATTGTCATGTCCGTCGGGGCGTTGCTTCTGGCGGCGCCGATCGGCATTTCTGCCGGAATATACCTGAGCGAGCATGGACAGGGCGGAGCCGGAAAAATGCTGCGTTTTCTTTCGGATGTGCTGGTCGGCATCCCGTCCATCGTGCTGGGCTATGTCGGCTATATCACCATGGTCATTTATCTGGGTTGGCAGTTCTCAGTAGCGGCGGGAATCATCACCCTGACAGTGATGTTGCTGCCCTACATCGCCCGCTCCACCGAACTGGCGATGGCCAATATTCCGCTGGCGGTACGTGAGGCGGGTTACGGCCTGGGTGCGGGCGAAGGGCGGGTAGCACTGCAGATCCTCTTACCAGGCGCGGCACCAGCGATCATGACGGGGCTTTTCTATGCCGTCGCGCTGTCCATGGGAGAAACGGCACCACTCCTGTATACGGCAGGTTGGTCCAACTACATGTGGAATGGACAGTTTACCAAAGAACCTATCGGCTACCTGACCTACGTCATATGGACGTTTATCAACGAACCTTTTGCTGAATCTCATATGCTCGCATTTGCGGCGGCTTTTCTGATTACCGGGGGCGTGCTGATCCTGATCCTGGCCGGTCGCTGGTTGCTGATACGCGGACAACGTCGCATGGGCGTTTATCAGGGATAAGGAGGTTGGCGTGCTGCCGCTTACCGGTCGCAACCGGGGAAGATCCCGTTGACTTGCTGATCCTCTGCGCCCGCCAACACCTCTTTGGAGCGAGCCAGGAACTCGGCAGCGCGGCCCCGGTCGCTATTGTCGGTGGTTTGCCAGATAGGGAAGAGGGTGTTTTCTTCGCGGTTTTCATGTTTGGCCAGGGATCCGGATAGCACTGCGCAAATAGCGGGCAACATACCATAATCCTTTTCCATCAACGTCTCTTCCACCAGTTTGGACTGGATGATGATGCTGTCGTGTTCAAGGAGCATGTCCGCAAGTGGACCTTTTATCTCTCCGCCACCCAATATCGGACCGAGGACATTGTTCTCCAGATGGACGTGGCGGCGAAGACCGATCCAGTAATCGCCGAAGAGGGTTTCTGCATCTGTGATCCGATTTTGGTTGGCGGCAGCTAGAATGTCAGCAAACTGGCGGTCCAGGCGGTAGTGATCCCAGGTCAGTAGGTCTACCACATCTTTGGCTTCCGCTTCGGCGCGGGGTCGTATGTCTATCTGCCAGAGCTTGCCATCCGTTTCAAAACGCCAGGAGATGGCGTCGCGCAACTGAAAAGCCACCGCCCGCATCATGGCGCTGGGATCCGTGTCCGCCAATACCTGTACCTGCTGCCCTATTGCCAGGCGGGTCGTGGCGGCGTAAATCAGCGGTTGCGCCACCGCGTAAGGCATGCCGCATACGTCGATAATGTTCTGGGCCGACGCTGTGGGTGCTGGCGATATTGCTGGTTGAATTGACATGGTGTGAAGTCCTTGATAGTAAGTTCGGCGGTGCCTGGGACGGCAACAGACCCTAACTTATGGTGCGTCATACAGAGAAAAGCACGCCGGCCATCATGATGAAGCCTGGAGACCAGGATTGCAACACGGGCAAGCGCGTCCGTCATCGGACTGCTTTCCCCGAGCGTCAGGAGTGCGATATATGGCTTCATATGATAGATTACGGCATAGCAGTTGGCGCGTGCCGGGATCCGTAACGTTGTGTCGGGGCTTCGTTCGTACGTTTCTGATTGTGGATATTTCTGTCCGTATCGTGCCGCTGATGCCTTCCGCCTTTCGGGATCGGGGCCGAGGAGGCGAAAAACCGCCGTGCTGGAGATAATATTATGAGCACCAGAAAGGCGCTAGATCAAATTTATTTCGCTTATCTTACCTGGAATTAGGCAGAAACTAATGTTAAAAAAGTCACTGGTGATCATGGCTCGTGCATTATTGGCAGCGTGGTTGGTATCGTCTATTTCGGCTTGTGCGAAAAAAACGCCTCCTGCGTCAACAACCACAGGAAGCGCGGCGACCGCTGCTGCAGCGTCCAGCATGACTGCCGCATCCTCTAAAATGACTCCGAGCGATCTCTGGCAACTTATGGGGAAAAAACTTACCTATATCCAGGAGGGTCACCGGGGGCCTGTCGTTTACGATTTTACGGATACAAATTGCCCATTCTGTCATCTTTTATATGTGGTCGAAGCCCGTCTCATTCGAGAAGGAAAATTGACCGTCCGCTATGTTCCTGTCGCTATAATAAAGCCCAGCAGCATGCCGGAGGCGGCCGCCATATTGCAGGCCGATAACCCTGCAGCGGCCTTGCAAAAGGCCGAAGATGCCATTGATAAGGGCATGAAAACAGGCAAGCCAGCCAACCTCGTACGTGCTACGGACGCAATCGGCAAGGCGTCACCAAAAACCATCGAGGCGATCAAAAAGATTGAAGGAAACAATGTGTTCTTGCAGGAAGTAGGCATCGACGATCTCCCGGATATCATCTATCTGCCCAAGAAAGGCAAGCTTGGTCTGATAACGGGATTGATAAGCGAGAAGAAGCTCACGGAAATGCTACCGCAAATGCAATGACCTGAACAAAAATGCTGCCACCAGGCTGCCGTCTCCAGATCAAATGCAGTGAGCCCGTGCGTATCGACGTCCGTATGGTGGACTTTGGAATTTGGCGGAATTTCTTACGCCATTTTAACCAGGGTTGATATAACGCACGATGCTATCACTCAGCACAGCATGGTGGGTCCTTCCTAGTCTGTTCCTTGCCGGTATAGGGGCCGGGTTTATCAATGTTCTGGCGGGTGCGGGGTCCATGCTGACCCTGCCTGCACTCATTTTCGTGGGCCTTGATCCAATCGCCGCAAACGGCACCAACCGTATCGGCATCCTTTTGGAAAACCTCACCGCTGCACACACCTTTTACCACCATAACCTGGTGGATCTGAAAATGGGAATAAAGCTGGCGCTGTGGACGCTGCCCGGCGCCATACTGGGCGCCATTGCAGGTATCCATATCGGCAATCTCTGGTTTCAGCGTATATTGGTGATTGTACTGGCAGTTAGCACTGCTACAATGTTTTTTCCAAAAATGGTTACCGGAGAACCCACACGTCCAGATGGCGATGCGTCGCCCTGGCTCTACCCCACGCTGCTCGCTCTAGGGTTTTACGGCGGCTTTATGCAGCTCGGTATCGGTTTTCTCTTTATCTTCGCACTGCGCCATTTTCTCACCAGGGATCTCGCACAGGTAGCTGCTTATAAAACCCTAATTATCGCATTGTACACCTTGCCGACTCTCGTTATCTTTGCCTGGATGGGGCAGGTTCACTGGGGTGCGGGCATCGTCATCGGCATGGGTGGTATGATTGGCGCGAGAGTGGCTACGAGGCTTACCATGGGTCGCCGCGGAAAACTGTGGGTCAAGGTAATAATGGCGATAGTCATACTTGCGATGGCTGCCAGGCTTTGGGTTTGATAGAGAAAGAGCCATTCCCATCGCATAAATGGTGCCCAGGGCCGGACTCGAACCGGCACGGCATAAGCCGAGGGATTTTAAGTCCCTTGCGTCTACCGATTTCGCCACCTGGGCAGGGCCGTGGCAACAGAAAGCAGAATTTGCCTGCTCCCCGTCCGGGAGTCGAAAGGATAGCACAGCCCCAGCGGCTTGGGCAGAGGTTAATTCTGACATTTGGCGCGTAACCGATTGGCAGTTTAACGGGTTCTGCGTTCTGGGCGGGTGAGCTACCTTTATCCTCAGTGCAAGCCCAATCGCCGTTTCTGCCACAGCGCATAAAGGGCAGGAATCACCAGTAGCGCAAGCCATGCGGCGCTGAACATTCCACCCACCATGGGGGCGGCAATGCGCTTCATCACATCAGCGCCAGCACCATGGCTGAACATGATGGGTAAGAGACCGCCCACTACCAGGTTGAAGGTCATGGCCAGCGGCCGCAGGCGCAGCATGGTTCCCTCAATGACGGCAAGCCGAAGGTCATGCCAGGTCTGCAGAGTGCCATGTGCCTGCCGCCGGAGGAGGGCCTGATCCAGGTAAAGCAGCATTACCACTCCGAATTCCACCGCTACCCCCGCCAGGGCGATAAAACCCACTGCCACCGCCACCGATAACTTGTAGTTCAGCCAGTAGATGAGCCAGAAACCACCGACCAGCGACAAGGGCAGGGTAAGCAGGATGATCGCCACTTCCACCCAGTTCTTGAAGTTGAAGTACAGAAGCAAGGCGATGACCAGGACGACGGCGGGAATAACCAACTCCAGACGCTTGGCGGCTCGCTCCATGACCTGATACTGGCCTACCCAGGAGAGAGTGTACGCACCCGGGAGATGAATGTCCTTCGCAATCGCGGCCTTGGCGCGGGGTACATAGGTACCGATGTTGGTGCCCGGCTTCAGGTCGATGTAGATCCAGTTGTTCAGCCGACTGTTGTCACTGGTGAGCATGGAGGCTCCACCCTCGATACGCAGATCGGCGACCTCGGCGAGAGGGATCTGGGCACCGCTGGGTGTGGCGACCCGGCTTTCCATCAGTGCTGCCAAGGACTGCCGCAGTGCCCGAGGGTAACGCAGATTCACCGGGAAGCGTTCCAGCCCTTGTATCGCGGTGGTCAGAACCTCGCCGCCGATAGCCGTCTCCACGAAATTGTTGACATCCGCCACCGACAGACCATAGCGGGCGGCTGCGACGCGGTCTGTATGAACGACGATGTACCGGCCACCTGTGATTCGTGCCGCATAGGCGCTTTGTGTGCCAGGCACTTTCTGCAAAACCGCTTGAATTTCTTGCCCCACGCGGTTCAGAGTATTGATATTCTGGCCGGCCACCTTGACGCCGAGGGGCGTGGTCAGCCCAGTGGTGACCATGTCTACCCGGTTCTTGATGGGTTGCGTCCAGACGTTGGACAGACCTGGAATGCGTAACGCCTCGTTCATTTTATTTTGCAGTTTGTGCATCGTCATTCCGACGGGCCACTGATCCGGCTCCTTGAGGGTGACGGTCGTGTCGAACATGGACAGTGGTGCCTGATCCGTCGCCGTCTGGGCTCTTCCCGCCTGACCAAAGACCGTTTTCACCTCGGGAAAAGTCATCAGGATACGGTCCGTTTGCTGCAAGATCATGGCGGCCTCGCCGATGGAGATGGCGGGGTCCTGGAATATGGGCATGTAAAGCAGCGAACCTTCATTCAGCGGCGGCATAAACTGCGAACCTAGACGATTCCAGGGGTAATAGAGGGTGGCGGTGAACAGCAGGGCGATGATCAAAACGGCCCGGGGTGCGCGCAGAACGGTATGGATCACTGGCCGGTAGATAAAAGTGGAGAGCCTGTTCAGCGGATTCCTGTTTTCGGGGAGGATGCGACCGCGGATGAACCATGCCATGAGAATGGGCACTACGGTTATGGAGACCATGGCGGCGGCCGCCACGGAAAATGTCTTGGTGAAGGCGAGGGGCGCGAAGAGCTTGCCCTCCTCACCGCCCAGGGTGAAGACCGGCAGAAAGGAAACGGCGATGATGATCAGCGAGAAAAACAGCGCCGGCCCAACCTCTGTCGCCGCAGCGATTGCCGCCGCCCAGGGATCGATGCCAGGGGTTTGCTCCAGGTGCTTATGCATGTTTTCGATCATGACCACGGGGGCATCCATCATCACGCCGATGGCGATGGCGATACCGCCCAGGGACATGATGTTGGCAGGGATGCCCATGGCCCACATGATGAGGAGGGCGGCCAGTATCCCCAGCGGCAGGGCAACGAGGGCCACCAGCGCCGAACGCGCGCGCAGCAGGAAGAGCAGGGAAATGAGCGCCACCGCCAGGGATTCTTCCAGCAGCTTGCCGGTCAGGGTATGAATGCTGCGCTGGATGAGCGGGGCCTGGCTATAGGTGGTGACGACCTGTACGCCCTTGGGCAGGGAGGGCTGGATGTCTTTCAGCTTGCGCTCGATCTGATGGATGAGGGCATAGGCGTTGCCGCCCTGGTTCATCATCACGATTCCGCCCACCACCTGGCCCTGGCCGTTGAGATCGGCGATGCCATTGGGCAACTGTGGCCCCAACTGTACCCGGGCGACCTGACGCAGCGTAATGGGCACGCCGTCGCGCACCCCCAGCGAAGCATCCTCCAGGTCTTTCAGGGAGCGAATATAACCAGACGTGCGGACGATATAGCTCGCCTCTCCCATGTCCACCACCGAGCCGCTGGTCTCCCCATTGGCAGCACGGATGGCAGCCTCCACTTCCGGCATGGTCAGGTTGTAGGCGAGAAGTTTTTGTGGATTCACGACCACCTGGTACTCCTGCACCATCCCCCCCACCGTGGCCACCTCCGCGACGCCGGGGATGCCCTGCAGTTCGTATTTGAGAAACCAGTTCTGCAGAGTGGTGAGTTGGGCGAGATTCAACCCCCCGCCGGGATCGCTAAGGGCGTACTCGAAGATCCAGTCCACCCCCGAACTGTTCGGACCCAGGGCCGGCGTGATCCCCGGCGGCAGCTTGGACTGTACTTGGCTCAGATATTGGAGTACCAGATTGCGGGCTTGATAGATGCTGGTGCCTCCTTTGAAGAGGACGTAGACATAGGAGTCCCCGAACATGGAGTAGCCGCGCACGGCCTGGGCACCGGGCACCTCCTGCAGGGTGGTCTCCAGGGGATAGGTCACCTGATCCTGAACGATCTGCGGGGCCTGACCCGGATAGGAAGTCTTGACGATGACCTGGGTGGGCGAGATGTCGGGGAGGGCCTCCAAAGGGATATTCATCACTGCCAGCGTACCGCCGGCGATCAACACCAGAACGGCGATCACGACCAGCAGGTAGTTGGCCATGCACCAGCGCATAATCGCCCTAATCATGAGACTGGCCTCCCTGACCCCTGTTCATCCCGGCCGTGGCACTCGTGGTGGGCGCCGTGCCGCCCCCCAACATGCGGGCCTTGACGGACTGGAACTGAGACTCGGAATAGAGCAGGAATTGCGCGCTCTCCACCACCCGATCCCCCGTCTTGAGTCCCTTGTTGATGGCCACCCAGCCGTCAGCCTCTGGCCCCAGAGCAACCTGGACCGGCAGAAAATGTCCACCATTCTCACCCAGCATCACATAATCCCCCTGGGCGGTATGTAATACGGCACTGCTGGGTACGGCCAGAGCCTCCTCGGGTCTGGCCACAATGGTGGCGTCGGCGTACATGCCGGGGCGCAGGTTCCCGCCGGGATTGGAAAAGCTCAGCCGGGCCGTCACCGTCCGGCTTTTGGGATCGAGGGTCGGGTAGAGGAAATTCAGGCGTCCCGCCCAGACCCTGCCGGGATAGGCTGCCAGATGCAGGCGTACGGGATTGCCGGTCTTCACCCAGGGCAACTGGTAGGAGTAGAGCGCCACATTGACCCATATCCGGTCGAGATTGGCGATTTCATAGACATTGCTCTGCGGCGAGATATAACCACCCTGGCGCACGTTGAGGGTCTCGACCACCCCGGAAGCGGGCGCCAGGAGTGGCACGTCCCGCTCCGCCGTGCCGCGCCGAGCGAGTGCAGCGATTTCGTCTTCGGGCATGCCCAACAATCTCAATTTAGCCCTGGCTGCTGCCAGCAGTGCCGGGTCTTCCGTCGCTCCACCCTGGCGGCGGGCAATGAGATATTCCTGTTGAGCACCATACAGCTCGGGAGAATACAGTTCGGCGAGCACCTGGCCGCGCTGCACGGGGTCGCCTACGGCGCGGACATTCAAGTGTGTCACCCACCCGGAGAAACGTGGAGTGACGGAATAGACGCGATTCTCGTCCACTGCCACGGTACCCACGGTGTGAATCGCGTGGCCCATCTGACGGTGCTGGACATCCACGAGGCGCACTCCCAGATTTTGCGCGAGGCGCGGATCGATGCTGAGTCCGGATGCTTTTTGCGCGCTCGGACCGGAGGCGTACACCGGTATATAAGGCATACCCATACTGTCCTTCATGGGGTGATCCGAATGAATCTTCGGGTCCATGGGGGCAGCCCAGTAGAGGATACGCCGTTCCTTGGCTGTGATTTTCTGACCATGGACTGCGGCAGGCCCAGAGCCCGACACCGCAGTCGAAGGTTGCCACCACCACACCGCGCCCGCCCCAAGGACCGCGCCAAGGCCGAGCAGACCCATGCCGATGATCCAGTTGGGTGATTTCATGGTTGCGCTCCTCCCTCGGTGGTGAGGAAATCCAGTTCTGCGGCGCTGAGGGCCAGGTCGCGGCGGTATTGCAGGCGGCTCAGGGCGTAGTCCAGTACTTCTTTCTGGGTGCGCAGCACCGCGCTCAGTTCGGCACGTCCTACGGCGTAGGCCGCGAGTGTTGCGGAAAAGGCGTTTCGTGCGGTGGGCAGCAGGCGTTGATCGGTGCGCTCCAACTCGGTCTTGAGTGCCATATAACGGGCAAAGTTGGCACGTACCTGTTGGATCATGGCCAGATGCTGATCGTCGTAGCGATATTGCGCCTGCAGGGCCTTGGCCCGGGCGGCGGCAACATCCTGGTCCTGGCGATCTCCCGGAAATATGGGCAGGCTCAGGTCAACACCCGCCGACAGCCAGTTGGGGCTGCCGGGATAGAAGTCCTGGCCATAATCGACACTGACCGTGACTTCCGGCCAATAGCCACGTTTGGCTACCCGCACGCCCATTTGTGCCGCACGGTTTTGCGCCTGGGCGGCCCGGAGGAGGGGTTGGCCGGAGAGGCGGTCTTCCGCCTGAGTCAAGGTGATCGGCGGCGGCAGGTTCGGCCATTGAGGCTCTATGGACGGCGGTTCCGGCAGATTCAGGATCTGCGCGATTTGTGCCAGATCGCTTGCCCGCTCCGCCTGCAATCGATTGACATCATTGGCTAGACTGTCGCGCGCCAGTTGGGCGCGGAGGACATCGGCCTGTGACCCCTGAGCGGATCGGTAGAGCGCCAGGGCCGCCTGCACGCTCTCGGCCTGCAACTGTTCCTGATGCCGGACCGTTGCCACGGCGTCTTCGGCATAGATGGCCTGTAGCCAGGCGCGGCGCAGTAATAACACCAGCTCGGCGGACTGGCCGCGCAGGGTGTCGGCGGCCGCCTGGGCCTCCACCCCCACCCGCTGTCCTTCTAGCCCCAGTTTGCCGAAGGAGGGGAAAGTCTGGCTCAGGCCCACGCTCAGCATGCTCATCTGTTGCTGGTTCATGGAGAAGCTGTTGAGGGGCAGGTTCGCAGCGCCGAAAGCGAGATGGGGGTCGGGGAGTTGAGCTATCGCCACCGCCTGGTGCCGTAATTCCACAACCTTCTGCTTTATGGCGCCGAGACCGGGATTTTTCCCCAGGGCAATCGCCTCTGCACCCTGCAGGCTCAACGGCGCGGCACTGGCAAGCGTCGTCGACAGGAGCAATAGCATCCCGGCCAGGAAGCAGATTCTGCCCCACGCCGGCGGGGTAAAGCAACCGTGAATAGTCGTATACATGTGATATCTCCATGGCATATCAGTGACATATATCCCCAATTCGGAGAGGAGTGCCAGCTTGCTCTGGAGAAATCAAATGACCAATCGCACCCGGTGGAGCGGTGGGGGATGATGAATATGGTGCGAGAAAAAAATCGGATATCGTGCCGGACGGAATATCATCAGACGGGAAAAATTTACGGAGCCCGTCGTTACCTGGGCTGGGAAAGTCATTTCAGGAAGTTTTAGTCCGCCCGATGCATGAGCCCCGGCGCAGATCAACATACACTGACCTTGGGTTGCCCTGGAATGCGTGCTTATATCGGCGGCGGGATCGTCCCGGCAACAAGCCGGGCCCGTTGCCGACATATCTGTCACAGCAGCACATGAATGGCAAGACGGCATGCCCACCGCAACATTGCTCATGCCTGCTCCCAGCAGGAACAAAGCCAGCAACGCAACCAGGGGGAAAGATCGGCTGATTCTCGGCATTTCGATGTTCGATGCTTCCTTCCAGAATTCTTCAGACATGGTAAACCCTGAAGTACGCTACAGAGTCAAGGTAAAATTGGACCCTCTGGCCACACCACCGGAACCATGACGCGGACGAACAATCGCCGCAGAAAAATATCCAAGAAGCTAGTTGGTTAGCTGATCTAAAAGTCGATATGACGGAACGGCAGTTCAGCCACCACGTGAAGCGGATTACCGCTTTCGCTCGCCCGATCGGGACGTCTCTCCGTACTGCGACTTAACGATCGCCCTTGGCATAGCGTCCCATGAGCGTGGCTTCAGCCAGAACATGTCCGTGCATGGCCACCTGGAGGCTATCCTTGTCGGGGCTTGGTAGCACGGGCAGGGTCGTATCCAGGGCATAGAGCCGGAAAAAGTAGCGGTGTCTGCCGATGGGCGGGCAAGGGCCGCCGTATCCTTTGCGTAGCCAGTCGTTGATGCCTTCCCGTGCGCCGGGCGGAAGCCTTTGTACCCCTGCAGAGAGTTCCTGAACATGGGGCGGAATGTCATACAATACCCAATGTACCCAGATGCGCTGGGGAGCTGCGGGGTCTGGAGCGTCTGGGTCTTCCACAATAAGGGCCAGACTTTGGGTCCCGGCGGGGATATCCTCCCAGCGCAGAGGGGGCGAAAGGTCCTTCCCCTCGCAGGTGTACTGGCGCGGAATAATACCACCGCTGGCAAAGGCACTGGAATAGATCTGCATGGCTGCCTCCGGGGCGGAAAGTGCAAGAGACGGCCCCGCCCATGCCGGACCTGCAGGAAGGCTGCCCATTACGAGCAGCAGTACGGCCCACCACCAAATTCGGTGCATGTCGGGTTTGGTCCCATCCCTGAAATTCGTGATCAGCAAGATCATACGAATTATAGCTCGTACAGGATGCTTCATGCGCTGGTGTCGAATCTCTGTAAGCCACGAAGCCATCTACCTGGACGGGATCGCCTGCCGCCAAGGGTAAGACCGAAAGCAAGATCAAGGCGGTCAGGCAAAAATAACACCACAAGTATTCAGCGAAATTGCAGCGCCAGAGAAGCGCTGATTCAAGAACATCTGATTTTTCGTCAGTGGTTCTTTTGGTGCCTTGCTCTCGCAAGTGGAAGCATATACGCTATCACTCATGGTTCGCCTCGTTATTGACACGAATATTTTTGTTGCCGCCATGCGTTCCGAAGGCGGCGCATCACGGGCTGTCCTGAAACGCGCGCTGACAGGGCTTTACATCCCGCTGTTCGGAAATGCGCTGTGGCTGGAATATGAGGCCATGTTGGGTAGACCCCTATGGACCGAAGCGACTACTGACGATGAGCGTAAAACCGTCATGGCCGCGCTGGCGAAACAGGGGAAGTGGATATCCATCTACTACGGGTGGCGTCCGAATCTCCCCGATGAAGGGGACAATCATCTTATAGAACTGGCCGTGGCGGGAAACGCGGAAGCCATCATCACACACAACATTTCGGATTTGAAAGGCGGGGAATTGGCCTGGCCGGGGTTGCGCATCCTGAAACCGTCCGAATGCCTGGAGGTATTCAAATGAGTACGTTGACTATTCGGTTACCAGACGACAAAGCGGAAAGGATCAAAGCCATGGCGCGTATGAAGGGGGTCAGCGTCAACAAGCTTTTTGAGGAGTGGTCTGCGCAAATGCTCACTGAAATGGATGTAGAGCGTCGATTCCAGATGATGGCTGCGCGTGGAGATACACAGGCGGCACTGGAGATCCTGAACAGAATCGACCAGGCACACAGCGCAGGCTGATGGCAGGCATTGTCCGCGCTATTGAATGAACGGTCTGGCGTCAGTGCAGACATGGCGCCACGTCTCGAAGCAGTACTTGGTGTGGAAGCGGGGTTCTGGTTGCGAATGCAGGTGGCTTACGACCTCTGGGAGGCGCGGCAGCGCGGAGTGCCCAGAGGCGTTCGAAACATCGCAGCCTGAATGTCGCTTCAAAACTGATTGCGGTCATTACCAGCGTCACCGGTTATTTTTATTATACCCTTCGCTGTCATTAGATTCTCGCCAACAATACGATCCCGATGAGAATCGGGACGGCGAGCAGTACCGCGCGCCACAGCGGCACGAAATACGGAGTTTCACCGGATGATCGGTGCGACTTGTAGCCATGAATCATGGCCGACACCAGGTTCTCTCCGCGAACCAGACGGTAGAATACGATCGCGGTGAGATGCAGACCAATGAGGAGCAAAAGGAGATTGAAATTGTCGGCGTGCCAATGTGCGAAACGCCGTCCGACCGTGTAAGAGACCCAGTGGGACAATGGACCTGAAGAGCCGCCGTCGTTATTGACCGCGAATAGACCGAGAATCGTTTGCAGCAGCAAAAGGCTCAGCATTACGATGATACTGAGTGCACCCAGCGGATTGTGACCGAGTGACTCATAGCGATCGCGATCGCGGAGCTTGCGGGCATAGCGCCAGACGCCCGCGGGTCCGCGAACGAAACTGCTGAACCTGGCAGTCTGTCCGCCGCAAAAACCCCACAAAATCCGAAAAGACACGACACCGAGGACTCCGTAGCCGGCGAACAGGTGCCATCGCATGTGATCGGTGTCCGCGGTCCACCAGCAGGCCGCGAACAGAATCAGGATGCTCCAGTGCCAGATCCTCGTCGGCAGATCCCAGACTCGAACGCGCTTTCGAACTGAACTCCCCGTATTGACCATGCATCACCACCAGCTGCTGTGCGTGCGGAAAACCCGATGGCAACTGTCGCAGGACTGACCGAGTCTCCTGTTATCCAATGTGAGCGCGTGAAGGTCGTGGTCTGCGGCGTCCCGCGTCATGTTTTGTGCGCTGATTCGCATTCTCTGTGCGGCCTGAGTGAACGCAGCGGGTTTCGCCCAGATTTCCGGGCTCGCTCGGGTGCCGACCCCATGCCCTTTCCCGCTGCCCGCAGGAAACCATGTGGGCAGGGAATCGGCGAGCACGGCAATTTGCCTCGCGTCCACTTGGATCAGGCGCCAATTCAGGTGCGAGCGATCTGAAACGGACTGGAGTCTGGGATCATCCGGAGATGATCGTGACTCTACATACCGACAAGCTCAGCACCCTTCGCACGGAACGTCTTTGTCTGGGATGGGTGTCCCTTGCGCCTGACAATGGCCTGCCAGCCGATGGTGATACCATCCTGGTCTTCCCTTGAATGTATCGTTGCCACGCTGCACTCCCGCTGCACTAAATCTGGGTCCAGTGCTGCATAATTGCAGCGAAAATTCAATATGGCAAAGAAAAAGGGCCTAGGCAGAAGCCTAAACCCTTGTTTTACTTGGTGGGTTGTGAGGGGATCGAACCCACGACCCGCTGATTAAGAGTCAGCTGCTCTACCAACTGAGCTAACAACCCGAGGCGTCCCATTATAGGAATTTCTTCCAAGAAGGCAAGGGCGACACGGTCGTTTAGTGCGTCGCGCGCTGCCGAAGCCGTATCACTACCTCGACTTTTTCCACTTCTGTCTCCGGCGGCAGGTCAGGGAGCGTGCCGATTTGCAGGGAGGACGCCGGAATATCCACCAGATCTCCCGAATCTACATAGTAGAAATGATGGTGAGGAGACACGTTGGGGTCATAGAATACCTTACCCGGCTCCACAATCACTTCCCGCACCAGCGCATGTCCGGCGAAGAGGCCCAAGGTGTTGTAGACCGTCGCCTTGGATACTACGGGATAATCCGCATTGACGCGTTGCATGATCTCTTCGGCGGACAGGTGCGCGCAAGAGGAGAACAACGCGTAACCAATCTCCACACGCTGGCTTGTCGGATTGACTCCGGCGTCACGGAGCACTTCCAGCACACGTTGCTTGTTCCAGTCATTGTTATTCATGAATAGTCTCACTTTACTTCTAAACTGTTTATAGTTATAACGCTTATCTAGCAAGAAGAAAAGAGGTCTTAGTGTGCTGACCTCGGTGTCAGGACTGCATAGGGGGCAATATCCAACGGCAGCGGTGCCCCCGTCAACAGGGAAACCAGGATATCGGCTGTCGCGGGCGCGTTGGTGAGTCCATAGCGAAAATGGCCGGCAGCGACAAAGAGCCCCTCCCATTCGGGAATGGGGCCGATATACGGGATGCTATCCTGGCTTCCCGGCCGCAATCCGGACCACTGCCTGAGGACCTGGGCCTGCGCCAGATCGGGAAGTGTTTGGATAGTAAAGTCCAAAAGTTCTTCTCGTGCTTTGTTTGTAGTCGACTTATCAAAACCGACAAATTCGCTCGTGCTGCCAGCCAGAATCAGTCCGTCCCGCCGCGGCACCAAGTAATGATTATCGCGCATCAATATCGTATCGAGGACTCCGGGTTTGCCCTGAAACAGGAGGATTTGCCCGCGCACCGGAATGATATCCAGATGACTACCCGTTTCCGCAAGGATTTTTTCGCTCCAGGCACCGGCCGTCACGATGATCCGCTCTACCGGCATAAACCCGGCGGTGGTTTCTACGCCCTCCAGTCGTCCGCCCCGTCTACGGAAATGGTTGACCGCAGTATTTTCATGCAATACGACGCCCAGTTGGCGGCAACGTGCGGACATTGCCGCCAGCAGGCGGGGATTCCGTACCTGGGCGACCTCCGGGCACCAGAGTGTTTGCGTTTTTTCTACAGACCTCAGGTGCCAGTCCAGCCCCCACGTCGCCCCCCAAGCCAACACATCATTTGGGATTTTCTCGTGTTCGCCCTCCAGAATAAGCAAACCGGAAGGTATCCATTCGGGATCGATGCCAGTGTGCTCTGCCAACCTGGAAGTCAGGGAGAAATAGCGCTGCATACTATACAGCGCGAGACTCAATAGGGCAGGTGGGTAGCGCCACGGATACAACGGGCTCAGGATACCCCCACCAGCCCATGATGCCTCCTGACCGATATGACCTTGATCGAGCACCGTAACCCGCAGACCGGCCTCCGCAAGCCTGATCGCACTGAGTAAGCCAATCGCGCCACCGCCAATCAGCAGAACATCCGTATGCGCAGAGATTTCAGTCGACATGTGAGCTTACCACCATCTTAAAAGTCGATACGGTAAAATATGTTGGCGCCGTTCTGGGTCCCGCTCTCCGTCTGAATCTCAATATGGCGGGAAATCCGGTAACGCAGTCGTGCTACAGTACCGCTACCCAGTACGGATTGTCCGACACTGAGATAAAGATCGGGGGTAAGATAATGACCCATGGTAACCATGGCGCCTGCCAGACTCGAATTACCTTCGGAGCTTACACCTACATCAATGCCACTGCTATTCAGGCTGTTGCCGAACAGTGCGGCACGGCTTGCAGAAAAGAGTGTTCCCGCAGCGGCGGAAAGCAGCGCATTCTGACTGGTGAGACCACTGCTCGGGGTACCCAGCACGAGATAGGAGAGGATATCCGTCTGCGACATGGAAGGTTTGGAGTAGAGCGCTACCCGGGGTGTCTGCAGCGTGCCCGTAACCTGCACACCCGCTTGTACGGGCGTGTTGTCCACAGCAAAGCTAGAGGAACTTTTGATAGTGCGTATTGCTAGTACATCCAGGTTGGCTTGGTTTGCGGCCCCGTGGAAGAGGATGGAACCACGCTCGAAGTCAAGGGTATGCCCGTAAATCGCGTAACGGCCATCCACCATACGCAGAGTGCCATTGACCTGCGGACTTTGGCCGTCATGCATTTCTACTGCAAGGTCACCGACCAACCGGGCACGCAGCCCGCTGATGATGACTCTCGCGTCCTCCCCGAGGGTTACATGCAGATTGACATCCAAGGCAGGGCCACTGCTTTTGTGTTCATTTTTCACAAAAACGACGTCGCCTGAGGGCCTTGGCCCACTAAAATCCGTACCCAATATGCGCAGACGGTCGGTGTGTATATTTCCCTGCACATTGATGTTCTTCTTGTTTCCGGAAATGCTCAGGTCTGGGCTGACCGCAGCTTGTACCTGCGGTAGATTGAGCGCCGTGAAGTTCTTTCCGGTGAGGTGAAGCGTAAAGTCATTCGCCTGCTGAAGTTGAACGATGCCAGTCCCGGATATCTGACCTGATCCGGAGACGGCTACTAGTTGGCGGATTTGTATCTCTTTTCCATCTCCAACGAGTCGGGCGCCAACATCATGTATATCCAGACCCGCCTGTGGGACGAAAAATCCCAGCCCCTGGAGTTGGCCCGTGCCCGTCCACCGTGGATGCGCCCAGGTACCCAGAACCTGTGCATCTATAGTCCCTTGACCTTGCGGCCGAATCCGCAAACTCCCGACGGGGAGGGCAGCAAAGAGTGGTGCACCTACATGCGCCTTTATAACCCCTTGTAGTGGGATATTGGCGTCCCAACGCCAGGGCAGGGCGAGCGTCGCGGGGCTGTGGAGTGTCACCTGGGCATTACCCCAGTCATTGGCAAGACTCAGGTCAGCAGCAAGCGAGAGGTCTTTTGGCAACCAACGGAGTTGACCGGTAAACCGCTGCAGAGAGAGCGTGTGCGGCGTGCCCTCCTGCCGCCATTGCAATTGGGTTTTCTGAAAATCCCAATGTCCTTCCGCCTGGCAAATTCCATGACACTGCGCTTGCAGGTGTGCATTCAAAAAACCACGAAGCGTGGCGTCTTTCGTCTGCGTAAGAAAGTCAAGTGGCAAGGACTGCACATCCAATCCCAAAACGGCCTGGTTGGTGCCGGAATTATAGCGACCTTGGGCGGTAATCCGAGCAGCATGCGCATCGGCAAAAGTCATTTTGCTGAGCGATGCAGCACCATTGACCCATTGCAGGGTGGCGGGGTGGAGTAACTGCCAGTTTCCCAGAGGGATACTGGCCAGCGTGGTCTTGTCCACTTGCAGTCCCCACGCATTGGCCTGATGAGACACCAACCCCATGACGGAGAGACGGCTTTGCGGCCATTGCGCGTCCAGTCCCAGCGTGAAACGTGTCAGTGGTCCTTGCGCACGGGCCTGCAGATTAACGCGGTGGCCAGCGTATGCTAGTCCTTTTGCATGGATCGTAGCCTGCAAGGCCTTGGTGGTGCGAAGTTTGCCCTGTATTTTTAGCGTATTGATCTTTACACCATGATAGGCAAGCCCTTGTCCGGTACCCTGGATTTCCCCAGTCCACTGTGCTTCAGGCCGCGCTACCCAACCCTCAATCTGACTCTTACCCTGGGCGCCGGGGAACAAGCCCCGCCACTGTGCCACATTGAGGACGAAATGCAGACGCTGCCGTAAATTACCTTGGGCGCTCAGGTTCACACCCGGACCAAGGAACTGGGCCCTTTGCAGATTCCACTGACTCCCCGCGAAGTGTATCAAGGCCTCGCCCTGCAAGGTTTGACGGTAAAGCTGACTAGGCAGTAACTGCAGTCGCACGTCACCGGTGACCACTCTGGAAATTTGGGTGGCGCTGACGCTGAGGTCTCCGGAAATATTGCCTGGTACCTGAGCCATAATGTGCTGTGTTTTCAGGTTTCTGATCCGAATCTGTCCGGTGACGGTGAGTTGCGGTTGCCACCGGGCGGCCAGCGTCGAAGGCAGCAGATCCGCGCCCAGCAGTTTGCCTGCATAATGGTATTGCAGTTTTTGGCGATCACCGTTCAAACTGCCTTGAATACCCCCGAATTGGGGATCGCCGCGCAGCGCCAGTTGTCCCTGATAATGTTGAATGTTCCCTTGCAAATTCAAGCTGAGTGCCAACGCCCCTATCGGTAATGCGTCGGGTAGTGCTTTAGCAAGAATCTGCTCGAAGCCGCCACTGATCCGGTAATTGCCGGCGGTATTGTTGGGCAGATCAATGCGCCAATGCCCTTGTGCGGGTTTTTGGAGTGCAGGATTACTGAACTGTAGTGACTGGAGCAAAATCTGCTGTGTGGAGATTTGTGCCATACCGATCAAAGCCGTCAGTTGCTTGCTTTCCTTTACCTGAATACTGAAGGGTCCGCCAAACGTCTGGGCCGAAATGCCGTGCCAGTGCGTTTCCCATTTTACGGTCAATGGGTTGGCGGCACTGCCTTGTTTCCATACACCCAGGCTTTGCAGCCCACGCGCTCCCATCCGCAGGTCTGCCGTAAGCTGGAGTCTGCCCTGCGGCATCTGCGCCGATAGACTTTTGATGCGCAGATTGCCATGCTGCCAGGTCAGTTCGGAAAATGTCGCCTGGGAGAGAATGAAGGACTCCTGCGTCCCTTGCCATATGCGCAGGCCCATAAACGTAACCGGGCTTAGTTTCAGGTCGATGAGACGGGTCCACAGAGGCAATGCGGGCCAGCGCAAATGAATAGCACTAGGCCTGTCAGACGGCACCGGCAGGTGCAAATCACTCTGGTAGAGCCGGATGTCGGCCAGGTCGACTTCTCCCTTGAGCAAATGGGCAGGATGCAACTGCCATTGCAGAGATTGCGCACGAATGCGTATATTCGCACTATGCCAGGAAATGCCGGAAAGCTGCATCTCACCTGCAAGCGAGCCTTTTACCTGCTCAACCCTTAAGTTGGGAACCTGCGCCAACACCCACCGCGCCCCATTGTTGGTGGTGAGCAACCAGACGAGGATGGTGGCCAGCGAGATCAGCACCAGCAGCACGCCGACCATAATACCGTGACGGATGCGTATCACAGGCTGAAACCTACCGAGAAGGCGACACGGACGGCGGGCGTTTGCGGAGCAACCAGTGGGTGCGCCAAGTCGAAGCGTATGGGTCCAACGGGAGAATACCAGCGCACGCCTAACCCAATATCTTGAAGCGCACGGAAACTGGACCAACTGTTGAATGCATTGCCCACGTCATAAAATGCGACGACCGCCCAGTTTTTAGCGACAAAGCGCTGAATATCGAAGCCACCAACGGCAAGAAGACGCCCACCTTCCACTGCACCGTCCACAGCCAATGGCCCCTGCGATTGATAGGCATAACCGGGCAGGCTATTTTGACCACCTGCGAAAAATCGCAGATTGGGTGGCAGTTCGCCAATGGACCCAGTTAACCACATTGCCCCCAGCTTGGCACGGGTGCCGAGGACCCAGTTCTGACCCAAGCGCTTGCGCCATTCTCCTTGGGCGCTAAAGCGGATAAAATTTGCATCGCTACCCCATACCTTGCTGGCACCATCAATCCTGGCCGTCAGTGTATAGCCGGCTATGGGGCGCAAAATATCGCGGAAGTTTTGTATGCTATACTGTACCGATGGATAGATATAGAAACTGGTATTAAACTGTCCAGCCACATTGTAGTTGGCGTTCTCAAAATTAACCAAGGCCTCTATGGTTTCACTTTTACCCAGACTGTTATCGCTGCGCAACGACCACTGCCGACCAGCACTGGCAAGGATCTCGTTAGCGTTATAGGCGGTCAGGTTTTGATTCTGATAACTGCCTTGCGCAATATATTCAGATCCCAGGCGCGCACCGACCGGCCAGCTATAGGTAACACTGGCGTTGCGATTCAATTGCGCCGCCAAAATGGAGACGCGAATATGCTGCGCCTGATCGAAAGCATTATAATTATCATATATAATTGCCGCATTAGGCCCGATATCAGTGCTGTAACCGGCGCCAATTTTCAGGTGTTGCCCCGGCATGCTTTTCAAGTCAACTGAAACAGGTATGGCATTGTTTGTCGCTTTTCCCAGATCGCCATGCACGGAAATATCAGAGAACCGGTCGGCATTGCGCAAATTGCTCTGAGTGACTGCCAGCGCCTTTGGCGAATACCAGTCTCCTGTCTTGAAAGAAAGATAGCGCTGAATGAACCATCGCGGATAGTGCTCCGCACCGGTGATATTAATATCTCCAACTCGGAAGCGTGGCCCGGTATTGAGCCACAAATAAATATCTGCCCAGAACTGGTCACGATCCACAAGAATCTCATGGCGCGAATAACTGGCCTGGGCATAGCCGCGCGCAGTGAGGAGTGAGAGGACATTACCCTTCCATTCCTCATAAATGACCTGATTGAGAATCCCTTTTTTATGAAGCGGAAACTGGGCGAACAGTTTTTGTAAAGCCGGCAGTTTGTATCCCTCGCCTATGGATTTTAGGTCGATTTTGCGGACCAGAATAGGCCGCCCAGGGGTCACGGAGAAGGTTACGAGAACCTTCCCCTTTGCAATGCTTTTACTGCTCTCCGTCCAGGTAGCGCCGTAGTAACCATAGGCTTCGAGCGCATCCTTAAGGCGCAAACCGGCCACCATTTCTGCTTCTTCCAAACGGTCCGCCTGGGATCCGATCACCGCAGGGGGCAGAGCATGTGCGAGATGCGCTGCCAGGGGTCTGGAGACTCCTTCCACGATGAAAGTTACTTCATCAGCGTTAGCCATCCCACCGTACAGCAATGAAACACCCAAGCCCGCCAGCCATAGGCCACGGCGCAGGTCACGCAGACGACCACGTTTCGCGCTTCTATCCTCCCTGACCGAACCCAGAAAACCTCCTGCCGCTTCACTTGTGGTCCAGGATAACCATAACGCCACAGGGAATACCTCGGGTCAACGCACCCAAGATTGCTCACAGCGTGACGATTTGCCGAGTTTAGCACGATTTATGGGGTCAGGATGCGGCGCGCGGAAGGGGAGAAGCGTACACACAATTCGCAGTGCGTACCTTACTGGTCTTCGACTTGGTCAGACTGTCTCAGGATGCTCGAAAAGGTAATCAACGATGGGGATTATCGAAAGGCGGACGCGGACGGTGAATCTCCCGATAGTCCGTAACCACGATATCCGTATGCATTCCCTTGCGCATTTTTCGGCGCTGCCACCAGAGGAAAAGCATCCCGCTGCCCGCGAGCATGGCAACCGCAATGACGGCGAAGATGGCAAAAAAGAATAGACCGACCAGCAGGACCATGCTCACCATCACCGCGAGCAGACGTACCCACCAAGGACCCCGACTGCTGAATGATTGATAATAAGCCATTAGGCTCCCTTAAGCTTTTCAAAATACCACCGAATCTTCAGACTTCGAAACGGCCCCAGAAGTTCATTTAACATAATAAGTATTTGCTAACGTTGAAAATTTGGAAAGCGTTTCATGTGCCTGATTATATGGTGTTATTAGTAAGACTATGATTAGCAGGGCGGCGCTTTTGGGTAGCGCTTTTGCTAGGCTTGCCCAGACCTTCTGTCCTTCCGGTCCCGCCTTCCTCATGTGTTTTTCGATGATGATTTCAGCCGGGTCCACTCCTGCCAGCTTTGCCAGCTTGATATAGGTCTCGTCGGACAGTTCTGTTTTTCCTGCGTTCCATTGGCTTAGGGTTGGTTGCCTTATTCCTATTGCCTCCGCCAGTCCGTTTTGACTGAGGCCCGTGTGTGTTTTTGCTGCTTCAAGTAGTTCCTGTGCGTTCATGGTGGCACCTCCTGCGTTGAATATAGGGTCTTAGTTACCTGTTGACAATCTATAGTCTTTCAGCTATCTCTATAGTCCATAGCTTACTAGCTATATGTTTTCCTGTAGCGGTCTGGGTTAGCTGCCCAGTTTGGAACCCTTTCGGGGTTCCCCTTTTTAGGAGATAGACAAATGATTATAAAAGATAAACCGTTCTACGTTCCCGCTTGTCAGGCTATGTTGTGCTGGTTCTATGCGTCGCCTGTGGTAGTTGGTCTTGCTATTTCTCCGCCGTCTGGCTGTGAGGTCGATCTTGTCCGGCGCTGGCCCGGGTTTCTGAAGCTCGAAGCCTACCAGGTGCGTCTTTCTCGTTTGCTTGTGCTGCGTCGTCTGGGTCTTGCTCATGATTGGATTGCCGACGATGGCCTGATGCATGCGGG
>Ga0172381_10000070_pt1 | contig 106946 bp, 143 predicted proteins | sample Leawel6488metaG_FD_119754 | JGI IMG/M metagenome (GOLD analysis project Ga0172381, IMG submission 119754) | Leachate microbial communities from a municipal landfill in Southern Ontario, Canada - Leachate well 64-88 metaG | ecosystem: Engineered > Solid waste > Landfill > Unclassified | place...
GTCTCTGTGCCGCAATAGCCCCGAGACCACGCCCCGGAGGGGCAGCTTGTGGCGTCCCTTGCTGACTCGTTATCGACGGGTCCGGCATGGGAGGCATATCCAACCCTGGCGCTGGCATAGTTACTCGACCTTGCCTTTCTTCCCCGATTCACTCTTTTGATTTACGGAATTCGGATCCGTGGACAAAGGGACAAACGTACCAGGTGATTGAATCCCGGCCGGCTGCGTATTGTCGCCATGACCTTCAAAAGCTTCTTTCTTTTCTTCTGCCATGATTTTTTCTCCTTTTTTAATACTGGCTACCTGCGGTTCGTACCCCGCATACTCTTTCGGCCCTTTGCCTTCCGATATCCGGAAAGCTCTTTGGCCTGATCCGCGGCCTCCTCCTTCAACTTCTTTCGGGAACCAGTCCTGAGCGTTTTAACCAGATGCTCATGCTCTTGGACCATTTCCTTTTTGGGAGTGCAGATTTTTGCTTCCATTACTTTCTGCCGGCGCCACGTCCAGCTTTCCGGGTTTTCCCGCGCTTGGACTTTCTCCACGCTGCCTCTTCGATATTTTCTTTCTCTGGAGATTCAGCCTTTTCATGGGCTTTCATTTGCGCTTCTCTGCTTTGCTTTGCCATTATCGTCTTCCCCCTCGAGCGCCTTTTCGGCTCGCTTTTCTCTTCTTCGATTGTCCCGATTCACTCAGTGCGATTGCGATCGCCTGTTTTTGATTCGTTACTACAGGACCTCTTTTCGATCCGGAGTGAAGTCTGCCCGATTTCCATTTATCCATTTCTTCCTTAACCCGTTCCTTCTTTTCGGATTTGGAAGCACTTGGAGGAAGCTTGGGCATAATTACCTTCTAGCCCCACGTCGTCCATTTCTGGACCCGAGTCTCCGGGATTTACGCGGCAAAGCTTCTTTCCGCGTAGATAACTCATTAAGGCCTTCAACTTGGCTTCGCATATGACCAATAGCTCGCTCATGCCGGCCGGGATCTTTTTTGAGATCAAGATAACTGCGGACTGTACGGCTATCATCCTCGAGTTGATATTTTTTATCTTCTGAGGGTGCAGGGTTAAAGCTTGGAGCTGTTTGGTTGAATTTTGGGCCTTTACTCTTTTTTGCCATTTTAATCTCCGAGGTTAGCCGGCCATCGCGGGTAGATGATGCGACGACCGACCAACCAACTTCGGGATTGCCGTCAGAAATATCTTCTCATAATGCTGTCAAGCCCCCCCTATCGGCGGGCTGTAGAGCGTCCTGATTTTCTTGCTTTTCTGGTCTTGGAAATGACCTCTTCACCCTTATGCAGCTTGGCTGGGCCGTCCTTCCTCATCGTTCCGCCCTTCCTATATCCGGCAGATCGTTTGGCTAATTCGCCCGCCTTTTCTTTACGCAAAAGTTCCATTCCCATCTTCCGGGCTTCGAGTTCTTTTTGAGAAAGTACTTTTGAATAGTCATCTCCCAAAACATTGGGATGTTTAATCTGCCCAAGTAGATTGGTTTCGCTGTGATAGTCCCTGAACTTCTTCAGTTTTTTATCGGCGTAATCAAGCCAATCCTTTGATTTTCCGGTCTTAGGTAATGTTTCCCCTTCTGGCATAAGTATCTCCTTTTAGTTTCAAACTCCGATCGGCCTTCCATTTGGATCGAAGAGAGTCCCGGGCCTGATCTGTCCTTCAATCATCGGCTCTGGTATCTGAATATTTTGTATTGGCCGCTGTACCTCTATTTCTCGGTAGCAACCGTTGCATTTAAAAGAAAGACGACCATCCTTGGTTTGAGCTTTTGCTTCATATACCGGCCTTTTATTTCGCTTGCCGCATCTGGGCGCCGGACACTTGAATACAACATAATCAGTACCCTTATTCATCACGATAGAGGTCATGTGAGAATGGTATGACCCCCCAGGAGTTTGATGCTTAAAGACCTTGGTAGGATACCCCCCACCGCGGTTTACAATTTTAATAGCATTCGTTTGAAGGACGATCCCGGACATTCTTTACTCCTAACTTTGAATTGCGCTGATAATGACAGAAGCTCCAATCTCATCGAAATCGATGAAAACTTCTGCCATATTTATTCCATTTGGTTCATTGGATATACTGCCTCCCCAGTGTAAATTCCCCCACCCAGTAAATTTGCGGAAGAAGTATTCAGAGTACTTACCTTAATATTCTGAGTGATTGGTATCGGCCCGGGAAATCCACCACCGGAAACTCCCATTTCTGGCATTTTGGCCTACCTTATATCGCCGCCGCATTCGCTTGGGTAGCGTTGCTAACTTTGTCTAAAGCACCAGGCAGCATTCCGCCGCCGCCCCCACTCGCTCCCTGTTTCGATCTTATGGCCTGAATGAGGATATTGGCACCTTCCTCTTCGAGGTTCTTTTTAACGGATTCGAATAATCCGCCAAGATCAAGAGAGTCGAGCATATTTTTGAGGTCCATATCTCCCATACGACGGAGTTGCATCATAAGAGCCTGTTGAGGCATGCGGGCAGATTTGAGAAGGGATCCCGGGACCATCATAAAGGTAAATTTCTTCCAATGCTCTTCGGCTTTATCCCCGGCAGGAACCATAGTTCCAGGATCATAGTCGAAGTCTTCCCACGTAAGACCATCGCTTCCGAGCAACTGCATCCGGCGTTTAAGAGAGTAGTACTGGAAAGCATTAGGAACCCATTGCTGGCCAACCTGCTTCATAAAGTCCTCGATATATCGGACTTTCAACCGGACAAGGGTTTGCTGGCCTTCTTTCATGCTTTCTACTGTGTCGCTCGAGGGGACAATCCCCTTCCGGGACATGCTTCCCATATCCAAGAATCCGCTCTGGCTATCCAATTCCTGTTGAGCATAAAGCATTGTCTGGAATACAAACCCGGGAAGGATGGGAGTAGGCGCGTATGTCGGGGCAGCGATAGAACTCGGACTATAGAAAATCTTGGCATTCGGCATATTGGGGTCTAAGTTCTTCTTTACCGCGGCCCCAAAAGCATTGTCCGGCGCCAGCATTTGAGGATTAACAGCCTTCTTCACTGCATCCAGAATGCCGGCTAGAACATTATTCATTACATCTTGGAGCGGGATTTGGTTCCTGAATTCCGAGATCCCCGGCCATTGCCACGGAACCCTATTGAGCCGGAGGCAGGCGAATGGGAATTGCCCGTGGAAGAAGGGGTTGGGTCCATCGAAAAGCACAACTGGTCCCCCCATGATAATAAGGCGTCCTCGAGGGTACAGTTTCCCGCCAGGAGGTACCATATATCCATATTCCCCACTTTGTTGCCCTCCATCACCAACCCACACGTCACGGTTGGACGTATTCCTCTGTGAGTCTCTTACCCAGAATTCCCGGTATAAAGCCATCGGTATGGCAGATTCCCGGATCTGGGTAGATGACTGTCCGAACAGCCGTCGCATCTGCGGGGACATAATCTGCATTCCCCGGGTCCAAAGATTCTGATTCGGAGTGCTGGTATACTGGGAATATTCCTTGTCGACCGGAACCCGGAATCCTTTAAGAGGATATTTCTCTTTAAACCATGAGAGAGGTTTGGGACACCGGTAAATGACACCCATTGCCTTTTGAAGAGTATGAGACGGCCGTATCGGGATAAGGTCCATGGCTCCGAGAGGAGTAAGCTCCATCTCTCCTTCGCCATTTCTCAGGTCAGGATTCCAGCAAAGTCGACCATACCCGATCGTCAAGGCCGCATGGATGATAATCATCGCAAGGCTCATGTCGATATCTTCGTTCGTGAACCATGCTCCGATCATCTTATTGAGAACTTTTGCGTGTTGATCGTAGAGCTTATTATTGCATTTGATCTCAAAAGAGGGCCGGATATCTGTGAGATAAGAAATCAACTGGACAAGATTCGTCCACAATCGGTTGGCAACCGGCGCGGCTTTATAGCTTGGCCGGCGCTCAACCCATTGTTTGCCCATGAGATAGTTAATTGAGCGATCGATTTGGACGATTTCATCGTTCCGTTCGAGGTCATCCTTAGCCTCCTCAAACACAGCTTCACACCATTTACTTATGATGACATCGTGTGCAGTCTGCTGAATCGGAAATTGCTGCCCACCGGGATCAAAACTGTACCAACCAGGGAGATCAGACATCTATATTCCTCTAGTTTTCATGATAATAGGCATGGTATGCTACTGACATGACGACTGATAATATTTTCGATCGTTTTTGGGCAAAAGTAGATACCAGCGGAGATTGCTGGATTTGGCAAGCTTATAGGAATGCTGGAGGATATGGAGTTCTTGCCAATGGAGAGGGCGGACAAATACTGGCCCATGTTTTGAGCTATAATATCCACATTGGTCCGGTACCAGATGGAATGTTCGTACTCCATAAACGAGAATGCAATAATCCTTCTTGTGTACGTCCGGATCATCTTTATGCTGGAACAAGGTCTGAAAATGCTATCGATGCAATTGCCACTAAAAATTTGACTGTTCTCTTTAAGCCTGGCGGGAATAATATCTCCGCGAAACTCACCGAAGATAAAGTTCAAGAGATTAGAGAAATTATTAAATCTCTCAGATCGCAGGCGGAATTGGCAAAAATTCATAATTGTTCGCCACGCCTTATTTGGAAAATCCATAATGGATATATTCCTAAAAAACTAACAATCGACCAAGTTATAGATATCCGTCTTAGACTAAGAACCCAAAAAGATATTGCTGAAATGTATGACTGCTCTCAACAACTTATTAGTGCCATACGATGCAATCAGGTCTGGTAGCCTTCATCTCCATCTTACTAAACTACTGTCAAGCCCCTAACCAATCTGAGGAATTTTGGTTTGCGGGGGATGGACATCCGTTGCCGGCACTACGCCGAATTCGTGACACGCACTTGTAAGGTCGCTGCGCCGGCCTATATGGATATTCTTACCTTCCGGATGGATATGACGTGTATCGAAAGAATCGAATATGCTCACCGCGGCTAGGGAATACAGTCGCTCCGTGGGACCATTGCAGGCCGGACACGCAATATCCTCATCGTGCATGCGCTGGTGAAAGACTTCGCTCTTTTTACCGCATCCTACGGTCATGCATTGAATTTCATAAATTGGCATTATTCTAATCTCCATGACCGATAGGGGATGAGGCGCTTGCTCATTAGGACTCTATTCCATGAATCCACGGATAAATTCTTCACGCCACTGTCCCTTACGCCATCGATCATATCCATGAGCTTTTTCTTGCTCTTTCTGGATTCAGCCTCTTTTTCTACCTCAGATGATGTTCTCCAGTTTATTGCCGCCTGACTCCCTTGAGGGCAGATGTCGAACTGGGACCCTTTTACATAGGCGCAATGAGCTCCGGGGACACTGGCGACCAAGTATGGGTATTTGACATCATTTCGGTATACTTTCTTCGGTCCGGGGAAAAGAGGATATCCAACCCATTGTCCAACTATCAGGTCTGAATTCTGGGAATGCTTCCATCCAGTGAAGAAAATTCGGTAATCCCGATAGATTTCCCCTCCGAAATCTTCCGAATACTGAGGAGTTCTATCCTCATATTCAGCCCTGGCAATTGCCAGGGCTGACACCGGTCCTAATCCTAAAAACCCAAGCATTGATCTTCGAGAAAGCATTTTCATGACGGTTCTCCTTGTTATTTCTTTTTCTTAGGGACAAATTTCATCTGAATTTTCTTAATCGGGAAAGGCTCTCCGGCTTTCTTTGCCTTTTTGATGAACTCACGTTCTTCATAATTAGGCCGACCGATAGTCACCACGAATGTCTTCGTGCGAGCTCTTGAGTCCTTTTTCCCATGGAATGTGACCTTGGCGACCTCTTTATCGCTGTGGTAATAGGTTGCCTTCTTGACTTCTGGTTGTGATGCTAACTTAACGATTTCATTGATTGGATACATAGGTTAGTCCTTTGCTGTCCAAAAGACTAACCCATGAAATGAGGGCAATCTTTCGGGCGGTAATCGATTGTTTTTGCAGATTTTTTACTATTGCAGCGTTTACATAGCGGCTGTCGGTTCTCAACATTATTCGAACCATGCAATTTAACAGGAATGACATGATCCGCATGAAGGATGATATCTGGCTCTTGACGGCCACAGCATAAACATCGGTTATCGTATTTGGCCTTTTGGTATATTATAAGCCATAACTATGTGATTACAAATAACATTGCCCATTAACAATACCATAAATTATCGAGCCCTTCTTCAATCCGGGCTTGCATGTAGCGTTCGATTGACATCCCTCCAGATTCGGCAACATCTTTGATGCTTTCGACATGTCGTTCTGGAATATTAACGGTAATGGGGAAATCGCCTCCGATCTTCCTCACCGTTCCTTGAACGAGTACCCGGGCCTCCGCCCTTTCAACCTTCTCTCGAAGGTCTTTTACGGTTTCGTTCATTGCAAATATCAACCCGAATAAGGAAGACGAATCATTGAATTCTGATCCGACGATTGATTTAATTCTCTCTTTATCAATTGGGTCGATCTTGATCCGGGTATCCACTTGGACTTCAGGTTGGGCGGCCGGAATCTCCATTTGCTGAACTTCTGCCTTCTTCTTTTCCCGAAGCAGTGCGCTCATTTCCATGAGTTCGGACTGTAACTTTTCCCGATCATCCCATTGGTGCCCATTGACGCAATAGTGGGAATACTTTCCACCGGGTTTATAAGTTAAATCAGCCTCAATCCCGGCCTTGTAACAGGCAGGACAGAGTTCTCGAGGTTTGGGTTTATTTGCGACGGCCATAAGCTCCTCCTAGAGCATGTAAAAATCCGGAATCCCGGAGTCTGTATTCTGACTATCCTTGTCGTACATGAGAGAATAGTCAGTGTTTTGAAAATCAACATCCTGTGAGGGTTTGTCTTCCTTCAAATCGCTATCCAAACGAGGACGGAGCTGGGTAGCGCAGTAATAGCAAATCATGATGGCCATAGTTGCGTCATCATGCGTCCCATTCTTGGCAGCAAAGGTCTCGCTTCCATCGTCAATTTCAACGAAATCGAACATCTCGCTCATATCATCTTCTGATCTGATAATGACGGTCCATTCGTTGAGTGCCTGGCGGAATCTGCTAATGAGTTCGTTTTTATTGCGGAATGTAGTAAGCCATCCGATGAAGTTAGAGAAAGCGTTCTTGGCTTTGTCTTCGCGCATCCATCTATACCACTTGGGATACAATAGAACCTTAACCAAGTCGCTTGCCACGGTGGTTATGTTATTGCACTCCGGAGCTATCTCGGCAGTGTTGTACATATAACCAATCGCGGCGAGGATCCGGGCGAACTTACCGGGCCCTCTATGACCATGCCACCGAGCGACCTGCCTTAATGGCAGATTTACATCCTCTGGAACGGCAAATATCTGAATGCAGCCCGGGTCCCCTCCTTCAATACCCATGGAAGGGTCGGCAGCAACGTAATAGGTCATGCTGGCTTTGGGAAATTCCCATACCCGGAAATTGCCGTCTGAAATCTTGGATAATCTAAAGGTGCGGTCGTCTTTATTGAGGTCTATGTCACCGCGCCAGATTTCCATTTTGCAGAAGAAGGTAATCATCTCCTGCATGCGTTTTTTTGAAAAGGCAGTCAATCCGGAAGCCACAAAGGCCTCTACCGGATTTATGGGATATTCTTGGCGGAAAGTTTCTGAATCTCCGGACGTGGCTTCATATTCGCGCATCTTCTTACGGCGCCAACTTAATTGCCCATCAGTCAGAGTAACTTTGGTTTTTGCTTTAACCTTCTTTAAAAGGGCTTCTTCTTCGGTTGTATGCTTGAAGTTTTCAGGGACCGCTATACTGTAACCTGGCTCCCGAAACCATTCGATGAAAAGAAATTCCCACGGCAATTCTCCGGATTCAGAGTTCTTGCATATCCGGTTCCAGAGATTCCCCCTGCCGCGGGCAGTGGACTCCATTATGCCAATTGTCCCGGGTATTTCCGCCAAGGACCCATATATACCTTCGGTAATAGCATCCTCATTCCTGAACCGGGCTACCTCTGCCAGATGGACTCCGAATAGTGATTTTGAATATGCGGCGCCGGAGGGTTGGTTCGCAGATTCGAAGTAAATCTGACTCTGCAAACCCTGACTCGAGGCTCTTTCATCAGCTTTCGCACGATCGAATCCGAGTCTCTTTCCAAAAGCGTCATACCGCTTCTCTGGTCTCATCCACCATGGAAGGTATTCATGCGCCATTCTAGCCATGGAAAAGTTTACGTTTGTGCGCTCCTCTTCGTCAGCCATGGTGAGGACATAGGCCATAGGGTGGAAGAACACAAGCCAAGTCATAAGGGAAACGCTGAGGGTGGTTAATCCAAGCTGGCGGGCCTTAAGGACGACAATGCGGATAGTTCCTCCGGCCGCATGTTGCCTTTCGAAAATCTCAAGGAACTTCTCCTGAGAATCCCAGAACGGCCATATAGGTCGGAGTTCGAGGCGTTTGGTTTTAATGAAATGATAGTTTTCGAGGTAATACCGAGGGCTGGCGAGACACTTCTCCATCTCTCCTTGGACGAATTCCAAGTGTGTCGAAGTGAGTATTTCGAATGCTTTGGCGATATTCCCACCGGCTTCCTCTACAAGGATCCGGTCGAGTTCATCCATGGCATCGCCAAGGTCTGAATTCTTTCTACATAGACCTGCCAATATAGGTTCGCATTCTTCTACCCTTTAAAAGTGACTCCACCTTGACGCATCTGCTTGACGAGTTCTATTTCATCTTCCGAGGACATCATCCCAGTTTCAGCCTTAATGCGGCGAATCTCTTCTGCATTAGCGAGTTCTTCGTCTGTATTAAAAACGAAATCCCCATCCGTTGGCTTCTGCTGGCCGGCAAAAATCTCAGGAGTATTTACCGAAGAATTGGTCCTGAAATTTACGTGAAGGGCTATCTCTTTGATCACGTTGAGATCGAGGCGAATAGCCAAAAGGATTTTAAAGGCCACAAAAAGAACGGCCCCCATAACCCCCAAGAACATTGTGCAAGCGAATACGAGCAGAGCAAGATATAGATAAATCATCCCTAGTTCTTTCTCCTACCCGTTTTTAGGCAGTTTGACGGCTACCAGGAAGAATTATAGAACCATAACTTATTTATTATCAATGGGAAATATTGTATGAACTGTCGTCTCGTCCGACCTCAAACCGGATACGGATTCCGGACACAGTTCCGATTATGGGATCAATATCCATCTGGACGATACTTTCTTTCCCCATAAATCCATTGCCGGCACCTTGGCTAACCCGATGTTCATTATTGCCCGGGTCCAGATCGATGTATATTTCCTTCTTTTCTTTATCTTCGGTGATTTTGTAAGGCATGTCATTCCTTTATTTCGAAAGGCCATCCTGCGTGGAAGGAAGGCATATATCTCCACATACTACCATTGGTCGCTTTAAAAATCACAAACTCATCAGTTTTCCACAAGGGCTTATCCACTACGAGACTATTGAGAGTCAACCAATCCTTCATTGTCCCCGTTGGCCTTTTGAACGGTGGTGGAAATATCTCCATTCGGCTCCTTTGCCGGTTTAATTAATTCGAAATCCCTAGTCCCGAATCCCTGAGCTTTCATATCATCCAAGACCTGTTTGACTGATGTCTTTTTATTGAATTCCAGATTGATAATGTAGGGCTTTGAGGGCTTGGACAATCCGCCCCATCTTTCACGAATACTCAATTGGGCCCTATGCAGCGGTTCGGATGCATCAAAATCAAGGCCGGCAAAGATATGGTTATAATTATCCTCCTTGTGAACAGCTTTTAAAACTTTGCGATAAAAGATCCACTGTTCTCCTTCATATAAATCCCGGGATGAAAAGCCGCTAAGTTTTATAAAATCTTCATTGCCATAGTTGCAGAGAGCGTTTGAACCAATTGCGCGAAGGCACATACCATAAGGGTCATTGGGAATCCCAACTTCATGAATAAAACTGACAATCCATGGATTTGTCTGCCATCCAACAGAAGTGCGGCACACAACCAAGTCACCTACCTCCAGGATCTTGGTTTTACTGAAATTGGTGTATTGAGCCCGCGGCCAATGCAACCCATCTTTATGGATATCAATCCCGCGCAATTCAAATAGGTTTTCAACGTAAGCTAATCTTGAAGCCAATTGAGACGTAATATTCATCAATATCCGCTCTCGATCGGTCAAGGTCGGGGTATTGTCTTTCCTTCTCAAGGTTTCTCCTTCTTAAAATCCGTTGAATATCCGTGTGCCGCCCGTCTAAGGACCGTCCGACGCCCATTCCTGCATATCAAAAATCCTGCAATCATAATCCCATTAATTGGAGGGGCCAGTGGGATTCGAACCCACAATTCACGGAGCGAAAGTCCGTTGTCCTAACCGTTAGACGATGACCCCTTTTGCTTGCATTCCCTGTCGGTTCTCCTGACAAGGCATTCGTATTCTACGATTGAATCATATCCTGATCCATGAGCAACTAAACTGGAAGCTCGCAGCCTCAACCAATCAGCCAATTCACATCGACTTTCATGTGACATGGCCGCAGCGTCTTTGATCGTTAGAATAGCTCTAAACCCTTTTGCGCCCGGCATTAGATATTTAACCTCTGGCGGTTCCAACGGAATTCGAATCCGTGTCTCCTGATCGACAGTCAGGAATCATGGGCCATTAGACGATGGAACCTTTATAGTCCTTAATCTTTTAAATCAAATTTTGCTGCAAATGCCTTCGCGGCAGTCTGAAACAGTGTCATAGATGTCTCTGCCAATACCGTCTCTCCAGATGGCAATTCAAAAACAAAGGCGATTGATGGCTTGCCACTCTCCATGCCTCCGGCTAAAGCCGCAACCGTTATTGGGGTTGTAAGGTGAATAACCTTTTCTGTTGGGACATCTTTTATGATTCCGGTTGCATCCATCACTATTTTAAGTACGGTCATAAACTGACTCCTTTTTATTAAATGCTATGGTGTGCTATTACGCCAAAGAATTTACGTCCGAATCTGGTTGAGCTACCCGAGTTTAGGTGTTCGGCAATCTATTTTCTCTAGGCTCCGGTTTGCCATCCGGTTCGCTGGTCATCATGACTATTACCCTTGGTTAGAGGGACTGAAATCATCTTCATGAGCCCGTTGCACGTCAGAAGGATTCCCCTGCCTTTCATTGCAACGCTTCCCGCAATTCACTCCTTAGATGATGGCTGCTTCTAAGCCAACATCCCATAGCAAAACTTTTCTGATTCATTGAACCAGATCAATATTTTACTTATATCCCACCGAAAGATCGATTGGCAATCCTATTGCATTTACCAAGAAAATCAACTAATTCCATGTGAGACTTCATTGAATTGCAAACCTTGCAGCACGGGACTAGGTTGCTGAATAAATACCCTTTAGAATTATCAACTCGATCTAGGCCAATACTTTTAATATCGTCTCCGCAGTAATGACAAGGTTTTTGCCAAAACGACATAAATTGCTCTCGCGTAAGATCATAGGGAAGCCCCCTTCTTAATGCCCCAGCTTTGAATGCGGCTTCTCTTCGATATGGCTTTTGATTGGTAATGTTTTTTGATGTTTCTGCGTAGCATTGCTTACACCTAGAGACATGACCTCGTGCCTTACACCTGTCAACGTAGAAGTCATCTTGAGTCTTTTGCTCCCCGCATTTATGGCATACAAAGTTGTGTTTTTTAATAAGTGCTTTGTCAGCGCATGACTTTGAGCAATATACACGCCGCAATAGAATTGCAGGTTTATCGGAGAATAATTTATGACAGATGGGACATTCTCTATGCTGCCTGCGTTCTAAAAATGGGACAATCCTATAAGTGTTTGCGCAAGAACGAGAACAGAACTTTTTGCCAAATCTCTTTACTGATTTTCCGCAAAGTAAGCATTCTGGCCTCGGCTTAAAGGGTCTACCCATTTCACCATCTTCTCCTTTTTTTAAGATTGGTGCCGCCGGTCTGATTCGAACAGACAACGCACCGAATGCGAATGGGTTTACAGCCCATCGGGGTTCACCGTCTCCCCAGCGTCGGCATAATATTACCTTTAAATTTGGAGTCCGGAACAGGATTCGAACCTGTGTCCCTGGGGTTGCAGCCCATTGCCTGGCCTCTCGGCTACCCGGACTAAATATTGGCTGAGGGAGCAGGGATCGAACCTGCGACAGGCGCATTAACAGTGCGCTGATCTACCTCTGATCTATCCCTCAATATTGGCGGAGAAGGTAGGATTTGAACCCACGGACGTTTTCGCGTCTCCGGTTTTCAGGACCGGCGCCATAAACCGTGCTCGACCACTTCTCCGAAAACTTAGACCCCCCGGGTGATTCCCGGTTGCTTCATCTTGTCTGGATGCTGGTTGGCAAAGTCACCGAATAGCTTAATGGCCAAATTAACACCATCCATTTGATAATCATTGCATCCGTCTTCGATACACACATCCTTGTATAGAAGAAGAGCGGCAACTGCATTATGGTCTCTCGCTCTCAGGATGAACACCGGTTCATCATCCGGGATCGCTTCTCCATTACTTTTTTTCACAAGTCCAAGTCTATATTTCCCATCATTCATGCTTTATACCCTCAGTTTGATAGATTGGTAGAGGAGGAGGGAATCGAACCCCCGTGTCCCGGTCCAAAGCCGGGTGCCTGACCTCTAGGCTACTCCCCAATATTCTCCAGCGAGAACGCTTCCCCGATTCTCCCCGGCCTTTCAATCTGCCTTGCCGGTTTCATGGTCGAGACGACACCTGGCAGCTTTCGGAAGTGCCGGCAAGTCTCGCTGGATTCTGGTAGGGGCGGCCGGGATCGAACCGGCAGATTTCTTGCTCCCAAAGCAAGAGCCTTCCCAATTTGGCCACGCCCCTATGTTTCGCTTCTTGCAATGGCATCATACTCGATCCGCAGTGCGCTCATTAAATCTCGAGTGTGGGAATCTATCTTCTGGCTCTGGGACAAGTTATAACACATATTGCTCATAGGCCCTGCGACCTTGCGAAGGCGCCTAATCTCTTCCCTCAATTCTTTCTTTGATGCCTTCATGCATTTCTCCTTAAGGCTCTGCACACGCTCTTCGTGGAGATCCGAAGAATAACGATTGCAGCGTTTCTAGCCCATTTCCCCCAAAGCAATATAGGGCTACGTGTGCATTCTCAATAAACCTTTTGGCATACCCGGCAGGAGTCGAACCTGCGACCTGAGGTTTTGGAGACCACCGCTCTGACCGACTGAGCTACGGGCATGCATTGGGGTGGGGGTGGGATTTGAACCCAATCAGCCGGGCCACAACCGACTGCTTTAACCGTTAAGCTACCCCCACAGCACTATCTTTCCTGTACGCTGAAATAAACCCAGTCTCCAGTGTTAGCGCAAAATATAACCTTGCCATCTTTGCGCAAATAAAGTTTACCGGACAGATTGTCGATCATAACTTCATCCGCCACAAAGGAAACAGTTGAACCGATCCGCAGGCCTACTACGACAATATTCCTGTTGGCATCGATAGTTTGCTCTGTTTTACTTGGGGTTATAGTACTCGACTTTAAGGTTTTCTTCACGACATGACTCCTCTACCGTTTTATTAATATCTTGGAAGGACTCGGACTTTAACTCGATTTCTTGCCCAAGGCGCCGTGATACTTCCACCTTATGCCATTTCTGGAAGGGGACAGACCTTGCCATTCTTTCGAATGCGGCTTTCTTATTTTGAGCTTGAGACCTGAATTCGCGTCCTTCTCCAAATGCTCCAGACGCTAGATGGGTAATGCGGACTCCATTTTGGTTGGAGTTTTGATGCTGGCCACCGGGACCACCTGTGCAAAAGGTGGCAATTTTAAAATCTTTTTTGGTAAGGCTAAATAGAAGACGTTTCATAGTAAACCCGGTTTACAGTTTGGGCACCCGAGGCCTCGCCACTTTATTATGCCCGTCGCCTCCGGGTGCAGAGCGCGTATCTCGATGGACCGCTTATTCTCTGCATCAGAGACTAGGACAACGCCGGAACTCTTCGTAGCGGGCCGCGGGTTAGTGAAATCCCGGGACTTCACTAACCTCTCAGATTCCACATCGCCGGCTCACGCGTGTATTGCGAGACAACCACTAGCGCTTCGGTAAGGGTTTCCCCTCTCGGGCGATACTACAGCGGCGCCGAACATAATGCCGGCGCCGCTCCTCAACCGGCCTCCGCGTTATTGGCCTTTAAGTTGAAGCTCGAGCTTCGCAATTTCATCCTTGAGAGCTTGACGCTTCTCTTCGGCTGGTAACAGGGCTTCCAGTCGGGATTTCTTCTCGCGCAGCATCTTTTCCAAACGATCGGCTTGTCGAAGAGTGATTTCCTTGCGGATCTCCCTCATCTTGGAATCGAACCAGTCTGGAAGTTCAACATTCAAAGCTTCGAACTCCGCTTGGATCGCTCGTCCAACCGCTGACAGGGTTACGAGGTCTTCAAGTGCAAGACCTTCAGTTTCGAACTTACGGATGTCATCAATAAGATATGCCATCGGGTTTCCTCCTTTCTTAGTTTGCTTTCTAGTCGCCATCGGTAAATGCCTCCGATAATTTCAGGAGAGGAGTTGCCATGATTTCCTCTGCCAAAGAGTATTGATTGGTTCGCATGCTTTGAACCAAGTTGGGTATGCTGTAATAATCCACGCTTCTCCCGAGAGGAAAGACCTGCAAATCAAATCCTTCCTTTTTCATCGAATCAGAAAGAAACGCGTCCGACCATCCACTAACTCCGGCATCGCAATGATAGAAATATACCGGGATATCCTTATCCGATATGTCCAGAAGATGCTTATATTCTTTGGCGAAGAATGGAGGCGTGTTTTCGAGCCCATCCGATATGATGGCAATACCGTCAATCTCATCGTGACGATTGATAGCGGCCTTCAATCCGCACCCGATGGAAGTTCCCCCTGAGGCACGATAGTTCTTCGTCTTCTTCAGAATTTCATCATACCCAAGGCCGGTTACATCCATGGTTTCAGGAGTTGAGTCGAAAAACACAAGAGAGACATTCCCCTTTACCATCTTCGCCAATGTGCCGGCAACGCGCCTGGCAACCTCAATGCACTGTTCCATAGATCCGGATTTGTCTCCAAGGACAAGCCAATTACCCTCAACGCCCATGGAGGAAATCTGTTTCTCTTGAACAGCATTAAGTTTTGCCTTAAGCTTTTCATCGCCGATCGCTTCGGCCGCTCGGGTAGTCTTAAGAACATTCTTCGTTGAGGTTGCTGCTTTCTTAAGGGCATCCTCATATGCCGCACGGAGCGCCGGATTCGTTTTCACTCCCAGTTTCTCTAACATTTTGGTGTTAGTGACGACTTCTGTCGAGCTCATGCACTCAATAAGCGCAAGAACCAAATCTGGATCCTTAACTTTTTCTCCGAGCGCCCCGTGCGCAATCAAGAACGGAATCTTCCGCTCAAGAATAGTTCCCGCGGCTTCACGCGCACTCATATTCCGCAGGTTTGCAACAGCCTCAAAAACGCTTCCTTTAGGAAGAGGAGACTTTACCGGTTTCCTTCCTTCGGCCTTGGCATTCAATCTCTCGTCAAGTTTATACCCGAAGAGGACGATGTTCACCCGATCGGACCCGGGCTTCACGTCGACTAACGAATAGAGCTCCTTCAGGACTGCCCGATGCTGAATTGCCGTGTAATCCCAGCCTTTTTTCTCTTTCGCATGGAGATACGCCGCAATGATGTTCTTGATCTTGCGCATATTCCCAACAGGGCGGACCTCGAGCGCGAACCGGTATGCCTTCAATAGTTCCCGTGGGTTCAAAAGAGTTAAGTGAGCAAGACTATTCTCGATCAGTTCTTCCGGATATCCCGGAACCGTCAAACTGACAATAGGCAAAGCGGCTTTGGCGTCACGGATTTGGCCATGAGTTCGGTCCCACGCAATCAGGTGGGCAAGGAAATCAGGATCATTCTTGGCAGCAAGCTGGCCGACAGTGAGATATTCCTTGAGGTTTCCGTGAGGAGACTTGCTCAATTCGGAAATAATTTGGTTCTTGGTAACAGCGGTCTTTTCCATGACGGTTTCTCCCTTTAAGAGTATGCGGAAAGTCGATCGGACTTTATTCCGGTTTCCCAGAATCAAGGATCAATGTTCAAAATTGACATGTAAGTCCATTCAGTATCCGCAAAGTTTTAGTATCCCCTGCGCTATAGGCACTGTGCCGATTGGACTTGGTATGCCTAATTTAGTCCGCTCAGACAGCGCAGGGGACGTAGGTAATTATGAGCCTTGGCTCTATTACCTAAAATCTGGCCGCAAAGTCGATAATGCTGTTTTTAAAGACTGATCTGAATTCAGTTGCCCAACCGTTAGGCGGAATCCCCCATAATAAAAAGGAGGGGGATCCAGGAGTCGAACCTGGTACATGTAAGCATTTTCAGTGTGCAGCCATAAATCTAATGGCGGTAAGTTAGGACTGGTTTCGGGGTCGAACCGATATCTTCTTCCTGAGAAGGAGATTTTAATCCATGTATCCAGATTTCCCAGTAACCGCCAAATTCTTCTGACCTGTAAGTCGACCAGCTATTTGTCGTCGCGTCTTCCAGTTTCGCCATTCCCCCATAAGGTAGATGCGGGGGAAGGAGGAATCGAACCTCCAATTGGGTCTCCCCAAAACGGGCCTCAAGCCATGTAAGCTAATCAGTAACAGGTCATATGTCTTTTGTCCGGAGGGGAGCCGGGACGCTATCCACTTGCTCCCCTTTTTTAATTGCCATCATTTTGGCATTTAATATCTTCTTGGCTGTAAGTCGCATGAGGGTTCAAAAGCACCCGATTCTCATCGGCCCCCCCATACTGTTTTGGTGGAGGGGGGCGGGTACGACCCGCTACGCATGTATCCGCATTACAGTAACAGCCAATCTCTTGTCCCTATGGTCTGGCCAGCCTATCCCAGGCATATCCAGATTCCCGATTTGCAAGACCTTTCGGAAAAGCGGCCGGTCAAGTCTCGTGGGTTTGCTTATTCCCGACTCCGAAAGTGTATCCACGGGCGTTGTTCCCTTGCGTATGTTGGAGCGGTGACTCTTACGCCACTGCCACAGGGATACTTATTTGATTACCCGCCTTGCAAGGTAATCTACGAATCTATTGGGATCCAATCCTCTCTGGGCGCACCAGGTAAATGGGTCCTCGGAACCTTTATCCTTATTGCATGGCTTGCATGCAGTAAGGTAGTTCGTTGTGTCGTTCTTGCCATCAAGTTCCAAGGGCATAAAATGATCGATAGTCATAAGCGATTTGCCCATCTGGGCACCGCAATACATGCACTTGAAACCATCCGCCGCCCATACTTTCTGCTGTATGGTTCCGGATATCTCGTATCTCACCTTGCGCTGGAAAATCTTTGGATTTCCCATAAGGATTTCCGGATCATCGGAACGGCGAATAAAATCAGACCATTCTTCGACATCAAGGGAATGGACTTTAGCCCTAACCACTTCATGATAATCAACTCCGGGTAGAGTGAGAATCGCTGGATCGGCGCCGGCTCCAGTAAGGAGAAGCCCACCTATCTTTACCAGAGAACCGATATCGCCATACATAACCGGGCGATTTCGCATTTCCATCAAATAGAACCGATCACTGCTTCCCTTGGCCATCTCATCCTCATTAATACTGGCGTTAAGTCCGTATGCTTTATTTCGCGCTCTAACCAACTGAGCTACCCGGACGCATAAGCGCCCGGGGTTGGATTCGAACCAACGGCCTCGGCATTAGCATTGCATGTAAGCCTACCAGTGAACGCCATTTTTATAATTGCTGTTTCCTGAAAGTCGCTCGGCTGTAATTTGGTCGTAAAAAGTTGGAATTGAACCAACTACCCATTGCTTTTCAGGCAATTGCTCTACCAGATGAGCTATTTTCACATGTAAGCCGAACAGTATCAGGAAACTATATTAATTTTGCTGGATCAAACACCACAGGCCTTTTTTCCGTTCAACTCTGGGAGATTTCCTCTTCGCCTCTTTATGAAGTGTACTATAAAGAGTCTGAATCGGATTCTTTCCATTAACCTTTTGCCCACTCTGCGTTAGCAGTTTGAGCAAATCGGGAGTTTTTACAGGCCCGTGCGTTTTTATAATTTCGGTGACAGCGCCTATGATCGATATTGGTTCCTCGATCTGTAAAGCGAAAGAAGTTGGCACCGGATAAGATTCGTCCGGGTGTTCTGAAAGGAATGAATCGATTTCCGATAAAAGAGCAGTCAGTCGGTTCCGCTCTTTTATCAATTCATCCTTTAAGGACTCTGCCTTTTCCTTAATAATCTGTTTTCCGCTTTCAGCAATCATAACCGTTGTCCTTTGAGCCCGACCAATGTAACCCTTGGCCATAACCCAAGTCAAGCTTTTTATGCTGTAATTTTTGTGTTGGTTATCTTTTCCGAACGTGCATTGAGCTTGCAGATCAAAAGTCGGGCTTTTTCCCTGCACACATTATACACTTCGTCCTTGCCGGCCGGTATATTCTCAGGGAAAGGCTCAACCCCTTGCTTGTACCAATCCGATGTGCCCGCAGGTTTCACAAATGCCTGTTTCGCACGTCCAGTCGCAACCGCTCTCGCCAGTTTCTTACAGAACTGGTATCCCCATTCACATCGAGCGATGCCCCAAGAAATCAGGTTATCTTTGACGCAGATTACGATAGTCGCAGACCTTGTGCTCCAATGGAGGACAACATCATTGGTAAGATCACCCTTTCTGGGTGGAATGTCATTCCGCAGATGAAACGTAAAACTATTCTGAGGGACGATGGCATGGAATGCTCTTTTCTTAATTCTCATACTTTCCTTTATTTGTGCTCTTCCCGCGGCCTGCCAGGCCTGCGAGGATGGAGCGGTTTTACTTTATCCCTGTAATATTTCAATGCTTTTTCCAAGTTGCATTTTCGGCAAGCTCGGTGTTTCCTGCCCTCTTTATCTAAAAACACGATCAAATTGGGCTTTTTGTAGGCATGCCCGTGAGGGCAGTGAGTCTTTTCCCGGTTGGCTGATTTTGATTTCATCCGATGTCCGGAAGATCGTTTAATTCTCCTCGGCGGGATTCGATAATCAAATCCTTATGAGTCCCCGGGGATATCTGAACTGTGCTCCCCTTGAGGGCTAATACATTCTCGAGATTGGCCTGATCGATATTATTGGACGGCTCGAGAATTATTTTAGACTTATTATCTTCGAATTGGAATATAACCTTCATTGGTTCTCCTCCTCAGGTTATCTTTTATATAACCTAAAGAAGGATTTGTCAAACATCCTAGAGAACTCTTTTCATACCATCGATAGAAAAAACATTCTTATCCCTATCGTCAACGTCCTGAGTCGTTCCGTAACCCATGAATCTATAAGCTTTTCCAGTAAACGACCCTTCGATGAAAAGATTCTTACACAATCCCCATTTTAACTTTGTATAGGAAGGAGTGGGGATTTTTGCTTGGTTCCTTCTCAAACCGCAGCAGTTAGGTAGTCGCAGCATTTTCACTCACTGGATCTTTATCAACCTTCGTTTCCACTGGAGGATCCTTAGATATAACCGCCGTGGGCGCCGGTGCCTCTTCTGGTTTTACGGGTTCATCGACTGGACGCATCTCACCATCAATCAACTGGAACCGTTGGCCGGGAGCATAAGTCCCTCCTTTTATCGGAGCGGATACCAGCTTCCCCTCTGGGATCTCAAGCCCATCATCGTCTATGAAAAATACATAAGGTTGCTGCCGACCCATGTATTTATTGAGGGCTGGAATTAAAGAGAGCACCCCCTCTTGGACCTGCCACTCTCCCCAAGCATGCACCTGTCGCATTGGCGGGACTGTATCCGGTATAAATGTTGGCGGCTGAATCTCAACCCTGTGTGCTCCCGGGGCAACTGTTATCCGGACGAATAACCTCAGTTCTGATGCCCACTTCCACCCTTGCCTTGATGCCATCGCTATCTGCCCAAAATTCGGAATGGTCTTTGCCATGATTTTCCTTCCTTGTAAATTTATCTATGAATACTACGGCGCCAGAGAGCGCTAACCAATTCAACAGGATCTCTTTCCATGTCCGGCTGAATATAAAAGTCACTGGGATTGATAGCCAGATACTTAAGCAGAATGGACAATCCATCAGTTTCCCTAACCAACCGGATCCAGCTTTCTTCCTTATTTTAAGGATGAAGTCTCCGGGTCCATCTTCGAAAGCTATTAAGTGACAAATCCTAAATACCGCCAGACTGCTCACTATTAACTGAGTCAGGTTCATGTTCACCCTCTTTTGGCTTATAAACCAGTTCTTGAATGTCCTCGAGAGCTTTCTTGGCCAGCGCCCCGATTTCCTTGATTCTTGCAGTTTCATCTCCCCGGCGCCACACCAAGGTCATATTTCTAATCTTCCCCACCGTTGTGACTGCGATAAGAAACGCCGATCGGGTCTGCGCTACTTCTCTCTCTATTCCCTGCCGGCACATATGTCCAGGAGTAAACTCCTGTAGGCAATCCGGGCATTGAGGATATGGTGGGCTTGCTTCGGAAAGAGGAGGATTTATTGAACTTGGAACTTCTCCATCCATACTCCCATCTCCTTGATAACTTGGGTCAATCCTTCATAAGTAATTTTCGGCCCTTGAACAATAAGGACTCCATACGTCCCCTCTTCATTAGGAACCGCGACAAGCAATCCAAGTATCCGGAATTCAGGGCAATTTGCTTCAACATCAGCTTGGAACTGCTTCGTGCATTCATTGAAAAGCTCTATATTCCTGGCCTTAACTCCCAATTTGACCGCCATGCGTTCTGCGTTTGGAGTTAAATTACTCTGAGCTTCCTTCGGGTCCTCCGGATTTTGCGGGGACTGCTTGGTCGACAACTTTTCTGTCAGCGACATCTCGCGCAGCAACTTCTTGAGTAGATCGTTCATATTGGTATCCGCGTCTCAGTTGAAGGTTTACAAATTTTCCTTTTGATGGAGAGTGGAGTAACTGCTCCCAGACCTCCGGAGGGACATTGTGATAAACGTAAGATTCTCCATTGGAGAATCTTACGAAGCAATCCCTGGATGGTTCATGATAGGCAATAGCCGATATAATAGACGATTCGTATACTGGCTGATAATCAGGCATCGGGACTCCCTTAGTTCACACGGTTATGGACCCAGATTTCAATACAATGCTTATCATCCTCTTCTCGTTCATCAAGTCGAGGGCTGCACCAACACTTTGGATTGGTGTCGTGCTTCTGATCGTTGTGATCATCTGGGAATATATGGTATCGGATTAAACGCTTATCTATCGGTTCGCTCATGGCTCTCTCTGTAAACCCGGTTTACTGCATCCGGCCTCGATTCCAAAGGGATTTATAAGGACTCGTGGCCTCTGATTCCAGATCGGGTTTAAAAACGATATCAACGTGATTTTGCTTTACGGCGCGGGCGATTACCGCTAATAGCAATAAGAATAAAATAGCCCCCATCGCCCCTATAGCCCATGCCGGACAATGATATCGATCCATATAGAGCCATATTAACGCTGCGAGATGGACCACCTTAAGAGGATGAGACGGAATTCTCTCCCATGGCAATACCCAATTTTCATGTTCATCTTTTGACGGCATTCTAACTACCTTTCTTCCCGAGGATGGATTCTTTCCCTTTCATTAGTATTCCGTAGGTAACTGGTTCGTACCTGCTAAGATTTTGAAGGTCAGATTCCGGCATGACCTTCCAGTTTCCATCATTCTGGAAGACTATAATGAGACCGCACTTCTTACAGACAGCGATATCGTTCTCTTTCGGTTTCCCTTTGCCGGTTATATGGTTAGACGTATTTATCAGGTTGTGACAATTCGGGCATGAACCCATTGAAACCTTATCCATTTATATTCCCTTTGCATCCTTTGCAATATTTCGACTTCCAATCAGCCGGATTATTGCACCGCGGTCATGCCATTAATTTTTTCGACATTAGGGTCTTTCCCATCAAACATAAAATTCATTTGCACTACATCGGCAAAAGCACGAACATTGCTCATCCAGCACCCATGCCTCTGAATCACAGCGCAAAACTCCTCAATGTCATGATCCTTGAGATAGAATCCCTTCTCATCGATCGCTAAATGGCATAACTCATGATCGATCAGTGCTATCTGCTGATCGAGGGTGAGAACGTCCCAATAAACCTCGTCTACCTCGATTATGAAATCGAGTCCGGTGACAGCGGTCATAAGCGCGTTCAATGATCTTGCCTTCGCCATTGCTGGATGCTTTCCCATTCGCGTTGGCATCTTGGGACCGTCGCTCTCTTCCGGAGCCATTTTCATCATATAAGCGATCTTTGCGTGAGCTACCTCCTGATGGTGCATGCTCAGTAGGGGTTCTGCCACCTGTTTGATTCTTTCTGATTTTTCGTATATGGCTGGCATCTGTTTTCTCCTTTTTACTTTGCTCGAATTTTAATGGCTTACAGTTTTTATCCGCACATCGATCGGAGTGTAGAGACATGGCCTTGGGCCCTATTTCAAATGTAGAAGCTTGGCTCACAAAAACCAACCCGCCGCATTTAAAGTGAACCAGCCATGGTCCAACATAATCCTTTTTACCACATTTGTCTCTATGGTTTTTCCCTGATGGTACCTTATTAGGCTTTTTCATCCGTTATTTTCCGCCAACATGCTCTTACCCACCCAAGTATTGCCAGTGGAAAGATACCTTACAGGAACTCCAGAAAGTTTCTCGACCTTGTTTATTATAGAATTGGTTGAGATAAGACTATAGGAATATTTTTTATCCCCGGACATCATATCTTGGGTGAGCTTTTTGGTAAAATTTCCCTTTTCGTCCAAATAACCATCGCAATAGACCCATTTATTTAAGAATTTCAATGCATCTATATGTGTTATTGCCAAGGCATCAACATTCCCTATGGCATTAAGTGCATATTTGAATGCCATAGCATCAAAATACCCGATTCTAAGTGATCCTTGCCATTCATTGTTGGTATTATGGTCATTCTTCCATGGAGTGATCCCCTTAATTGCCCCATTTGAGACCTCGGTAATAAAGGGGCCAGCACCATGCCTGGTGAAATATGATCGCACAACTCCGATTTTGGTTATTTCGACGCCTGACCGAGCCCCATATTGGTTAATAATACTCAAAGCTCCGTTGAAAGTGCAATCCGACCACGTAATATGCTTTCCGAAGCCATGGATTTCATCCAGAAGCATGCCTTGGGCGCCCTCAAAGACAACGGCATTGGGATTTTCGATCGTAATATCATGCCACCCCCCCCAGCGAACGCTCTTGAACCATTCCTTGTAGTATTCCCAGACAGATGCGGGGCTTGTCATCTCCATCGATCGGTAAATCGAAATCGTTTCCTCGTTATTTACAAAATCACGGCACTGTTCGAGCTTGTAATCCTTTATGTGAAATAGTTTATCCCGTCCATAGATGCTGGCAATGTCAGAGCCATCAAACCACAGTCCGGAAATCCTGTCTCCCCTGGTCTCTCCAATCCCCATTCCGCAGGACCCGTGACGGTTTGCTCCTCGGGACGCCTCCTTTAGGCGATTTGCCATAAAATGCCATGGGGTTATGATCGTACATTTAGGATTGATAAGGATACGCTTAAGACCATCATGAATGCCGACATAATAGAGATGATTATTTTCGTTGATCATCGCATAGGGTTCGATGAGCATATACTCAGAGAGGTAAGTCTGGCACCCGGGAATAAAGGTGCCGGACCCAAACTGTGCAAAGGTATGATGGCGGCCGTCAGGAAGCACGACATTATGTGCTGCCTGCGGACCGCCATTGTATCGGACTACCCATTTGGCATCATGCCATCGGCAAAGGTAATCAACCATCGTGCCTTTGCCTTCATCCCCGAATGCCAAACCTGCAACTATTAAACACTTCATGCTTGGTTTCTCCTCTTTTGAAATTACAGTCTGTCGACTCCCCCCGCAGCGCCGGCAACGGCAGGAAGATTCTCCGCGGAATACCGGCTTACTTCACCAGTCGCCTTTGATAGTGGCACGAGCGCAGATGAAATACCGACATCGGCAATCCCATCGGAAACCAAGTCATCGATGCCGACATATTCCTCGCAAATTGCGACCGCGGATACGATGCATTCGCAAATCTTGGCCGGATTTTCCAGCTTGATGACGTTTTGCTGGCCGATAAGGTTGACCCAATACTTCTCCAAAGACTTATCCGAGTAATGAGAGGTCATATTGGGGATCACAAAAAAGACGTGATATCTCTCCTGAGCTTCCTTGAGGAGGGCAGGGAAGGCAATATCATCCTGGATAACATCACCGATGACATCCTTCACCTTATGCTTGCCAAGAACATCATAGGCATGCTCATCGCCGATGATGAAGAGATATCCCTTGCGCCCTCTCTTCTCGAAATGATCATGAACAGTGTGCCGGGCCATGAAATATACGGCCAGTTCGTACTCTTCTTCATACGTTCCGCCGCCGTGATTGGTGAGCCAGAGATTTGACAGGTTATCGTCAATTTCAATCCCGGATTCAAACTGCCCGATCTGGAAGGACCCGTCAGGTTTCCCAAAGTATCTGCTCATGGCGTCGTAATCGTCCACGGCGCCTATCATTATTGCCGGATAACCCTCGCCGAGATATTTCTTTCCGGATGCTTTGTCGTCCAGAAAGTGTCCCATCAATTTGCTGAGTTCTTTTTGCAGCATTTTGGGAACATCCATCATGGAACCGGTGGTGTCCGTTATGACTGCGATCGGAACCGATACCGGGTGGGCATCGGAGTCTCTTGATTCCCGGATTTTGACGCCCTTGGGGCTGAGGGAATCGTGAACCTTTGCCTCTGCCGCGCCGGTTTTGATGTCATGAGAATGCTTGAATGTCGCATCATCCATGGAAATACCATGACTGGTAGAAAACATGGACCTCATAGATGTCCTTGATTTGTAATCGTCCTTTGAATAATAACTTCCACCCATATTAGAACTCCTTTCAGTTCTTTGGCATCGTTAAGGTAAGGAATTTCGGTTCTCCGAATTCTTCCTTTGCTAGATTGACCCATCGGTCCTGAACCATCCATGCATCTGCCGGTCGAGAAGCTGGAGATTCAGTTACACACCATTGAATAAGACCCCTGAAACGCTTTGGCACTTCTCCAGAGATAATTTCTATGGATTTCATGAGCATATAAATATCCGTCCATGGGCCGGCAAGTCTCTTCTTCTTAACCTCTGGAGGATAGTTATTCGAATAATCCCTGACTATTGCAGGGATGTTCTGACCATTGGTGCAGGAATAGCACCAATCGACAAGTTTTAACCCATGGCTTTTAGGGTCATAAAGAAGGTGACATGGGAGAATCGCTCCGTGGACAATACCGGACTGATGAGCAAACCCCAAAATACTTAGAGCTCGGTTTACCATCCAGACAATATGACGGAAGTCCAACTTGCCTGAATGAAGGTCTACAATCTCTCTTAGTGGAAGATATGTAAGCTCATTATGAAGTATGTTCACCCGGCGCCCTGAGGCCTTAACCCCTTGAATGAATTCCGGGAGATATTTCCGGAAATTTTCGGGCTTGGCCTTCCACAGGATTTCGAGAGCGGTTCTTTCCCTATCCATGAGATCATTATCTTTGGGACCGCGGACAATCTTAAGGATCACATTGGGATCCTTAGACGATTCTGCAATATAGAGATCGCAGATATCGCCTTTGGTTAATGGCTCCGAAACCACGCATCCGGCAATTACCACAGGATTGTAAGCTTCCTTGCGAGTAAACCCGGTATACAGTTCATTTAGTTTCTTGAAAGCAGCCAGTGATCTTGCCTCCATCCCAATAGGAGCCACATCCGGGTGAACTATCCGGGCGAGCCTTTTGAATATCTTCGCTGGGTCGCAGTCCTTTGGGAATAAATCCCTCGGAGAAGTCGCACGGGTAATCTCCTCCAGACAGCTTTCCAACGGTTCCTGTTTGATTCTTGACGGCATTTACACCCCTTTTCTGTTGCTCGCATATGGCCTTAAATTCCATGATGAATTTAAGCATTTTCCATTTTCCTCAATCTTCGCGCAATCCTCTCCGTTAGAAGGATAGTCTTGCGTGGAAGGCGAGACCTTTTAATGGCATTCACCTTCTTGATATTCTTGGCCAACATCTTCATCGTTTCGGACCATCCAAAAGGAAGTTCCCAATCTCCATTGTTCTTATTTTCCCAATGGACAACCGTCTCCCGGGTAACTCTAAGAGCTTCCGCTACTTCACTCTGCCTAAGACCAATTTGCTTTCTCAGTAACCTGAATTCACAGCCCTTCATGTAACATCCTTCCTGATCGGGGCTTATTCCTTATTTACCTTGCATGGTTTTCTCTTCTGCTTGGATTGAAGAGCATCCACGGTTTCAATTAATGCCGGAAGTTTCTCCATAATTTTTGCTAAACCATCCTTCATTGAATTGACTTCACCCCGGAGTTCATTAAGCAAATATTCAACATTATTTACCTGAACGTCGAACCCGGTCTCACGCATGGGCACCCTGGACTTAAGAGTCTCCACAAGATTCTGTTGGGCGTTAATCCTTTGCTCCAGCCGGCATATATGCTTCCATGGATGCTGGAATCGGGACATCTCGGATTCATGGATTAATACCGGGACGTTCCCTTTTTTACAGAGAAGTTCTCCCTTTTCAATCATCTTCAGAACGATTTCTTCACTGAATCCCATTAGATATGCGGCTTCAGTGATGGTTATATAGAAGCTCATTTATTTTCCTCCGTGACCTTAATTGCAGACCCAATAATAGTTTTAGCTTTTTCCCCTATAATTTTCATAAGGGCGAATGCAGCCATAGGGTCCATGTTTTTACCAAAACTTAGGATGAGCGAGGATTCGTTTAATTTGATCTGTTGCTCGTCAAATAAAACGATGCATGCCACTCCGAATCCAGCGCGGCCGATAATATCATCAAAATCACCACACATGTTTGAGGCTAATATCTGCCGTTCGTCTGGTTTTTGTGAATGCATATGCGGCTTATTGTCATCAATCTCTTGATTGCAAATCCTGCAAATCATTGGACCCTCCTTTTGTACACTGCCGAATGGGGACAGCAACTACGGAACCGAATCATGTGATTAAATTCAATCATATAACCATCTTCAATACTAAAACTCGTCCCGGTTACAGTCATGCCAACCAAGGTTTTAGCGAATTCCTGTTCCTGTGCTTCCGTCCGGCATTCTTCTTTCGCTTTGGTTTCTTCCCGTACATCCATTAAACATCCACCCCCTTTGGAAACTGCAACCATTCTTTACCGTCCAGGAGATGGCCGGCTGCTTTCTTACCGACGCGGATCATGTACGCCTCTCCCGTGTCGGGATCAATTGGCCTTCCGTTCCATCCGGTAGTGCTTGGGAACCATTCTCCGTCCATAGCCAAAACTCCAAAATCCTTTGAATTAACGTATTCGGATTTGACCGCCCATTCCCCCCACTGCTTAAAGTGGAATGGCACACTTGCCGCTACGCACTGATCCCGTAGTGACCTTACCCAATCCGGATGCATTGGACGCGCTCCGGGGCCGGACTCGCCGCCAACAATAACCCACCAATTTCTCAGGTCTAATCCGATCCGATTGAATCCAGAGACTTTCCTAAAATCGATCGGTCCCAGAAGAGGTTCACAAGAAATAAACTTGATGGCTGCCGGAGTCTGGAGAAGCAGCGGGATCCGCTCATCGGCTGTGGCTTGGTCCTCGACGGAGACTCCGATCCAGACGTTGGGGAGCGGGGCGTATCCTTGGCGCTTAAACCACTCCAGCATTCGCAATGGCCGCTTTGTCAAAATCTGGTATGTGTGCTGCGGAGTGTCCCGCATTACATACCAAATTTCATAAATGAAATCGCTTAGTACCCTATCATGAAAAAGGTCGCCCATAAGCCCAACCGCAATCTTGCGCGGTTTCCACCAGTGAAGCGGCTGCTCCAAGCGTTCATAGAATAGCCGCACATGCCCATCCCACCCTTGGGGATACTCGTCGTGATAGTGCAGTCGGGCCTGCCTTTCCGCCCAGCAATGGGTGCAGCCATCGGAAATCTTACTGCACCCTACGATTGGGTTGAACGTGATATCAGTCCAAGAAATACCATTTTTACTCTGTGTGGACATAATGACTCCTAAAATGGCAAGACATGCACAAAGGAACTACGTCTAATTCATGCCCACGATATCCACGATGATGATGGTAGTGGGTTGATGGTTTTCCACAAGAACGGATGCAATCAGTCACTGGTTTAATTTGCCCACGTTTTATCGCGTTCCGTATAGCATCATGAGCCTTTTGGACTGCGTGACGATCTTCTGTCGGAATTCTTTCCAATCTTGTTTTGACGCAGGCACAAGAAATACATTTTCTTGCTATTCCGTCATGCCTTGATTTGTCACTATAGAATTCAATCATTAGTTTCCAGGTTTTGCATTTCCAGCACCAACTATATCCTGATTCCAGTTTCTCAAGATACTGGACTAGGGTTAGCCCCAACCTTTTTGCCTGTGCCTTCATTGCTCCTAGATGAGTCTGTGCCACTTACTTTCCCCACCTAATCGCTATATTTTGCCGACCCATCTCCTTCATCCTGCGCGGACCCTTTGACAACCCCAACCGGTGTCCCTTGAAAACCACCGACGAGACTTTGCGCCCGAGCTTTTCAGCGACCTCCGCATTGCTATGATTCCGATATAGTGATTTTAATGTCTTTACCTCTTCTTTCGTCCACCTGGGTCTAACGCCTTTTGGTTTGATTCCCATAATTGACATCCTCCTTTAATTAATTACCTTGAATGAAATTACCCACACCATGGGGTTGCTCTTCCAAGGCGCACGTTTTGAATTTATAGCATCCCAACTGATAGAGAATGATTTCCGGTATCCGTGAGGAGCAAAGTCGCTAACGTATGTGCCGTCAAGCGCCTCAACCCCTTCCGCCTGCGCATCAGCTTCCGTGATTTCCTGCAACCGTTGCACCTTGACCTCAATAATCTCGAGAAGAATCCTTGAAGCCCAGCGATGCATAAAAATTGACGGCCGCTTTTTGGCCGGTCTATATTCAGCAATATGAGGATTTGCCTTCTTCCAAAGACTGATCCCATCAGCCTCATACAGAACATTCACCCCAATCCTGTAATCGGAATCTACGAATCGATGGCATTCCTTGACCCATAGCCGACCTCCCACGGGTCCATACGGGAAATTGAAATAATTATTGTCGGAATCAATTACGCGATAACCATCAACTTTAATCCAGTGGAGCTTTCCACCATGCCGACGACTATCACGAGAAGTGGTATCCACCAGTCTGGATAGAGAATAATCAATATTCGGAGGTTGATACCTCATTATCCGCCTGGTTTGGGTTTTACGCCCTTCCCGGATTGCCCGGATCATGGGCGCCGAAAATAGTATCGGATATTCGCTAGGCTCTGACATTGAACGGCAATACCTTGGCTTTCCGCTTTCGCCTCTGACTTCCAGATACCACATATGGGATATCTGGGTAGTTATCCTCGAAAAGCTTTTTCCTTATCGTAAAATCCCTGACAATCATCCCTTTGAATTCCCAAACCTCACGATGACCATCATTGAAGGTTACAACGAAATCGACTTTATGCCGGCCGACCACATGGCCATTAAGGCCTTTGAGTTTGAATACCTCTTGCCGGCTGACTGACTTGACCTGACCGCACCGGATAAGAAGGTCAATATCACGGGCTAGGGAAGCTTCGCCTTTGGAATCATAAGTGATCCCTTCATATTCCGTTTTCTTGGCGTGATATTTGCTAAACCCCTTCCACGTCACTTTGAACCTCTTCTTCTACGCGCTTGCGAATTTTTTTTACTGTTGCCCGGTCGAAGGAATAAATACCGTATTCTTGGCCTTCTTCTATTTCGCCCTTCTCTGCAATTATCATGATTGAAGGATCGTCTTCATCTTGAATGACTCTAATCTTTTCTGGAAAAGGCATCCGGTCTCCTATTTTACTGCCCCAGGGACGGAAGTGTTAGACGATGAGCCAACTTCTAACACTTCCGGGCTCCCCCCCGAGACATTCTCGTTATCTGTTTACGTCATAAACCTTGGAAACATCGGAACCGACAATGAAGGTAGCGTTCTTGGCCGCAGCCTCTTTCAGCATTTTAATGTTCTCGAGTTGCAGGAATTGGCTTGGAGAAAGCTGCATCTTTTCCCTATAAGCATTATCGGCAGCCGCCCTGGATTCTTCCGCCATCTTTCTTTGATCTTCGGCGAGTTTTCGTTGCTGTTCTGTCATTTGACGCTGTTCTTGGGTAGCCGTCTCTATCCTCTGATGCTTAATGCTGTCAGGAGGGTTAGCTTTCCCGACAGTGATATCCACGAGCCGCACAGGGAGATTGGCTTTCTTAATATAAACCTCCATCTGCTGAGACACTTCTGTATCGATCGCCTCTATGGCTATAGTTGAGATAGCGGTTTCGTTCATTCCGTGTTTTCTAACTGCCTGCCGGACCCGGTTGCGCATTTCTGCCAATACATTATTTTCGTACCATTGAGGACCGAATTCCTTAATCAGGCGGACTGAATCTATTATCTTAAGCCTAATAACCGCATCGAAATCCAGCGGGACGCCATCAGAAGACATCAAATCATCGAAATGCACAGTGAACTGAATTGGTTGCATATTCACATAAATGTCTTGAGTTGTGAACGCCGCAAGCGTCAACCCGGTTGACACGGGTTTCGGATCAACCCCTCCATGGCCGAAGAATAGGGGCTTCTTAACCAAGACAGCCTCTTGGCCGGCATCTGGAGATACCACGGTGCATCCGGTGGCAAACAGAAGAAGCAGAAAGGCCATCATGAATAAAGCCAAAGCTTGCAAATATCTTGCACAAAAATAATTCGTTCTCATAATCCTCCTTAAAGGTTATTTTCTTGATTTGGGGTCATTTTGATTTGCACGATAATACGCCGCGGTTTCTCCTTCTTTACGACAACTTTGCCTTATATCTTCTAGCCTCTTTTCGGCCGCCAAGCATTCCTCGCACCTGGCCGGACCATACATACCGTTTTTCAGATACTTGCCAATCAATAGACAGTAAGCCTGATTATTGGATGTCGTCGGGTTATCCTGCATGGGACAGATAGAGCAATATTTATTCCCTGACCCTATTTCAACCACAATAAGATGGCGCGGGTTCCTATTACTAACTTTCGGACGGGAAACTGGGGTGCGCATTGGGTTCTCTCCATCCGTTAATGATGTTCGCATAATGATCGGGTATGCGCTTCTTACCGGTCCGCCATTTAAACACCGTAGTTTGCCGGACCTGCAAGCTTTCCGCTACATCAGAATCTTCCATGCAATAACGATTCATCATGGATTTTAATTCGTTGGCGTCCATACTCTCCTACATTGCTAAATTGGTCCCGAAGACAACCCACTCGATTTTCTCGCCGGACAAGGTAACATGATCGCTGCGGTCATCTTCCCCTAATTCGGCATCCTTTTTCATGAAATCGCACCTTCCGAAATGTTTCGCATGGAATCTCCAGATTCCGCCATCGTCATAAGATGCCTCGAGAACAGTCCCATCTGAGAATGCAAGAAACCGGCGATCTCCGACATAGAGTCCGGCCGCGCAATAGCTGAACTCTTCGGAGATATCTCCTTCAATTTCGATCAAATCATCACTTGCTCCATTTATCTCGATCATAGGAACCTCCTAAAATTTGAGATTACTTACCATTCTTTCAGCAAGAATAAGCGATGCTTGACGCTGAATTTCAACCGCAAGAACCTTTGGCTGGATGCTCGCAACGATTTCATTGTAATTCATTTCTACAAATCGTTCGGCCATGCCCCGGATAACTTGATCGTAGAGGATCCTGCTAAGTTGCGAAGCCTGTTTATTAAGCACATCCTCCATTGGGCATTCGGCTATAACTTGAAGGGTCTGAGTATTATCCGGGTTCTGTTTTTTTTGAATGATATAGAAAACATCAATCCCCCTATTGCATCCAAAGCTTCGGATTTTTAAAATGGCGCATCAGAAAACGCTTCCAGAATATCGGTCTATCAACCGATAACTTTATAACCGGGATATGGATACCAGAACATTCGCTCGGATACCTTGCAGATGTCCATAGAACATGATCTTGATTTTTAGCAGAGAACGCGTCCCCGACCTGCACTTCATCGGTGATTTCCACCCTTTCAAGAATAATACCCCAACGACAGAAATCTGGGCTTATGCATCTAACCCATACACGTGATTTATAGAACTCAATCTCTGTTATGCAACCATATCTAGTCGACAATATATAACCCTCTTTCTATAAAAGCAAACAGATTTCGTATTATATAACCATTATCTGTTTACATTGACCATGTTTTTTTCCATTCACCCCCGCAGTGGTTGCATAAAAACCAAGCTGAATTGCGTTTATCGTCGCTGGCTACCATTATGGACCCAGACACTTTGCAATTCGGACACTGCGCGACACACGTATTAAAGATATCCAAGGTTATATTGAGCCCTACGGGTCCAAACTTTTTCTCTATCCGGTCCATGTCTTCCTTGGATATTTTTGACACGCCAATCTTTTGATACCTTCTACTCGTACCATGATTGCCCTCAAGTCCGGCAATGGCATTCCATAATCCACGAGCAACACGTTTTACGGCCGACAGGGCGAGTTTCAACATTGCCATTCTCCTTACATATAGGGCAGACTCTCATTTCGAGTTCTTGCCGCCAATCTCGATTAACAGATGGATTTATTCTTTCTCTGGCTGTTTGAGTTTGCATGATGGCTCCTGCATCACGGTCTCTGCATTTTCCTTTTTATTTTCGGCATCTATCCCGCGGATCCCGATAAATTTGCAAATTCCCCACATATCAATATCCAATCCGGCTTTCTTATAACACTGATGCCATATTGTGGGAGTTACAAACTGCTCGTCTGGAATAGGTCGGATTATTGGCAGGGAGGGCTCTGCGATCTCATACGGTCCGACATGTTCCCGCTCTCCGCATAATTGGCATTCGTAAACCAGGTTTACACTTATCATTTTGACCTCCGGAAAGGATTAAGCTTACAAACCCGGTTCCAGAATATCCAATACCACGGCGCTGGAGTAGTTTCATAATCAACAGACACAGAGAATAATTCCTGATCGTCGGCCATTATTGAAATATTGCGCTGGTACGAATTCCCATCTAAATGGATAGCGGGACCTGTTTTTGTATAAACATTGGCGCCGGCCATCTTGGCAGTTTTAATTACAGGTTTAAATTGATCAGGTATCGGAATGGATACATATTGTCCTGGCATTAATCTTACAGTTTTTCCGGTATATCTCTTCACCCAATCCTCCTAATGAACGGTAGTATTATTGTGGGGGCCCTTTTTACCTGCTTTTATCGCCATATCCTTCCAGAAGGAAGCAAGTAAACGATATACTACGGCTTGCGCTGAAGGTTCGAGATTTTCAACGAACCGTGGTTCAATGAAAGTTACCAACTTGGGGCTTCCTTTGCTGTCTATCCCCATAGATGTAAGGCATAAATAATTACCGAATTCTTTGGACATATTAAGATGCCAATCATGTCTAAGCTTATTCATATGCCCATTGACATTCTTATTAGACAATTCATGGAATTCATCATCACAATTGCATCTCTCCCCGTATTCATTGGAATTGCAATCGCAATATTAGTTCAGTTTCACGTGAAACTTATCCATTAGGAATTTAAGCAGTTTCATTTTATTACCCTTACTCCTTTGCTGGTTTCGGTTTGGTGTCGGCCAATAGCATTGCAATGTATTGACCGGCCTTTTCATAGCTCCATGCATGAATGGAACGACCACCCTTAGTCGTATCTTCACCTTTGAACATTTCCTCAGCAGTGGAATAGATGGTCGAGTCTTCCCAGTCGATCGATATCACTCTTTTCCGCCATCCGATTTTGAATCTTCCCCGGGTGGTCGTGACAATAAACCATGGAAGATGCCGGCAGCAATAATCGGGGCAATATCCATTTGGGATCTCATCAACGTAAATCGGCTGGGGGAATAAGGCGAGAATCTGTCTTTTCTCATTCCGTGCCCTTTCTTGGGCATCAGGATCGTTCTTGATGGTATTGGCATCAATTTCCTTTTGGATATCCTCTGCCTTTTTATCAATTATAAATGATTCTTTTTGGGTAAGTTCCCGACCGCAGGCGATCCAAATCTGGATCCCGAAATGCCTCATGCTGCCGAATAATTCGCTTTTGTGGACCAGTTTGTAGTCTGTTTCCTTGATCATGCTTGGCCTTTCTGTATTTTTAGGAGTTTGTACTCTGCCTTTTTATAGGCTTCCTGGGCTTCTGTCTGTATCTGGTCGGAATTCTTGAGCTTTTCCAGCAGCAAATTAATTTGATTATTAATGTTTTCATAGTCTAACTTGGCGCTATTAATAGCCATTGAGCAGGCGACCATCCGTTCTTTGCAATCGCTGATTTCCTGATTGCTCAGCTCCACGCTAGGGCATGAGTATCCGCCAGTATTCGAGACTTTTTTATCCGAAGGCGGAAAGTTCTCCTCCATAATCTTTTTGATTTCTTCGTCTGGCCATAGGCTCCCAACTGGAAGAAGAAACCTTTGAACATACTCGATAAGTTCCCGCCTTCGATTTCGGTTCTTATCGATTACCTCTTGATCTTCTTTGCAATCATTCAGAAGGGATGCCAGCCTTTCCGATTCGGAATTAATGCGCCGACTCAATTTGATAATTTCATATTTTAGGATTTTGAATACCGTATCATTTCCTGATTCCATATTCCCCAACCTCCGCCGTTTGAATACTGTGGTGCTCCGTATAAACCATTTTGCCAGTCAAACGCTTGGTGTCCCAAGATGTTGTTCCCGAGTTTCCGCATTTAACTAAATACTTGGCTCCGTCGTCGTAGAATCTGTAGGCCCGGCATCCATCATAATCAAAAAGAACATCCACTTTTATCTCTGAATTGGTGGATTGCTCTCTTTTGACCGGATCACTGCTGCAAGCTGAAAGGATGAGCAACATAAAAAACGAGACGCATTTAAGTTTCATTCTCCATTCTCCCATCTATTCTGGAATACGGGAAACACACGTAATCCGTTTTGCCTCCACATGTCACAGACACTTGGCCTGTCGTCTATGCAGAACAGAATTTCATAACGGTCTTTGATCCTAATTAGAGACATTTCCTTGAGAAGCCTATCGTCTCTTTTGTCACCGTCGCACCTTGGCATCCATAGACCGTCATAATCGACCCCATGGAGCTTCAACCACTCAACCGTGTCTTTTTCTATGCTTAGTCTGCGGCCGGTTACGATCAATATTTTTATGCCGGAATCTCTGATGGCTTTTACCCATTCGATAACGCCAGTATTGGGAATGTCATTTTTTACCTCACCATAAAATGAATCCCAATCCTTTTTTGGGCCTGTTATAAAGTGAAGACGAGAATCAAGATTTGTGAGAGTCCCATCAATATCTACAATGACGGCTGGATACTTCATTCCCTTCCGCCTCCTTCCTCCGGTTTTATGCAAACGATTGAACCCCATAAGCCGAAGAAGAATAATTCCACTCCAGCGGCAAATAAAATGATTCGCCAATCAAACATCTGGAATAGCGCTACGTGGACCGCAAACCACCCAATGAGCATTATGGATACTGAGGTATATGCTGATTTTGGTTGATCCTTCATGCCTCTCCATTTTATTTGTGGGGGATCCTAATATCAAACTACTGGACCCCCCACATTGTAATTTAATTCAACTACGGTTGACATGTTGCATCCACGGCACAGTGTCCGAGATATGTGATGTATTCCTGGATGCAACCAGGATGATTAACACAGTAAGCTGCAAGGGCTAAGAAGCCTGTATAGCCTAGTGAAAGTAAAACCGTAGTGCCATTGAGCTGCCACCAACTGCCGGGCACCTTTGCCGCGGCTTGGAGTTCAGGAGGCAGCCAGAATATAGGGCTTGCTTGCAGGGCAGCACAGCGATCTTTCATCATACTGATATAGGCCTGCTGCTGGGCAAGTTGCATACACACTCCGTTTGGGGCACGTACCTCTCCTGCAATGGAACACGGACCATAGGTTGAAAAGTCCGCGTTAGACAAGATGAGGTCACATTCAGAAAACGACTGAGATCTGGAAGTTGGAACCATCATGAGCATGAGTATGAGCGATAAGGCAACTGATGGTGCGGTTACTTTACGCATATAATGCTCCTTGAAATGCACCATGAAATTATGATGCCGTATTTTATCCTCTTGAATGCTTTGCTTCTTTGAGGGAGATCATTTTAATCCTCCAAATCCTCTTCGATTTTCTTGATACCCTTGGACGTTTGCTCTAAAAGCCTATCGTCTCCGTCCATGATTTTTACCGGAGCTTTCGCAACATCCACAATGATTCGGACGGGCATTTCCACCAGGTCGGCTAATACCTTAAAGATACTCATTTGCATCGCTCCATTTCCGCCAGGGTTATGAATAAAAATCCAGCAATCCCTGGCATTCGTGATCTTTGGGAACGCTATCGTTTGATAACCACCACTGGTATAGTTCATTGGAATCATTAAAATACCTCTCTCCAAACCAAACTCTTCCGTCTCGCTGATTTGTGCCAGCGCGGTTACTCCAGATAATTTTAAAGAGTCTTTCCCATGCCCTATAAAAGTGGGGGTATCTCATTAACTCTGATTTTTTATTACTGCTCATCGGGCAGCCAACGCATCCAAGGCGCTTGAACCCTTGGTCGTAGAGGTCGCAATATGGGATATTCCTACCCTTAATAAATTGCCAAACCTCTGAATCTGTCCAATTAACGATTGGGGAAACTACATATTGGCCGGTCTTGGTATGTGCCGTAATTTCCTTCCAAGTCTTCGCCCTTCGCGCGGATTCAGCGGCGCGAACGCCAAAAATCATTACTGATCCAATGGGAGATTTGCTTTCCTTGTATTCTTCGCAGCACCATCTTGCCCTGCGTGTTGGGAATCCTCGCGTTTCGGCCATCTTGAAAAATGGAATTTTGGGTGCATCCCAAATAGCATCAGGATGATGCTTTTTAATAAATCTGCACAACTCAGGCGGGTCGATAGTGGTGACGCTGTAATGCCAGATGACGTTAATATTCCCAAGCCGCGCAATTTCCTTGATGACGCATGAATCCTTGCCGCCAGAAAAACATCCGTAATATGGGCGATCTTTGGGCTGGTACATTCGCAGGAGTTCAATCGCTCGCTCAACTTTGTCGCCGAATAAGTCATTCATGTTTTGCCATTTCCGCCAGGGTTTCGGAGGCGAGATTAGAAGCTTTTCTAGATCCCAAGATAACCCCTTTCGAAAATGACGCCACGGTTAGTAAGGTGCAATCAACATCTATCCGAACTTCAGGATTATCCCTAATCCCCTCCAACCCCTTCTTTGCCACCTCAAGCTGGCGGGTGAGGGATTCATAGCCAAACAGGAATGCATCCCATAATGAGCCGTCAACATGTTCAGGATACGCAGCCCACTTTTTAGAGTTCTGATATCGCTCGGACTTTTTGTATTGCTCCCAAGCGATAATTCTTGGATCATCTTTTGGTAAAGCGGTAGCGGTGCTCATCCCTTCACTTCCTTTCCTTATTGGGCAATGGTGACTTGAAAAGTAATCCCACAGTGGGGGCATAAATACATGTCATAGCTCTCACCATCGGAATAGTCTCTAGACTCGATCACTCGTGCATCAGGATGGAACCATTCATAAGGAGTTCCGTCACTGGGAGTTTCTTCGGTACAAAGTTTACGGTCGGGCATCCTTCACTTCCTTTCCGTAGGTGGCGTGGTAGGATTCGACGGCCCTTAAAACAAAATCAGCACACCCATAAATTGCTGGCGATATGCAATAATCATGGTTTAACTTGATACTGGTATTGTATGTCTGTGCAATTTCAATCACCTTCTCCGCCGCCGCCAATTGGGCCTTAAGGGTGGCAATCTCATCAAGATACTCTTCAGTATCTCGTACATAGTCAGAGGCTTGATCCTTCAGGTTTGCCTTGAGGGTGGCAAGCTCCGCTCTCAGGTTGATAGCGTCTTGGCCGTATTTCTTGACCTGCACGTTAACCATGAAATCATTTTCGGTTTTATAGGCAACAAATTCCTCATCCTTCGCCTTGAGGGCGGCAAGGAACTTCGGCATTTTCTCTTCGAGATGTGCCAACAGATCATCCCTGGTCTCAATCCCGTCCGGGATCGTCCCAATATGCACCGGTACCTTATTGCCATCGGAATCAAACACGAAATTATCTTCGAGGCGGGTGTGGAGCCTATCAATTTCCGCTTGTGAGATATGCCAAGGAGTCCAGTATCCATCATCCATCCGGATTGCCATTGGGCTTGTAGGACCGTTCCAGCGCACTCCATAACGGGGCAAAGTTTCTCCTTCAGGAAGAGAGATGATTATTTGCAAAGGTTCCGGCTTCATTCCCTCAAGTTCACTCACTCTTGCAGTCAGGCGGGAGATTTCGGTTTGCTGCGGTGCCATCCAGTAGTTTTCACAGTCCACACATACCAATAGACCATCTATTTTAAAGAATTCCGATGGCTTGATATTCGTGGAGCCGCATTTGGGACATTTGCCGTTGGACTCTGCCATTAGATTTCCTCTTTCCAGATTAAATTTACTTCTCGAATGAATTCCCCATTGTCGCTTTCGCATTCTTTGGCTGCTTCCGCCTCTAGGAGGAAGAGAAAAGGCGTTGGATATTTATCGGTATTAAACAGCAAATCACCATCGCTGGTAAACACTCCCCACATGGGATAGATTCTCCTGACTTTGGAGTTATCCGGCGCCGATGATTTTCCTGATGGCATTGGTCGTAATCTTCTTCCCGGGATGTTCTGACTGCCATCCGCGGGTGACGTAGAAGCAGCGCCGGCACACAGGGGACCCGCACCATTCTCCCTGGTAGTCGTCTGGCATAATTTCATCCTCGTAAATGGGAATCCCAAACTTGTCCGAAGTTTCTTTATTGCAGATCGTACATTCACAGGTAATCTCCCAGAGGTTGATAACGAGAACTCTATTCCCGGGTGTCTTTGTATGGCCGGATAGCGGCATAATCCCACTCCCAACAAGTTTCATCCCACTTAAATATAGAGGGACACCCTCTCCGATTAACGAATTCCAGCCACGCTTTGACTCTCCTAATGCGATCTCCATCCCTAACCGTATCAATCACCACCGGGTGCCAGGCAAACCATTTATGCCATCCACTTAACCGTACAGTTTTAGACTCTTTCGTTTCTCCGTTACGCCACTTCATGGGTTTTCTCCATTTCATTTTGGCTTCTTCTTGATAACTCGGGTACGACTGGGGCTCTGAATAACCGTATCCATCAGGAGGTAGACACCAACTTTGGTCGGCGCCTTGAATTTCGGATTCTCGTCTGCCATATAGAAATCACCATCGCCAAAGTCCTCAGTCCAAACCCGGATAGTCTTGGGAAGTGGCCTATTTATTGGCATCAATGATAGCCTCGATAATTTCCTTCAACATAGAGTTAATGATATAGGCGCTGTATATGATGCCCTTGGGTTGCGCTATTATCTTTTTTATCAGCAACTCATGGGCTCTTAGAAGACATGATTCGCACAGGTCGACATCATAACTGACGCTGGACATGCCCCCGGCCGCATCCGCTTCCCTGTCATAGATAAAGCATCTTAGCTTTGCATCATGTTTCCTGCATGCATCGCATATTGTAATTTTCATGCAATCCTCTTTAGATTATTAGAATGCTTATCCACTGAATATAAATCACATTCCCTGAATGTCAAATACTTTATGTGAATTATCGTTACATTTATTATTATGCGCGGCATAGATTGCGGCCGGCCGGGCCCATTTCTTCTGGAAACGCATCCACTGGCGGTCACGTTTGCCATTTTTATCACGAAAGAGCATAGCCATGGGAAAGACTCCCAAATTCAGAACTGATTCCAGTCGTTTCTCTGCTCGTTCGATCGTATCGTTCTCATATCCGATTAAAACGAAGCACCTGAGATTTTGCCTGGTGAAGTCGGCTTCGATCATTTTTGCGGCGGCAATTACGAGAGGGTCCCAGTCTCCGGGAGTGTCATATGCAAAAAAAAGTTGATGGGGTTTAAGCTGGGCCAATAAATCCACATGCCAATCTTTAAGGATGGCAGCCTCGAGGCCTCCGGTGAATTCCGCCCGGGTTTGCTGTCGACTGAGCATGGAGAAGACTTCCCGGACATGGGAATCCGAGCAGGCGAGCAGATTGTCATCGAGGATATTGAATCCATCAGCGACCGGATATTCCCGGACTATTCGGCCTTCGCGCTCCGGGACTGAACAGAACCAGCAGCGATTTGGGCAGCCGCGGCTGGTGATGACATAGCCGGACTTCAGATAGCGGCCGGGAATGAATTCCTCACCCCTCATGCCGGTAGCGGGGCCTCCGATCCTGACCGGTGCGACATGGCGCCATTCCCGGGCCAATCGTTCTGCTTCCGGAAGATCCCAAGTGAAAGTGACGCTGACATGAACTTCATCAACCTCTGGGGGGAATAATCCCGGGGCGCCGACAAAGGCGAGCTCATCGGAAGGCGTCGCTTTGGTTCTTCGCGGGAAAACCCGGGCAATCCTCATTCCATGGCCCCGCGGATTCTGGATTCCCGGGAAGTCATGTGGCGCCGGCGCCGGTTAGCTCTTACGGCAGCAACGCGTTCGGGATCCCGGACCAGTCTCAGGAAGGAGTCCTCGACCATTTTACTGATTACCGTGGAGCCGCGTTCCCACCGGCTGACGGTTTCGGCGCTGACACCGAGTTCTTTGGCGACCTCTTTACCGAGGAGGCCGACACCCTTTCTGAGGGATTGCATCCATACGCCTTCCATTATTTATCTCCTTCGAACCATTCTCCGCATTTGGAGCACACGAGTTTTGAGTTGACGCATGCGCTACAGGGCGGACTGATATGACAAGTGCATTCGCCGGCTTTTTCGTAAGCCAGGATACCGGGACAGCCGTCGATTCCACAGATATCGCCTTCCTCTTTATTCCCCATGTTTATCTTCTTCCTTTTCGAGGATTTCCAAGAGAGCGTCCGCACATTCGACAGCATGGTTGGCGATATACTTGGGATTATACATGGCGCTGGAAAGTAAGCCGGAGAGAGCGGCGCCGGCATAATATTCCCGGAGAGTCATTCCGGGAATAGCGAACATACTGGTTGCTACGGGGAAAGCCTGTTTTGAAGCCTTATCCATCATTTTTCTCCTTTAGTTCGATAAAGCCGTGCCCGGCTGTAAGACGCATTTTTGAGCATGGGAATCTGGGTATCCACGAAATCAAACAGGATGGCGCGATCTTTCCCGGGAGCGGCGCGAGCGACGCGGCCGACCATTTGGATAGTCCGCGGGCCGCCGGCAACGGGAGAGGCGAGGAAGAGTAGGTCCCAGCCGGGAACGTCGATGCCTTCACCGAGAAGATGGAAAGTTGCGATGGTAAGATTTGCGCCGGAAATCACTCTGTCCATGGACAACTGCTTTTCGAGCTTTTTAAGTTCGCCGTGGAGGAGTGCTGGGTTCAAATCGGCCATAATTTCGCTCAAACGCTCTGCCTGTTCGATGCGATCGGTTAGGATGAGCACTTTTGAATCGGGATATTTAGCCATGATTTTGCGCACGTCCATGGATATGAACATATTCCGTGGTTCATCGATGGCGAGATTGGTGATCATTGCGCCCCATCTGCTGGGGTCGTCCTGCATATCGAAGAAATAATTTGTGGGAATAATGCGGATCTGGGGCCACATAATTTTGCCGGCATCCTCGACTTCCTTGAAAGTCACATTAGCGACGATGGGCCCGATCATCCGCCAGATAAGGAACTCCATTTTGTCCTTGCGCCAGGCAGTGGCGGAGAACCCGTACTTCAGCTTACATGGAAGGCGCCGCATGAGGTCTGCCCACGTAGCTGCCGCGATATGGTGGCATTCATCGGTGATCACGCAGCCGAACCGGTTGTACAGTTTATGATTCTTGTCGATTTTCATCCGCGTCAGAGTCGCAACCGTCGCAATCGTGATGTCCCGGACAACCTTATTTCCGCCCCCAAGCACCCCGGGTTCATACCCAAGCCACGCCCGGCACCGCTCTATCGTCTGTTTAAGCAGGAATTTCGTATGCACCACTATCAATGTCGGAACCTGAACCCGCGCTGCCAACGAAAGCAGCATATTCGTCTTCCCACTCCCAGTCGGCGCCTGCACCACCCCATTATTCACCTTCATCACCGCATCAATCGCCGGTTCCTGGAAATCGTACATCTCCCCAGTCTCCACAATCACCTGCTCCATCGCCGGGACCTCCGGGAAACACTCCTCAACTCGGTACTCCATCCCCTCCGTAATTAGCTTGTCCTGCACAACGTCAAAATAACCCCGCGGCAACGCCAGCCACCCATCCTTCTCCCTCCACAAACTGACGAATTCCGGAATCTTCTTCAAATTCCACTCAATCCCACGCTTCTTTGCCCGAAATGCCGCCCTCTTACGAGCGTCCTCTATCATCTCCTCTTTACCGGGCTCCAAATACCCCTTGAACATCCTCAAATACTGATCCCTCTTCGGATTCCTGAACGTGTTCTCCTTCTTAAACCACTCCTTCACTTCCTCACTCAGCCCGCAAATAAACACTTCCTCCCGGACAATGACCCTGATCGGCATGAATCCACTCCTTAAAATAGACAATATGTTGATTATACTACGAGCGCAGACAACATAATGTCAAGAATAGAAAGACTCGTCACTATTAAACCACTAAATGGTGACTAAACCGGGAAGAGGAGGGACAAATCGTGTCCGTGGGGGGACAAAATGGTCGAAAACACCGGGTTGAGACAACAATATGTCAAGAAAAGTAGGGGGTAAAAAAAATCGGGCACGTACATATCGGGACTAGATACTATAGATCGACCCCGCCCCCGCCTGGCTCTCGCACCTACCCGGCCCCTCTCGCGTTCGTCTTGGGCGGCGTTTTGTGTCCTATTCGTTCTGCCTGGTTCCCATGCGTGGCGCTATGTCATTGAGCCATCTATACTTCCTGTTATTCCCATGTTCTTACGTTACATTCTGATGTTTTGTAACCTTGGCATTTTTGGCATGTACAGCTTCACTTTTTTGAGGGTTCGGGAGGCTTCATTCATACATGTCATGAAAAGGCTTTTCCGCCCTTCTGGGTCATTTGCCCCAGTTGCTCTTTTATGAACTGCTCTCGTCCATGGACAATGAGACATCCTTTTAGCCTGTCATCTGTCTATCATGATTTGATGATGTATGGCTATAGCTTTGGATATGCGATTAGTGGGATTGCGGGAAGCAGAGGCCTTTACATTATATATGTGAAATGCATGTGCTTTGGGATCGCTGTGCTACTGCGGCGATCTACTTACATGAATTATGGCGGATTATTGGCGCTAACCTTTTATGTGATATGTAGTTGGGATGATAGGGTCTTGACTATGGCAATACCCTGCAATGGACATCTTTGCATGCTTGGCTAATTTACCGGGTATAGAGGCATGTCCTTTAGTGGGATCGTGCCTCTATGCCTGTTATACGAGGGATTTATCAGGGGAATTCAGGCTCATAGCGTGATATTGGCGGATTTAGGCCTTTATTGGCTTTTATCTGGTTTATGCGTTCTTGGATAGTTTGCGGTGTGTCATATGTCTGGATTGGATTAGCCTTGATAGGCTCCTTTGGTCTTTCTGGTCTCAGGGCCCTTTCGATGCTCATCGCCTCCTCTGGAAGATGTCGCATTTGAGAACTTATAGTGTGCTCGGGTTCTGGCGCCGGTTCCTCTGTCTTGGCTATTGGGATCATTTGCCCGGGTTGCATCGTATCCTTCAATTCGCTTATCACTGACTGTCTCAATTGTGGCATCCTCTCCCATGGTGGCGTTCCATCCTCTGGCTTGCGGATCTTGGTATATCTCTCTCTCGCCGGCCGATACTCTTTGAGATATGCCTCTTTGATCGGTGTGTTTACCCTTCGCACCGTTTCCCTTATTGCCAAGTTTGGCTTCCATGATAGCTGCATCATTTCCGGCCGCTGAGGCAATCCGTGCTTGTCCCTCCATGAGCTCCGCCTCCCTCTTCTGGCATATTTTACCGTCCATGCTCCGAATCCCTTTAGCAAGCACACTCCTTGTGTCCCCGGAGGAATATCCCTGATCATTCCTTCCAGCCATGCATTGATTGCTATACCCGTTGCATTCAACGCGTTCTCCGCCTCCCTTCTGCTCATGCCTGTCATGTCCACAATTTTATCTACCAGCTTGACCCGGCTTATCCTTGATATCGTTGGTACTGCCATTCTTTTGCCTCCTTGAATATGCGTGATTCCTGTGTAAACCCGGTTTACTCGCCTCTCTTTATATATGCGTTGTCCATGGACATCAAATCTATTTTGATTTACCTGTGATTTTCTTTCACTTTTTATTTGACAGGATATTTTATGTCGTGTTATAAAAATATTATGTTTTTCGCTAATGTATCCGCAATCCATGCCGATATAACTCCCATGAGGCAAATCACTATGAGTTACCTTGACCAAGCTATCGCCTTTGCCCGCGCCAATATTGGCGAATGTTTCGCTGGCGCCTTTCTGCTCTATTTTGCCCTCTGGGCAATCTGGGGCTATCGCGCTTCCTTGCGTATCCATAAGAGATAACTATGAATCCCGTTGCTATCCACTATTTGAATAATGCCGATCGGAGTTTTGCTTTTTACCGGCTCCGTCAGAAAGGCCTTTTATGCCCGCTCCAATCATTACCCATCAAATCGAGGATCTTGAGCTATTGCCGAACCTTGATGACCTCTGCGATTGCCCTATGTGTGAGGCTCATGGCCTTACCGTTGCGGATCATCTCTTTATTAACTCACTGGGCAGCGAGCCCTGCATCGCCCCTTGTATCGAATAAGGAGGAGTCTTTCCATGTATAAGCGTCGCTATATGGTGCAATGGTTCAACCTGAGAACCCATAAGCTGCATTGCGTTAAGGATTTTCCCGCGCAACAATTTGTCACTGCCTGTCTCTCTGCCCGCGAAGATCATCCAGAGTTCTTCGCAACCCTCTACGATTTCGAATTGCGAGCTTATCGGAATATCAACCCTCATGACCTTTTGCAGGATCACATTGACGTTATTGGAGAATCTAAATGTCAGCATTAGACAATTTTGCGCAAGCCATGGCACAGCATCCAGCCTTTGCCCGCGCCAATGATTTTATGAAAGCTCGGAAGGAGGAAGGGGACGAATTTACCCTCTTCATTCTTGAGCCTGTCTTACAGACTGCCAAGATGGCCCTGAAAAATGGCAATTTCGAGCAATTGCATTCTAATCTTGCTGCCATCGACATAATGATTGCCAACCATGCCGAGACCGGAAATATCTACGGAGACGATTAGAATGAACATGAAACGCATTCCCAGAACCAAGCTTACGTCCGGACTGGCAACCCTAACTAGCGCCTACAATGGTCTCTACTACCGATATGAACATGCCAATGCTTTGGATAAGCCTAATCTAGGCAAAGCTTTGGATATCATCCATGCGAAGCGTGTCGAAATTGCCACTAGCATTTACGGATGATTGGCGAGTTAGCCCTGCATTCCTTGGAATGTTGGGCTGATCCGCTGATTGCGGGGAAAAGAGAGAATATGACCGAGCCTAAATATCCATTCACAGCCTTTCGAATCCGCGAAGTACAGGTTAGCTATCTCACAGGGATTGAACTCCCTGAGCCTATATTGATCCATAATAGCCGTGATATATATATCCGTTTCCGAGACCGGCTGTTATCGTCTCCCGTTGAAGTGTTCGAGGCAATCCTTTTGAATTCGAAGAATGCCATCATGGGAATTGATCGCATTTCAATTGGATCGCTTAATAGCTCTACCGTGCATCCTCGTGAGGTTTTCTCTAAAGCTGTAAAGCTGCATGCCGCAGCTATTATTCTTATGCATAATCACCCCAGCGGGGACCCGGCGCCCAGCCGCGAGGATCGCGCTTGCACCGAACGCCTATATCATGCAGGGCTGATTCTGGGTATTCGGGTCTTGGATCATATCGTTTTTGGCGATACTGATTATTATTCCTTTGCGGATTCTGGCGCTATGACTGAATTCCCGAAGATCCCCGGACTTTCCTATTTGTCTTAAGAAGGCTGACTATCGAGTTATCCCCTCATCCTCGGATGTCGGGATAATCCGCTAATCAGCGGGGAAAAGAGAAACCATGGCTGTTAATAGAATCGATAAGGCCTTTGCCGCTCAATTTCAGAAAGAAATATCCGAGGCAATCCAAACAGTAACTTCCAAGCATGGCATGAAAGCACTCCCTAGCCGATGCACATTTATCCCTGAGGCCGACGAGATTAATATTAAGCTCCCATTTCGGCGAATACCTACCGATGGCAAAACTGTCGAGCAAGTAGAATTCGAAAGGCATGCCTCCTCATTTGGTCTCAATGCCGATCTATTCGGCAAAGAGATTATCCTCAAGGGTAAGACGTACCATATAAGCGGAATTAGACCGGCGTCATGGAAACGGCCTATCATCATAAAAGATGAAACCCATCATGCTTATGTCGTCCCAGTCGAAACCATTAACCGATGCTTGGGTATACAAGAAAATTGATTTTGGAGTTCTCGTGTAAACCCGGTTTACACGAGGATCCTTGAATCAATCAAGGGGAAAGCAGAGAGAAACATGATGCATTTTATTGAGAAAGACAGAACCCGATTGTCTTACCGTAGTCAACCAATTGATGGCCATTTCATTGAAGTGAGCCTCTATTACTCCAAGGGCAGAGGCATCTATCTTTCAATCATGCCGATAGAGCGCAAGTCTTCGGGCGGATTTGTCACTGAGAGCTATATTGTCTGTTCCGGCTCCGGTGCCGTTAAGCTTGTCGATTTAGCCCGATCAAACCCTAAATTCCTTCGCAGTGTAGCCGCTCAAATTAATGATGTCACGCCGATCATGACGGCTCATCTTGATCACAGTAAATCCTCCGATGAATTCACAGCGGCCGTCATGAGTATCCGCGAATACTACCTGAACTCTTTTGCAAAACCCGCTCCGGCCTTGGAGGTTGCGCATGTCCAAGCGTAAGAAATTGAGACCTCAGTATTTCCTGAGCCTTACCATGCGCGAAGAACCCAGCATGAAAGATATGGGACATGGGGACCAATCCCTGCTAATTATTTCAATCATCAAGAATGATTTTGAAGGAGGAGGAACCTTACTGAACCCGATATGGAAGAATTGCGGGAGTCTCTTCGGTAATCGGGAATATGATCATCTTGAGCTTCGCGCCTATCTGTCTCAAGACACCGATCTTGCTTACGGCTCCAAGATAGCCTATTGGGAATCATTGCAGATTGATTCCGAAAGAGCAGCGACAATGTGCCGGGTACTTCGCAGAATTGACAAGAAGCTGAAGTATTTCAATAACTTTGAGGGATCGGTAGATGACATTGGTACGTTAGCCTATCGTTTTTGCCGTGCTATAGGCGCTGAGGGAATCATTGAATGGACAAGCAACCATTCCAGCTATGCAGACGCCTCCAATAAAAGATGGGATGTTGGACAAATCAAGAGCGTAGTCAATACGCGCATTTACCAATGGCATTGCGGACACCCGAAAGAAGCGCAAATCGCATAATCCGAGCGCCGACATGGATTCCTATTCATGCCGGCGCTCTTTAGCCGTCTAATAAGGAATGGACAATCATGCCAAGATTATTTGAGATTGCTAATGATGTCGTTGGGAAAATGGAAAACCCAAGACCGCGACGAATGAACCATAATTGTCGACAGACTAAGCACAAGTACCCCTGTCCTGTCTGTCATAAACCGAATTGCTTATCCGCAGAAGAATACCGCGTCGGATTCCTTTGTCATAAATGCTCACGGGAGGTTTAACATGCCTATTTTATGGGATGTGAATAATATTCCGAAGACCTTATGTCAGGTTGTCGCACACCACAAGGCGACTAAAGGTTGCACGGATACCTATACCAATGGGGCGGAAATTGTCTGCCCTACCTGCAAGCTTAAGGCTCATCCGCTTTGCAATTTCGGATTTCTCCGCCTTCATGACCTCAACTACGTTGTGAATGAAATTATCGGATTGGAGGATTTTTAAATGAACCAAGACTGGGACAGAGAACCCGGCATGGATGCACACCGGCATGTTAAATACGGGGACGGATATATTACCAAAAACCCTATCAATATGACCAAGACAGACAGGGATAGCCTTTTCACTGAGCTTGATTCCCATTTGCAAAAACAGAAGCTTCCCACGTCATACGGATTGCATCGATTAGCCCATGCTGATGAATTCATGCTTATGCACATATCCGAAGATGGCACTATCGGCTTTAAGCATATTTGCAGCCGCAACTATGTTTTCTTGGTGCCTAAGTATCGTCACGAAGGATGCTATGAACTCTCTGTGCCGATAAGTAATGAACCCTTTATGCGCGGACAATTTGACGAATAAGCGGCGATTTAGCAAGCCAACTGGGGATTGGCTTGCTATACCGCTACTTACAGCGGGGAAAGAGAGAAATACTTTGAATGATCCTATTGTAAAGATTGATTCCACTAATAACAGGCTTGTCATTAGCCTCCCTTTGGATACGCCGACGCCTTCCGCTTCCGGGAAAACCCTTGTGGTAGCTTCTACCCATGGGAACGTGAAGACCGGCGTCATGGTTAATGGGAAAGAAATAACCATTGGCGTCAATGCTTACATAAAGCCCTAATGAAGTGCGAGTTTGCCAGCCGTGCCTTTGGGCTGGCATATCCGCTTTTACAGCGGGGAAAAGAGAGAAACCCATGTTAGATGAAATGAAACATGAAATTATGAAAGGCCTTCGATCCCAAGAACCTGGCAAATCATGGCGTATGGTTGAAAAGCATAATCCGTATTCCGGAGAAAGTCTTTTCAATATTGGGAATAACTCCAATGAAGAAATCATTATTGGAGGTAATTGGCGCGGAGATAAGCTGGTAATAGGCGTGGAATGGCCTACCACTGATGATGGTAAGGTATCGCTTGCACCCAGCAAACCATATGATCACAAGGGCCCATGGTTTTCCATACAGGTCTCAAAAACCAAAAGCCCGGATACCATAGCATCGGATATTATCCGCAGACTTATGCCTGATTACCGAAAAGAACTTGCGGAAATATTACAGCGTAAAGAAAACCACAATGCCGAATATGCCAAACGGGATGATTTGGCCAATCGAATCAAAAATATCCTACCCTCATGTCGGGAATCAAAACCGCAGGATATAACCTCTGATCGCAAATTAGAGGCAGGTCGCTATAACAGTGAATGGCTTGGATTGTCTAAATGCAATATTCAAATTTCCAGTTATCCGGCTGGGAATGAGAAAAGAACTAGATGGGAGATTGACGTTGAAGACCATCAGTTATCACTCGAGCTTGCACGGCTGATTCAACGCCATATCGCCGACAAGACATATGAGCACGAAAAAGCAACGAAGCCGGACACACCCGAAGAAAGGTATCAGGCTAACGTCGATTTTGTCCTGAAAGAATGGGATGAGGAACATATGGGAGAAATGCCCGAGAGTGATAAGGATGCTCTCAGGGTCTTTGCCGAATATTATAAATCCAAAGGCGTCCCTGTGCCTTATAACGAGGAAGACTATGCCTAAATACGGACCGCTTGATAGCAGAATGCTTAAAGCCGCTAATATTAGAGCTCGCGGCCGAAACGGATACTTCACAATCCAAGATGTTTGCCTGTATCCCCATGAGCATGAATCGATATGCTCTATCGAATTCACAAGCAGAAGCCCGATGACCCGGCAGGCTCCGATGATTATTAATGGCAAAAACGAAGACCTTAAACAGCTTTTCCAAGCCATCCTTAAACGGCTGATATAGGAGAACCCAATATGTTATGTACCAAAACGCAAAAGCAAACACCCCCCGGAAAGGCTCTAAATAATTGTGCAGTGTGCGGTGCAATCATTTGTTTCCATTGCTCTACTAACAGCCCTAAAGGGTTAGTATGCATCGATGGCGATTGCAGACAGAAAGCCTTTGAAACGGAGACAACCTTAAAACCGCCGACGCAAGCGGAAATTTGCATTGCTCATCTTTGGGATGTCCTGTCTGATATCCTCCAAGAACCTCAATCATCGCAAGCCCTGAACGCAAAGCAAAGGGAAATGGTGGAAAAGGCTATAGCTGAATGTTTCTACCTTAGCAATAGATTCCCTATCCTTCTGGATATAAACCGAATTATCCAAGATCAAAGGAAGGCAATGAATGAGCACTCCTGCTAAAACACCCAAGGAATTGGAAGAACAGGGGATGATTATTGGAACATGCGAATGGTGCCACGATGAAAATGTCCCTATCTATAAAGAAACGGATCGTTGCGAAACCTGCGAAGAGCACTTTATTTATTGCTCAGTCTGTAAAGAAGAGCAATTTGAGGATGATCCATGTAGGCATATCTTCTGGACAGATAGCGGGTGGAGCGGATCAGGAGGAGAATATTCGGAAACAGAAATACGCGCCTCTTTAATCGCTCTTATCCAACCAATGCCGCAAGGATTCGCGCAGGATCTAAAAGCGGCTATTCAATCTGGGAAATTTCGCACGTTTACCATTGGATGCATGTTTGGGAGTGTAAGCATTATCGAACTACATGGCCTCAAATACGCGTCCCAGTATAGCCGTGAATTAATCGCTCTCGGGAAAAGCGACCTCGCCGAACAATCTTCCGATGGTTGGAACTGGCTTGTATCCCTTGAAGAGGACAAGACGACGGAAGCCAATGCCTTAACGATTAAATGGATTGACGAATTCATTTCACAAGGAGAAACCAAGCATGAATCTTAGAGAATGGATGCCCACAAGAATACCGATCAGTCACCAATTGCCACCGATGGCCCATGATGGTTGTCTACAAATTCCCGAAGAAACCGAAGCCGGCTGGGAAGCAATGCCTAAGGTTGGCGATATGCAGCCCGTGAAGGCAACGCGCCCTATGCCGAAATGGCTGAAGGATTACTTCACAGGGAATGAAAAGACCGGCTATACCTGTCGCGCCCCGTGGATGAAATACTTTGAGCCTCTGAAAACTCCGGCATGCCCCAAATGCCCGAAGGATAGACAGGTTGCAACCACAATTGCCCGGCTGACCAAGAATATTGTAGCTAATCCGGGCGCCCAAAAGTATATCGGATCGCGCATACATGATTGGGAATGCATCGGTACTGATGGGTATCGAGCTCTTCTGGTATTGAAGCCTGAAAAGAAAGGCATAGCCGCCAATAAATGGCCGATAAACGATGTCCCTTCGCTGAATGACCCAGTAATTACTCTCGATGACCCCAATATTTTCTTGGCAATCAAACGGCTTGCTACCCTCATAAGAGAAGAGAAAGACCAATGGGTTCAATTCGATTGGAATCATGAGACCGAGCAACTGATTTTAACTGCCAGAAATTCCTATAGGGAAGAGGGAGTAGAACGGTTCTCATGCTCGGGGACATTTTCCGGCAAGGTTAAGCTTGATCCTCAATTCGTCACTCCGATGCTTGGAACATGGCCCCTAAACCTCTATCACCAAGATAATGATCCAAAACGGCCCGTTGTTTTTATGCCGAATACCAAAAAGCGGGAGTTCATGTATGTTTTAATGACCGTGAATATCTGACAATCGAGGTCTTGCCGTGTAAACCAGGTTTACATGGCTGGACTCCGCTTATCAGCGGGGAAAGAGAGAAGCCTCATGCCAAGATTTCTTGTACTCAGTTACGACAATGATGCGCAACAGACTCATTATGATTGGGTTTGTGCCCCTAATGAGGATGCAGCCACAGAGCAAATAGACACCTTGCGTCCTTATGCCCTTACTTCCTGCGCCATTCCTCCGGAAGAATTAAGAGCTATGGCTGAAAAACTGGAAAAGGCAACCGAAGCGGAAATTCAGGAAGCCCTCTATCTGGTTGCCGAAGAATCTCAATTGCTGGATCCCGATGATCCTGCGCTTGCCATTGAAGCCGACGAATCCATTGAAAGTTGGCATCTCATTGGGAATGACCGCTTATGGTTCGGAAAGGTTGGAGGAAAAGAAAATGCCTAAATTCATTGTCATAAGCTACGACAAGGACGAAGAGCAAACTTTCCGAGAGCCTGTCATTGCCAAGAATCATGAGAGCGCACGGAAATTGGTCAAATTTGTGCACGGTAAAAATATCACAATTCTAATTATCTTAGACATTGAGGATATTTTGGAATATGCAGGGGTCCTCAGTGAGAGGATAAACCATTTGAATGGAGATTTATATATTACTCATTCCAATGCGAATGCCAAAAAAGCATTCTGGGCACAATCGTAACCACGCAAGGAATGGAGGGATATGAAAGTAAAAACGAGTGACATGATTATTGCGGCAGTGATCTTATTGGCAGTTGCCGGGAAGCCGGCTTTTGCGCTTATCTCATTTGTCATCCGTATTATGAATCAGGGTCAGGAATAAAATCCTCTTCCTCTTCATCGATATCGATCATGCCATCAATAGGGGCGGCTTCTTCGCTGGGAGACGCCTCTATCACAACATCACTTGATTGGGGGATTTGATTTTGAGAATTCGCGGCATTCATTTTATCCATAACAGCACGAAGGAGATCTTCAGAGCTCCTGATTCCGGTTTGCTGTCTAGCTTCGCCTCCACCGATATTAAGACTTTGCTGATTGACGTTGACTTGAAAAGAACCTGGCTTTTCCGTCATTCCAACAGCTTCTCGGAATTCTTTCAATGTAGCGGTCGGATTTATGCCTGCTGCAAGAAACTGTTTAGCTTCAATCGACAGGGATTCTCCCAAAAGGCGCCGGTACTGTTTCCCTTCTGTACGCTGGAGGAGGAGACGATTTCTGTCATTCTCATGAGCAATAAGAGCTCGGGTAGGATGAAGGCTCTTGATATGCTGGAGGTCACATTCAATATCCGTCAGGTCGCATTCCTCTCCGCTCCTATTGAGGAAAACGACGATTTCTTCCTCAGTAAACCCGGAGATGTATTGGTTATAGACCATGACAGCCCTATCGTGAAAGGGATAGTCTTCTACAGCGCTACGCTTGAGATTAAAAGGGACATCGCTTTTTACAATAGCCCAGCCGTTTCCCTGTTTCATGGCTCAATGATACAACAGGGGGTTATCTATGGAAATTAAAATCCACAAACCGATGGCTAAACTCAATGTTTTAGTCGCCTGCGAATTTTCCGGAGTTGTCCGGGATGCTTTTAGGGTGAAAGAGCACAATGCTTGGAGTTGTGATCTTCTCCCATGCGATCCCAGTCCATGGGAGTCCTATCATTTGCAAACCGACGTGCTCTCTGTCCTGAATGGTGCAACCTATCTTGATGGCCCCAAATCATGGGATTTAATAATTGCCCATCCTCCCTGCACTCATTTATGCGTATCGGGAGCCCGGTGGTTTGCAACCAAGCAAGTGGAACAGCGGCAAGCAATCTGGTTTTTTATGGAACTCGCTAACTGCTCCGCTCCAAAACTGTGCATCGAGAATCCGGTGGGAATCATGTCTCGTTTGTGGCGAAAGCCGGATCAGATAATACAGCCCTATGAGTATGGACATCCGGAAAGCAAAAAAACCTGCCTTTGGCTTAAAGGTCTGCCAATACTGCGGCCGACCAATATCCTACCCAAGCCTGAATGCGGATATTGGAGCAATCAAACCCCAAGTGGCCAAAATAAACTAGGGCCATCTCCGGACCGCGCTAAGAACCGTGCGCGAACATATAAAGGAATTGCCGAAGCAATGGCAGATCAATGGGGGACTTTATGACGCGAGTGAATCCAAATATAGTTGCCTTAACAGAATCAGTTGTAGGTGGCGCCCCGTTTAAAATCGGGGATGTTGTCAAGCATCCGACTGGAAAGATGGTTAAAATCATCTCCGGACAATATTGGGGGAAATACGGTATTTCCAACTTCTGGTATTGGCGGGAAGTCAAAGAATCTGGAGGCCTTGGCAAGGAAGAATGCGGATATGGATGGAGGCAATTAGTGAGAGAACCAAAGTTTGTCATGGTTATGCTTGATGGTGAACCAACTATTCACGCTACTTCGGTACATGGTAACTACGACGATACCCTTTGTGGAATAGATGCCAATGACAATGTAGGCCATGAAGGCATGTACCCAGCCGCCGAAGGAGCTAAAATAACGTGCATGGATTGCATCCGCTTGATTAAATATTGCCGAAAATATGGCAACGCCGATTTAAGGAGTGAGAAATGAGCCATCTTTTTTTAGATGAATCCAAGATCCATATCCTTTTGGAATCCGCAAAGGGAAATCTCCGGGATTATGCTCTATTGCACATAGCAGCATCAACAGCCCTGCGTTCTTCTGACATCCTGAGGATTAAACTGGAGGAGATAGTCAGCCGCGACGGAGACATCATCCATTTACTCAGGCTGAAGATGTTAAAAACCTCTCGGTGGATTGAACGGCCTCTCAGGGACGATTGCCGGCAAGCTATTTTCACTTGGATAAACAGCCGCAGGGACAAAAATCCATATCTCTTCTGTTCTTTGAGCCCGAATAGCAAAAATAGCAATTTCCCACTCCAGCGGAAGTCGTATCACGAAATCATGAAGAAATATCTGGGGATGCAATATAGCCCATCCGTGCTGCAAGGATGTTCCACTCACACCCTAAGGCGATCGGTGGCAAAGGCTGTCTATAAAAAAACTGGAGAAATTGCGGCAGCCCAAATACTTTTGGGTCATTCCTCTCCGGTTGCGACATCTCTTTACATAGACCCTTTGGATATAAAAGAAAGAACCAATAAGATTGTGATGGACTTAAACTATTAAGAATCTTATTCTATTTGCGGCGGGATACAGTAGGGGTTACTGGCTTGGCTCATAACCAAGACATAGGCGGAGTTCAAATCTCCGCTCCCGCTCCCAGATTTATACATCTTTCATTGACAGCCAGTTCGATCATTGGATACAATCAATTTGCTTGGTTTCTCTCGGGGGGCTTGCCAGATCGGGGCGGGCTCCCCATTCCTTTTTATACCCCAACCAATTCCAGATAGACACGCAGCGCGTCATGTGCCAATGCCCAAGAACGCGCAGCTTCGGCGCCTTGGTGCCTGAGTATGTTAGTTATTTTTTTCTTTGGGTATGTTTGTGCGTAGTAGCGGGCAATCTGATTCTTTTTACGTCCGAGATGACGTACTTTTGCCGCGCCTTTTTTGGGTTTATTAAGGTCTCCCATGATTTTAGCTCCTTTTGAGTTTGCTAAAGTGTCATAAGAGACCTCCCATGGAGAATGCAGAACCTTGTATCGCACGCTTATTCTAATATTTTTATATATCCTGTCAATTATATTTTGTATAATCCGGTTGTTATCAGTGGTTATGTTTAGAAATTCAAATAACCGACGAATTACCAATAGCTGCATAAAAAAGGGGCCTCAGCTTGTGGTTGAGGCCCCTGAAATATTTATACAAGGAGACCCAAGCTCATGACACTCAAAGAACAGTTCGATTCTTATGGACAGTGGAAAACTCAATTTATCATTGAAGGCCAGAAGTATGGAGGGATGCATAGCTACAAAGGAGACCCGCGAATCCGGGATTTCTTTGCCTGGTGCGATAAACATGAAAGCATTTTGGAACTCGGTTCCTGCGAAGGCGGGCATACTGCTTTATTATCCGAAAAAGCTCAATCGGTAATAGGGATTGAAGGTAAAGAGCATTTAATTAAACGCGCTCAATTTGCCATGCAAGCTCTAGGGATTTCTAATTGTGAATTCCGTAAAGCCAATTTCGATGAATGCATCAGCATCTCTGGAATTTTGGAATCGCCCGTTGACGCCGTATTTTGCTCCGGGATTCTCTACCACCTGAAAAGCCCATGGAATCTAATCAAGGAAATTTCCAAAGTTACTGATCGTTTATACCTAGCAACCCATTATGCTACAGAGAAAGACGCCTTTTGCGTCGGATACTGTGGCAAGTTTATGGAAGATGGCAGTCCCGATGACTGGGCAGGAATTACTCCCTACGCTTTTTGGTTCACGCTCCCATCTCTCATGGATTGCCTCGAGGATAATGGCTTCCACGTTGAACACATCATGGATTGGAAAAAATTCGGAACATCTCCCTACCCGATGGCAGGAATGTTTTGCAGGAGGAAATAGCCCATGCACGACTCCGTAATGGATTTTTTGAGAAAGAACTGCAAGCGCGAAGAGTTCGAAGGGAAAAGGGTTCTCGAGATCGGAAGCATCTTCTGGGATGTGAGTCCTCGAGATGTCATCATGCCCTTCAATCCTGGACTATATATCGGGATTGATGAACGCCCGGGCAAAGGAGTGGATACGGTAATGTCCGGCTGCAAGTTATCCAATCGATTTGAACCTGGCTGGATTGACGCGATCATTTGCACAGAAGTTCTCGAGCATGCAAAAGACTGGCGCCGTTTGATTGGGGAGATTAAACATGTCTTGGCTCCCGGAGGAGTCCTGTATCTGACTTGCCGCGGTGGGAATTATCCATATCACGAGGAACCTCACGATTATTGGAGGTTTTCTGTGGAAAATATGGAGAGGATCCTCAGCGACATGCTATTCACTGTCACGCCGGACCCTCAATTCCCCGGAGTATTCGCCAAAGCCTTTAAGCTTTCCTCCTCAGATGGAGTTCCGGAAGCACATATTTCCTCGGTATATCCCAAGCCGGTATTCCCGCCGACTCATCACCTTTCCCATCAGGGACCTCCGAAAGACCAGTCTATAAAGTTCACGGTCATAACTCCGACGATCCTCAGGCCGTCATTAAAAACCGCCTGCCGGCGCCTTGAGACACAGACATACAAAAACTGGGAGCACATTGTCATGATTGACACTCCCGGCGCCGAGATACCCGACTGGCTATATCATCCCCAAAGGAAAGTCCGGGTTTGCCGAACTCCTCACAATAACGTAGGAAATAGTTGCCGGTGTAATGCTTGGCCGCTCATAACCGGAGATTACATCCTCTATCTGGATGACGACAACTATTATCACAGCCGCAGTCTGGCTCTCCTTGCAGAAGCTATTATGAGAATGGAACCTCGTCCAGAGTGGGGTGTATTCCCAATGGTGCGGCTGGGGCAGGTATTCTTTAATATCTCGCCCGGTAAAAACAGGACCGATACCGGTCAATTCTTTCACAAACCTATCATTCACGGGAAAGAAATCAGATACCTGCCATTAAGTGAATACAACGCAGACGGCGAAATGGTCGACAGGCTTTCCCTGATATGCAAACCAGCTATTATTAATCCGGATATCCCTCTAATAAACATGCCCGTGAGGAGCTTCGGATTAAGAGCTGATGACTTCTCAGCGACAAATGAAAGTAACTTTTCGGTTATTATCCCTAATCGGTTCGAGGATGTAATTCAACCTCTCATTCATTCGATCCGGATTCATGAACCTGAGCCTTTGCCAAATATCCTGATTGTCGGTGATGGTCATGACCGTGACTATGGATTCTCCAACCTGAGACTGGATTATGAGCGGTTTATATTCTCCAGAAACGCAAATGCAGGAATCAAATATGTGGATCCGGATGACGTTATTCTGGTAAACGATGACATCCGCCTCATAATGCCTACCTTCCAGGTTCTTCACCGAGTTATGAGCGAGAATCCCGATATCGGGATATTGACTCCTTTGGTCGACGGAGGAGTAGGCAATCCCAAACAGATCGCGGAAAATGCACTGACAGGAAAAACCTTCCCTCCTGATTTAACCTATTCCGCTTGCACAAAAGACGACTACCTGACCTTCCCTATCGTATGCCTCAGACGAAAGCTCCTCGAGGAGATGCTTTTCAATGAAGATTTTGTGTCCTACGGGAGAGATGATGCTGACTTCTGTATCCGGGCCGGTCGTTTAGGATGGAAAGCGGCAGTGTGTAACCGGGTCGTGTGCCAGCATGGCATTGGAGGCCGGGAAAACCTTCGCGGGAAGAACTGGAATACCTCCTACATGAGACGGCAGGAACTTTTGGGCGGAGAAGATATTTTCACAAAGCTTCACGTGTAAACCGGGTTTACTCTAAAATCCATTTTTATTCCTCGTATAATGGCTCAGGACGAACGATCGGGGTAGGGGGCTATACAATGAGTCTCGTAAGATAGCTAAAACGTGACTCTGGCAGGTAGGCAAGCCGGATGCGGGGTTTTAATCTCCCCCGTATCCGGCTTTTTGCTTATTTATCGTACCAATTGTCCAAAGGAGCCTCTCCTGTTTCAGGATAAAGGGGGTCAAAACAGGAATAATCGCCATTAAATCTCATTTTTACAGACCCAGTAGGCCCATTCCTCTGTTTTCCAATAATTACATCTGACAATCCCACGTCTTCGTCCTTTTCCTTGCCATTGCCTTCCCGGTATAAAAGAATTGCCAAATCGGCATCCTGCTCTATCTGTCCGGATTGTCTCAGATCGGACATTTGCGGCCGGTGGTCCTTCCGATCTTCGCTTTTTCTGGATAACTGAGCCGCAGACCCAACGCAGATATCGAGATTCTTGGCCATATTCTTCATGCCGGTGGAATTGTATGAGACTTTTTCCTGATCCGAACGGTTTGCAAGAAATTTAGGTACAGGCATAAGTTGGAGATAATCGAAAAGTACTAATTTCGCTCTATCTCTTAGGCGCCGAATCCTAGACCGGGCATCGCTGATAGTGATATCCGTGGAATCATCGATGTAAATGGCTAAATCAGAAAGTATGCCGCATGCCCTACCTATCTTGTCCCATTCTTCCCGATTAATAAATCCTGTTGCCATCTTGGATAATGAGACTCTTGCTTCTTCGGCAATCATTCTCAAAACCAACTGGTGAGAAGACATTTCGAGAGAGAAAATTAGAAGCACATGACCATTAAGCGCAATTTTCTTGGCAATATTCATCATCAGGCTGGATTTACCAGAACCGGGACGGCCGGCGATAATGAAAAACTCTTTGGTCTGAAGTCCCCGGGGGATCATTGCATCAAGATCAGGGTATCCCAGCCTAATTCCGTCCTTATTGTGATGACTGGCAATCATTTCAATTTCACTGTAAGTGGTCCCGATTATATCAGCCAGTTTTTTGGGTCCAGAATTCCTCTCTACCCGGGCTATTTCAATATCCAGCCTGGCAAAGGCATCGTTCACGACATCCTTGAATTTTTGAGAGTCGTAACACTTACTCATGATTTCCATGCCTACTTGGACTCCGATCCTTAAGGCATGCTGTTCACGGATAATATCTTGATATTGGTCAGCGAGTCCTTCATGAAAGTTTGGGATTCCGTCTGATAGGGAAGCAAGGTAAGCCGCTCCTCCACAGTGTTCCAATTCATTATTCCGCTGGAGCTCGTGAATAACAGATATCAAGTCTGGGCCTTTTCCGGATTGGGCCATTTCGGCCATACAACGCCAGATTTTTCTATGGCTGTCTAAATAAAAATCTTCGGTATCCAACTCGATATTGCATTGCCCGGACGTGAGGATATATCCAAGGATTATTTTCTCAACTTCGAGATTATGGGGTAAGGTTTTTTCCAGAGAGATATCCATTATTTGCCATCCCCAAACTTAATTGTGCAAGTGGATTCCTTTATTCTACGCAGCATTGCATCCCCATAAACATCCGAGAAATCCTTCTCGTTATAATTCGTGGTGATATTCAGGACTACATTGGATGGATTTGAACAGCAGTAGTCGGCAATGCTAAATAGCTGATTATAAACATATTCACTCTCAGGAGCTTTTCCCCATTCGTCTATGAATAAGTGGAAGGGACCAAAGTAGCTTTTTTTTAAATCACTGACTGTTACCAAATTATGGTCTACGTCTCCAGAACGCCCGAGCTCATCTTTGCGGAGGCTATTTACGAGATCACGACAAGAGGTAAACTTTGCTTGGCGCCCGGCATATAGGGCTTCCTTGTACAGGGCCCACATAAGATAACTCTTGCCGGTCCCGGACGGTCCCAAGAAGAAGAATGCATCCAGTGGGCTTTCCTTAATAAACTCAATAATTGCAACTTGACGAGATAAATCGGAATAGAGTTTTTCGTAAGGCGTTATGTCTTTAAGCCTTGGAGCTTTCAGGAATATCTCCGGTACTGTTTTCCTGATTATCGATTCCGCTCTCCGGTTCAGGACACACTGGCACACTCGAACCGCCGTTCGTTCCTGATTCCATATTTCCCCCATGTCGTTGCAGCCAGCGCAAAGAGGGTTCGATTTTGACAGTAAGTTTGGGTTTTCCTCCCACGCCTTTTCCATTTTCTGTTGTATGTCCTTCAATACTTCCCCGATTACGCCGCTTACGGGATTCGGCTGCTTGGTCTCCATTGTCCTTAAAATTCCTTTCATAGGTTCCACCAAGGACTTTATTTATTCGATCAATATCCTTGGCCAGCCAAGTCGGTGACATAAACCAATAATTTGTCGGATGAGTCTTTGTGGCCATCCTCGTTACAAACTCACTCCACTTATCAAGTCCACCCATTTTATTGAAAACTTCACATAGCTTCTCCAGAAGATCTGGATTAAGGCCTACAACGACTTCTTGCAACGGTCCTCTTTTTTTATTCCATTCCTCAATTAAAAGTAAGGGAGATATAGAGGGTTTATACTGCTTCTGTTCCTGCTTCTGTTCCTGCTTCTGGATAGCTTGGTCATACCTGAAGACTTCCGGTAAGACTAACATGAAGCCTTGCGTTAAGCCTAAGGCGTAGTCTTTAACCTGTTGAATTAATTCATCTTTAAGGGTACACTCCGGGACTAACTCCAACGCTGACCCCCATGATTTAACCGCATTAGGAGACTCCGGTGGGTTGTATTTCTGGAACTTGGGAAGCCATATAAAAGAAGCCTTTTCATCGTGCTTAACCATGTCCTTAGATAGGGCTTCATTGAAGGCATCACGGAAGGCTTCCGGTAGCCATCCAAGCTCTGCTGCCAGTCCGGGGATGGATCCTCTCATAGCCCCTAACATGGTTATAAATGGATGCGTGAGTAAAAACAGAAACACAAGCTTGCCCTCATTAGACAGGCTCATAAATTTAGAATCATTCCATATTGTCGGGCTTATTTTACGATAACGGCTACCCATGGTTTCTCCTTCAACTTCCTGATCGGTTCCAATCGCATGAGAATTTTGGGGAGAGGCTTCGTTATCCGCCTCTCCGTGTTTTTCGCTATACTCGTTTGCCATCTTTATTCGTGGGGATTGCGAGGATTTTACTGCGGATTTTAATTCTTTATTATTATTCCTGACGGCCGATAAAAGATATTCAATATTAGACCGTTTTTTTATTGCCAAATTAAACGCTTCGATGACAATATCCGGATTCTCTCCCGACAACTCCCATATTTGCATTGCCAGTTCTTTTAATGGAGCTTCCTCTTTTTTATTGTAAAAGAGGATCTTACCGTTGCCGGCTATCTTCTTTAGGACGCCATTAATGTCATTGGAGCAAGTCGGAATCCTATTCCTTGTCAGACTTTCCCAAGTTTCTCCCATATCTACCTTTTATGCGATCGGCATATTCATCGGCTCTTCTGTGGCATTCAGCGCATAATCCCGAAGCGTTACTTCTCTCATCTCCGCCAAGTTGCGACCTTTTGGTGATATGCTGCCTGGTAAGAGGCTTTATGTGCCCGCAGCCGGCGCAGTATCCATCCTGACCACAAAAAATATCTTCCCGCTGTTCCGAATAATCATGCTTCGATAGTTTGATCCGTTTTATTTTCCAGTTTGGTTCTGGCATCGCGTCCTTCTTCTACCCATGTTGCCAGTTGAGCTACCATCCGGTCATAGATGTAAGGCTGGTCCCTGTCTATCTGTTCATAACATCTCTGGATTATTCCCATAAGGAAGGCATTTCTGTTTTGAACCCTCCCTTGCCCATCATCCCTGTACCCAGAGAGGAATTCCCGGAAGATCGTGCAGATAGCTTCGGTATTTTTTTCAATACCGGTTTCCATCTTTATGACTCTAAGGGCTTCCGTGTAATCAAAATACTGGCTTCCGACAAAAGAAAGTGTCTCGATGATAACTTCCTCTACCGGGCTCCGGGCAGCTACTTTACCTGCAATCGCATCCTTAACCCTTCGATGGAAGGTCTCACGATCCTCCTCGAGGGCATGAGAAAAATAATTCTGGGGAATGGCGCCGAAGTATTTGTGTATTTTTACAAGATCACGGCATTTAGTGGGACCAATCTCGCTCAGGATCTTATGGTCGCAGTAACCAAGAGTCTGCCCAATATTAATCAACTGATAATAATATTGCCTGCTGTGGGAGAAGGAAGCCTCGACATATTGGCTTTCATCATCGAATCCGCGGACCTTCCAGTATTTATTTCTGTGAGTCTCGAGAAGATTCAAACAGAGGAGCATCATGTTCTTTTCAACCGCTTTTTCGGCCCTATCCTTCCAATCTATTAAGCGGTCAATTTCTTGCAGAACTTGGCTGGCCCGGACGGTATCCAGGGCGTATTCTTGGGTCTCTTCCATCGCACGGTATCCCCTTGATTAATTCTTCTGTGTTGGGAAATGACAATTGCTGTTTTGTGACGTACCGTTCATATGCCTTGGCTTCTGCTAGGAAGCCGAATACCGGATCCCCAGTTTTGCCCTTACTTCGCCAACTTATGATATGTAGACGGGCAATTACGCAATCTATCCCGACATATCGGCATAGAGCCGGAAACCAAGCTTCGCCAAATAAAACCCTCTTGGCATCCCTTCTGAGCTTATCCGATATCCCCTTAGACAGGTAATCCTTTTCTGCCCGCCTGACTATATCAATCATAATTTTGACTCGCCGGGCGGCCGGCAGGTCTTGATCAAACGGCCAATCAGAACGGGATATCTTCGTCGGTAATTGGTCGATTTTTGTAACTGTCGAATAATTCGTCTTTCTTGGTGGTGGTACTGCGCGGCCCACCATCTGGACCAAACATTCCCGGAGTGCTGCCGGGCTTTTCGCTTTCTGGGGGATGGGCATCCTGTGCTGGCCTTGCTCCGCCTGGTGCGGTAATTTCCCTGACGACAATTTCTGTGGCCGTTTTCTCTATGCTATCCCTGCCGGTGTATTTCCGGACCTGTATTTCTCCTTGGACAACAACAAACTGGCCCTTTTTAAGATACTGATAACAGAATTCCGCAATTCTGTCAAAGGCAACACAGTTGATCCAAGTAGCATTCTCTTTGGTTTCTCCCTCAGCATTGATGTAATTGCGATTTACCGCAATACTGAAGGTCGCTCTGGCCTTTTTACCCGGGCCCGCTACTGTCCCTTCCGGATCCCGGCCCAAGTGTCCCGTTCCAAACCACCTATTTTGATCGTTTGCCATTATTAATTACTCCTTGGAGATCAACCGGCCGGATGTCACTCCGGCCGGATTTATTATGTAACGGTCTTATCAATAAAAGCAATTAGGTCCCTGAATTCCTTAAGAGCACCGTATTTTTGCTTCCACGTAATAAGGTCCCGTTTTGCTTGCTTAAAAAGATACTCACAACTTTCAGGTTCCGACATCGCTGAAATTGTATCGGTATAGAACCTTTCTTCGCCGACAACGACATTTACATAAGCTCTGGTTACAATCGGATTTTTATTTACGCCACCATCGGTTACGTAAACTATAATCCTTAATAATTTAGCTGCCTGAGCTATGCGATATTGCTCCCCTGCTACCTTATCATCCCACTCGAAATAACGATGAAGAGGATGGCTTGGGTCTACGGCTGCAAGTACCAAGTCCTTAGGGACAATACGCCCATGTTGACGTTTTTTAATCTTCTCAATTTCATGGGTCAGGACCTTAACATTGATCTTTTGCCTTGCAGCCTTTTTTATCCCATAGTGGATATCCATAATTTATTACCTTTTGGATTTTTTAACACCTTGGTCATCAAACGCCTTAGTGTCCACATGGAAGGCGCCATATTCTCCATTCTTTTCTTGGCGCCACTCTCCAACCCCGACAGCAAAACCCGCCGTGTTAAAAAGGTTGACAATCTGATCCCGGCTAAGGAGATTAGCATTGAATGAAACCGCCAGAAGGCATTTCCATGGAAAGAACTGTCCGCGATATCGGATGTCGGCTACACCCATTCCTATGCGCACCATATCCTCGCGCATTTCAGGTTCCGATCCCTCAACAGCGACAAGATTAGTTCTCATTTCGGAACCGTTAAATACCGTTTTAACGGGAGCCATTTCTCCAATCACCCTAAATGCTTGCCGGGCCGCAATCTTGGTTACTCCCGAAAGACTGGTACAAGCTGTTACGGCTGCATTCTTGAAAGCCACGGAGGGGAATCCGTATCTTCCATCAGGCATCCTATAAAGAGAAGCTTCATAATCAGCAACAGGGTCCTTGGCTACTCTCCCGGCGTTAGGGTGTTTCATTTGCTTATCAAGCATTTCCTTAATAGCCTTCTCGGCCCATCTGTGACAAATTAAAGCCGAATCTCCCACAATAGGGATCATCACGGTTTCGATATTCAATGTAGCTAATGAAATTCCAACGGCAACATCAGTTTTTTTAGCAACCATAATTTTTAATTCTCCCGAAGTTATTTTCCACAAGGTCCGCTGTGGAATCGCGGTACTACACTTAAACTCCCAGACTGCCTCGGCGCCCTTACCCCGACCCGCCCGAACTAAACTAGACTTTCCATAACCATCCTAGACTGCCATGCCTAACACACCAATCACAGACCAACCATCCTCTCCTCACTCAGCCTGTCCATGACTGCCTTGCCTGTCCCAGACGGTCCTTGCCGGTCCGTACCAATCCCCTCCGTACCTATCCATGACTGCCTTGCCTGCCATACCAATCTCGCCTCGCCAATACGTTCCAGTACTTACCTTTCCTAGACTGCCTTGCCTATCCTCGCCGCACCGCTCGTCACCATAACTTCCTTGCCTGCCATACCACGAAAATACCTCGCCACTTCGGGAATAGGCTTTATAGCCTGCCTAAACCCGCCCATCCAGTCCAGAACAAGAACCACCTTTCCTAGACTGCCTTGCCTCATCGCGCCTTGACACGACTATCCAATGAACGCCTTGCCTGCCCGGCCCGAACTTCCATTCCGCTACTCGCCACACCGGACCCTGACTGCCATGACTCTCCTCGCCGCCCTGACCGCTCCTAAACACACCCATCCCTGACTGCCAGACCAATGCTCGACCGGCCATGCCGTTACGCGCCTTAACGCTCCTCGCCGCACCTTGACTGCCATGCTGTTACCAGACAATCCCCACATTACCTCGACTGCCCGGACACGCCTCTCCATAACTGACCCCTCAATAACCTACCATGACAAAATATTTATAAGATTGAAATATCCCCATTGCAAAGTTCTATCCGGGAATCCGCCAAATCCTTCAGCCGATCCTGATGGGCAATGAAACAGACTTTCTGGAAATTCCCAATCTCTTTTGCCCGGCGAAGCATCTGGATGTATCGAGGAGCATTTTCATCATCCAAGGCGCCAGTGGTTTCATCCCGGAAGAGAGTTTGCCAAGAAACGCCGGATTTCATTTTATTGAAAACGGCAATTGCCAAGCTTACGGATTCAGCGATGACGACCTGTTCTCCCCCAGAGTATCCATCGATACTCCCTTCCCGGCCTTTCTCGGAATCGATAGCGATGATGTCAAATTCGTCCTTATATCCGTTCCCATCCGCCTTGAGAACCTGAGTGACGAATTTGATACTGAATCTTGGTCCGAAGCATGAGAATAAAAGGTCATTTGTAATACTACTCACAGTCGGTCCGGCCGCATCTATTTCCAATGATTGAATCCCGGAAGGGCCGAATGCGTCATTCAGGAGGCTCCATTCCTTCTGGTCCCGTTCGAGAGCAGTAATATCTCTCATGATAGGCACTAACTTCTTGCTGGATGCCACAACTCTAAACTGGAGGTCTTCAGCTTGGGTTATCTGCTTATTAAGACTATTGACATCACCTTCAGCAACTACCTTCAATGCGGAGGCGGTACTGTAATCGTTATTGGCAATAACCAAAGATTCGTTATAAGAAACGATATTTTTGCCTTCTGATTTAGCTTTAATGATTGCCGCTTCGGCGTGATCCTTCCCTTCTTCAGCGGCAATCATTTGCTCTTTGATTTCTCCGACCTTGGCTTTCGCCTGCTCTACTTGGCTGGAGATTGAGACTATTTTCTCGAGAGTTTTAATTCGAGGTTCAATAATTGAGAGTTTCCTCTCCAATCCTTCTATTTGGAGGTCATAATTAGCAATTAGGTCGGCATTTGGCTTTGGAATAGCTTTCTGCTCATCCTGAATCTTGAGCATTGATTGAGTGGTATTCAGAAGGTCAACCTGAAAACCATCAAGATTTTCTCTGGCTTCCGTGGCGCGAAGGAGGAATTGGCATTTTGCAAAATCACCCTCAGCCTTGCATGGAACCTCATCAATAGTGGCAGAGGCTAATTGAGCGTCTGCAATTGATTTTTCACAGAGTTTCTTTGTACTTTGAAGCTGCAACCAGCGTTGCCGGAGTTCATTAACCTGCCTGTCGTACTCCACTTTTTCCAATTGAAGGTCCCGGCGCTGGATGTTTAATTGATTCAGTTCTTTTCTGGTATCTGCCTGAGTGGTCCGGGCGACCGATAATTCCTGATTCGCCTGTTCTACCTGATCTGCGCTTTCCAGTAATTTTTGGGTAATATCCAATCGTGTTTTTAAACCAACGATCTTATTTGTAAACCCGGTATACTTTTCCGTCTCTGCGGCTATAAGGTCCTGAATCCCCTTTAACCCGGACACCTTGGATTTAAGGGACCCTATTAATTCTGCCAATTCACATATTTTTTCAGATATTTTGCGGACATTCTCTTTGCTGGTATCCAGTCTAATTTTTAACTGCTCAATATCTGGCACTTCTTCTTTTGACTGTCTCTCGATCGTTGCCGCTTCCGACCGCTTTGCTAGGAGTTCGGAACTGCATAACTGGTGTTCTTTGCGAAACTCCTCTGTTACGCGCTGGAGGAGTTCGAGATTGAGCATCTTAATAAATAGGCCTTTGCGCTCAATCTTTGCGAGTTTAATGAAGCTTCCACGCTTATTCTGGGCCGCGAAAGAACTCGCCATCACCATATCGGAGTTTCCGAATAGCTTGGCTACTATGGCATCGAAATCCTTTGTCTTTCCGGTTATTCCCGGAAGAGGATTCTGTTGATCGTCGTAGAGGAACGCCTCCATCTTCGAATACACAGCATCTATGTTGACTACCGCTTCATAAATCTTGCCGTGCCAGTCGAATTTGAAATCAACCAAAGCATCCCTGCCCTTGCAGAATTCATAAACACCAGGCCTCGAGGGAAGCATCCGATACAGAGAGAGAAACATCGATTCCATCAATGATGTTTTCCCTTGGCCATTTTTCCCGGTAATAGCGATAAGCGATCCGGGGATATCTGAGAAATTCACATGGATGTCATTCAGAACAGTGACGCCCCTGACCTTCATTTCGATCGGTATCATAATCTCGTAACCTTTCCGTTGTTTTCCGGATACCAGAAAATAGCATCCCGGCCGGCTTCTTTTAAAATTAAGGGTCCATGAGGGACAAAGAACCCATTCAGAAGCCCAATAAGTTGGGCAGTTCCCCATATGGATACTTTATCTCCGTCATTTTCGTAATAACCTCCCGCGGACCCGCAATCACAAGTCCTTGGGTCCGGCTTTCCGGATTTGAATCCACGGAGTTTTATTACATCATGGCATTTGGTGCAGAAGATCAGTTTCATCGACAGCGTTGCTCCACAACTGATAATTTCTGTTTCATCCGGATAACAGTCTCCTCGCTAGGACGGTTATTATTAGCCAACCAATACGCTTCGAGTTTTTCCTCGAGACTCTGAGCTTTGGATATCTCCACCGAACGGACCAATTCCTTGGGTATGGTCTGCGGCTCTATCTTTACCTCAAGGGCGCCGGCCGCCAGAAGAATCTTTTCAAGTTCCTCCCGGGCATGCGCAAGATCATCGCCTTCTTCTATTTTGAGGAGTGCCCGGACTCTGGCGCCTTTCGCTCGAGCCAGCATTTCATTGAATTGCTCGCCTGTCATGGATAACTGGAGAGGCCAGATGCAGTCGACGCTGAATCGATCGACAGTTTTTAGTTGATACCATTGGGTACTTCCTTCGTCGGTATCCAGAATGACGCAATATTTTTCGGGGTCTTCTCCATAATTCATTGCGGCCGGAGATCCAGGATATGAGAAAAGATCGCTCGCCGTAAGAGGCTGATGAAGATGAATATGCCCGAAGATCCCGCCATAGAGTCCGGATTCGGAGAGGTCGTTTAGTCCAAACCCAATCCCTTCTCCGATTAATGGTTGGTGGTTCTGTGCCTGAGCTCCAGCCACAGAGAGATGGCTTATCAGAATATGGGCAATACCGGGATACTTCGCACTGTAGAGCATGACATTATTCTTCACGTATTGGAGGCCCATTTGGGAAACGGTCTTATCCCCTTCATCTTTGGACATTCCAATATTATGAGATTGCCATGTTGCCTTTGTGAACCATGGCAGGACGTGGAAAAGGTATCTGTTGGTTCCCGGGTCCGGGAAATATATATGAGGGCTATCGAATATCAGGATAGGGTGCTTGACCTCGAGATGCCCGAAGATATCCAAGTCTCCGGGCTGATCATGATTCCCGTAACATCCGATGACCGGAGCAACCGAGCATAATTCTTGGATAAGCCGTTGAAGTAGATTCCGGCCGTCCGCGGTGCTCTTATGATCGAATAGGTCTCCGGGAAGAGCGATATAATCTACTTTATGATCCCGGAAGATTTGAGCTATTTGCAGGACGGATGATTCCACGTCCGCGTCCATTCCGGCGCCTATATGCCAGTCTGCTGTTCCACCAATTCGCAAGGTTCTCTCCTTTTTATGGGGAGCCTATCTCTCCCCTGTTTTTTTCAAGTATCATGATTTCAATCTAGGGTTTTCTCTCTCCGGCACTCCTTTGAATAGAAATATGAACATAAGCCAACACCATGTTGGCAGTTTTCTCCCCGGATAGGATCAGGGAAACTTTTACTGAATATCTGGTAACTTAGAGAGAGAATCTTCGATAGCGAATAATTCGCCATCATTTAACTCTGACAGAGGAGGCCGCCCGGGAGATAGTTCTTCCCGTGTTTTGCCTTTCTTGGTGGCATAGAGCTTGGTGATTCTCTCAATTTGGTCATCACGATCAACCCAATATCTCCGCTCCATCTGTTCATCAGGATCCAATGATTCCAATGGTTCAATATTGGCAGCGGGGAGCGCAACCGGAGGCGGAACCTCTGGAAGCTGCGGGTTTTGTGCTGCATCAATCTGGCTGGCAGTATCGGCCTCCAGCCTCATGACCTTAAACAGTTCATTCTCAATTCCCATCTGCTTTGCGGCCATAATGGTAATGAGTTTTGATTTGATAGCCGGATCGATTGCATCAATGTTGAATGCCATACGCAAAACGACAAACGGCTTTTCCAATTCTTCAGGGAAATAACTGCTCTGGATACCGAGAAGGCCTCGGAGAACCCTAAGCTTTGCCTTAGTGATAGTTAGTTGCTCAATATTTTGCCGGGCCTTCGCCAGTTGCTCGGGGTGCCCAACCATTGAGACCGCCTGAGGAGAATCTTCGCGCAGGTCATATCCGAACCCATCGCTTTGGGACCTTACTTGACCATCGATATCCCGGATATAACCAGTGGCTTGATATCGGCATACATGAGAATTCTTCCCATCATCTACCCTATGGATGGTAGACTTCCCGCTTTTGGGATCTTCCCATGACACTCCTGCCAACTGTTCGAGGCGCCATAATCCAATTTTTGTCAGGCCGACCTTTCTGGTCCCTTTGATAGGATAGAGTTCTTGGTCGACATAATCCCCTTTGGCATTTGTCTTTGTGCTGATGAGATATTGGTGGATGAAAACATTCCATCCTTCAGGAAGGTAAGGCACAGAGGACCGGCAGAAGGGAGTTAGAATATGAGCCCTGTCTCGGGCGGCAGTAAGTTCTTTTTGAACTGTTTCTAAATCGTGGAAAACTGAGCTACGCAGGACTAACGACTGATTTGATGCCATAATACCCTCCAATGCTTCTATTATTCTCCAGGGACTTCCATAAAATCTCCGGAGGGTGTGTTGACCGAGCCAATATAGATAGTTAATTATAGGATGTCAATAATAAAAACTATCCATTTATAACCTAATTATAACTGATTGTAATATTTGGTTTTTGGGGTTGTGATAGTTTCCCTACAACAGCAAAAGCGTTTGTCGCATCAGCTTTGGCTCCTACCACTCCTGAGATTGCGCCAACTGAAGAGTTTACGATTGCAAATAACCCTTCGAACTCCGATTGATTCATTGCAAATATAATGACACGCTGCGCCCCATCAACAGGACTTGATACCAAATCCTTGCTGATTCCGGGCGCCAATGTGATTTTGCCCGCGGTTTCCACGTCCAATTGGAGCGAAGAGACCGCGGGCGATACGTAGAGATTGGTCCGCATGCTTACCCAATGGTGATTTTAATAGTAATGATTCCAACCTTTGTGCATGCTTTGGGAGTGGTTCCAGGGTCCGATTTTGGACCTTCTCCCCACGCCTCATTAATAGCTGCAATCTCAAAAACATGAGCTCCTGGGACAACATCCGGGATTTCCACGGATGTACCGGCAGGGGATGAAACTAACGCGCCATCTTGATAGACAGCATACGCAATCACGTTCTCATCGGCGGGGTTAGCCGGCCAAGACAATGAAACAGTTGCCATACTTCTTCTCCCTAGAAGGGCAGCTTAATGCCCTTTTTTCGTAAATAATAAATTCCAACGCATGTTCCAATAACGCCAATCAGCAATCCTACGAAGAATCCGATCATATACTACTCCTATGGGCATGGCCTTTTCCCCAGTAAAACATTAACCATAAGTTGGATATCCAGAGAATTAACAGATCCATCCCCATTGATATCTCCGGCAAGCAATGGGGGTTTTTGAATGACAGCATTTGCAACGCCTTGAAGATCGAGGGTGTTAATATTGCCATCGCCATTATAATCACACCGAGAAGTCGGCACGAATGCAATGATTTTACTCACTTCGTTGGAATAATCGCTTTCATTGCCAGCGGCATCAAAGGCAGTAACGGCGAAGTAATAAGTGCCGAAGGTCAGGCCGGTTACTATGTAATTGGTTTGATTGCCAATAGAGATAGGGGGGCCGTAAACTCTGCTTTCAGTTCCAGTGTATATGCGGTATCCTGCTATATTCTGGCTTACGCTAGAATCCCAAGCGAGAGGGACATCTGCTGCTGCGAGGATTGGGATTATTAACAGCGAGACAAGCCAGCCGTAAAGAATCGTTTTAAAAAGCATTTGAAGCCACCTGGTTTCTTCTTACAGCAGGCATTATACAAGCTTTCCATCAAATCAGCTTTTTCTTTTTGCAGTTTTTCTCTTTCTTCCGCCAAAGCGGTTCTCTCTTTTTGAAGATCGAGTGCTCCCTGCCAGTTTTCTCGTTCCTTCTGATCCTGCTCTTTCTCTCTCTGGACGTATTCTTCATAACCAATTACTACCGGCCGGGTAGTTTGTAATTCGCGCAACTGGTCAAGGATTTGTCTTTTTTCTGGGACCGTTAGTGGCGGAGGGGCATCCGATTTTATCGATGTTACTTGGTCTTGAGCATTCGAGATCGTTGGATACATCCCGAAGACGAGCATCAAGCATATAATCAGGTACAGCCTGATCTTGGGCATGGTTAGTTGCTCCAATAATTTTAATATTTGTCAGGGTTTTATTGAGAGAAGAGACAATCGATTCCCGGCTACGGACTAAAGAATCATTTGCCAACTGGAGTTCAACAGCCTTTTCCTCGAGGGATTTGGCTTGGTCCTCAAGTTTTTTATATTTCAGCTTCCATCTGGCTTCGGCATCCTTGCGAACCTCTTCCGTAACTTTTATACGGGATTCCGCTTCAATCTTATTGTCATGAGGATTGAGCCAGAAAACCTTAAAGGCCCATAAGGCGGCGCCGGCCAATGCAGCATACATTAATCCTTTTTTCACTGGACCGGGAATCATTCCCAAAACTGCGGCGACGGCAATCATAAGTTGGTCTACCCCTTTTTGGTGAACATGGAGACGACTTTTTTAAGCAAGTCTGGCGCTACCATTTCCGCTGCCCATCCTAAGACAACTGCTATTGGAACTGCAACAGGTAATGACTGAAAGACTGGCCCAAGATATCCAGCGACATCAACCACTCGCTCGATATAGATATAACCCAAGGTCCAAACCACACCTATGGTTCCTACCCATGAGCTTGCGTTTTCCAGTGTTGGATCCAGAAACCATTCCTTCAAACAGGTTCTTAGGCTCTTACCGAGATTTATCCCTATGCTCGCATAGATATAAAGCTTGCTGGCCAAGGTAAGCACGGCAGCCAGTATGTACGCTATCCACACGAAAAGATGATGGGTCATTGAACTTCTCCCTATAATGAATTCATTAACCGGTCCCACGGGAACAGTTTCCCCGGGCACGATTTATAAGAAGCGTAATCATGATGCTTCTTGATGTTTTCCTTCGGAATCCCCCATGTTGCCATAATCGATCGCACCAAGCGAACCAGTTGCTTCATGGCGGCATCCGGCAATGTGTCTTCATCGAAATTCCCCACCATGCAAATTCCGATACTGACATGGTTCATACCCTGTTCCTTGCAATGGGCGCCTTCTTCCGTTTCCGGCCGGCCGACGAATATCTCGTAATAGTTACCGACAAGTTCGATCCCATAATGGTATCCGATGTCTCTCCATCCTTCGGTCTCAACGTGGTATTTCCTGATAGCGCCCCAAGATACTGTTGCGCCATCTTTCGTGAGGGAATGATGGATTATTATGCGTGTTGGCTTCATATTGTTTTTCCGTTCCCAGTTTTAAATATTTCTCCCAAACTATTCAACTGGTCGCATAGCCTCTTCTCGGTTGCCTCTATACTCTTTGAGAAATCAGCTTTAAGATCAGCTATGCCCTTCTCCAGTACAGCGTGTCGAAATTCCTCGAGGGTGATATCCCGATGAACGCTGGCGTCCCGGAGATGGTTCATTACGTCTCTTTGACAACCTTCGTGACTCACTCTACACTCCCTGATCATTGTTGCGTTCTGAGAAATAGCTTTCTTTAACTCCTCTCGAAAATCGCTAACCTCAGAAGAATATTGTTCTGTTGTTTTAGTGAATTTCCAATATTTTAAAGCACCAATAATTGTTGTAAGCATCAGGAGAAGCCCAACTACTATTTCGATTATATCCTTCACCATCTTGTGATCTCCACACGGGTTTTTCCTTATTGGTTTGGTGGGGGCTCAAGTCCCGAGCCGGGGGGAGACGGCAACGACTCCGACTTTTTACTTAGCATATTTTCATAATGATCAAGAGCTCCGGCGGCGATACCATCCATTACTTCTTTGATCTCTTTAATTCGAGCATCTTTAAGATCGGTTGGTATATTGACATCACCCCTGAGGGACCACAGCCGTCGTTCTTGATTAGAGAGGTTCCGGCTTGTCCGCGCAAACCTTCCTTTCAGCTTGGCCAAAGGATACCGCTCTAGTAATTTTTTGCGGTCTTCTCCTTTATTGATCCTATCTGCGACTATTGTGGATTGCCTTTGGACATCCTGATTGGCGTTAGCAAATCTCCGTGTGTTATCCCCAATATTTCGTTTTTCCCTGGATCGATCCTTAGACGCTTCTCTGATAATACGGGCTTCTTTCCTTTCCCTTTCTATTGTTCCATAACCTCCAATCTTAACTACCCTTCCGGCAAATTTCCCGAAAACCGGATCATATTGAGTCCATGTCTGATACCAATTCTGGTCAGAATTATCGAACGTCTGATATTGACCTAACCCCAATTGATTTACAGAGAAGAGAAACATCCTCCAGTTAGCTTCCAATGACAATCTGCCTTCTTCGGCAACATCTGGAGGAAGAACATTTCTTCCCCGGAATCCATCCTTTGGGTTCCTTCCCTTGAGATAGAACTCATAATAGGCAGAACCTAACTGTCCGATTGGGGACAGACTTGGAAGCAGCGCCGTCATGAAATCGACAACATTTTGCCATGTATTTGGATCATTGGCTTCCATGCCCCTGAGTATTGTGGACATAATCCCAGTAGAAAGCCGGGATCCTTCATCCAAAGGCATGGAGAAGAATATGGGTTTACCGTCCTCTGTCTCTGCAAATGGGACATTCAGGTAATTCGATTCCATGTAATCGGAAATCTGCCCATATTTATCCTTAAACCAATCGCTAAGTTCATCTCCTAAAAAGCTCTTAAGAGCGCCGGCCGCCAGTAAAGCTGCAAGCACTTTAAGGAAGGCAATCTTGCCAGCACGGAGGATATACCCTCCTCGAGTATTCGGATTGGCGAAGGTCTGATATTCACTCACCCACCCTTGGAGGAACATGGTTGCAAACGGGAAGATTCGGTTCATGTATCTTCCAGCCTTGCCCTGCCGGTACCATGCCGGAGTGCTGGTAAACCGTCTCATGTTGAAAGCGAGCGTTTTCCCTTTTTCCCCGGCGCCTACGCGAACGATGTGTCCAGCCGTTTTGCCCATCAATTCGAATAATTGGCTTGGGTAAGAAAGCTTTTGGAGGATCCACATCGCTCCCCGATACATCTTGGCTGCCGACCTGGGATCGATATCGCCATTATCAGTTATAACCCCGACTCTCTTAAGCAAATGATGATAAGGATCATTTTCTTGGGACACTACATTGGAAACTGACACCGACCATTCATAGGAAGAAACCATTTCCTTAATCATGTCATCGCCCTTGCCAGCCAGCCAAGAACGGACATGTGGATAGGCTTGGCCATAAGCGCGAAGTAATTGAATAAAGTCTCCGAAAAAGACTGTATTCTTGAGAGGAAGCTTTTTGTAATTACTCCAGAAGTCTCTATTGGGATTTCCCCATCCTCCGAACCCTAGATTATAGAGAATAACTATCTTCCACCACACTTCATGGAAATGGTTAAGCCATTTAAAGCCATTGGCAATAGGAGTGGGACCTCTCTGGTTGATGGAATCAGCGATGTATGGGTCCATTTGGTATCCAACCGTTTTGCCGTTCTCGAGAATTTCCACAACTTTCTTGTCAGGTTCGGCTCTCCAAGTCGGAATTACATCGGTGGTTACGATAGGTTCAGCTTTGGATACAGCTCCGTGCTCATAGCTTCTGAAGAAATCGATGGTAGCCCGTTTGGCTTCTTGAATGGTAATGAGATCAATCAAGGCCAGTCTCATTTTGATATCTGAGATAATTGGATTCTCAACATCCCCAGCAAACCCGATCTGAGCCCGGACCATAGGGCTAACATATTTCGATATATGTTCTGCTGATACAAACTTCACGTAATTGTATTTATTTTCCTCGAAGCTTTCCTTGGCCCGTTCGGGATATATCCCCACTTCAAATGCTTTCTCAACCAGTGGCCAATAGGCATCCGTGTAGGCATGGGCGGTATCTTCCAAAGCTTTGAATTTGACATCCCCCATTCTCTCGCGCAGCCGGTCCAGCGTTTCGGTCGCGTAGGCGCCACCGGCTATTTTGGGGTTCGCCACATTTGCTCTCTGAGTGGAAGAGCGGTGCAGAAACATATAAATCCCTAAAGCCATATAGGGACTGAAAGGCTCATTATTCTTAATAATGGAAGTCTTTCCGCTGGGGCTTTCCACAACCAGAGATTCAAATTTATCGTATCCAATGTCTTGTGCGGTAATCTTTGCCGGAAGAAGATATTTTTCGAAAACATCTTTCTGGAGCTTATCCATGAAGAGCCATCGATTGTTGTAGCTCTTGAAATTAAGTTCATCCCAGAGATATTTAGGATTCTTGGTTTCCGGGATAAGACAGCCGGCCTTTTGAGCTCTATTAACGCGCTGCTCGGTTTCCCATCTCATATCAAAAACATAGTCCTTAATACTCCCCCAAAATGCCCGATGAAGCTCATGGACTTCCTGTTCGATATTTCTGGAGATAGCTTCCGCCTTCTGGATCATTCCTCCCACCAGATTAATTCTATTGTCCAGGTAATCTTCCGGAGTGTTACCGGACATCATCATCCTCAACTTGACATAGGCGTCCTTGAATTCCGGTTTCCGGTCAAGATAAGCATGGAACTCCCGGGTAAACTTCGGAGCCAGCCGACGAGCGGTTCCCGGAGAATTGAGCATCACGGACACAAAATCAGCGTAGAGCTCTCGAGGGCTTCGGCGATACTTAATATATCCCTCAGTTTCCTTCTTGGGGTCGTAAGGCTTCCAGTATTCACTGAGAGCGATAAGTTCATCTTTGAATTCCTTGGCAGCGGGGATTACCTTATCCCAATGTTTTTTGCGCATACGGCGAAGAGTAAGCAACCGGCCAAGTAAATTGCCCCGGTTGAGTGTCTTGTCTGGAAGCCAATCAGCCAAATGGCCAATTTCATGAGCCATAGTACGAGCTAATTGCTCTCGATTCTCAGCCTTAAACAGGTCCGGACGGATTTCGATCTTTCCTTCATCGATTCCCGTAAACCGGCCAAGACTTGAGCTCAGTCTTTTATTGAGCATGATTGGCTTGCCGGTAAGTTCATGAACGATATTCATTAACTCCGGAATTTCAATTCTTCCCCACATGTCCTCTTCGGTGACATCCGAGGTTCCGTCACCATAGGAAATAATCCGGAATTGGTGGGACTGATCATCTATAGTCCATCCTTGAGTAACCGGCTTCACTACCGCAGTTATTGGGTCCAAGATAATGCCGGCCTTACTTTCAACCTCATCGATAATTTCCTGAGGGATCCTGCCTTGAGAAAGCCGCGGGGATATCGTTTTCGTTTCAATAGTGGCGATATGGTTGGGGCCCTTTTCCTCTTCTCTCGCCGATGCGTACATCTTTTTCCCGACCTTGGCTTCGGCAATATCAGTGCCCCATCCAGACCTTGTAGTAATGGAAGGAACTTCATAATCACTTGCCGTTTCTGGCTGTTCTCCAGGAGTGGTTTCCATATCCTCTGGAGGAGTGGGTAGCCCTTCTTCTTTCTTTGGGCGGACCTTTGCTTTTCTTGGCTTGATATCCAATCCGCTGACAAATGCCCTGTCTCCTAACTGTTCTTCTCCTATACCGCGTTCCCGGGCCAGTTCTTCAATGGTTTTATCGAGACGTTTGGCGTCTTCATATAAAGTAACGAAGTCAGTTGCTTTCTTGAATTCGCTATTTAAGGTATCCAGCCGCTCCATTAACTTAGTGATTTCCTCTTGAAGCTCATCCCTTTCCGCATACGTTTTCTGGATATTATCTTTATGCCCCTGATATCTCCGGCGAAGGCTATCGCTTGCTTCTCCTCTTGCAAAGGCTTGCTCTATGTCGTTGATACTTTTTTCGCGCCATTGGACATCATCAAGAACATTCTTTAAATGGCTGTGTTTTCTTTCGACAATGGCGGTTATTTCCTGTTTCGCCTTCACTACTGAGGTTATTGCATGTTTCGCCCGGAAGTAATCCAGAGTATCGGTATTAATTCCGGCCGAATCCGAAAGCTCTTCGAAGTTTCGCCCATCCTGATCAAAGTCTAAAACCTCATCGGCTTCTCCTGTCCAGAGTTCCAATCCCCATTGATACTTTCTCGCTATGAGGTCATACATTTTTGCATCACTGGTTCCTCCGACGAGGAAGCGATAGATTTTAACACTATCGTTTTTATTCCCCTGCCGGAGTCCACGGCCGTCCGCCTGTTCCATTGCTGCAAAGTTATATGGGACATCAATATGATAAATGGCATTGGTGGAGGTCTGAAGGTTCATCCCTTCGCCCATAGCCGCCCGACTGCCAATAAGGAATCGTATCTTTCCTTCGGCATTTAACTGCTGAAGCTTGAACTTTGCTTTGGCGCCGGAATTAACCTGCCCATTTACGATTGCAATTTGATCCTCTGGGATCCCACTTTCGACAAGGCGATCTTTAATAACCTGGTGCAGGTTTACCAATTCAACAAAATGCTCGTTTTTCTGCTCTTGCTGGAGGTCATCGTCGTTATCTCCCGTTGCAGCTTTGCCGGAGTCAGGATCATCTTCTTCGGTGATTCCACCACGATATAGATCAAGAAAGACTAATTGAGTGTTTTCGCCCGTATCATTGTCGATCATGAGCCTAACGACTTCGGCTATCTTGGTCCCGGGTTCACCAACTTTATCTTTAAATTCCTCAGCATCATAGATAGCCGCATCCGCAGCTAGTTTCCGCGCTCTGGTAAGAATTGACAGATGATTGATCCCATCCATTTGAGCGGCGATGGGATCACTCTTCAGATAATCCTCGAGCCATGCGATGTAGCCGGCCGCTTCCGTTATCGGGCCAGTCGGGGGAAGTTTGATGTCGATATATTCTGCATCCGGACGTTTGATTCCAAGCATCTCAATAGTGCGGAAATCAATATAACGCCGGAAGATATTGCGCAACTCAGTCAGGTTTTTGTATCCTGCCCATACTGTTTTGGATGTTGGAACGCCTAAGGCGCCCTTAACTTCCCTGGTTTCCATTCTTCCAAACTGCTCAATAAAATCTCCCGCATTATTAATGCCGCGATTCGTCCATTCATCCGGAGCTACATACTGCATCATGACGTAGATTTCTGCTGGATGGTTTGGGGTAGGAGTAGCGGTCATCATCCAAACATTCTGACCTTTTCGGCCGCCCCGGCGCTCATGAATGTAACGGGTTTTATAAATCATATCATCAGCGCGTTGTGCGGACTTGGCCTCCCGAACGTATTCCGCCATATCCGCATAATCACGTGAGGCATTTTTATAGTTGTGCCCTTCATCGATCATGATGGCGTCAACTCCAAGATCCTCAAAATACATGGTCTTGGTTTTCTTCATCTGTTGCAGTTTAGTGAGTTTTTCCTCGAGACGAAGAAGAGCATTCTGAATATCCTGCTCATGTTTCTTTGCTCTCTTGTCTGATTGCTTTGCTGACGCTTCCTGCGCTGCCCGGAGGCGGTCCTCGAGTTTTTTGATATCCTCTTGGATATATTCCTCTGACTTTCGAAGAGGAATCTCTTTCATTCCTTCAAATGTTGCGAGAACAAAATCCGCGTCACTGACAGCAAGCCGCTGGAGCATCTTGTATCTATTATTAGCATCCATCCCGGACATATCTACGATTTTTGCATCCGGAAGAGCTTGAGATATTTCATAGGCCCAGTTTTTGACAACCTTGGACGGGACAATAATTAATGGCTTTTTAACCTTATTCCTGTTTTTTAAATGAGCCGCCAAGAGAATGGCTGTTAAGGTTTTACCTCCTCCGACTGCATAGGAGATAATTCCGCTGCCTTGGTGCGTCATTCTGCCAACGCCCTGCCATTGGTGAGGATTTATCGTTAAGAGCTTACCCTTGAATACCGCACTCAGCCCGGGGATATCCAACTGCTTAGGAGAATAGAACCTTTCCCTGAATGATCTATAGGCACGGTTATATTTTGGAGTGATGCTTTCAAATTTATTGAGATTTTCGTTTCCCCACTTCCTGAATTGCTCAGAAATGGCGGTATATATCTTCTCTCCTGTCTGGTCGTAAATCTTTTTCATAGTCGGCCGTCCGCGAGAATCAGTCCTCCCTGTAGGGACTTCTTTTTGGGGCCGATTATGATTCAGGTAATCCTGGATGAATTCTGTTGAAAAACTTTTAACCTTTTCAACGGAACGAGTCCTTTCAATTCCAAGGTCGTCTTTGTATTGCTCATCCTCCATGACTTTGGTTTCCTGCTGGCCGCCATAACTGGATTTAAGTTCCCAAAAATATCTGCCTTTAATAGGGTCCAGTTCCTTGGAAACTTTATCAATCCATGGAGCATATGAATGAAGGAAATCAATTACAATACGGTCCTCAATATAAGCTGAAAATGGGTCTGATCTTCGGACAACTTCTGCGGAATCGGCCTGCGGAGGAAGAACCTCACTCAGTTTTGCCAACTGATTCTTTAATGCAGCAATAATCCTATCTTTCTCTGGTCCTTCAGGATGGTCTCCGCGCACTTGGTCTAGCATCTGTACGGTCTGATCTATTTTGGGATGGATGTCACCAAACAGATATTCATCGTTGATTTGCATGATTGGCGCTGAGGACCCATCCAAGGCTTCAATGCTGAAATCCGGGTTCCCTACGAGCCGGGATGCCATCTTATTAATAACATCCGGAGTCATTTGATCTGGACCGATCAGGCCTTCCCCGTTATATCTCGCGGCAACTTCAGCCCAATCCATATCTCCTGTGTATTCATAAATGAATTTTGCCGTATCCACCAAATCCGTAGCATCAAACTCCCGGGGTTCCGGAGGAGGAAGGTACAGATTATTCTCAGAAAATATTTTACTCAGGCTGCCATCTGATTCAGTTAAAGCGGCAAGCTTCCACACTCGAGGATCAGCGAAAGGATACGGGCTGGCCGCAGGTCCTCCATTCAGATATTTCCATAAGTTTGGATCCGATGCCGGCGAACCGGTCGGATTCTGTTTATCGGTTGCCCATTTCTTCTGATAAGCTGCCAAGAGAGGCTTTATCTGCGCTCTTAGGCTATCAGCGGTATCGACATCGTTATTTCTGAGAGACTTAAATAGATCATCGGCAAGTTCTACTAATTTAAGACCTTCTCTAACTCGATGATATGGCGAATCTTCCTTTTTGGTTTTCTTTGTGGAAATCTTTGGAAGCTCGGTTGCCTCGAGAATTACCCCAGTTCCAGACTGAGCAAATCCCCATTTGCCTAATTCATCCATCCAGACGATAGTTCCGGGCACCATCCCCTGAGGAGTTTCTCCAAGGACATCCCGAATCTGCAATTCTTCATCTTCTTCAATCTTTGCAGTTGTCTCTTTGGCTTCATACCGGACATCATCGAGGAGAGCATTCTCTAACATTTCGGCATATCTTTCCTTGTCCATGACTACGCCGACTCTAGTTTCCTGCCCGGCCCGTACTCCATGTCCGGGCTTTAATTCCCCCCAAGCTTTCTCAGGGTGCTTTACGTACCATTGGGAGAGATGCCCTCCGATGGGATTCTCATCTCCATATAAGGAGTTTATAAAGTCATCCTGATAATCGTCTTCTTTCCAGTTTTCAATTTCCTCCGGAGTGCGCTTTCTCAGGAAGATAATATCCGTGCTTCCATCGTATTGAGTATTGGCATGGTATTCTCCGGCTGGAGTTCGATAGGCGCCCAAGAACTCAGCCTTCCGGTTAATGCGCTTCCGGACATCAACCTTGCCCTTGCTAACACCGTCCATAGTCCCGGTACTGGTAATGAACATGACAACACCATTGGGCCGCGTCATATCCAGGGACTTCACAAAGAAAAAGTCATGAAGGGCTTTTATGTCTTCGTATTCTTTAGCTTCTTCTGCGTACCTCGAGGCGCCGCGGGCAGCATTGAATGGGACATTGCTCGCCATTACATCAAGATCTCTGCGCGGCATGAATTGCTCGAAGGGCAATTCCCTGATATCGGCATCCGGATAAAGAAGCCGGGCCACTCTTACCGCGGTGGGATCAATTTCAGTCCCAAATAGTTTTGCATCGGCCGGCGCAAATCCCGGGATATTACCAATTCCGAATGCAGGGTCCATGACTTTGAGATTATCCATGGGGAATCCCATAGACCGGAGCTTGTCCCATTTCCAAGCGCAAATCCTGTAAGAGGTATAGTGTTCATAAAGGACACCCCTCTCCTGTTCTGTACTTCCAAGTCCGCCAGAACCGGTGTATCTCCTGAGGAGTTCAGTTTCCTCCTCTGTGAGGGGGTCTCCGGGCTGTTTTTTCTCTACGAGCTCTGCAACCTTGGCATTAATTTCACGCCGCTGGGTTTTAGTGAGGACTACGGATTTTCGCCCTCGAGGGGAGAATCGGGCCCCTTTTCTGGATTCTGCTTCAATATCTGATTCTTTAGCAGCTCCTCCAATTCCTTGCTCGGGGGGTAGCCCAAGAGAAGATCGTGTGTCAGGTCGCTCAGTAGGTTCGATTCCCCCAGTTTTGCCACCACCTTCGGGAATGATTCCTTCACCTTGCTCACGATCTCCTTTGCTCGCTTCTCCGCCTGATAAATCCGCGCCAACTCTGTCGAATGCTGCATAGACTCCTCCGGTTCCACCGACGTAATCTTCCTCGCCGGTTATAGCCGACCATATTTTCTTGAATAATGGTTCGAGGACATCTCCGAGACCTTCCGCAATGTCCTCTGCCTCGTCATAAATAGACGCATGCCATTCTGACCGATCGGTTATGCCACTATTGTAATATTCATCCCCTAAGTCCACCAACATGCCAAATACTTCTGGGTCCGCAAGCATACCCTTAACGTCGGGACCAGCTTGCTTGCCGCCAGGTTCAATTTCTTCCGCAGTCTCGAATCCAGCCTCTTGGCTTTTCTTTTTCAGGTTCTTCCGGATCTCGTCCAGTTTGGAACTCTTAATCCGGGCGGGAGGCTTGCCTATCGGCGCCGATTCTCTAATAGACTGCGGACCGGTAATTATAATTTCTTCCTGCTTCTGAGGCTTTGATTCCTGAGGAGGAGGAGCAAGCTCTCTCTTAACTTTTGATATCCCGGATTTTGCAATAAAGGCATCAATCTTGGTTGGGTCGGAAGGAATACCTTTCAAATCTGCAACCGCCCGGACAATCATCCGGATTCTGGTAGGCTTCATCCCGGCCATATCCTTGGATATTGATTGGGCAATTTCACTCACCGGTCGCCCATCCAAGAGTTCGTTCACTATCTGATTGGCGACCCCAAACTTCACTGCATCATTATATTGCGCCCTGACTACCGGAGTCTCCACGGGACCTAAGTCCATATCTGGAAGCTTGCTTAAAATATCCTCAGGCGGAGCTTCGAGAGACGAAGGAGGTTCCGGCTTCTCCATTTTTTCAGGAACAGGGGGTATACCAGGTTCAATAATCTCCGGAGTTGGAGGAGATTCCAGCCCTTCAGGGAGTTCTCCTCCTCTCTTTTCCATAGTGCCGGCAGCGATATCTTCGGCCTTACCGGTGAGGAAGCGGAAAGTATCCGGAAGAGATTCCGTCTGAGTCTTAAATGAGTTGATTTGAGATTGCAAGTTCTCGGGGCTGACAACCGCGGTTGCAAATTCCTCCCATTTATTGGTCTCGGGATTCCATTTCTCTGCACGTACCCCAATTGTGGCTTTGTCGGATTTTGGTTCGACAATCCCCATAAGCTCGTGGTCCGTACCTTCTTCAACTGCCCGGGAGATATCGTCTTGGCTTATTCGGTCAGGTCGATAGAAATAAGTTCCCTTGCCGGCTATTTCTACTCTTTCCGCCCCGGTCATTCCGGAACGGATATTGAAGTTATTTAAGGCATCCGATTGTCCCCATGCGTCCATTGTCGTCTCGGGAACGAAGACAACTTTTCGGGTATCCGAATCGATCGCATCAAGTTGAGACAGGATCGTCTCAGGTTTCTCTGGAAACGTCTCTTGAATTTCCTTCGGCACTCGGGCGCCCGGGATCTTGGGAACATTCTGGCCCTCATAAAGATGGTCCATCCACCGTTGAGCTTCATTTAAAACTTCCTGAGAAGGTCCCAACCCTTCTTCAGATGAAATCACCAATTGGACTTGGGGATTATCCGGACTCCCTCCAATCTGTGCTCCAACATGGAAAGCCGTTTCGGGAATATCTCCCATATTCTCAGAGAGGTAATGGGTAATCTCATTGGCAATTCTACCAACACCCCTTGCGGCATCCTTCTCATTCTCGGGAAGATTTTCTTCCCTGAGTGCGGCCATGACATCGGCTTGCGCGAGATTACGGACAAATGATGTCCTGGTAGCCGGATCCGGAATTAGAGATTTAAACTTCTCGCTAATCTCATCCACATTCCGATCGACCTCATCTTTGTCAATCTTGTCCCGTTCGGCATAGAGGCTGCGCAATACATCTAATTCCTCGTCAGGAATGACGCCTATTTCCTTACTTAACTCGGGGAACGCACTTGGATAAATGGGCGCTTGCATGACGGCATCTTCACCATATTTCGCTGCCAAGGCGTCTTCTGCCGCGTCTATTTCCTTCTGTACCTCATCATAGGTTTTGGTGGAAGGCGGAGCAGTCTCAGGAGTCATAGCCGGAGCCACTGAGGGGGGAGGCGTAAGTTTTGCATCCAATTGTTTCTTGGCGTCAGAGAGTTTTTCTGATAGCTCGATATAACGAGTGGGGTCGCTTTCTCCCGATGCTTGTTCTAGTTGGGCATCAAGCTCCTTAATAGCATTGTCAAGTGCGTCAATCGTAAGGTCTGGGCCTACGGGAGTTGGAGGTAGCCCCGCTTCAATCGGTGGCGCTGGAACGGCTTCAGTTGGAGGAGGCACTACGGCTGGGGCTTCCGGAGCGGCTGGCTTCCCTTTGGCTGGGGTTTTTGCTGGCCCTCCGGTTGTCTTTGTAGGCCTCTCCACTGGAGGCGCCGGTTGTCGGCCGGGAGCATTATTAATATTGTCGACCGCATTCTTAATATCAGTGGGAGCGATGGTTTGCGCCAGTTCCTTCTTCTCTTGAGGCGACATGTTATTGTAAGCAATAGTCGCTTCGGCCGCGTCGACCTTACGGCCCATCTTTGTAGATATAGTCTCAATGACGGAAGGGAGATGCATGGCGCCGACTGCGACAAATGTTTGAATGCCTGATTCGCCACCGGCTGCCAATCGTTGTCGGATATCTCCATCTGTCATGGCCGCAGTAATACCGGCCGCAGCAATCCCATATCCGACCGCAGATTGCAAAGCCCGGCCTACCGCATATTCAGCCGGCGCAGCCGCATATTGATTAAGGTATTCCCTAAAAGCTCGATATTCGGCACTCTGGCGTGGGATGCCTTTTGAAAGTTCAGTAATTACTTTAGAAAGATTAGGGTTCCGCAAATCTATCTTAAACTTAGTTCCAAGAGCTCGGATTACCGGAGCCGCCCTCATCATTTCCCCAAGGAAGGCGATGGAATAAGAATGAATGATAGCATCCTTGGGTTTCTCTCCTTTGGCTATAGCCTCAATCGTGCTGGCAGTGGCCATTACCGTTCCGGCTTCTGTGCCTTGCATTACAGGAGAGATCACGTGATCTATAAGCTTTGGATGTCTGAGAACGAAATCCAATGTCTTGCCAAATTCAGGATAATTCTTTGCCAAACTTTCAATAGTACTCCCAGCGATTTCAGCAGATGCCGGCGCCGCTTCTTCTCCAGCTTTAACTGCGGTTCGCACCTTGCGTATATTGTCTAGGTTCCTAATCCATTTACCCATGACCGGGATATTCCTGGCTTGGCTAAATACTGGGGCCAGGACCTCTCCCAAGAATCCGAATGCTGGTATCGATCCTACGAGTTTGCCTACCTCGTATGCCGCCTTATCAGTCTTTGTGTCGTCGACATTGGCTATTTTCTCTCCCAATCCATAGGTAAGCCCAGTACCGATCCCTTGGCTAAAAGAGGACATGATTCTTACAGCTAGAGGTTCTCTTATTCCAGCATAAGGAATGGGCGTAGCCATTCCCCGAGCGGCTTCTTGTGGGGTTGCTGCTCGCATTGAAGTTTTGCCCGGCTTGAGAGGGAGTAGCGCAGGTTTTATTTTCCCTGATTGATAATCATTATGAAGGATTTGGGCATAAGCTGTAGCCGTATCGGGATTATCAAAGATTCCAAGATGCTGGCCAGTCTTTTTGTAATATTCGAATGCCGGGTCCGGGTCCTTGGGATTCTTTGGTGGATAAAGGATCCTCCCATCAGGAGTTACTCTCGACACAAGAACCTCTTTGCCGTTATCACTGAAGCTTGCTGACCAAACCGTGCTCATTCCACCTTCCTGCTTATTGGGGACGGAAGGCTGTTTGGTGAGGTCAATATTCCCCGGTGTAATCATCCCGGCAAAGTTTTGTACCGATGGAGGAGTAGTATTTGGTTTTATATCCAAGACCTTCATGCTTCCGGAATATCCCGGGATCTTGGAGATATCCTTGGGAGTAAAAGAAACCGGTGGGGGCGGAGGGATCGAAGGAGCGAATGCTCCGCTGATTGCCGATACCACATTCTCTTTGAACGTAGTCGGCTTCGGTTTTGCCGCTGTATCCTTGGCGGTATAATATTCCTGCCAATGCTTTAACCCTTTGGACAAATCCTTGTCTTGGGTTGCGGCATCATATTCATTAAAGCCGGGGTATATTTCTCCAAGTAATTGCCTCTTCACTTCCATGTCTTCAAGAGCATGGAAATTGGGATCGGTCAAAAGGTCCCGGGCAGTCTTATACTTCTGCTTGAACGGATCAGGTTGAGGGTCCGTAGGCTTTGGAGGATTAGTAGCCATTTATCACTCTCTTATGGAGGACTGGTGGTTTGTCCGGATCGTTTAGACGCCGCAGGTTTGCCACCACCTTTATTTGGAACAGGTGGGGTCCCGGATGTCGGCGGTTTCAGAAGGCTGTCCTTCGCCGCTTTAACTCTATCCGATATTGCTGGAGCCGAAGTGGGCTTCTTTTTGATTATCTGCCTAATTTCATCTCGGTTTAATCCAACATTATTTTGAAGCCAAATATTAGATTGGGACAATAAGGCGCCGTGAGCTTCGTCGGCATCCATATTATCCAAATCCAAGCCTAAATCAACCCGTGCCATAGCATCGGCATGGTTCAAAACACTGATTGCCTGTGCCGGAGTCATATCTTTGCCGGCCGTCTTTGCTTCCTGAGCTTCCTTATAGAACTTGGTCCTGAGCCCGCGGTAACTCGCAAGTTCGGAATCGCTGATAAGTTTGAAGTTCGAAGACTTCATCTTATTATCGAGAATCTTCTGTTCATTCTTACGGACTTGGAGAAGGGCATTCTCTGCGTCAGTGACCTCCGGATGTGCCGCCATAAAAGTCTGGACCTTCTCATCCATCTTTGCGGACAAATTGAGAGAGGAAGTCGGCGGACCGGTTTCAACTGGAGTCCCTTCCGTATATTGCCCGGTGGTCTGGTCCCATATTCGGACATGCTTGTACCATTTTTTATCCGCGCCCTGATAAGGACGATTGTCGACAATAGGCTTTACCTCAGCCCCGAGGAGTCCCTTTTCTCCGGTCATATAAGAAAGCTTGGCAGCTTCTATCCTCTTGTCGTCATAACCGGCTGCCTTTAGACCAGGCGCGAATTTCTCCCATTCTTTTTCTCTAAGGGTTTGCTCTTGAGCATGAATTTGGCTCGCTTCATCCAATTTCTGTTTGGTTTGAAGTGGCCCAAGGGCTTCCATTCGTTCCTTTTCGCTTTGGATGGCAAGTTTATTCTTGGAAGTAATTAGCGGATTAACATATTGCCCAGGAAGCAATCCGGTCATGGATGATGGGGCTACAGGCGCCGGAGTTTGCGCTGGCGGTACTGTTGATACTGGAGGGGCAGGTAAAGCCGCCGCGGGCATATAGGCCTCAGTGGGCATACCTCGAAATTCAGCCGGAAGGTTCTCATCGTTAGATGGGCCTTTAGGCATAAAAGATGGTTGAGGCATCGCAGCGGGAGTCGATGGCCCAGCTCCCTCTGAGGGTGCTTCCCCCTGTCCAGATGGGGCGCCTTGCCCCTCTCCCCCTTGTCCTTTACCTATAAGTCCCTTTATGAGACCTCCGAGCTTATTAAGGCCACCAATTTTATTATTCATGGCCTTTTCGGCGTCCATAACTGCTTTATGGGCATTCTGCTCTGCTTCACTTATGATGGTTTGGGAATTCTGATCTTGGACAGGCTTCTCCCTTTCACGATCGGCCACGTCACGATATTTTTGCGCCAATCCCAGAAGGTTCTGGAATTGCTGCTGTCTTTGCTCATGACGCTCAGACATCGTTTTGCTATAGCCTTGGAAGAATCCGCCTAATCCCGCTCCCCAACCCATACCTACCTCCCACTGCCTCTCCGGTTGGACTTACGAACTCCGGTTCGTTTACCTTTTATGCGCTTCTCGATAGATTTCACAAGCCCGGCGGGAACGACGATTTCTCCCTTTTTCATCCTATAAACCCCAGTCTTCTTTATCCGGCCGCCTTTATGGGCTTCGGTTAAAGTATCAGGGGATGTCGATCCCGTGGCATCAGAATCGGAGTTTTGAGGGACATCCCGGCCAAAGGATTTTTTTAATCGATTAACTATACCCCGCTCTTCTTTATCCTTCATTCCCTTGGCGATTCCACCTGTAAGTCCTCCAAGAAAAGCTCCCATGATGTCTCCTGTAAACCGGGTTTACTAAATCATTCCTACTAACGACCCAATGCCGGCACCTAATCCTGCGGCATTCTGCTGTCCTAATTGAGCCAGACTTGTATATTGGCTTCCGGCGCCTCCCCATGCATTGGCGCCTCCGGACATTCCGGATAAGCCTGTTTGGGTTCCAAGATTAGCCTGGTTGGCAAGTCTTGCGAGGGCATCGTTGATCCCTCCTGAGTATATTGAAGATTTCGTTCCAGCTTCTCCCAAACGGAGATTCCTCATCGAAACATCCCGGGACCCACCCAGTGGCATCTGGGAGACAGCATTTTTAGCGGTTGCAAATTGCCGTGATACTGAATTTATCTGAGGCGCAACTGATGCTTGAAGAGCTTGGCCTCCTTTGAGTATATTCGACCAGTATTGTGAAGTTTGCTGTCGATAAGGAGCGGCTTCGTTCCATTGACCCTGAGCGAAGTCGACAAGTTTATTGCCGATATCCCCCTGCGTCTTGGCTGTCGCTCTGGCTGCTTCAGTATCTCCGCCCTTGCCCATAATTAACTCCTTTTACGAGCTCGATAGCCCTCTTTGGTGAGACAAGAGACAATTCCCGCACAAACTTTGCCATCAAAGGTGGTGTATTGCGGGATCCGGCATATTTCATCCATGCCATGTCTCTTAATGAAAATTGACGATAGCCGGTTAGGCTCAGGCGTGAGTCCGACAAGCGTATCTATGCCAAGAGTTTCGAACCAATAATTAAAAGCCAGATCACAGAACGGGTCCGTATAGGCTGGCTTTTGATAATCCTTGAAGAAGACAAAACTGCCAATTGCCTTAGTCATAAGGCCGCTGCATGAAGTAATGTCAGAAAGCCATGCCATACCGCAGACATCCATTAGTTTCCCGGCATCATCTTGTAATCCAAATACTTGGAGAAGAGACCTTTGAGAAGAAAAGATGTTCATGAACTCCAGCAATGAGATATTAGGCTGTTCATGAAAAACAGTCTTATCAAGTCTTTCGGCTTTGAGCCTAAAGAATAGGTTTATCAAGGCTTCCTGCGCCGCAGTGCCATCCTCCGCAATATACGGGATGATAATATAAGGTCCATTTTTAAGACGAGCCTGTTCTTCTTCCATAACTATTTCTTCCATGACGGTTTTCCCCTTAAATTAATACCTATACTTTAACATTTCGGTGTCAAGCGACCGATTCCGCTAAATATACCCAAAGAAATCGAACGTCAGTCCACCAATCGGAGGCAATGGTTGTGGATCTCCACCAAAGAGAATAGATTGCACACTCCCAGCCATCACATCATCAATCAAAATCGTATCTGGCGTCTCAACCGTGTCCTGTAAATCAACAAACTGTGTGACAATCGAAACACTTGGTATGAGTATCGGATTCTCGCGCCCAGTGTACAATACTGGTTTGGTTTGTGTGCTCTCAAAATAAATAGATTGCACGCTTCCAACCATTGCATCATCAAGCAGCATTGTGTCCGGCGTTTCATCTATGTCCAACAAATCAATAAATTTCGCATCAATACTTACTGCTTCTTGCAACAGATCGGAAAATAAAGGTTCAAATGCCATATAGTTATCCTACCCGGAAGGCTTGTCCCCAACCAAACGTACCACCAGCACCCCAGACATGCATAAAATAGCCCATCGTTGCACCATCAATTGGCACTTTTAGGATTTGGCCATAGTCGAAAATCAATGGCACGAGGATGCACTGATAACAACGACCAGCATAAGTCATCAAAGCAGCGTTTACGCTCACCATTAATTCTTTTGGATGGTAATTAATGTTCCTATTGAGTGTGAATAAAGGATAATAATTACCACCGGGCGACACATACGAGTTCATTCGGTGGCGCGAACTAATGCCAGCGACATCAGCCATCCACGCATAGTCTATTTGAGCGCCTGACACAGTGGTGACTTCCCTCGTACCCTTCACATAGGTATGACGCTGATGTGCTGTTTGAGGTTCTGGCGTCAGGTCTAACATTCCGCCACAAAGAAATTCCGCACTTGCCGATGCATTATAAATGTCAACATGAAAACTGAACGGCGTAGTAAAGATATGCGCTTGTCCTGAACCTGCCGTTAAATATGCCCGTTGAGCCGTAGTGGCAAGCAATAAATTATTCATGTCCCTGACATTCAGTTCTAAACTAGTTGCTGATATCCGAGTGAAAATAAGTTTATAAAATCGGTTGTCAGCATCAATCGGAGAACAGTAAACACCGGAACCCTCATCGGTATAATTATGCGCTAGAAGTTCAACAATAATCTCATCCAATATTTGCTGGACATCAGTAAGAAATGGCCCTACGTATTTGTATCGGTATGCACACGCGAGAAATGTTGGGACTGCCATATCAAGCCACCCTGATTGCAAATTTTCTATAGTAGTTAGTAGTTAAATACATTACGCGGAATGTTCCTGTCAAGCCATTGTCTATTGGAAATACTTGTGTAACACCAAAAGCCAAGCCATCATCAACCTGCAAACATTGAGGTAATCTGCCAAGCACCGTGGATTGGACGCGATCAATATAATCAATTGGGAATCCAATCCACGCTCCAGCAGCCGATCTAGTCATATGAGAAGCATTATAACTAGAATACACTCCCCGCAAGGACCAATTTGATGATGGTGATATATATGCTGTTTGACCAATATCTCGAATATAACAGTCTGTTACATACTGGTATTGGAGAGTTCCTGCATCATTGCGTGGCCCCCTAGAACAAACAATAAAAGTCCGAACTTTCGATGGATCTTCAGGCCACATATTTAACATTGCTATCCAGAAACATTCCGGGACAGCTCTGGATGATTCAATGCAGCAATAATCCGGTCCTGTGAAATAGAGGACAGGCGTACCACCTGCATCAATATCGACATTGGTTGATATCTGATTATTTACAAGCACTCCGGTATCATCATAGCATTGAAATTGCAGACGTGTTGCGCTGGTAGCCGTCAGTGTGATCGACATATAGGTGCCAAAAGCTGTTACTGGGCTTTTGAAAGGTCCAGTACCGACACCACTCAGATCAGTCCACCCATTAGCCACCAACTCCACAGCCAAATCCGCGATGATCGTAGCCACATCGGTCACAGACGCACGAAGGAAATATCGAAATGCTCCAGCCAAAAAACTTGGAACTGCCATTTTAAACTCCGTATATTTCGGTTAAGAATCCCGTAATAATAAATTTGCTATTCGATGCATTAAAAATGAGTTGAACCATGTCTGTAGACCCAGGTGTTGAGGTAAGCACGATATCAGAGACATTTGACGGTTTAATGATATTATTCCCCATCGTAATAGTTCTGCCCCCAGTGCCATCTTGTGTAAATTCAAATCGCAACTGTTGACCATCGTAAGCATTACTTGGTGTACCTAGCGTCCGATTACCACCAAGTGTCACGCGAAAGTGATTGCCCAATGATGCGTCAACGGATATCGTGGCGGCATCGACCAATGCAACACAGGATGGTCCAAGATGACCGGTCATTGCCCGACTGCCGGCGATCGGTAAATATTGAGTATGGTCATCGGCAGGACTGACCAATCCTGACAATGCGGAATGAGCATGGCTATGAACTACTGGAGCGAAAGCAGCAGCATGAGATCCATCCACGGTATCAGCATCCAATCCGGCAGTAACTAATGAAAGAGTAAGATCACCGCTGAGTGCTCCTCCTCCCGCCAAAGGAAGCGTGGTATTTATCAACCTCGTGACAGGAACATTCTCTGGATGCAAATGGGATGTTGGGGCGAAACCGGTGTGACCGGATGCAGCATATGCCAAATGGGTAAGGAGAGCGTGATCCATTGTACCGGAACCGCCACCAGACGTACCATCACTAGCGGTTTTTTGATCCAAGGTAGCGAAGATTCTCCTCAGGGCAAAATTTACCCTTTCCCACTTATCAGAATCTTGGGAATGGCGATCGTAATCAACTTGGTACAATTCCCCAGCTTGTCTATTTGCCATACCCTACCTTAATACGTTGCCGGAGGCGCCGGTTCTGGTCGGCGGTGAGTCTCTTCAGTATTCACGTCTCTGAGAACTATATTGGTCTTTGCCCAATCGATCTCGAATGCCTGGTTGGAACTGAAGCTATATCGGAATAATTTGCCTTTATACCCTCCCGGAAAATCCATTCTGCGAACTGAATATTTGGGGTAAATATCCCCATTGGCCGGAATCGTGAAAGTATTTTTAAATGTGTTATCTATTAAAATATCCAATTGAACATCTTCATTTGGATTCTCAATCACATAAAACATTTGCTTAAGAATCTTCTTCCGGGCATAAGCCAAGACTTGCTCGAAACTATCCGCAAGAGTTACATCCGGATTTCTTTGATCGGTAATGTAGTTTGGGGCAGTATAGAGCCTTACCCCTTGAGGGAGACCATCAGAACCAACTTCATCCACATCAACCGTGATTCTTCCTATTTTACCGAACGACTCAGCGGCAAGAGATTGAACGATTCTCTGGCGAACATCAGCAACAACTTGAAATGTCTGTGAGACCTGGTTATCAAGCCAGAAAGAGAATTCAATAAGTTTCCCTTCTGTGTCGATATCCAATTCAACGTGCTTCCAAAGTTTTCTGTAAGGGAATCCGTTATCAGTCCAAGGCATTTGAATGGTATTGAGAAGAGGAGGTTCAGGAATACATTCAAATCCAAATCCATAAATCTTAACTTCCCAATCTCCATCAGTATAGAATTTGAGTCTGGAAATTATTCCTCTCTGATCTATTCCAAGGCCATAATAGAGTTTCCTCCTGCCATCAGCGGTAATATTATCGACAATCGTTTTTATAATCTGATGATCGACTTCGACCTCAATCTTCTCGAGAGGATGCCCAAAAGTATCCATCTCCACCCAAAATTGATGGAAATATTTGGGGCCCGGAGTCCCGCAATAATCCCAATCAGTAACGTGGGTGCGTCGGCGTTGTGGCTCGACAAGGACTCTGTGGATTATTTTGTAGATCCGGGTAGAGGCATCGGCATTGGGGTCTGATTCGAATTGCATCCGGACGCTCATGCGAACGGCGAATCTGCTATTCTCTTCTCCCATAACTATTGCGAAGGGTATCCTTTGTCGGCCGAAAGTCTGGATCGTACCAACAGGTTCGAATTCTCCGCCATCGAAACTTACTTGGAGCGTAACTGGATATCCTTGGGTGTCAGCGTCGACTACTAATTCAATGAATTGCTTCTCCTGATCCGGGAATCCAAGGTCATATTCTTTGGTATCAATAATGCAGGGAATCCCATAAGTGACGAGGGCGCCGGTAATCGGAGCCGAACATTCATCCCCATTCCCATAATCAAGATGCATGGGATAATTTCCGGACCTGCGCACATCAACTGGAACTCCCGGGACTACCGCATACCATTGAGTGAGATTATCGCCAATCAGAAGATTGGTCTCCGGCTCGAAGAACAGGTTTTGAGCCCCGTATATCCTCCAACTCCATCTCTCGTAAAGGGTGTCCCATACAAGCATCCTGTCATTACGGATTAATGGATCAGTAGTTGAGCAATAAGAGAACATGAGTTTTGAATCAGAGAATCCCATGGACTCTTCCGGCTCCCGGCCGGCAGCAATTGCCTCAATTCCATTTACCTCTTCTCCGAAGAATATTGGATTTATCGGCTCGGAAATCTTCCTGCCATTGGGAAACTCATAAATACCATCATAAGCCCGCATAAATAGTCCGCGGGTTCCCCGGCATGCGCAGAACTTATTAGACAGCCCTTGGTTTACGGATGTGCTCTGGGCTCGGTAAACCCCATCTTGGCCGACAATCCGATATACCTTTGTCGTCGTGAAGATAAAGAGTTCTCCGTCATGCTCGAGAACTCTTTTGATTTCTTCGTTTCCAGACCCAACATAGATATAGTTTTCCGCGGGGAAGTGCTCAATCCTTGTGCCTTTGGAATATCGCAGGCGGTTAAGAGGTTCGGCAATGCCATCGAGGGATATTCCACCCCATGTCCACATACGATTATCCCAGATTTCGCATCCTTCTACTCCTTCTGGGGAAAGCTGGTTGTCTTCCTCGATAACATCGCCGGCGTCGATATCAGAAACATTGTCAATCCACGAGAACGCGAACCCTTCGATATAATCGATTTCAGCTATTCTCTGGAATTGAGTCAGAGTTCCGCCCATTCGGTAAATACGAATCTTATCTGGATTCGATAGTGGCGGCGCAGTCGATGGAGTCGGAGGAAAATTCAGTTGGATCTGCTGATCTGTTAGGGCTCCAAGATTATTAATAAATGGATCCGCGAAATCGCTTTCAGTATCGGTCTTGCTGTTGTAGAAGGTATAGGTCCACTGGAAATCACTCCCATTAAGCTTGCCCACGGGAGAATAAAGAAGGTTATCGAAACTGACGATACAGGTATTGGCACCCACTCCTGGGTCCGCTGTGACTATTTCAACTATTACCGCCGTTACTGTCTGCCATCCGAGATTAGGAAGAGTCGTACCACTATTATTCGTGAACGCGAAATCAGACTTATAAAATCGAATCTGAGAAAAAACTCCTCCGGTGAACCCGGAAAGGTCTGTTTCTTCGGCTACAGCAAAGTATTTATATTTTCCTCCAGCATCTCCCGGAGTGTCACTCAATACAAACTTTAACCTTACCTTGGTGCAATTTGATATAGAATCTGCATCGGCGAACTTTACTGATATCTTAAAAGATTCTGCGGGGTCCAAGCCTCCGAAGTCTTTTACAATTTGATCTCCATCACTATTCACAAATATCTTTAATGCACTTCCAAGTTTGGCAGCACCAACTACTGTCATCTTTAATGCATTAGCCGTTTCTCCGGAAGCATCATTTGAGAGGACTCCAGCATTGGGGATTAAGGGCTCAATGGTTGAATATACAAACCCATTCACTGGTTCATCGTATATTGTCGCCAAAGCGATCGGAACATCATTTACTTTAACCACGCTATCGGCTGTTGGCCCAACATACAAATTCCATGCTATTGCTGTTGCCGGTGCAGCAGAGGTATCGTCATAAGAATCCCATCTGACCACAAACCCAAATCCGGTAAGAATGGCTGATGACTGATCAGCTCCTTTATTTGCTTTCCCACTCAGTCCTATTAAACATGGAGAGCGAAGCAATTCCGATGCCGGCATGGTAATGCTGTAATCATGATTTCCCCCTGTTCCATACACCTGTGATTCTCTTTTATTTGTGACGATCGTCAGAGAATCAATATAGGTATCTCCATATTTTCCTTTAAATTCTGTAATATATTCATCTGAATCAAGGGTGAATTTATACGATGTCCCTCCCGTCCCTCCATGGACAGGTCCATTAACTAATGTCCCGCTGGCAGTCTGCCATATGAATTGAAGCCTATCGATTCTGGAACCGGCGCCGATTCTAACTTCACTAACCCTTGCGCCCACCGGGATACTCGGATAGACCGCATCATCAAAGAAGGTTCCAAACCAATTAGTGGGATGAATCGTTGGAAGAGCCTCATAATCGTACTTGGCTTTCTTCCAAAACATCCTGGCGCCCTTTTGCCTGGGAATATATCCTGGATAGTTTGCGGCACTACAGAATGTCTCTGAATTATCATTCAACACGAATGAATATTTTGCGTAATACCATCTCGAGCTTAAGTTGCTGACAGGATTAAACCATATCGAAGGATAGTCCTGAGCGGAAATGATAGAGCTACTTCCTCCAGACCATTCCGTGTAATCCTCAAATCCCTCTTCGAGGATATCTACTGTTACAATCTTCTCAATGCTGATAATTGCGCTGGAAGGCATCGGGATTCCAACTCGCCTGGCAGAATCCAAACCTCCAGAATGTTTAAGGAATGCAATCCCATCAGCCATAAAAATATAGGGGCGCATCTCTGTTCCTTGGAGTGCGAAGGTGGCCCATAGGGCTCGAGGATCAGTTTCGGATGATAAATTATTTCCCCCAATCACTATCCCGAAGTCAGTTCCGCTGGCTATTGGCCAAATGCTCGCATCATTGGGATCAACTATCGGGGCGACATATAATTGTCCATTCGTGATGGCATAACGCCATTGGCGATTAACGTAATCCTTGAGGTAATAACTGGAATATGGCGGCGTCGGCAGCCCGGCATTCAACCGGACGAATCCCTTGCGCACGGAGACCGAGTTCTCTCGATCGGTGTGCGCATTGGAAAGCATCTTATATGCTGTCAGAGGAATTTCATCAGGGGATGATTTGAGAATAATCCCGGTGTTCGCAAACGTGACAGGTATCGATTGAATTTCCCGAGCCATACTATCCTCTCAAACCGTTTTCAGCGACACCTTTGACTAGACGTTGGGCCAGTTGGACCCCCACCATATATCTCTGATTGGCATAATTGCTTCTTCCGATATCCTGATCTTCGCAATCTTTAGCCAGAGCCAGAGCCAACACCTTCCACCTTAAATAAGGTTCCCAACAGTCTCTAAGATGCAAGCTATCGAAAACCGTCGCGTAGGCATTTGGGAGATAATCTGCTATGACCCTGAGGGTTCCTCCGGCAAGAGGGATCTTATTAAGTTCTATCTTCGTTATGGCAATATTATCTTCATGCCAATAAGATGGATATCCGGTCGAATTAACCCTCCAATTGCGGTCCTCCAATTCCAGATTCATTGAACTCTGGCGCAGGACACGTTTGCCGTTTAATGACACTCGATCGATATCCATGGTATTGGCCGGTCGGTCTATCAGGATCCCAGCTCCGGGAGCAAGCACAACTGATACGTCATATTTCATTGAACCCGTTTGGATGAGGAAATCTCTTTCGGCATAATTCAGATATCCGATCATCTCAGTCCTTGTCCATGCTCCGGACAGAAAATCGCTACTGGTCTCGGACAGGTCGGTAGCAATTCTGGAGAGAACAGTATCCACACTAATCGCCATCTTGCTTTTCTCCGGTAGCTGACTGTTCTCTTAAGCCATCATCGGCCACAACCCCAACCGAGAATCTCGGGAACATACGGATGACATTCCGGCCGCTTTCTGCCTGAACTTTATCCAAGAAATTTTTATACAGATTGCCGACTTGGCTGATTTCAGATGGGCCTTCCTTGAAGGTTGCTCTTTCTACGCAATAGTCTTCGATTGCGCTTTCGAGTTCTGCTCTTACCGGCAGTGGGTCGCTATTATCAGTAACCGGAGTGTGTTCTATTATCCCTTCCACATATGCTGTTTTGGCAACCAAGGGACGAGGATAAATCAGAAGTTTATTTAATCCCAATGGGCACCAGGTCTCGACATTATTGCGATTCTCTCCCGCGGAGTCCCATTTAGCTTCCAAGTCCAAATTATAAAGGGTTTCCCTTCTTAGATAATTTGGGCACCGAACTCCGGTAGCTGCAATTATTCCGGCCGGCTGATCATAAACATTGTCTATTGTGGTTAAGGCTAATGCCTTTGATCCTTGGAATATCCAAGACGCCAGGTTTAATTCAGTGAGGGCATCATTAACGAAGACGAGGATTTCCTCTCGAGTCCAATGGACTGGAACTGTAGTGCTCAACTCGTCTAATCTTCTCAGCACTTGGCTGATTATTTCTGCGACTGTTGCCATTATATATTTGTAACATCCGGATTAACGACCAAGTTCCCCTGCGCGAGAGTGTATATCTTCCCGCTGCCGTCCTGTAATTGCAGGTCCCATACCAAAATAGTTTTTACTTTTGATAATGCCGCGGTGTCCAGAGGAGCAATCGCAACGGTGAAAAGTCCTTGCGTTGGATTGGTTATCGTTATCCCTGATCCCACTGATTTTTGGAAGATAGCCGCAGAATCGGCATCTGTATATTGGCGCTTTGCGGTGAAATAGAGCAGGCAACCCGCAAGGTCATAAGGCTCCCCTTCCAAAGTGGCATTCCCACTGAATCCGACATTATCGCCTCTAGTCATTATGAAATTTGCCATATTCAAAACTCCTTATTGGATTACCTTGCACACCATAGTCGCAAGAGGCGCTGCATCTTGGGCAAGATCGGCAAGAGGGGCTTCATCCATCGCTATAATCGCAATTGGGTACGCATCCATTTCCAAAATCGCCAATGGCTTACAGGAGGCCGATGTCACAGCGTGACAAACTGGGTCTTCTCCGGGGATTACTTTGGAACCTTTAGTCCACAATCCCGCAATCACAGTTAAATTCAGGGTATGGGATACTTCTGGTGCCGATTCGAGGTCTACTGGAGCATAGAAAGACTCTCCGGCCCTTGAAAACGTCTCAAACATGTCCAATATACTGTCTGGAGTAGGCTGTGTTGCCCGATTGGCATAATTTAGCGGTACATGGGATTCGTAATGCTCATATGTCCTTTCATAAAAGAGCGAGAATACTGGGGAATTTCTTCCCTCCCAATCTGTGAATACAGACGGATCGGTAGCATCATACTGCGACACAGTAAGCGGAACCGCCTGATAATCATGGATAGGGTTCTCTGCCATTACGGAACTCTCATGACTACTTTAATATCGTAATCGGGATAAGTAGGAACGCTTAACACACGAAATGTTCCCGTCACTCCAGCATCTACGGGCGCCGATATCTCAGCACCATTCGCTCCCACATCAGAAGGAGCCCATAGCATTTGATAAGCCCGGCCGGCATAAAGCCTCCGGGCGTCCCCGGGCGTAAGAGCCCACAATCCATATGGAAGGAAGATTCTATATCCCGAGGTATCTCTTTGCGGGCATGGTTGCTGGCTGACCTGGACATTATAGGAAGCTACGCGATCAAGTAATGCCGGGGTTCCACTGTCTGACATAAATACCCATCGCATGTACCCGATCGTATTTGTATCTGCCGTATCCCTGGAACCAAAACCCCAAACATAGTTTGAATGGGAATTATTGGCTTCTGGGGCCATATCGACTATCCCACCGATAAGAATCTGGCCATTTACTGTAAAGTCATCCACGTCGATGCAGAAATGGAATTGACCGGTATAAATTCTAACGGAACACCCACTGGTCGAGGGGATAATGATCCTTCGCGCCATGATCGTCAGACCGTTCTGGTCCTTCAAGGTCATCGTCAATTTGTATTGATCGGTTCTCGTAAATTCAAGATCCATGAATCTCCCGTACCCATCTACCGGAGAGACATATCTTGTCCCAGAAGGATTTGTCCAAACTGGAGAATTCGTCGTCAGGATCTCAGTGGCGAAGTCGTCCATAATAGTTTGAACATCGGTCACATTATCTCGAGAGAAATAGTAATAACTTGAAGCAAGGAATGAAGGGAGTGCCATTTTTATGCCTTTCTCATGCAGAGGCTATGGGCATATGTGTTATAAGGGACAAATCCCAAGACTCTAAATGTCCCGGTCACCCCTGTGTCGAGAGGAACCGTTAAATCAGTTCCGGGAGCAATGCCGTAATCAGTCATGAGCATATGAGGGACGCGGCCAAGCATCCATCCATCTTTACATAATTCGAATGGGCAGAACATATTCGCGCCACTCATAGTCTTAAATCTGAAATTGTTGGTAGTTCCCCCATAGGGCTGTCGACCATAACAATAACTTGAAGTATTATAGGCAGCATCACCTGGGGCCCTTACAAATACATACATCCATAACGTGGCAGATGAATCAGGACCTCCACTGCAATAATAGAATGGATATGGTTCGGCAAGTGATGCTGATGGCGCGTTGTCCAGAACAGCACAATTCCAAGATGTAGCAGCAACACTTTTTCTGGAATTGATGCAGCAATGTAGGGCACTCGTGTACAACTCAACATCTGTCGGAGCGGCGTCGATCGTAATATAATATACTGAAGCCCCAGCATCATTGATCCAGATACCATTATCGTCATATGCATAGAGGTCTAATCTGGTTGCTGACGACCTCTCAAAAGTCAGGGTTAATCTGACGCGATCCGCACGAACAGGGGAAACCATGGTTGTGGGTGTTTGTCCTGTGCCTCCAACTGTGCAGGTCCATCCATTCGCAATCAGTTCGGTATAAAGTCCATCGATGATGGTCTGGACATCGACAACTCCGACGAGGTTCAGATACCTAAATGCACTCGCTAAAAACTGCGGAACGGCCATGTTTATGTCCCTCGAATGAACTGAATTCTGAAATAAAAGACTCCTACCTGCCCAAGCTGGTAAATTTCTCCGGGGATGATAGATTCATGAAGCAGTAAGTTGCCTCCAACCGCAGCATCAAAAACACCCCAGTTGGTTATCGTTTTAAGGGCATTGGCTACTATCGCACCTGTCAGTTTATAGGAGTCTCCGACAGAACTTACCGTATCGATCTGACTCGTCATGACCGGACGGGCTTCTGACGCTTCGGTGAAAAGAGTCAGATCAGCAGGAGCAGCATTGCCGGCACCTGTACCCCATGCAAAATACAGCGGTTCATTTCCAATGCCTTTTAAGCGATTGGCAATGATATTCAACCCTTCATCAGTGACACAGGAAATTGATGCCATTTAACCCTCTTGAATGGATTAATGTTCTTCGTACAGTCCTTGAACACCCTCTCCGGCTGTGCCAATGACATAAATCGAACTCAAATCCATCCCATTCCCAAAATCTTCGCTGAGAGTAATCTTTTCAACCGGAGTTGTCGCATTTGCTGGCGGGATTAATTCAATCCCGGTTGCCGCAGATGGCCCAAGGTAAATCGCATTACTATTTGTCCTCATAGGAGAAATAATAAGGGTTTTTGCCTTTGTCCCTTCCACTGTGATAGGTTCCGGCATTTCAGTTTCGCTCAATATTTTACTGAATCCTTTCCAACCCATTACATTCTCCTTAGTGACCCTGACGATTACAGACAACAGTTCCGGGGAGGTCTTCATCATCCAAAATAAATGGCGTGATAAATTGCCCGCCGGCCTTAACTCCACAATCCGGGACTGAGAAATCCATCGATGGATCATCCGCGGACCTTCCATCGGGAATTTTGTGTCCAGTCGGCGCCTGGTTGAAAGTAGAACAGGGCCGTTGATCATTTGGTTTTATTTCATTGCGACTCATAATTCCTCCATCTCTATCTTACAATGGTACTGTCAAGCTTTCCTTTAAGGCTCATATTCAGAAAATCTATTTCTCCAACCGGTCGAGCCATTCCCATTTGGTTCACAACCAAACTGGAATCACACCAGACCGTAAACCCCTTATCGATCGCCCTCATGCAGAAGTGTAAATCTGCACCCCGGGTGGTATTCGGCGGATAGTAGAAGTAAGGAGGCTTCATGGCCTCGAGAACCGCTCTCTTTATCAACATGACGCCGGTTCCAACTCCTCCATTTACCTGGAACACTTCTTTTTGGGGATAATTCATAATGGGATGAGGCTCTCCATCCCCATTGATATTGAATACCAGAGGATCGAAGTTCCCAGACGATCGGAAGAATAAGGGGGAAACGATGTCTTTATCTAACGCCAGAAGCTTGCCAATGATGTCCGGAGGCGAGATAAGCATGTCATCATCAATGAAGAGCAAATGCGAAGCTCCGCCCTTTAAGGCGGTTACACAGGATATATTACGGACGTTCTCCGTTTTTACCTTGGGGCCACCTATGAGCCATCGAACGGAATATTCCCCTCTGGCTTCTGCGCGGCCGGATTCTTGGGAGACAAGCATAAAATTCATTAGCGGTTCCGGTTCCATTGCATGATAGCAAGGAACGGAAACTAAAACTTTTGGCGGCATAGAACTCCTTATACATAGCCGAAAACACTATCAACGTCATGGCTTTGCCAATAATTGGCGCCGTGCTGCGTGAAGGGATATCTTGAATAAGCCCATTGTAGATTTTGCATATAAATGGAATCGTCCGCCATCATTGCCGAATCAAGATCATCCTTATACTGGGCTTCAAATTTTGCCGCGGCGGCCGGACTGTAATATGGGCTTTTCGGATTATGGATCAGAATGTCACTCAGGGTTCCATTAACCAAGACGTGACTCGGTATCGCCGGAGGAGGCGTGTCCTCTGGATCCATTAAATTTGGAGGGGTTGAATAAGCAATATATGGGAATCCCTGTTGCATGCTTGGGGTTGGATAAAGCTCATATTGGAATCTTCCAATTTCATCCGGGACCCAATCGGCCATCATATAAACGAATCCGGTAGTCTGTCTCCAAGTATCGTATGTATTCAGGACCTCCTGTGGCATATTCAGGCGCAGGCGCCATCCCTGCTTATTATTGACTACGCTCCAAACCATCCTGAGATTTTGCTCGAGGCTGACGTATGCCTTCATGATTTGATAAGCAGAGGCGGTAAAATCGGCATGACCCCAAACCAAATCGAGTTTTAATTTAAGAGCTCCATCATTGTAGACGCCGATAATCCCATAAAATGAAGTTGTCGTCCCAATCCTGAACTGTCGGCGAGACAAAGAACTCTTGGTAATAGTTTCGGCAGCCAGATGAGTCTTTGCCGGCTTTGCTTTGAAACTGGTTGCCCCAACCGATATTACCAACAAAAATTCAATGTTGGCTCCGGCTTGATCCAATACTATCCAGTCTCCAGCCGCTATCCCCACCATGCTTGCCGGGAAAACATCTTGGTACTCGTTAATCATGGTTATTGGCTGGCTGAGGGTGGTACTCACAAGGTCATCAACCGGCCAAAGCGTAGCGGTGCCTGTAACGGCATCTGACCCTTGGACCACAGTGGCGGTCCCGGTTGTGTATACAGCAGGGATTACAATCTGCCCACGGACAAGCAGACCGGCCCACATGCGCTTATCAAGAACCTGGCGCAGACGGGTATTGATTCTTCTCTTTATTAGTTGTGGAGGGGCATCTGGGGCATAAGAGAGGACATGATTAACCATGCCATCAAAGTTCTCTTGAACCGCCCCTCCTCCAGCATAGGGCTGGATAGGGCCGACAACTGACATGGCATTACCCCACAAGATTTTGCCCGGGCAGGATTAACTGCCCGGGCGATTCCAATTACGCGAGACCGATTGCTAGAATTTTAGCATTCGGGAAACTCCCTCCCGTGGTGTTGAAAGTCACCATGCCACCTGAATAGGTAGCTCCGATAGTTATTCCGGAGCCACTTGCAGTTGCAAAGATAGCCTCAACTTTACCCAAGCCTGTTTCCCATGTATCTCCGTCATCGATCTCAGGAGAAAAGGTCGCAAGCACTCCTACTCGGTTCCCAAGACTCAGTTGAATCTTGCTGGCCGGTATAATAGCTGGCATTGGCTACCTCCTTACCAGATCAGGTTTTGCAACAGAACACTGTTGGTTCCTGCCGTGGTATTGCGAGCAGTGAGTGCAATACCAAAGCACTGATTAATGAAACTGCCGGCAGCCATGCGACCGAACGTGTTGTCGGTTCCATGGCAACATCCGTCCCCGGCCGCAGTCGAAGCTGCGGTAAGAGCCGTAACCACTCCACCCACCTGAATCCAGGTATAATGAAGATCGGTTACAATGACTCCGGTGACTCCAGCGACCATGTTCACGCCTGAGGCTATGCCAGATTCGATGTCACTGGTAACAGTGAACAAAGGAAGCAGTTCATTGTTGGGGTCAAGGGCCTTCCAATAAACCACTCCGCCCACAACCGCGGCAACATTGCCCGCTCCATTGTCGAACAGGACATAACGATAGACGTTCCCCTTGTGGCGATACAGGACGCCCAGAGGCGCCTTAGCTACTGCATCGTTTGCTACTCCCGGACCCGCATAAGGGATCTCTACGGTTTCCAGGGTTCCGAATGTAAAAAGTCCTTCACTCATGGAATTACTCCTTTCGAGTCCCAATTACAGGGTTTGAACTCCGGAGAGAACGAAGAAAAGTCTTGGCGCCGGAATCAGAAGATTCCCGGAGAAAAGATACTGGCCAGCAACGTCATCCGTGTTCTGTGCTTCCTTGAACCCCGTGAACCCGAATTGATACTTCGGAAGAGTGGAGATCCAGAATTGGATGTATTTGGTATTCAGGCCGAAAATGTATCCGGCAGGGGCATACTGGTCGACGGTGATCGAAGAGCCATTCCATCGCAATGACTGGAATCCGACCTTGGCGACATCGGTGCTCTCTTCGAGGAACCGTTGCTGAGGTTGGATTTTATTCCAGATCATGTCCCAAATAAGCTGGGTGGTAACGATTAGGTCGACATGCTCATTGCCGAACCATGAGGCGCCGTAAGCAGCTTGCAGGCCAAGCATTGTGAATGGATTCAGGGCATTGACGTATGCGTTAATTCCCTGATTATTGGTTCCGTTCACAATCCCGAGGTCGGATCGGGTGATCCCGCCATAGGACGCGAAGGTATTTCCATTGTCCAAGGCTTGCTGGAAACCATCGATATTGATGGTTGCGGAATTTACTCCGGTTCCATCAAGAAAGATGTCGGTTCCGAGCAGTTTGGCCATTTTGCCGGAAGCGTTGACCATCTTGCTTTCGACATAATTCATTGCCGCATCCGGTCCACGGGCCAGTACGTTGTCAGTCCCGAACAGTGTCACATTGACATAGTAAAACTTCGGGTTGACTTCCAGAGCCGTATCGGTCTGGACATAAGTGATGTTGAAGGTTCCACCACGCTGGAACGCTCCACCATTCAGTTCGGCATACGCGATTGGGTGCCGGATCGTGGTACCGCCTTCGAAGCGTTCCGCATTCCGGGTGCGCAGCCGGGTGAACACCGGGCTGGACTTGTAGACGTTATCGACAAGTCGGGGGACGATGTGTTTATTTACCTTACCTGTAATGTCATCCCAAGTAAGAGCCATAATTTGAACTCCATCAATTAAAGGTTACAAGTTTCCGCTAATGCGGATCTTCCGGCTAACGCTTGCTAGTCGGTTAATCTACACTTGCCTCTGTCTTGCTGCCTTCCATCGATGGGTCCCCGACTACTGCTCTCGGTTCCATTTCTGGCTCGGGCGCCGCCATTGGGGCACGTGCCTGAGAGGCCGGCTGATCCGGCCTCTCTCCTGCTAAAGGCTATTAACCTTTTCCTTCTGCCCGGAATTCATTTCCGATGAGACTGGCCAACCGGCCACTTCCGTCTGCTGGCACATCATCAGGGATCCCAGTGTCCTTCTTAGCCAAGCGGGCTTGCAGAGGTCCGAGATTTGGTTCTCCGCCACTACCTTGGTCAATAGGAAGGTTCGCAGCCTTTACACGATCGTTATACTTCTGTTCATACTCTGCCTCGAGTTCTGTCCGGCGCTTCTCGATCCTAAAGTCACCGGTAAGAGCCTCGTAAGCTCCCTTTAAGTCACCGTTTCGCCTTTGCGCTTCGGCAATCAACTGGGTTCGGTCCAAAGACTTGCCGAATTCCTGTTGGCATTTCTGCTGCAAATCAATAACTTCAAAGATGGCCGCTCCAAGGTTGTCGCCCTGTTTAGCCAGTTCTTCCTGAAACTTTGTGGCTGTGAGGAGCTCTCCCTTTTCAATCTTCTGATTGACCTCATGAACAGTCTGTTCAAGAAGCGATTGCCGCTCTTTTGCTAGAGCCAGTTCAGTTCTGGCTTCCCTGAGGGCTTTCGTAATGGCCGCATCCTCATCTCCCGAAAGATCATCTTCGATCGATCCGGCCGCCTTGGCTTTTTCGAGTGCTGAGATCGTTTCTTTCAGCGACTTTACTTCGGTCATTGCGGCTTTGTATTGAGTGTCCGCGCTGGTGTGCCATGTCGTCCACTCTTTTTCCTTCGCGGTTAATTCATTCATTTTCCGCGAATAATCCTGCTGTCGGAGGACTCCCTCTTCCAGCATTTTTCGCGTCCCTTCTCTGTCGGCTTCCGGCAGTGTTGCCACAAGCTTTTCGAGTTCCGGTGATAACGCCATACATTTAATCCATTGCTATCTACCCTGATTCGACATTTTCCCGAAGTCCATCAGGTGTAAACCGGGTTTACATTAAGCCATTGGCGGCCCTTGGCCAACGCCTCCCCTACCTTGCGGAGGAGGGTTTCCTTGAGCGCCGGGCCCTATATCGCCCGCATTACCTTCAGAGGTTTGCGGTGATGACCTGACGGCTGACAATCCAGAATCCAATACCGCGGTAGCACGAGCGGCAAATGGAGCCATCATCGGCTCGGTTTTCGCCATCTCTTCAAGAACTTTCTTGATCGCTTCAACCTGAGTCGTTACCGCTCCATGAGGGTCGGGGGCGCCGGGGGCTGGTTGTCCACCCGGTCTCTGTGCCGCAATAGCCCCGAGACCACGCCCCGGAGGGGCAGCTTGTGGCGTCCCTTGCTGACTCGTTATCGACGGGTCCGGCATGGGAGGCATATCCAACCCTGGCGCTGGCATAGTTA
>Ga0172381_10000071_pt1 | contig 106709 bp, 164 predicted proteins | sample Leawel6488metaG_FD_119754 | JGI IMG/M metagenome (GOLD analysis project Ga0172381, IMG submission 119754) | Leachate microbial communities from a municipal landfill in Southern Ontario, Canada - Leachate well 64-88 metaG | ecosystem: Engineered > Solid waste > Landfill > Unclassified | place...
CGGATTTGACGTATCATTGCTTTTATCCTATGGATTAATGGACCAAGCCCCGTTAAACGCCGGATTTACGGCAGGACACTATGAAATGCAGGCGTATCTTGCTCCGGATTTAACATCAACGCCTGTACTTTTTGGTGCTCCTATGGTTTTTGACGTATATACACCAACACTCACTGTAACACGTACGCATACGTTAACTGTGACACCCACAGTGACACCAACAGCAACTCCCACGCCTATTTATGCTTACAGTGGTCAAGACATTTTTATGAACACATATGTAAATATTACAACAACAACTGGTACATATAGAATTAATAATGAGTGGGGTATTAATATACAGCCGCTTGTCCAATTGGTGCCAAATGCACTAGGCGCTTACGTGGGCAGTGAGGCATGTATTATGTATGACGCTAAGTCTATTACTATAAATGTCTATTCATCCAGTGGGTCAATTGAAAATTGCTCTAGCGGGTGTTCTGTAGCTGTCACCATATATAGAGACCGTAAAAATTTTCCGTGGTGGTAAAGGAGTGCTAATGAAAAAGTTAGTTCTATTAGTCGCACTGGTAGTCTTGTTAAGCACTTCCTTGCTTGCAGGAAACATTACCTTTGATACTTCCTCAAGTGCGACGGGTTCTGGCGCAGTTTCTGCAACTCTGCCCCATACAGCTAGTGGTGTATTTAGAATGGCTATAGTTGTGATTTCACTTCGTGGAAACACGTCTGTAACAAATATGTACTATGGACCAGTTACCATGACGTCAGGTCTCGCTGTAACGTCTACCAATGGGCTCAGAACGGAGTTATGGTATGCGCCAGATATTCCAACAGGTAGCCAGACTATTTCAGCAAATTGGGGAATAGCTGTAGACTATATCATAGGATGCAATACATATACAAACGTTGATCCCGCGGTTTATACAGGGACGTACAATACAGGCGCAGGTGTGTCTTCAATATATACCAATATTACAACGATACAGGCAAATAGTTTACTTGCGGGAATTGCTGCCTGCAGAAGGTCATCCACATTTACGCTACATACCGGTATGACTTCAAGATTCAGCTTAAGTGTTGGTGTGGGTGTAAACTCTATGCAAGGCGCTGGATATGACTACCAGGCCGCGGGGGTTACGACTTACCCGTTAGGAGTTACCGGCAGTGTTAGCAGCGATTACAATATTTTAGCCCTAGAGTTATTGGCTGCAGAGGATACACCAACAGTCACACCGACAGTCACACCGACAGTCACACCGACGATTACAGAAACCTATACGATATCACCCTCCCCGACAGATATAGTATTTTCAGCCACCGTTACACCGACGCTAACGGAGTCTCCGACGCACTCAATTACAGAAACAGCGACGCCTACGTACACAGAAACCGCTACAGACACGGTAACTCCTACGATTACAGAAACGTTTTCGGCAACGCCCACGTTAACGCCTAGAACAATAGAGACTCCATTCTTTTCAAAGTTTTTTGGCGGCACTGGCGACGAGGTAGGCATGGCAGCATATACATGCTTAGATGGCAACTATATTCTCGGTGGAACTACAACGTCTTTTGGGGCAGGCGGGAAAGACATATATGTTATAAAGACTGACGCTGTAGGGAACATTATTTGGTCAAACGTTTTTGGTGGACCCTTGGATGAAGCCATAAATGATCTTGTGGTAATGTCTGATGGAACATACATACTCGCTGGAGGAACTAAGTCTTTTGGCGCAGGAGCGTCCGATGGATACTTAATCAAAATAGACTCCACAGGGAATTGTATTTGGTCTCATACAACAGGGGGACTTCAGGACGAGGAAATTCAAGGTATTAGGCAGGAAGGCGCTTATTTGTATACGGCGGGGTTTTCAAATTCTTTATACCCGTATAACTATAAGGGGCGTATTATGAAGTGGGACGCCGCAACAGGCGCTATATTGCAGGTTAAATACATAAATTATCCTGGGTACGACGTGGAGTGCTATGATTTAGAATATACACACGACGGTGGTTGGATGGTAATTTTAAGCACTAATAAGTATAACAGTAATTCCATGCCGCAAGGCGTTATTATTTTACTGGATGAGAATTTGAATGAGATAGCACACACGTCATTTGGTGATACTGATTTTACAGCGTCTCAATTTATAACTTTATTTCATGATGACACGTACAATGATTACATTGCTGCGGGGTACTCCGAGTATGATGGTATTAACTCTCGTAGGTGGATTGCCCATATAGAACACGACTTAGAAGTCGAGTGGGAATGGAAGGGCGTGTTATTTAATGCAGGATTTAACTCAGCGAACTGGGCCATTCCATATGCTCCAGATCTGGGATATGTTACCGCTGGAGTTAATGTCATAGGTACCTCTTTGGGGGCTTTCTCGGTATTTACCGAGTCAGGGGAAGTTATACTACGCAGGTATTACGGCGTCGATGGGTATGACACATCTTTTTCTGCAATAACACAGAGCAGTGATTTTGCGTTTTTATCCATGCTTGGTACGTCTGGTGACCCCGCTGGTGCAGGCGGCACAGATTTTTTATTTCTTATAGAACCTAATTTGGTTATTCCTACGTTAACTTCAACAGCTACACCTACAGTAACACCTACATATGATGAGACTGTGGGTCCGACGCTGACGCATATAGCTCAAGAAACAATAAATGCTTCCTCCGCCACACCAACAGTTACCACTACATATACTATAACAGCCACGCACACCGTTTCTTTCACAGGTACGCCCACAGCAACTCGCACACCTGGCGCTGTCATACAGACTTCCCGTACAAAAATGGTAAAACATTTGGTAATTACGGACGCTGCTGGTGTAGGTACCGTGACATGGCCCTACGACTGGCATACAGACAAATCTTTTACATATTATATACAGACTATATCTGCACCTGCAGATAGCACATACATACCTTTAGCGGGTCCAAACTCAATAACACTTATGATGATTAAGGCCAGTGACACATCACAGGTAGTAGATTGTTCAAGCACAAATGCAGTATTTGATATACTGATTTGGTATGATTTGACGCCAACACAATAGGGGACAACATGAAGAAACTCTTACTTGTAAGTTTACTCACATTATGCGTCATAACAGGAGCATTTTCGGCTACTTCCAGTGCCTGTGCTCCGGGTCCAGTTTTTGACACAACAGTAACAGGTTCTGCTAACTATGGTGCTTGGGACGGCACATATTTTTGGACAACTAATTGGGGGCCTTATTCAATATCTAAGTTGGACCAGGCAGGTCAATTAGTTGAAACTTATGTCCTAGGATGCGCTGATTTCCCAACAGATTGTTTTGCTCCATTACAAGCAGCTTTCGATGGAACCTCTCTATGGGTAGGGAGCTCAACGGTAAATGGTAATTTGGCTAAAGTAAACGTATCCACCGGTGCTGTAGAGGAAAAGTTCCAGATGAATCCTACGGGAGCGGGCATAGGAGGGATTCAAAGCGTTATGTGGGATGGTAACTACTTATACATAGGTGTAGCTCAATATGGTGTTACAGGTGGCGGCTTAGTATTAAAGTTTGATAATACCTCATATGCAATTCTTGGTACCGCTACAGCCCAGTCAAACGTAAATGGTCTATGTTACACTGTAGAGTCTGGAACTACTTATGTGTGGGCAGCTTGTGATATGCTCATTACAAAAATAAATACTACTGATATGAGCCATATTACCATAGATACTGATGGTTTAATTTATAGAGTAGCAACAGATAATACCTACATATATGGGGCTGAGTGGCTAGGTCCAAGTTCCTCACCTAGAGTTGTAAAGTTTGACCTGGATGGAAATTCTCTTAGTTCTTATCAGACGCCTCCAGGCACACTTGGGTTAAACTCAGTTGCTGTAGCAGGCGACTACCTTTATACAACAAGTGATAGTGACCGAGTTATAGTATTTGATAAAAACACGGGGTTAGGTACATGCGTATATACCGCAGGGAGATGTGATGTTGTTCCGGACTCATTTGGCTATGTGTGGAATGTGGGACTTGACCACGTATTCAAGCTGGGTTTAGGTTACTCGGTGTCCTATACAGCCACGCCGACCTCTACGCGTACAGCTACTCCTACACCTACGAGTACTAAAACTATTACGGTTACAAAGACACCAGTTAACACACGTACGTTTACAGCTACACCAAGTGCAACAAAGACTATTACTGTAACGCGGACAGAGACAACTGTATATACTGCCATGAATACGCCCACAACCAGGTATACGCGTACGTATACACCTACTGTGACGCCAACAACAACAGTTACCTACACAGTGACAGCTACACCGACGCAGACGCCTGATACAATACTTGTGGATACTACTAATGTTCTATTTCATGGCAACTTTGTAATGAATTCACCTGTAGGTCAGGCGACCGTTACAATTCCTGCAGATATACTTACGCATTTTCCCGACGGAAAATGGAGTGTTTGGTTATGCCGGGATAGTGCTCCGGGGTTTACATATCTGGATGTTTTGAAAGGTAGTGGAGTCTTTACTGTAGAAACACGCTATGTATATGATAACGCTTTTGCGAGTTGTTTAGATCTGCCATTCACGGTATACTACAGCGTATTTAAGGAGCCTTAATGCTGTGGTCAGCACTTATACTTAACGGACTTTACTCATTGGTAGGCGCTAAGGTCGCTTCTTTGAAAGCAGGAAAGGATATAAATATGAATCATCCTATACCTCCAGAGTACCAGAGTGTAATAGACAAGATCAAACCAATAGCTCAGCAACACGGCTACAAAGTTTATGCTGTGGGTGGGTTTGTTCGTGATCTCGTATCGGGGTCAGCTCCTAAAGATTTAGACATGCTGGTAGATGGTCCTGGGTATAACCCGGCCGTAGAGTTTGCTGATATTCTTGAGGCAGCTGGTGTTGGGAAACACGTAGCCACTTTTGATAAGAACCCAAGCCGGCTGGATACTATGGCAATGCGTTTTGGCGTAGCTAAAATGCTTATTGAGGGTCAACACATAGAACTGGTTATGCCCCGGGGAGAACACTACAGTTCTGAATCCCGTAAACCTGAAGTGTTTAAGGCCACAGTAAAAGAAGACGCGCTGCGGCGTGACTTTACGGTGAACACACTAATGCTTGATATTGGAACCGGAGAAATATTGGACCCTACCGGTCGTGGCCTTGAGGATCTAAAAAATAACGTGCTTCGTTCTGCAAATCCTGACGTTGACAGGGTCTTTTCTGATGACCCACTGCGTATGCTTCGGGCCGTACGTTTTATGGTTACCAAAAATATGGACTTAGACCCTGAAATAGAAGAGGGTATAAAGAGGAACGCGCCACGCCTCCAGATAATTTCCGGCGAGCGTATTACGGAAGAGTTAAAACGCATGCTTACCGTTGCGGAGAGCCCTAGTAGGGCAATGCGGAAACTTAAAGACCTTGGTTTACTACATTACTTTATGCCTGAACTGGAAGACACCGGAAACACTATGGAAGGTGGACCTCCTTATCACAGGGATGAGTCCACTTTTGACCATATAATGCGTACTCTGGATAGCATGCCGCCGGATCTGACCGGGAGGTTGGCCGCGTTGTTACATGATATAGCCAAACCACACACTCGCAGTGAAGAATTTAAGGAAGGCGTAGAGAAAGCTGTGGTTCACTTTTTACAGCATGAAGACGTTGGCGCGGATATGGCAAAGCATATTTTGCAACGACTAAGGTTTCCACAGGAAGAGATTGATAACATAGCAAAAATTGTGGAGCATCATATGGTGCCCCACACGTATAATAAGGATTGGCGAGATAAAAGTCTTAGGCGCTTTTTAGTAGACATGGGCCAGCTTATACACTATATATTTCAGCTGGCTGAGGCCGATAGAAGAGGGTCCGGTATTGAAAACTCTGAGGCTGATGTGCGCTTACAGGAATTTAAGCAGCGCTTGGAAGGTATGAAAGACCAGCCTATACCGGTAAAACCTGTAATTAATGGGCTAGAGCTGATGACAGCCTTCAACTCAGGTGCTGGACCTTGGATTAAAGAAATACATACAGCTTTGGTAGACTTTCAGATGGAAAAACCAGACCTAACGAAAGAGGAAGCATGGAATTTTGTAAAAGAGTACGTACGTATAAAACGTCCCGACCTGGCAGAAAAGCTTGGTAGAGGCTTGACGAAATCTTAATAGTAAGTATACTTTACTTAGGAGGCTTTATAAATGGCATACCCCGCAGCATATGACATATTTACAGGTGTAAAAAAACGTGGCAACGTGGTAACCGAGAATATAGGTCTGCCTGCGTCAGCCACTCCTGTGGTTTCTACGGTTTCATACCCCATTTTGAGTACTGTAACTGTCCCAGGCTACACAGAGGTTTCTACTACCCCGGCAGCAAATCAATTTCAGGTATTCTATGGTACAACCACGATTGTATTCGGACCATTCGTATTTCCATCCACAGTTGCCGTGACATACACCACGAAGGGTACTCTTATTTCCGACCTTCCCATACAAGGTCTTATCACAGCTGTTACCAGCATAGAAAGCACCCTTGGACTAAACCCGCAGGGAGCCTATGCGACGCTTGTTGCACGTCTTTTAGCAATTGAAGCAGGTGGCACCCATACACATAATATCTATGATTTTTCATCAGCTTGCGATGGTACGAACGTAACGTTCGTACTGCCACAGACTCCAACGCAACCAAATGCTACAATGGCAGTACTAAACGCATGCACGTATACCACTGGATATGGTTTCACTATTTCCGGAGATACTATTACATTTACAGTTGCACCATCCGCGAGCAGCAGTCTCGTGGTTTTTTACATAGTATAAGGTGACTACAGACCAAAACACCCCTAGTGCCCTTAGGGTTTAGCAGGAGTAAAATATGAAACAACCAATGCTTATCAAATTGAACGAACAGGCCGCAGACGACTCACTGACGGACCTCGAGGTTAAAAGTGATGCCGGTATTAAAGAGTCAAAACTTGCACTAGACCACGCCACGTCAGATCTTTTTACAGAGTCGTTGCGCATTGACCAGGACCGCACTGTGGCGTCAGGAGTAAACATAAGAGTTAACTGGCTAATCCTCATTGACCAAATAACCGGAAAGCATTATAAGCTTACAATAGAAAACGGTGAGATCTTACTATCAGAGGTTCCTGCATAATGAATGTAAATCCTACGTCTTTAAAAAAGCTGTGGGAAACACAGCAGCGAAAAGATGTGCGCCGGACGCTCAATCCTTTAAAACAGCTTGAGAATAAGCCGAACTCACACACAGACTATGTAAACAACATGAACGTAACGGATAAAGACAAGGCGATGGATTCGGATTTGGAAGGTCAAGGTGGGTCATCTCTTGGCGTGGGCATGCCTGACACACTAAATCCTAGTTACTAGGAGTTTAAATGTTAACGACATATGGTGCCTTACTAACAAAAAAATTAGAGTTCCTTTTAAATCGTACTTTAACGGCCACGGAGCGCAAGTACTTTTTACGCAAAATAAAAACGGGCAACCGCCAGGAAATAAAGGACGCAGCAGCACACTTAAACATTGCTAACTCCTTTGTACCTATAAGTTCTATTATTAAGCAGTACTCTTTGCACCAAGACTTATCGAGGCTTTCGAAAGAGGCGTTAGTACATATAGTAGAAGATGTTGTGGTAAAGACTACGTCTGTACGCGCAGGCTTGAGTATTCTAAGAAAAGCCGGCAGTATGTCTAAAGAAGTGCTTTTACAGTATGTATACGACCTATATTTGAAAGATGCGACAGATCGTGAGAGGCGGCCACATAAGTACGCTAACCGTGAGGCTATAACCAATGACCAAGCCAACCGGCCTCCTACAGTAGAAAACCAATACGGTATTTTTAGTTTTGAAAACACGGATAAAAATAACAGTTTAACAGACGTAAAAACATATGATAGCAAAGGGGACTACTTGGCTGACGAGTTTAAACAGACGCCAGACCATAATGGACCCAAAAAACCCGGTACTATTAAGGAACAACTTAAGCAGTACTTTAGGGTTCCCACGGTAAAGCCGACGGGCGGATATGAAGACGGCGGCGCTAACCAGAAGACATAGGAGGAATTAGATGGACGGTAAAAAACTTAAGACCAGGTACAGCAGGACGGTGCCGGCTGCAACAACGCTGAAGAGGCGTGCGTTTTTAGACACTTTGTACGACGAGGCTATGGAGAAGCCATATGATTATACTTCATTTAATGAAGCAATCACCGACCTTAGCAGCAAGTTCAAAGTTTCGCTGACGTTAGATGAGCTTGTTTATTTGAAAAAGAAGGCAAAAGCCGCTAATTTAACTTTTGCTAAACTTAGAGCAAAGATAGGAAACTAATGTTTGTTGAAATGGACCCTATTAAGTTTATTGAACAAAATTTCGAGCTTAATGGAAAGCATTTTACTCTTATAGATGACAATCCAGAGAATGCTCGCCATTATGTGAGGGGTTTATACTATGCTATGACCTTCCAGCTTCCGAAAGTTCAGAAGCCGATGGTTATAGTTAAGGGTCGTCAGGTTGAGATGTCCACAAACCTGAGTAATATAATAGCATACTTTACAGAAACCTATCCATACTTTAAAACTCTGTATGTATGCCCGGCATTGGAGCAGATAAAGAGGTTTTCCGGTGAAAAAATTGCACCGCTTCTTCGTTACAAGAAGAACCCTAATATTTTAAAGGCGCTGAAAAGCTCCGGAGATATTGAAGGCACATTTACGATTAAGATGAAGCAGTTTGAGAATGGATCTACGATTTATCTTGAAGCAGCTTCGGACGAAGGTAATAATATCCGTAATATTGCTGCTGAAGCTCTTATAAAGGATGAGTATCAGGACTTAGACGAAAACGCAGAGGGAAACATAGACTCGGTTTTGGACCACTCTAAGTACAACATAGATATTTCACTTGGAACTCCAAAGTATACTGATACGCAGTACGAGAATAAGTGGAAAAACTCCACGCAGCATTACTATCACTTACAATGTCCGATTTGTAAGCACTGGTTCATACTTAGTATCGACCTTATGGTTCGTGGATTTGTATGTGCGTGCCCTAAGTGCAAGAACCAGGAAGACAAGCGCTTACTAATGCCGCATGGAAAATGGATTTCTACGCAGCCTACGATCGGTGGTAAGGAGTCAACATATATAGGATATCACTTGTCACAGCTGTATGTGCCATATAAGTCTATTGAAATCATACACCAGAAGATTGAGGAAAAAACTAAGTTAGGCATAGACGTTACAAAATATACGAAGAATGAGGTTTTAGGGGAGTTTTACACGGGTATTACACAAAGACCTCCTCGTGAGGCTATAGAAAAGACTTTTGTGTCAGATATGCCTTATAATTATTTTACACCCTACACCCAAAGCGTTTATGCCGGGGTAGACTGGGGCGGCGCCAGTATTATAGATACTGACCCCACGCTTTCGTTATCCATTTTCGCTGCAGGCAGTCTTAACCACGAAGGTGTTTTAGTGGTCAGCTACGTGGAAGTTCTAGACCAGCCAACAGATACTGAAAAGGCCGAGAGAGTAGCGCAATTAATGGAAGAGAAGCGTATACGGCTATGTATAGCAGACAGTGGCTATGGTAAAACTCAGGGTCTGGTACTTGGGTCGGAGTTTCCGGGCCGCTTTTTAAAATGTAAGTATATACAGGGCTCATCTATGACTCTTTTGGACACTAAGAGTGAAAACGACCGAGGAGTCATTAAAGCTAATATTGACTATACACTTGAAGAACTTTATGGTGCTATGATGGCAGATAAACTTAAGATACCTTTGAACGAGCACACTGAGTGGATGAAAGAACATTTTCTGAATTATGATATTCAAATTCAGGAAGCAGGAAACCATACACATAAGCATTTTATAAAAAAGAAAAAGAAACGCGTTGACGCCGTACATGCATGCAACTTTTTACGCTTAGCTGCCTTGCATGATACTAATTCGCTGGAGCATTCAAATTTAGCGAGAGTGGACGAGGGTAGCAATACGCGGTCACATGCAATGCCGATGCTTACAGGTCACACATTAGAGGAAATGCGGATGCGGGCCAAGTATAGACCCAGACAGGGACTGCAAAGATCAATACAAAGAACAACGGGAGAATAGAAAATGTACATAAATGGTAACCAGCCACAGAATCAGTCACATTTTTATAAGAAAGTGGCCGATGACAAACTTGCTCGTGGCAGGAGTAATCCTGGTATGACGCGTCAGGCTTCTATGTTTGGTTTTGCCGGCGGAGCAGGTGGTTCAGGCCAGCCTCTGGCAACTTTAGGTGGCGGACAAGTAAGTCGTATGGCTATGAAGCCCTTCTCTCCGTTGTATCAAGAATCAAATTTGATGCTCCCGAAAGATAGAAAGACGATGAACGCCTACAACCGTCATTATTATGAAACTGATTATTGGGTAGGCAACATTATTGACCTTCACACGTATTATCCACTAGGTGGGTTTGACATTATTTCCAAGAACAAGCAGTTAGAAAAACTAATGATTCGCGCAGCCGATAAAGTCGACCTTTTAAATATTATTCTTGGTATAGGTCTTGAGTACTGGGTTTACGGAGAAGCCTTTCCGTTCTTGGAGTGGGATAAGCAGACAAATATGTGGAGCAGGGCCACCATATTTAACCCCGATCTTATGGAAGTCCGCAGAACCATATTTATGGACAAGCCTATTATTTCGCTTATTCCTGACGCCGAACTAAAGCGCATAGCTACATCAACACACCCGGCTGACGCCGTATTGCGCATGCAGATACCACAAAGCGTACTTGAGTACGTGCTTAAAGGTGAGAACATCCCGCTTTCGTCCAGAAATGTATCACATATACTAAAAAAGACCGTTCCACATGACTTGCGTGGAACATCTATTATACAGCGTGTATGGAAAGAGCTTATGCTTAGAGATGCTTTTCGCGAGGTTCTATTTGTTATTGCACAAAATCATATTACCCCGTTAAAGATATTTAAGATCGGAGGTAAGGACAAAGAATACTGGCCTAACCAGGACGACTTAGCCGTTTGGCAGGGCATTATCGAAGAAGCCCAGAACGACCCAAACTTTTCTATTATTACCCACGAAGCACTTGAAGTTGAGTACAAAGGGTTTAATGGACAGATTCTTGACGTCGCCGGATATTTTGACCAAATTCAGAATAATGTACTTACCGGATTGTTCGCGTCCAAGGCAGTAACGACCTCAGAGGGTCCTTCCTATAGTAATGCACAGGTAGCTTATGAAATTTTACAGAAACGTTACGTATATTTCAGAAACGTAATTGAAAGATGGCTCAATTTGAAGTTTTTTCTCCCTTTATCCATGGCACATGGTTTTAAAAAACCTAATGATGCCGGGTATGACGTTCCCCAGATTAAGTGGAGTCGTATGGACTTTAATAAAGATGACGCCTGGAGAAATAAAGTTATTGAGCTCAATAATCCAGAGCATAAGCTTCTTGCAGACCGCACAGTTGTCACCGAAATGGGTTTTGACTACGATGAACAGCAAGAACTCATTGCAGCAGAAAAAGCAGCTCGTTTGGCCGCGCAAGAAAAAGCTAAAGAAGAAAAGAAAGACGCACCTGGAGGAGCCGGAGGTATGGGTGGAATTCCTGGTCTCGGCGGTGGCGGCGGAGACCTTGGCGGTCTTGGCGGAGGCGGACTTGAAGGTCTCGGCGGAGCACCAGGAGCTGAAGGTGGAGCACCTGGAGCGCCCGGGGCACCAGGAGCTGAAGGCGGCGCACCTGCGGCGTTTTCTACACCAGAGGTTTAATTTAACATGACCAATAGGAGGTCAAAAAAATGTCAATAATTAATCATCGTTTTCACGTAACATTCACAGAAGACACCGACGCCTATCCATCAGTGGATAGGGAAATTAATTTTACGGATAGTAGCTCAAGTAATGATGACAAGGACCGCGTATTTATTCCACCAGGGTCAAATGCAGTTTGGACCGCCGACACGGCAACTAAGATATTTGATGTCAGCGCCGTTATTGCTACAGTAGCGCCCTATGGCCGCCGCGCCCGCTACATGCTTATTGAAGTAAGTTCTCCAGTTTATCTTTGGTTCGAAAATGAACCTACAGGAGATCCAATAACTACAACGCCCATACGTGTGGAACGCATGATGATGATTGAAGGTCCTACAACGGGAAGCGTTCAGAAGATTTGGGCTGTTAATCCAAGCAGAACAGACGACGCTACTCCAATTACGGCGGAAATTAAGCTTTGGTACAGCCTCGTTAACTTACTCGCATAAGGAGACGGCATGAAACCTAAGGTAGTTAAGAGTATTTTAAAAAAAATAGCTAAACCTGTACCTACAGGTCAGTCTGTAGATAATAGTACTATAGATTCCGCCTTATTGCTTGGGCATACTATGTATAATAGTCCGGATTTTAAGCAGTTTGTGTTTTCCAAAACGCATCGAACTCCAGACCAGCTGGATTCTACTATACAAACGAAACTCTTTAGTGAGTTTCTGCAAGGTTTGAATAGCCCGTTATAAAGTCGACGTTTTGTCGTATAATATACATGAAGGGCAGCAACCTTTAAATTAAAGGAGAACAGATGGCGAAACACACGGAATTGCGTGAAATTGAAGTACGGGCAATTAAGGCGTTAAGTGACAGGGGCAACGACCCCAAAGTGATCGCAGAAGTACTACACCTGAAGAAAAAAGACATTATTTACGTTTTATCACACCTGAAGAAGTTCCAGCATGTTTTGTCTCCATTAACATATGAACAGAAGGAGCTCAAGGAAAACATTGAGGACTTCGAGCGTATCTTGGTGGATAAAAAAAGCTCGGCTATCCAGGGAGAAAAGCTGTTTCGTCAGGTTTCGGAAATGTCAGAAGACTATATACACAATTTTCGAGCAGACGCCGTATGTAAATTCAAGTGGGAGCCTAAATATGTGGCTATTGCTGCTATGTCAGATTTCCACATAGGCCACGAAGGTTTAGACTATGGTAAGCTTGAAGCTGATATACAGACAATATCGGATACTCCGAATATGTACATGACGTTTCTTGGAGATGCCATAGACAACTTTATTAATGAGAAGCATCTCGGGGCAATTATTAACGCTATCACGAGTCCAAAACAGCAGCTTTACATGTTACAATACATTTTTAGAGTGCTAAAAAAACCTAAGTCTAAGATTCTTTTCGCTACCAAAGATAACCATGTATCTCAGCGACTAAAAAAAGCAACTGGAATCGACTGGTCAAACAAGATGTGGTCTGACCTAGGTGTATTTTACGGGGGAGAAGAAGTTCGTTGTGAACTAACCCTGGGAAAAGCTCACTATAATATTTTAGGACGCCATAGCTATCGTGGACAGTCCAATGTACATCTAACTTCAGGGTGTAAAAAACTTCTTAGAGAAGGTCAGTACGAAGATATAGACGTTGTTATGCTGGCGCATAAACATGAAGGGGCAACCGAGCTCTTCCACTATCGAGGTATACCCAGAGTAGCTATTCAGACGTCCACGTATAAAATTTTGGACCCTTACGCAGCACACTTAGGGTATCATTCACCAAATGTGTTTATGCCGGCGGTAATACTAGCCCCAGACAAAAAAGACTATGTTTTATGCCCGAACATCTCAATTGCGGCAGACATGCTAAAAGTACTGAATAAAACGCTTAAATAAACCAGTTTTGCGCGAAGTAGCCTTCGCACATTTGCACCTCCGCCCCAGGGTGAGCGAGACACCCTGGGGTTTTTCTTTATATATGCACGTAAAATCACAGGCTCCTCCAAATATATTTTTTTAATAATTTTATCCTTATTTATATACCATATTATTGTGCCATTTTGGCATACCCCACTACATAGCCCTTCCCATATAGTTAGTAGATGAACTATACAATTAATTCACTAAAAGTTACTGCAGAAGTTCTTGATGAAATGCCAACAAGCCCTAACCAACAGGGTTTGGGTTTTGGTGTTTATCTTGATGGGCAGAACCCCAATGATGGAGAGTCTCTTAATGCTATAGAGAAGAGCATCCCGGTCGCCTCAAAAGATAGATGCCTGAACAAATACATAAATAAACCAAATAAAACACACATGATTGCATTTGAAGACCTTTTGGCAGCCGGCGAACCTCTTGAAAAGATGATTCGTATGCTAAAAGACCAAAATGTTGAGGGGATAAAAACTGAGATGGCTGACCAGTTTAAAAAATTTCCCCGCGTTAATAATTAAAGGAGCACACATGGCATTTTCAAAAGTAGGCGACTCACAGGTACTAAGAATTATGAGCGTTGAGGATGGAAAAACCGCTGTAATCAAGCAAGCGGCTGTGTGCTCTAAGTGTAAAAACGCTGCATGTACTTGCGGTGTTAAGGTAAAAATGGCGGAAGGCAACCCTAATGAAAACAGAAAATAAACTGGATATACTATTATCACGTTTTGAAGACAGGACCGTGAGCAATCCCGGTGCAGCAGAAGACATGATACGTAACAGTAATTTAAATGAACGCGCAATGTTTGAGTCGGCACTAATAGAGACCCTAGAAAAGAAAGCTATGTCATATGATGAAGCCGTGGCCCGCGTTCAGGCCTCGGACTTCCCGCAGGGAGAGAAAGGAATCATCCTTGCACGTATCAGTTCTTTTGAATCACAAGTCAGCTTAAAAACTGCACAAAATAAATCAGCGGAGGTTGTTCAAATGTTAGATCCTGTAACAAAAGAAATCGAAGCACTCAAAAAGATTCTTCCGGCGTACGGAGCCTGGATGGAAGGCGTAGTTAAAAAGTCAAGCCTTACTCCAAGTGACCGCGCTCCAGTAGATTCGCAGGCCGTAGGCGTGAAAGCCGAGGACGAAAAAACAATCCAAGAAGGAATCAAAGCAGGGGAGGCTCAAATGATTAGAACCAACAAACAGACCGATCCCGAGAAGCGTACTGTCCCGGCTGCATCACAGGCAACTGTGAAAACAGCTGAAGGCACTGCGTCGCACGTATCGGACCACAAGGACTTAAGAGAAAGTGCACCACTTAAGAATCATGGTGAATTTGACAATGGTGTACTGCAAAAGGAACTCGCAAAAGGCAAAGAAGGTGAGTCCGAGATGGAAAAGCAGCGTACCAAAGACGAAAAGATGAAAAAAGAGTACTTGAGGGCAGCTGACAGGGTTGCGGTTAAGTTCTCCGCAGTGTCAAACGCGTGGGTTATTGCAGATAAGTCAACAGGTAATCCACTTGTCATTGCCTCTATAGATGACATAACCGGAAAGAATCCAATTGAAGGCGAAGCACTTAGAGAACTCAAGAGCGACAAGTTTGGCGATATCATAATGAAAGATATCAAAGAGAACGGTCTTGAAGTTGCTGCAAGGAACCTTCTTGGTGAAACCTTTGATAAACTTGCTGCGGAACACGAAGCTACTGTTAAGCAGGCAGACGCAAACAAAGCAGTGCTCGCGGACAAAGTTTGGACATTAAAAGGTATCTACGTTTCACTTAAGGATAACCTTAGCAAAATTGCATCTCTCGCGCCTATACAGCAGCTATTTAAAAGGGCTGAAGACGGCATAGCGATGCTTGAGTCAGGGCCGGCAGAACCGGAACAGGCACTCGGTGACGTTGCTGGTACGCTTAGCGATATTAATGATATTGGAATGGGTATGGCTGGTGAAGCAGAAGACCCTAAGGTTAACGAACTTGGCCAGACTCTTGCAGGCGCACTTGGGATTGACCCGGTGAAGGCCACGGAAGTTGCAGAAGCCATAGTAAAGGCTGTTGGTGGAGACTCTGCAGGTACAGCACCGCTTCTTGATGCAGCACCCGCGGAAGACGCGGCTCCTGCTGAAGACGCAGCCCCGGCAATAGATGCGGCTCCTGCATCAGATGATGCACCTGCACCGAAGAAAGCTTCTGAGAATCCTTTCGCGAAGAAAGACGACAAGAAAGATGACAAAGAAGACGACAAGAAAGATGACAAAGAAGACGACAAAGATGAAAAGAAAGATAAGAAGAGCTCACACATAGCTGACGCACTTAGGAAGTTCGCGAAAGACAACAAAAAGATCGAAGGCGACTACGACGTGACCAGCGGAGCAAATCTGGACCAGATGGGCGAACACGGAAAAGGCAATATCACGGTAGAGGGTAAGAAGTTTATGACCTGGTATACCTTACAGAAAGAGTTCGCGGCCTTGGTTAACAAAAAAGCAACCGGTAAACAAGCGTCTATTGCGAAGGACTTTATTAATGAGACAATCAAGCTCGCAAAAGATGCCGGCGTAACCGGAATTGAAGAGTACTACAAGCTGGCTTATGGTCCTGAGTACGGTAAGCAGCTTACGAAGGATTACACACAGGAAGGCGTAAAGTCAGAAGCAGAAAAACTTGACGCCGAACTGATGAAAGGCAACAATGCATACGCAGCCGGCGCAACTAAAATGAAAAAGGCGCTTAAGGCGACCGAAATGATGACCAAAAAAGGACTTCTTGGTACGTCCGAGGCCGAAAAAGAAGCTCAATTAGGCAGCTTCATGGCTATGGACGATAAAACACTCGACGCGTTCGTGGATTCGACCGAAAGACTTGCCATGACAACTGAACTTGAGGACGGAAGATACAAAGTAGCGGTAATGGCTACACCGGACAAAGATGGAAATATAGTTCAGGGCTTCGTGGATGGTAAACTTGTCGCCGCTATGACGGGCAATGACGTAAGGTCACCAAACGGCAGGGTAACTAAAGCCAATTTGATCCAGGCAATGACGCTCTTGAAAACTGCAATGTCAGAAGGTCTGCTTGAAGAGACTCTTTCAGACGGCGTAGTTCAGAATACACCCGGCGCAGACCTTGGCGGCCTGAATCTTGGCCAGTCAAAGGTAAAGCCGGTATTAACACCGGAAGATTTAGCATAAGATAAGTAATACTGGTTCCAATTCTGAAGCAATTTGCCAAACTGGTAGTGGGTTCTGGGAACTCACTACCGGAAGTAGCAAAGCGTGTGTAGGAACAAGGAACTAAAGCCCGAATTCATATAAGGCTTAATATTTATGGAGGTATCAAGAATGGGATATTTCAGACCCGTGCAGGCTGTAAGCAAGCCACACAGCTTTGAAATGGCCGCAGGCGTGACATTTGAACGCGGTGCTTTCCTTTGGCTGGATTCAGCAGGAAAGGCTACACCGACGTACGCAAATGGACTCATGCCTCTAGGTATTGCAGATGACGACAAAGCCACAACCAACACAGAGCACATCATCGGTCAGATTCTGACCGGTTCTGCAGCTGTTGTTGCGACATCAGGCGTGTCAATCATCGCAACCGGCAAGACCATACCTACTGCTTACCAGCTCACTTCACAGAATGCCACCGGCTTAGCCGGCTGGAAACTTGAAGTACTTGCAGCAGGCGTATGGACGACAGCGTGGGATAATGGCGCTGTAGTAACAAATTCAGTATTTGGTGGAACAGGATTCACAGGACTTACCGTTGACCTTTCAGCGACCGGAGACATCACGTTAACGATCACTGGAACAGGTATGACGGCGGGCACGTATTCGCTCCGTTTAACGGCGGACTATGCGGCTTCAAAAGTGGCATCTGGACAGACGCTTGTGAGCGACATGTTCTCAAATGACTCAACAGCTGCTTCTTCACTGGTAACAGTGTGGTTCATGGATGGAATCTATGAATCAGATCAGTACGATCCTTACGTTGCTTACACTGTAGGCAGCACGCTGTATGCGAAAACAGCGGGTATTCTTACTTCTTCTTCATCCTCAGCATCGACGGTCGGCGTCGTTGTTAAGGCACCTGCAGCGAACTATACTGCGGAAACAAAAACTGTATCGGGCCATTCTCAGCCTAAACCTGAAGTTGTAAGGTTTATCATGAGACTTGGCTTGAGCATGTAATTTAGCGGAGGCATAAAATTATGCAAATAATCCAATCTGGAACAGGCTTTGACAAGAGGGCAGACGTATCCTTTGGCAAAAGCGGAGAAATAAACGCTTTTGACAAACAGGACGCGATGTCGCGCATTGCAAAATACCTGACAGCCGCTGAACAGCCGACGTACGACGAAAGGGTTTCAAACCTTTTCACTGAAGAAGAAAAGACTCACCTGATTAACAAATTCGCATCACCAAATGTAAGGCTTGCAATTGGCCAGGCCATGGCTTCTCCGTTAAAGACATTCTTAGAATATAAGGGTGTTATGAGGCGTGCGCTGAAAGTTGACCCGATGGCTCCGGGCGCTGTACCTATCTATGATAGGGATACAGAAGAAATATCGGCTGAGGCTATCGCTTCCCAGAGCGCTATCACTCAGACAAAAATAATCGGCGAACGTATTATGGTTCCCGTATTCGAAATCGCGGCTAACCCCACGATTAAGTTACGTGAAGTCAAAATACGTAGGTTTAACATAATCGACCGTATCCAGGTAAGGACAAGGCAGTTCATGCAGGAAGCTGAAGATGCAACAATCATCAACTTGCTGAACACCGCGTCTACACTTGTGAACAGCGCGATTAGCGTTAACACCTCAACGTCGGGAACCGGCGCGAACAGCCTCGGTTACATCCAGAGAAAAGACCTTGTGAAGCTCGCAAGGGAAATCGAACAGCATGACTTGTTCGCAGTATCAATGTTCTTCTCGATCTACAGATACGCGGACATTAAGCAGTGGGGAACCACAGAACTCGACCTCGTGACGATGAAACAAGTAATCGACACAGGCCTTGTTGCTCAGCTCCACGGCCAGAACATCTATGTGACCAAGAAAATGGCTCACAACACGGTGCTCTGCACTTCAGATCCCGACTACGTTGGCGTAATGCCCGTGTACCAGGATATCGAAGTGATACCTGCTGATTTACCGTGGGAAACTGCGTTCGGTTGGGCGTTTACGGAACTTATAGGGATGACAGTTTTCAACCCTAAAGGTGTGAGCAAATTGACCGTAACAGCATAGTTTCAAAGAAGCTTGACTGAGTCAAGTTTCTGACATACACTTAATATGGAGGGGTAGGAAACTACCCCTCCTATTAAGCTAATAGGAGTGAGATAAACATGCCAACTCATAGTCCGGAAGAATCAAAGCGATACCGCGAGAAGCATCGCGAAGAGATCAAGATTCGAAAGCGCCTAGATTACTTGAAGCATAAAGAAGCATATAAGGCTCGCGCCGAGAAGAACGAACTTAAATATCGTTCCACGCCGGAAAGTTTAGCCGCTTTTCTAGCTTTGAAGCGCACGCACGACGCAAAGTATCGTAAGAAACCAGAACGTCGAGTTTGGAAGAAGAAATACATGGAATCATATCGGGCGGCCAACCGTGAGAAGTTCACGGAGTACGAACGCCGCCGGAACGCTAAGAAATATGGCGTCGCTTACGAGAAAGTGGATTATGAAGCTCTTTACAAGGCTTCTCCGGAATGCTTTTACTGCGGGAAGCACTTACAGAGGAACGAAGTGCACTACGATCACCATATTCCGCTTAACCGCGGTGGCGCTCATATTGCATCAAATATCAAGGTATCCTGTGCGCCTTGCAACTTAAGCAAGCACGACAAGATGCCTGAAGAATTCGAACTTATAAGGGCCAGGGCAGGAGAACAAAGCGTAGGCATGCGCTCTCACTCGCCTGCTTCGGCCTTTTAAACTACCGCGGCAGCCCCAGTGGCGTTACCGCGTAATGCCGGCAAACGCCGGCGCTACTCATGCACAACCACATGGGTATCTCCTTTCAGGTGCCCCCGGGCGCAATAGCGTCGCGGGGGTTAAAGTAACGCGGCCGGCAGCGCTTCGGCCCTTACATAAGTAAAGTTGAGGTATTTAAATGGCCCTACCGAAGCCTACTAACCTATTAGCAGATTATGAGCAACTTGCGCAGGATAAGTTTTGCGTGACTTTAGGATGGGAGCCTGTTGAGGGCGCCCACCACTACAAGTTGTTTCGCGATACGGATGTTTTAGAAATAGAAGCTCCCTTCCAGTATAAAACTGTCGAAGGGAAACAATTTATCATATATAGAGACGTCGAGGCATGGTTTGCCGGACAGTCTCTTGATTTATTTTATTGGGTAGCCGCTGTTGAGGCCTTAACCGGCTCCAGTGGAGCTATAACTTATGAAGATGGCACCCTTTCAGACGCCATAACCAACCTGCATCCCTTTGGCCTCCGCGTGATCGAAGAAGCACGCTCGCTTATTGGTGATGACCTTCGCATATTTAATGACAAAGCTGGTACTGTTAAAGAGCAAATCAGCATTTATAATTACAAAATCGCCATGGACCAGGCTATGAACAAAATTAACTCCACACCTACCTGGACCGAATACACATACGGAACCATCCCTCATCAGTTTAAGAATCTTTTGACTATAGGGACATTAAGTTACGTTTTACCCAAGCTTATTCTGTTGGAAAAAGCAAAGGCTATGCAGTTCTCTGACCAGGGACAGCAATGGACACCTCCGGATCTCTCTGCCGCGTTCGAAAAGATGCTTGATGACTACCGCAAAGACTTTGATGATATGCGCAAAGAGATAAAACATAACGTTCGTCCGTATCCTGTGGCCGTAGGGTCCTTACGTGCATTGTTTATGAGCCCTCAAATGTTAAAATGGCGTCACGTACCTACAGGTAGAAATTTCTTCTAGGAAACATTAATAAATAGCGAGGTAGCAATAAATGAAAAAACTATTCTTAGTTTTACTTATAATGTTTCCTTTTATATTGTGTGCTGCAACTCAATATCCAAATGGCGTTATTGCCGTCTGGGAAGACAGCGGCACTGACATAATAAATGGTTATAATGAGCTATGTTAATTTTAAGTGCGCCGGAGATATTGGACCTACACCGGACATTTACATACTAAAGGGCAAAGGTATGAATGTTTATCGTGGAGATACCTCTATAGTTATGACGCCAGAAAAGGCTAAAATGTTTTATAATTACCAGGAAGCTAAGGAATTTGCGCAAAAGTATCCCGGTGTAAGCGGGTGGGACGTTATAAGTTCCAAAGGAGTATAAATGAGTTTTATAAACTTTGCTGGACCTATGTTCAAACTACCGGATGGATCCGGATGTTTTACGGCAACAATTGACACAGATAAAAAGGCTGATAAGAAGACTAAGAAAAAGGCTGATAATGACCCGGTGGCCGAATGGGCACTCCCGCGTAAAGGCTATCCAATGACGAACGGTGCCTCACGAGTATTTATCAGTCTGAAGACAGCAAATGTTGAACTTTTAAACATGGCCCAGCGGGTAATAGACGCATTTGAGAAAATTAAGTCTGAAGAGGGTATAGACGAGGGTAAAATTCTGTTTTTTCAGGGAGGGCTTAGGCAGAGGGTTAACGACTATGAGCACCAAAGAATTACAGCAGAAGACTTGCAGGAAACTGTAGAATATGCTAAACATATAATTGAGAAGTACAGGGAAGAGGTTCCACCGGTATCTGAAGAGCAAAAGCTCACAGAGTCCGAAGAATACAGGCGTGATTTGTATCCACGCCCGCCGCAGGAGGCGATTTAATGCTAGCTAAATGGAGTGACATGCTTTGTAAGGTAGTTCAAAACCTGCTATCCAGGACATTTTTGATGGTATTGCTTTGTACTGTATCGGTTATTTGCAAGTGGATTGATTCTCCCACTTATCAGATGCTCATAGCTGTGGGTGTGGGTGTATTACAAGGTAAGAAATACATGGATAAAAAAGCAGGTAAGGAAAACGACTAATGAGTATGCTGAATTTTACCCGTATAGCAATCATGGACACTTTGGACTTATTCGAAAAAGACGTTCTTGCAATGCCGGAAATTACCACAGAGATTCTTATACAGCTGGCGCAAAAGCATGGATTCCGCGTTAAAGATGAAGGTCACATAATGAAAGACGTTGACTCTTTTAAGCGGGGCCATCTCACCAAAGACCAGTTGTTCTCCCAGGTAGTTTTAAATGGTCTCAATATAAAGCATCCAAAGGATCCGGGCGGACCTATTATGGAATATCCTGAAGTACCACCACCTAATAAACTTTCAAGCCTCGTAAACTTCAAGCGGGATAGTTTTGAATTGCCACAGCAGTTATTGCAAAAGTACGAAGATTTTTCTAACCCGTTGAAACAACTACTGGATAAAGTTCACAGTATCAATCCACAGGCCGCAGATTTCCTGGCAAATCATAAGAGTGAAGTGGCAAATTACATAGGGGAGATGCAGCGTAAACGCATGCTAAATTACGACGAGATGGCGAAGCGTCTGGTTAATGTTTTATCCCCCACAAAGCAGGGAGGTTTTATAATGCCGGATTTCATAAGACTTGCAGCCGAAGCACTGCCGCAGGTAGACTCCGAAATAAAAGGTACGCCTGAATTTGGTAAAAAGACGGAAATTCACCTCAGTGTGACTTTTCCCAGCGGCCTTGAATATAAGCAAGCAAATAAACTTAAAGTAAAGCTCGAAAAGCTGGTTCAAAAAGCTCTTAGAGATAATACAGAATTTGAGTATAGTGTACATATTAACGAAACGGTGGCGCGTACGCCCAAGAAGAGCAGTTCTTTTATAGTGTTTGAAAAGTTGAGTTAATAGTTATGAGCTTTGTGAACTTTAAAGCCGCTGGATGGTTTGACGCTAAGCCGCGCCAGAACCCGCTCTTAAAAGCTCCACCGGTATTGCCAAAGCGGACGCCTCAACCACTAGGGGCGTTATCAGGCGTAGTTAATAAAGTGGTGGATTGGATCAGGCAGCGCGAAATACGCTTAGATTGGAATATGTACAGAGATTTTTTAGCGTCAAAGATATTTGGTAAAAGACCTATGAAGGATTTGAACACTATGGCACAGGACGCTTTGTCCAAGTCAAATTCAGGCACTGTTCAGCAGCTCGGAAGACATGCGAATCCTGTGGAGGCTATAAAGGCGGCTATTTCCAAGATGCTGTTCGAGGACTTAAGCAGGTACTCACGGCCTCGACCGGCTATGGCGTACTCAAACATAAAGGTTATCTTAGCAAATATTCAGGACGCGGGAGTACAAATGGACCTCCTGAGCTGGATTAGGCGAACAATAAATGATAATATGCAAAGTACGGTACCAAAGGCACAAAGTTTTATTACGTATCTTAGGGCAATAGAAGACCATTACAAAAGACAATTCTCAAAGGACCCAGCTATAAAAGAACAAGCTATAGGGTTGGAACAGGCAAAGAATTACATCTTGGGTGTGCTTGAGGGCCACCCAGAACTCAAGGCAGACACACAGAGCCTAAAAAGCGTGACAGAGACCTTATTCAAGGACGACGCGGGAGCTGCTAATGGAAGAGAAGGAACTACTGACAGTAATTTGTGATATTAGCACAAAATTGGGGCACATTGATGGCGTTCTTGTAGCACACTACAAGGCCCTAGATAACCTTATTACGTCTAAAGCTGATAACGCAGAAATGATAAAGGAAATAAAGGATCAAATATGTGATATGCAGGAAGTTATTTCAGCATTAGATAGGAAACTTACTGCGTCCCTCTTACAGTTGGATTTTGCTGAAGTTCGTGCCGTAAAAGAGGCCAGGCAAGCAGCTCGTATGAAGGTCATTCTAAAAAGCAAAAAGTTTTCTTGGAAAGACCTATTTGATGTGTTAAAAGCGTTTTTTACAAACTCTAAGTTTTTAGCATTTCTTGGCCTGCTCATTTTCGTAGGCGTCCTGTTATTGACAAAAGTAATAGATATTAAGACAGTAATAGACTGGGTAGGCTGTGCATTAAAAGCTCTAGGAGAATAGAATGGCATCACACGAGTGTAGTTCTATAGCGCTAAAAAGAGTAAAGACTGACCTTAAAAAGTCAGTGAACTATAGCGCCGGGTTACTAAAAAGGTTTGTACGCCTTGCAGACAAAAGTGCAAAGTTACTTGTGCATAAGACGGTTAAATAGGCTATGTATTATAATATGCTCACAACTATAGCCGCCGAAAGTAGTGATATCTTATTAGAACTACCTAAATACGTAAATCGCTCTTATTCAGAATACGCAGGTTACCAGAATTGCAGTATCACAAAAGTAGAAGATTCACCAGCGCGGCCTAAAAGTCACTACAAGCTTACAATTAGGGTACTGGATAAAAGCGCACCGTTTAGGTTGGTGCGCCATGAGACCGTGTCCGGGCCGCATTACTCACAGAAACGTGAGCATTATGCAGTCGGGCCATTTAAAATTGGGGAAGAAGGCGGAGTCATACATGAGTAAGATAAACATGAACTTAATAGCAGCGGTAAACGCCGATATTTTTAAGTCAATGCCTGAAAGGGACCAATTTATGTTTATACATGACCATCGCACTGAAGTTGACCTACTTAGGTCATTGTACCCGGCGGCTGTAGGTGATGTAAACAAGTCATGGATTGTTTCTTACACAAAGGATTCTGAGTTAGCAAACAATCTGCTACAAAACAGCCCATATCCGACGGTTAAAGTGCGTGCGCTCCAATACGCAGATGACCAACAGGCTATAAAGTCGTTCTTAATGGATTACGCAAACAACCCGGAGGCCACTAAAGCTATATTTAGTAAGCTCAAACCAGAGGATAGTACTATGCTAATGCACGCTCTTCAGAGTTTAAACATAACACCAGATACTACCAGAGAGCAGATGGATAAAAAAACGCGGCAGAACCCGCTAACGGATTAAAATAGGAGGCACTATGTTTCAAAAACGCGCAGACTGCGCCATACTTGGCGTGAAAGATAAACCTATGAATTTATTTGAGGAATTGGCGTCCGTGCACGCAACAGACTATGCTAAAATCGCAGCTCTGGAAGAGACTGATGCACGCCATCAGAATTACAACTTATATAAGCGCATAGCCGAGAAGAAACCAAATATCTTAGCATTCGCCACGAGGGCTATAAGCGCATATGAGTCTTGGGGTGCAAACAAGAATGGCGACGCATTTGAGCGTAACCAGCTTGAGCAGTACCACAAGTCGTTCGTCATGCAGCCTCACCTTATGGACCATAAAATGGAAATTCCATATATACGTGGTTTAATAGCGGCAGCGCATTGGCGTCCTATTAAAACAGCCGGGGAAGGTGATTTCGTAGAAACTTTGATTTTTGTGAATCGGGATGACTTTCCTAAGTATGCGTCTCATGTGGAAAACGGCACAATTAACTCATTTTCAATGGGCGTTGAAGTTCAGGAAGCTGAATGTTCCCATTGTCATAATATCGCTCGAAATCCTCGCGAACTTTGTATCCATGCAGACAAAATGAAAAATCTGTTTGTACAAGGTAAGAAAGTGTTTGAGTTCAATCGAGGTCTAAACTTTATTGAACAGTCATCAGTTGTATCACCAGCAGACATAGACTCTCATACCCTTTATGTCCTAGCCCATACTAAGACGTCACAGCATGCAGACGTGGAGAGACTTAGAAAAGTAGCCGCTATACTTAATAGCTACACTGAAGATGAAAAGAACGTTAGATTCGGTGAATATCAGATGTTCGAAGCTTATGCCAATACAGTTGCAGATAGGATAGCCCAGGATCTTAATATAGATTGGCGGAAAGTGGAGAGGAGCTCATTCTAATGTTATACACAGCAAGAAAGGCCGAGTCTCTACAGATTAAGCAGGCAGCTATTAAAATGGCAGAGTTCTTACTGCGCAGAGCTAATGCTGATATTGAGCAGTATTTGCGTACTCTTATGAACGAAATGTTTGACCCGCAGAATAGACAGGCCATAAAGCGACTTATAACAGACATTAAGAAAGACCAGGCTTTTGATAAGTCTACAGACATATTAAATACGGATATGAATATGCGTGAACAGTTTTTAAATAAAGTAGATGAGTTGCTTCCCATTATTACACATCCTATTTTACAACAAGACTTATTACAAATGAAAGAACAGATTTTTAAAAATGAACTTAGTCTGCACGAGGCAGAGGCGCTTTTACAGGCTATACACTTCAAGCAGGCTGACTTTGAGGACATACAGGAGGCTCAGACTGACGTCGGAGACTCTCCGTTGTCTATACGACCGGAGCCCAAAGCTCAACCCGCAACAGTGCCGGCTACAAAGCCGTTTGCACCCTTGTGGAGTGACGAAGGAGTTTTATAATGGCCACCTATGTAAACTTTAGGAGAATAGCTGAAGTGGATGAAAAAATGATAACTGATTTACTGTTAGACATAGTTAACGACGTTGATCGCTACAAAGTAGCACAGCGGCATAATGCGGCTGCGGTTTCTAGGGCGCTAAGCACCCGCAGCATTACACTAGACCAGGCAAAACAATATCTTTCGGATATTATGAACAACCATGCTATAACGTTGCCTGCGGTATCCACGGGAGTTAAAACCGCGGAAGATACGCAGAAACCGGAAGAGATGCCCACACAGTCTAAGGACTTCCCTAAGAAAATAGAAGAGAACGAAGCAAAGACTGTTAAGCTGAAGCAGATTCAACAGTCTTTACAACAGATTGAAAATTTGGGAAAAGGAAATATATAAAGGAGAATAACCATTTTTGGATATCTTCACGGATTAATTAGGCAAGCAGCTATTAAAGAGATACAGGACTTACTTGACCTCCATCCATTTTATTCTACTTTAGGGGATAAGAAGTTCCAGAAGACACCGGTCTTTGTAAACGAGAAGTATAACTTTGATGGCCGCCAGTTTCCTACAGTCCTTGTAGATAGTACATCTGCAGAGGAATTCAGATTGGACTTTTCAAACTTTTTAGAGGATGTATCAGGGCATGTTAGGACAACGGACTTACTGCCCTGGGTTATACAGAAAGCTGAAGATGACCGAACATACACAGGTGCATACACAAATAATACTTATGCATTAGACTTTGCTAACATAAACAGAGAAAACAAGCGTGAAATACAGCTACGGGTGACAACCACAGCCGGAAGCAGCTATTATGCAGTTGAGCCTTGGAGCGCACGCACAGATATTATACCGGGAGCGCGCATTTTTATCGGGCCATTTAATGACATAGAAACGGCAAATCCGGCTAAAGTAGCCTATATAGAGACGTTTGCAGACAAGACTTACCTAGGAGACCTGTATGGTAAGGGATTTAATTTTACATTAGACCTTACCATATATGCACAGAGTCAGAACGAGTGTAAAGAGCTCATGGACCTGTTAAATATGTTTTTTACTTTTTTAATACCCCAAAGATTTCACAATGGATATGGCGTAGTTCTTAAAACTATAAGTAACTCTAATTTAGTTGAGAAAGACGGGGAAATGGGAGAAGAAGCGTTTAAGGCTACGTTTAGTATAGGCGCTTGGACGGAATCCCAAGTATTTGTACCTCGAAATACCATAGGCTCGTACACATTATGGCTTGAAATGCGCGAGCAAATAAATGGCTTAATAACACAGGGAAGTTAGCATGGGCGACGACAAAACAAGACAGCAAGACCACAGGTTTATTTTAAACAAGGTTCCAGAAAAGCCGCGCTATATAGCGACGGACGCAGAAGACCGCAAATATGCGCATGTATTTGATACGCTTACGAACCTGTTTAACCCCAGGGACATGTATGACCGAAATATCCTAAAAGAGGCTAATTCAGGACGTTCTGTGCTTGACGAGCATATAAACAGGCTAGAAAGGCTTATTGACGCTCGCGGGGAATATGTAACTTTAGTTAAGAGGATCCTTGACGGTGAGTATTGTAGCTGCTATAATCCGGTGACAAAGGAAATAAGGCGTAAATACTGCCTTGAGTGTTATGGGACCCGCATAGTTGGAGGGTTTCAGTTATTTGTTAACCGGGGGCGCGAAGACGGTAAGATAACTATAGCGTCACCATTTAACGATGAAGAAGTTAGCTGGGAAGAATGGGGCCGTGACGTAAAGTCCGAGAAGGAATACTGGACATTGCCGTACTTCCCGCTGGAAAACGGCCATACGACATTTTCATATGATTTTATGATTTGTTACAACGAAGATGGCACGGAGCTTGGGCGGTACTATATTACGGCAGTTAAACCTTCCAGGTCCGTTGGCAATAAAATAACGTATCAGAAGTTTGCAGCTCGCTTGGCGGACAGGCCTACATTTGAAAAAGACGTGCATACTGGGCTAACCGTAGAAAAGATGCGCGGTGATATTATATATTCAATAGACATCACACAGTTAGCGAAACTTCCGGGCGGTAAGCCCTAAATTTGGAGGATTAAATGAAAGAATTTAGATCACTAGTGGAACACAAGCATGTTGCGGTAGGTGAATCCTGGAGTCGTGCTTTTAACTACGAAGATGTGCAGTTTAAATACTTAACAATTGCTTGCTATGGTATAGCAGCTGCGTCGTTGCCGACGTACTTACAGGTAAATGTTCGTGCCGGGGACGTGGCAGTTAATGTAGCTGATATTGCGGCTATGCGCAGAGCTACAGGTTCAGGAACCGGGACACTTATTGTAATAGACTTTCCGCTAACCTATGGATTGGAAATAAAAGTTTTGCCGGTTTCAGCCGCACTAGATTTAACGATTTACGGATCAAATTCCTAATTGAGGTTTGAATGTACACAACACGTACTTTTTCAAAGCTAGCTGCTGAGAGGAAACAACTATCACAGGAACAAATGGTGGAGCTATTTTCAAGGTCTGATAAGCTTTTAAAAGATCTGGATCGCATCAATCCATTTGTCATAGACAGGTATAAACCGCAGCCGCAGGACGTGCATAATATGTTGCGTACTATATTAAAGGCCAATGGACTCAATATACTTGGGCGGGTTCTTTCTTCCGGGGACCGCAGCTATGGTAATATTTTAGCGGTCTCTAACGCCTATGTGGACAAGTACTTTGACAAGCTCGAAGGAGCTAATAAGATAAAAAGACTGTTAAACCCGCTTAAGCCTGAGTCGTATAAGTCCACGTCTCCAAAACAGTACACGCTTGAAAATTTGGACTATGTTACGCCTACGAAGAAAGGCGCTGGACAAGCACTTAGCGAATATTTAAAACAGCAAGACCGCACAACGTCAACTATGAGCTCTTCACTCCAGCAGATGTTGACGTCAGCACAAGCATCAAACTACATACCAAACTTACTTGGCTATGTAATGAAGTACAACAAGCTGTCTCCAAAACGCATGAAGTGGCTTTTAGATACTTTAATGCGTCCGTTTTTTACCGCAGGTGTAGCGCAGCCAAAAGATATTGAAAATGACCTTTTTGAGACACCACTGGTTGCACTCTTGCGCAAGCATGGTATTACAGGTAGTTATAGGCGTAAGAATTTATCTCTATACAACATAATGATGCAAGCTTTGGATAATTATATGAATACTGCCTACGGTGGGGAAATTACGCTGGACCAGGCTATGAAGGACCCGAAAGACCAGGCGCAGATTGTGCGTGACTTAGCTACACCCGAGCACCAGCTTGGTTTTATAAAAGAGCTTGTATCAACTAATGAAGCTCATAAGCGTGAAGCCGGTAAATATGAAGGACGTGGGTCAAAATCTGTTTCAACTATGCAAGAATCGGCATTAGCGGGGGGCGGCGAAGAAGGCGAAAATATCCAGGATATAGCCGAGGCTATAATGAGTAAGCAAAATGTCGACTACACTAAGCCCACGACTCCAGCAGCAGACGAACAGGCCATAATGGCCGGTGACCCTGCATATGATGCAGCATATAAAGAGGTTTTAGGTACCATAATGAATAACTATGTTTTAGCTGCGTTGCCCACGGTAGCGTCGGAGATAATAACAGCGTCAAATATGAAAGAAGACTTGAAATTTAAGCAGGTCGAGTTAGGGATTGAGCAACTTGTAGCAGATAAGTACGCTGGAACGGTAACGGCTGCTTTACAGGCAGCATTCTCTCCGGACAATATACGCAATTTTTATGACCCGACCCAAATTGAAGTTTCTGGTCGGTCTACGGTAGCAAATGAAATATTCTCATTAATAGACGAAATTATTGAAGACGCAGCAACTAAAGCCAACCTTAACCCTAAGATATTTTCGGAGGAGTTTAAGGAGGGTTTATCCCAGAAGATCGCGGCGCGATTGATGGCCACAGCTAAGCCTAAGATAGAAGCGTCTATTAAGCAGAATTTTGATAAAATTGTAAATGAACTTGTAACAAGAGTTGCACCAATTCAGGCTGAACGCGGCGGAAAGTTCGATAAACCTACCGCAAAACTTATGCTCAAGGAGATCCTTGAGTATTTAGATCAATTTACTGTATTTTCATAGGAGGTACAGAATATGCCTTACACGAGTCCCGGAGTTCGAGTACAAAATGTTTTTCAACCTATTGTTAGTCCTACAGTAGGGGGTGACCGAGTTTTAGCTATTGTAGGGAAGGTTCTCATCGCTAATATGAATCTTTACCCTACTACCACGTTAGAGGCCCGCAAGGGTGGAACGACTGCGCTGTTCGACGCAGTTACTGCAGTAATCCCTGAGCCTTCACTTGGGTCTATTCTTTCAGCAGACAGAGTTACAAGAGTTTGGCAGGGTGGAACAACGTATACGGCCGCGCCAAGTACTTATGTTCTCACGCAGACTAAGGGAGCATCTGGCGGAACGGACGTTGTGGCGTCAACTTTGACAGTTGCAGCATCGGCAGCCGACGTACTCGCGGTTTACCAGGTAGTTAATGGAGCAGCCACGGTATATGCAGAAACCACACAGTATACTGTTATACTTGACAACCTTGGAGCAGGCGCGACGTTACAAGCAAACATTGATTGGGAAGACGGTGTTCAGCCAGCAGCAGGTTCCAGCTATGTGGTAGTAATTGAAGACGCATCTGTGGACTACACGCCGGTGATAGATACCTCCGTAACTGGCAAGGTTACAACGAACTTGTATTGGGGTACTATTTCTGCAACCGTGCCAACAACAGGGTCGTCATACTTCGTAAAGATGAGAACGGAATATCCGCATGACCGTAAAGTTATAACCAGCGCGGATGAAGCAATAAATACTTTTGGTCCTATCATTGACCCTACAGATCCTGATTTTACAGATGTCACAAAAATAAATGAGCTTTCACTGGCTGCCTACATAGCCTTCTCCGAAGGGGCACCTTCGTTGGTGCTTGTTCCGTACGACCAGGTAGACTTAACTTACGCAGACGCACTCGAATTCCTTGCCACAGATGATACAGTAAATATCGTGGCCGGTATAGATGATACTTACCTTACCGCTGGTGGAACATCACTAAATGACCTTGTACGCCTGCATGTAGAAGATACTAGCAGCATGACTGCAAAGAAATACAGGATTGGTTTGATGAACCCGTCTGTTGGTGATTTCTCAGCAGCTTTTGACCAAACGGCTGAGACCGGCTATAAAGCGCAGGTTGGTATATGTGCCTCACAGCGCATTATCATGATTGGCGCTTCACAGCTAGACTTCAGTATACCGCTCTCTGATGGGACATATTCGACATTTAGGTCTGACGGTGGATATGGTAATATAGTGTACGGCGCAATGATGTGCCGTCCGGATTATGACGTGGCAACAGCTATGTTAAGGAAACCGTCAAGAACTATAGCTAAGATTAGGTCCCAGCAGGATTGGGATGATAAAAAACTTGATATGCTCGCGGCGCTGGGCGTCACGTTGTTTGCTAAGCTTGATGGCATATACAAGGTACGCGACGATGTAACAACAGACCAGACCGGAACTATTATGTTAATGGAACCGGCAATTACGATGATTTCAGACAACATAGCTAAAACAGCTATAAGAGTTTTGGACGCAGCCGTAATTGGTGGTAAGCTCTTGCTTCCTACAACGCTTGAGTCTATCAAGACCAGACTTATGAGTATGCTAGATTCTAAGACAAAGAATCCTACAATTATCATTGGATATGGTGTGCCCGAAGTTACTGTGGACACAACAGACCCGCGAAAGATTCTTGTAGTAATACCGATACAGCCGGTACAGAAAGTTAGAGAAGTTTTAATTACATTCTCATATGTTAGTGCGCTTTAAGGTGACATATGAATAGAATTGCTATTAAGCAGTACCTAAAGAACGTTAGAGCAGAAGCGGGGTCTACGCAAGTAGACCCTGCCCAGCTCGCTAAGGGTATTGAAGTAGAGAAGGAACATACGAGTACATATAATGCACTTCGTAAGAACCCATCTATGCCAAATTCTGCTGCGCAGGCCCTTACAACCATAGATCATTTACAGGAATTTCCGGGAAAGCCTTACTACACAGAGCTTGAAAAGCTTGAGGAAAAGCTCCGTGGTAAGAAGTCGTCGGTATTCTTTCACAACAAATTAATTCTTACTGCAATAGCCAGAGAGTCCGACTTTAAGAAGGAGATACCGCAGAGCGTTAGGCAGATTGTGGAAAAGGACCCTCAAAAAGTTCACGAACTTTCAAAGCAAATGCGCCCATTTTTTGAGTCCGTAACTCCTAGGCAGTCTCAACCACAAGGCAATGCGTACCAGCGGTTTATTCAAGAACAGATGGCTAAACAGCAACAAGCGCGTGAGCCTATTAAAGAGACACTGCGGAAGAATCTTTTGTCTATGCAAAATGAGGTAAATGCATCTAACTTAGACAACATAACACGCTTGGAAAATGCAAATGCGCGTTTAGAGGCTAATCCCCAGGACTGGACGGCACTTACAGACTTTATTGGGCAGCAGCTTATTTCAGCATTACAGAAACATACATTGTATGATCCAAAAAGCCTTCTACAAGCGTTAGTGCATAACAATGGGAGTCTTAAGGCATTGTTAGCAACCGACGACTACCTTAAGTAAGGACAATATGAGCACATATTACGAGGAGCACAAAGAGTCTATAACGAAGCGCGTGGAGGCTTACCGCAAGTCTTTGAATGGTCGCGCTAAGATAAAGGCGCGACAGCAATCGGCACACGGTAAAGCTGTTAGAAAGGCGTATGACCAAAAACCGAAGGCGCAAGCATATCTCAAAAAGTACAGGCGTTCTCCAGAACGTATGATGGCTGCCGAGCTATACAGAAATACAGCGCGTAGTAAGGCGTCTAGGGCGGCATATTGGGCTAAGCCGGAGAATCGTCGGCGTTTGTATGAAGCAAAGCTAGCACGGAAAAAGCATTGTGAGATCATTGAACCTGTGAACAAAGAATTATTGATCTTTAGCCACCAGGGGCGATGTGTGTACTGCGGAAAAGACATAAAGAATGATCGGCATACGCATATTGATCACATGATCCCAGTGTCCAGATATGGGAAGAGAGGAAAGAAGTTTCCTTATAAGTATAGCACGGTTGTTCCTTCGTGTGCGCCGTGTAATATACGAAAGAAAGATAGAACGCCACTAGAATTTATGTGGCAAGAAAATTTACAGGAGGTAATTTAACATGGCAATAGGCCAAATTCTTGGACCGAGCGCACCAGGCGTAAGCACGCAAACAGTTTTCAGTCTTCAGATCGCGATTGGGCAGTGGGATAACGACCAGCCGGACGTACAGATTGGTACCGCTACGGAAGTCACACCGAATCAGGAGCGCACAAATACCTTAATAGGTGGAGTTGGCATTGGCGATCGCATTATGGAGATCGTCCCTGGTAGAACAAAATACTCTGTAACACTTAGGAAATTTTCTTTGTGGACAAAGAGACTTGCAGAAATCTTTGGGTACAACAAAGATTTTAGAATGCTGGCTGAGATGCAGAAACCTTTTGATATCAAGGTTTATCACGTTAATCCTAACCCGGATAACCAGGGTGGAGAAATTGAAGTAACAATCTATAGAGATTGCGTAATTAAGTCTTGGAGACGCAGGCAGGAGTGGGCAGACGAAGTTGTTATTGCCGATGAAGTTGAAGTCGACGTAACTTCCATACATGCTAACAAGGAACTTTGGCCCAAGCTTAACGACTTGTTTTAAACTTTAGAAGGGAGCGCACAAATGAGCGCACTAACTGATTTAAAGAAATTGGTCATGGAAGGTCTGTTGGAAAAAGAAGTGGATATTGCCATTAAGGATAAGACGTTCAAAATCACGTTAAGCACCGTTACGCTTATAGAGGACCTTAAAGTGATGAGCGACGCCGGTTTAACCGCGGCGCCGCAGAACGACATAGAGTCCTTAAATTACATTATGGCTCTTCTCCCCTATGCGATTAAAAAGATAAATGGGGAAGCTGTTGTACCCGAACAAGTCAGAGATATTGTTGGCTTGATGGATGGTACTAGTATTGGAGACATATATGGGGCTTACGTGGCTTTACATACGAAAGAACTACAGGCCGGTGCAGAACTAAAAAACTCGTAAACGATCCTGAATCCCGAGTACTTTGGAAGTATATTCAAACCGCAGTCGGGGTCGTTAATGAAGAAAGATTCAGCGGTTTGCAGCGTACACCTAATAAATGGCAGATAGAGTGGACGTTTTTTAATTTGTTAGTTGATGAAGGCAAGAAGCCGGACGAAATTGAGGCCATGGTGAACAACAAAATTGATAATTTTCCGGATTATTTCTTTTTTGAGCTTACCAAAATTGGCATGTCTGTTCTCGACATAGCTAAAAAAATGAATACAACACCGGCCGAAGTCGAGAAACGCTTAACGAGGTACACCGAATTAGCAACGATGTTCAATCCGCTAAAGACCAAACTTGACGCAAAGATTAAGGCTGCCGCTAAACGCGACGTAGCAAACATAGGATAACCCATGGCAGATATAGCCGCTTTACAGAAACTAGTAGAGGAATTAAACTCGGCCCTAAAGAACCTGCAGGGTGCATTTGACACAGGTGACTCAGCTAAGCAAATGGAAGCTATGCTGAACAACACTAAGGATATGGCCACGATTTATCGCGTGCTTAATACCTTGTCAGAGCAACAGAATGAAACTTTAGTGAAGGGCAATAAAGCGTTAACCAGTGCTTACCAAGGTGCACGTAAGATAGTTGAGACTAATAAAGCTAACGTGTCCGCCCAGCTGCACCAATTAGGCTTGGCCGTGGGCATCTCAAGTGAAAAGCAACAGCAACTTGCTGCTGCCAAGGATATTTGGCGTTGGACGGACAAGAGCAACGACCCTGAGTTAAAAGCTCTTACGAGATCACAACGCGTGGCACATTATACTCAATTTACAAGCAAAAATCTCGGTGAAGCTGTTTCACGCGTAGGTAAAATGGCTGCAAGTTTAGGGTCTGCTGAAAGTGCCGCTGCAGGTTTATCTGGAGGCGCTGCACAGCTTGCCACCATGGGAGTTTCTCGTGCGGTTGGCGCTATGGCCGGCGGGGGAGCTGCCGCAGTAGGCGGAGTGGCTTTTGGTATGGCCACAGTAGCCGTAGCTGCCGGGGCCACCATTTTAGCCGCACAGCTCAAGATGTTATCGGTAAAGCTGGAGGGCGCTCGTGTAGCTTTTGGTAATACAGCAGATATTGCGGCTGCTTCTTCACAAATGAAGGAGTTTGGCGCTACTATAGGCAAGGCTGCCGCCTTACATAAAGTTTCTGCAGAGGAAGTAGGAGGAGCATTTAGGACAGTTATGTCTAAAATGCCTACTGATTGGGATAAGTTTTCAAAGTCTACCGGCATAGCTTCAGATTCTTTAGCAGGTATAAGAGGTTTTGCCGCAGCATTTGGTGTTGGCATGGAGGACACCGCAGGTGTGCTCACCACTTTGCGCAGCACATACAGACGTAACCAAACGTCCATGCGTAAAGAAGACCAAGCAACTTCGGATTTATATAAAGTGTATGCACAATCAACGAGGTTTGTCAAAGCCGAGATAGCCTCACGGTCGGCATCTTTGTCTGCTATTAAAGGAGCCTTTGAAGCAACAAGTCACTATAACCAGACGATGGAAGACGTAGGACGCGGTATTGAGATGTTTTATAACAATACATACGCCGTAAAGCCGGCAACCGTTGCAGCGGCAGCACAACGATACCAGAACTTAACAGAAGCAACTGCGAATGTAAGCATGGGCGCTAAAATGCTGTCTATGCCATCCGCCGGTATTGGCGCTATGTACAGATGGACCCAGATGAAGCCTAATGAACGTCAAGAAGCATTGCAAAGCGTTATGGGGAGCGCTTTTATGTTTAATGCGCAGGATAATGATATAACAAAATCTATTAAGATGCAGAATGCGGGTGCAATGTCAGGTATATCCGACCCCACGGCACTTGTGGACTTATTAGGGCAAAAATCTGGTGACACTGCAAAAATTAGTGCCCAGGAAACTGCCCAAGCAACTTCAGACGTGGCAGAAAGCAGTGAAAAGCAGAAAGAGGCATATAAGCTAGCGGGTTCTGCTGTACTAGAGATAAGAAGTACATTAGCACAGATGTGGACGTGGATGTCTAACTTATAGGCAGGAGCAGCTATGACAATAAATTTTAACTCCATACAAAACACTGCAGTATCAGGACTTAAAGGTAAACTTGACTTCTTTAATAGGGCCATGGAAACATTTGCTGCAGGACGTACGGACTTACTCGGCAATCCTGATCTTCCAGTAGGAGCGCGCTTAATAAGGTTTTCTGCGGTTACAACAGGTGGTTTAGCTTTATTCCCTTTTGTGCTGCTGCCGGTTAACCCCAAGCAGCTGAAAGTGCAACATAAAAAGAAAAGCAACTATCAGTATACCCTTGGAGGATTTGTACTTAACCACTGGCACGATGACCTCACTACTATTACAGCTACCGGATATATACCCTCTATGATGAGTCGTTCTAAGCCATTTGCGGCGAGTTATTGGGCATTTTTATTTCTTCTGAATCTATATAAGAGTAATGGACAGATAGTCACAAGTACGTCACAACCTATTAATATAAACATAGGAATCCAGGAGTCTCTAAAACCTACTATGCCTCAAGTAGCTGGAGGCGCCATGGCAGAGTCTGTAGGTACTGCAGATGCTCTGGCAATAAAATCAGATTCTATAACGGTAGACAGCCAATCTCTTCGTAACTCGGAAGTGCAATTAGCTTACCAAAATGACATCTACACAGGTATCTTTCTGGATTTTACTATAGAAGAAGACGAAGAACAGCCAAACACTCTACTATACTCCTTTACGTTTATATCTCGTTTACACACAGACGTAATAGGTGGCATGCTGGGTTCAGCCACGCAGTCAATTTCCAGTATATTTGGATAGCCAATGAGTACAAAACCTAACTTCAATCAAACTACAGCAACTAGCACACCGGCAGACACGGGCATAATTGTTCAAGCGCCACAAATTTTTATATTAAAAAATAGTATAAATGTTTATTCAGGCGGTGTAACGGATAAGTCTATTTTGTCACAAAAAACCGCCGCGTCTCTTGAGCGTGCTAAGCTGGACAAGCAAACATATGACCTGACCAACATACAGATCGCTGGTGGAACAAATACAGCGCCTAACCAAGCTGTTCTTAAGTTTGCTGTTCCTACGACAGAACAGGACACCGAGAAGGTCACATTTATTTCCGAGTTAAACTTTAAGACCGCAGCACTTCGTTGGTCTCTTATGGATCATATAGAAATTTGGATTACACAAAACGTAGGCAGCCTTCCCTATATACGCTCATTTGTAGGTATGGTGGTAGCCATATCATTTGAGATAAAAGACAATATCTATACCTTTACGCTCGAATGCCAGGACATGTTTTATTGGCTTGACCGCGCGCGCATTCGTACCCAGTGGTCAGAATTCGACGTTGCATTACAGCAACCGGGCTTATACTATGATAAGACAGAGGCTCAAAAGATTTTAGCCTATAAAAACCGTTTTAGCGGGCTAACGTTTAGACACATAATTGAGAAGGTATTATTTAATGTGCCCGCGAAAGATACAGTTACTAAGGACTCAAAATTTGATGATACGGCGCAGTTTGGCGCCGGGGGCAAAAACTTTGATGAGATAGAAAATGATGATATTATGTCTATTCCTACGTTATTTGCTGGAGACTACATGAGTATCTTATCTACGTTGCCCGGCAGTGTGCCAACGCAAAAGATAAACTATGATGATAACTATAGGTTGCACATAACTACCCTAGTGGCCGACAACGTGGAAAACTCCGGCTCTTCTGTAACCGACGGACAGAGTAAGTCGCCAAAAGACATAATTCGGCTGGCTTCTCGAGACCTTATGACACAGGACTTGAACGCAAACGCTATTAGCGGCGGCCAGTTCCCATCCCCGTTTGACTACATTGACTTACGTGCAGCACAGCGAAAGAACGCTACGGTTTTAAATATGTTTTGGGAACTTCAGTATAAGAAATTTTTGAAACAAAACTACATAGCTATGTATAGAAAGGAAGACATGGCGCTTCAGCCGTTTCCTTATGATACGACCGGTCAAATACCACTTATTTGGGAAGGAAATTACACAACACGTTTGGAAGTACTTAACCAGCTGTCACAGTTAAGTATGTACGAAGTTTACCAGTCACCCCAGGGATTTATTTTTGTAAAACCCCCTATGTACAATGCACCTCCGATTAATAGAATATATGCTGCAGAGATAGGTGACATAACACGTAAAGAAGACTTACGTAATGTTCTTACCGCAGCAACGACCCAGGGAGTTTGGGCGGCTAAAGGTTCAAAAGACGCCGGCATTCCTGAGCAGCTAATCCCACAGCAAGACTTCCCATTTTGTGCGGGTACTTACCAGATTTTGTTCCCTAAGGGGTATCAGGAAATACAGAGTAAAGGCACAGAAGATTTTACCGGCAAGAATTCCTTTAAAATATCAGTTCTTAACTATGCAGACTATACGAATATCCTTGCGGAGTTAAATAAGGTGCGTGACCGCTTTGAAGCGTCTAAGTACACGCTTTCTCTAGAAGAAAATATTGGAGATAAGGCGCAGTCTTTCGACGTAACCACGTCGGGAGACTTTGTTACTAAAATTATGCTTTATAAGTTTTACCAAAAGGCTATTGACCCTAGTACCTTATCAGTAAAGCTCCTTCACGCCGGCAGCTATACCGCAGATGGTGACGCGAGTTCAGCGGAGCGCTATACACTAAAGGAATACTTTGAACAAATAAAAAATTTCTTATATGGACATGCCGCAGATTTTGGTACCACGCAGGGCGCCCTGGCAACTATAAATACGACTATATATACGTCTATACGACAAATTCTCTCAAGCAGGCCCCTTCCGACGTCTTCTGCAGGGGGTGACCAGCTCAGCGTGGAAGTGGCACGCCGTCAGGCAATAACGGCCTACTTATTTGATGGCCTTTGGTCAGACATAGCCGGCGCGTCTACCCCTACAGCTGCTACAAACGTTGGAATAGTCGGAGGAATTTCTATAAGCACAACAAACGTCGTTGTTGATGCAAGCGGAGCTGCCAGCACGCTTAATGCACATTCAGCAGTTGCAGGTTCTTTCGACGCTTGGGGAATCCAGCAACGGGTACGGGCCAGTAAGGATCCCATATGTGAATTACCTACGTTAATACTAAGTCTATCCGGTAAATACGTGCTTAAGTCACTGGGCAAGAGCAGTATAAGTACAGGCGAATACAATATGATGCAACATGGGTACAAAGACGCCAAACTTAATAATACACTGATAAGGTCTAATCGTCAGGCTGCTGTATTTTCAAAGTACTATCTGTATAAAAATAACGCCATGGCAGAAGTTTTTAACATAAACTTGCGTACGTTACGTCCAGATATAGTACCCGGATTTCCTATTCTCAACACTATGGATTTTTGTGTATACTACGTAATGGCCGTTACACTGCAGGCAACCCCAGGTGGGGCTACTGCAACTAATCTACAGTGCATAGCCAGGCGTAGACCTGTATTTTGTAATACAAACAAAGTTAACCGTAACTTTAGTAATCCAGATATAACGCTGGCCACGCTTTCTACAGTGTCTCTTGATACGCCTTTGAGTGAGCTGCCCGATTATACAGCGGATTTGCAAGCGCTTAATAATTCAGCTTACGAATTTATAGGCTGGGAAATGTATGGGCCTTCTGATAATGACTTAGGTGAAACCTTTTCTGCCCCATCTGGGGCATTTCTTCCACCATTTGGTGGTTACGTGTCAGGCCATAATGTTAATACCACACCTTCAGGTGACAAAAAGTCTAATACTAAATCAGTGAGAAACATAACGTTTTACAAAATTCAGGATGCAAAGTCACCGGCAGCTACTTTAGAGAAAACGGCTACACAAATTGGGTCGGCGCTTTCATATAAACTTGAGGTTTTTCAAAACTCAAGCAACGCGTCGTCAACTACAGGAAACGGCGAGCAATTGATAGGCCCGGCAGGTGTGGCTGCCCCTGGTATTGCAGATAACAGATCTAAAGGCTTTGCTACATTTGGATGGTGGGCAGTACGCGCGTCAAATATAGGCGGGATGTTATTTACGCCACTTAGCTCTATAACGGCACGTTATGGTAGTGACTTAGTTATAGTAAAGGACATGCAGGTTGACACAGCCGTTACTTTAAACGCCGGGTCAGCTTACTACACAGGAGTTTTACCTGCGAAAGGTTCAAAAGCTATACAGGCCTATAGTCAAGCCAGCCTGGAAAACATATTACAAAGTATGTTTTTTGGTCAAGCAATCATAAAGGATGGCCAAATAATACGCACGGACTTACGTGCAACCCAGGGAGGAGCTTACGACAGTCGTGTTCAGGCAGTACTGTCTATACTAGCTAAACAATCCCGGGGTATTGCAGCATTACGTTTAGCCGGCATAGATGTTGAGGAGGTATAATGGATAACTTAAGACGTATGGTCGGAAAAGCTCTAAATACACCTAATAATAACTATGCAGGTATGTCGGAGTTGTTTCCAACGGAAGGACTTATAAAAGCAGTAGATAAGGATGCCTACACGGTAGACGTACAGACATCAGACGCGATATTTCATAATGTGGCGCTTCCTATATATGGCTATACCCGGGGTGCCGGGCTTTTTACCATGCCGTCTGTAAACGATTGGTGTCTTATAATGCGAAACTCTCGCGGAGAAGCGTTTTTAATTAATACGTACTCTTTTGACGGGAAGACGGATTTAGGAGCACAGCACAGAGAGAATCCCGCGGAGGCCGCCTACATATTAAAGAGCCCAAAAGATATTACGTTGAAGGTTGAAACTTCTACAGAATCTGGTATACTTAACATTACGACAGACGATTCCGGGCGAGTTACTATGTCTTTATCTATAAATGCGCTGTCTAAGGACGCAGAGGGTAAGTTAGTAGTTGATGACCTACAGCAGCTGCCTAAGATAGTAATAAATGCAGAAGGTATACAATTAGATACAGGCGGCGCCCTTTCTACGATAGTAACTTTAGATATGCTAGAAGATGTTATTGGCTCAGGTGCACCGCTCCCTTATGATGGCGGTGCCCAAATAAGGACAGCCCAAGCACTAACTATTGAAACTATGAAGGGTTCTCCACCAAACAAAACGCAGGCTTAGCTAAGGGAGGTAACGTGTCATCGCCTTTGATATAGAGTACATACTAACAGCATGTGACCATAGAGTTAAAGATGAAGTTATAGCGGAAGCCTCTGCGCAGTCCGTCAATATGATTTCTGAATCTTCACGCTTTGGCGTATCCAACTTTGGAACAGCCAGGTTTGGTAGAAATATATATGCATACTTGGACCGTTATGGGCCTACAGGTACGTTTATAGAAAATACAAATGGAACTATCACGGCTATATTCAGTATACCAGGCACGGTTGCGGGTGCGCCAAAACTTTATGCCAACTTACCTGGGGAATATAAACGTACAGAAGTTCCTGCGTACTCAAAGACCGAAAATTCATCATCCTTGTACTTCGGGGATGAGCTATACTACGGTGAAGGTGAGCTTGATTATGGTGGGTCCGGTGTTGTGCCATCAAGCAGCATAAATGCAATTTGGTATGTTACGCATGAAGCAACTGTTATTGGAACCACGGCTGTTCCGGCCAATTCACTAGTTGTAAACAGGTATGACAGTCGCTACAATTTAAGTTTAGATTTTAATATAGTACTCGAGCAGTGTCCTTTTTGTCAGGGTACTTCTGTTAAGAATGATCTTATATTAACACCATTAGGCCGTTTGAGCAATGTATTCGATACAAATAAGCTAAGCCAGCAGGTCATGAAGGCTATTATGACACTCAAGGGTAAAAATATATTCTATCCATCATATGGTACGATCATACCTGAAATAATTGGTGAAAATACATTGAATGGTTTTGTGCTGCGTGAGCAGATTGTATTGCAGCTAAGTGAAATAAAGCGTATGCAGCAACAGATTACAAGTCAGAATCCTGCGTTCTTTACTGCACGTGAACTATTGGAAGACGTCATAGGCGTTAAACTCACACCCCAGACCGACCCACGCATTTTCGGTCTAACTATTACTATAATGAATAAAGCCTTGGAACAGGTAAGTTCAAAAACTATGAAGATAGGCTAGGAGGCACGTAATGGCAGATTTAATCACAATAAAAACTCGTGGTGAATTGGTACGCGAGATCATAGACTACATAAGCAGTCGCTACCCGACAGCGGATTTAAGTCCCGGTTTGGTGATGCGCGACCTGCTGGTTGAAGGACCTATGGACTATCTAGCCAATACGTCCGTAATAGCAAGCTTAATTGGCCAGGTTTTGGACCTTAATTCTTTAGCTGAACTGGTAGGAAATGTTTCCACGCGCCTAACTTTTGCCAGAGCTTTCAATGTAGACCCTATTGAGTTTGACAACACACTTAAGAATATTATAGAACTTTATGCATCAAATTATAATATTTCACGCAAATTAGGCACAAAGTCGCGGGGCATTATCACGTTTTATAGCGTGACAGAACCTTCAAGTAGTTTAGTTGTCCCTGCAGGTACAGAAGTTAAGATACCCAATACCCAGATAGTGTTTAAAACACTAAAAACTGTCACCATGCCGACGCTTGCTCTCCAAACAACAACAAATCCTTTATTATATGATACTTTAAATAATCGTTACTACGTTAATGTTGTTGCAGACTGTCTCAGTACAGGTGGAATTGGAAATGTTCCAGCTAATTCTATTATAGAATACTCAGGGTCCCCAGTTGTAGGCCTACAACCGGTTAACTCCCTCGCTTTTGTTGGCGGCACAGATCCTGAAACTGACGCCGAGTTAGTAGTACGACTTAAAAATGCCTATACGGGAAACTTTAAAGGTACAGCGCCTTCTATAGTATCTACCGTACTATCTTTTGATTTTATTAAAGACGTGGCCATAGCCTATCTGTACAATGATATAAATAAAGTGCGCAGTGGGATGAACACAGTGGATTTATTTATACAGGGTGGAAAACTCATATCTAATACCAGCACGGTGACAATTACGGAAAACCCCTATTTCTTTGCGCTAGCTAATGCATATACGACGCAGCTTAATGTACTACAAGGAACAACAGACACGCCTACAGCATATACATATCCGTCGTTTACTCACCAGCTGTCATATGGTGACAATGGAGAAAGTTTTATTTCATTTTTAACTGTAGGTAGTCCACATTTTGTAGTTACAGAGCTGCTGGTCGACTATGCACCCACAGGTATAAAGACTGCTACACTTTACTTGCAAACGTTCTACAAGGCCGACGGGACTGTAGATACTACCAGAAGTACCATAGGAACGTTCCCTGACTTCGTGGCCGGCAGCGTTTTAAGCGCGACCGGACGTGTAAAAGTGTTTAGGATACTTGGTGACGTGTCTATAGATGATACACTTAACTGGTCTTACACGGCGCCCTCAACAGGAGTACAAGGATTAACACGCATAGCAGACGTATACGCGGCAGACTTTCCTACACTGCGCTATGAAGTACAAATCCTGCCTAAAGTTAATGATGTAATGACGATTGACTCACTGTATAACTCAGCAATTTCAGAAGTACAGAGTTATGTAGCCAATCCGGCTAATCTGTTCGTGGGCCAGGATATTATGTGCTATCCTGCAACGGCAGTTCAGATTGTAGCAGACATTAAAATACAAGTTGATACGTCCTACCAGTCCATACCAGACCTGGAAGCTGCGGCGTATAGCAAAATAGTCGAACTTCTAGGCAACACGGGACTAGGTCAAGAGTTGAATCAAACATTTTATATATCAGAGTTACTGAAAATTCCAGGAATTGTTGACGTGGAACGTCCTTTTTCAGTTTTTACACGTAACTATGACACACGCATGGGCTCCACAGATATTGTGCTTTCTCCGAAAGAGTACCCGATTGTGGCTGACATAGCCGACGTCGTAGTACATGGCCAGTATGAACCCTTAGGAAGGTAAAAATGGAAGCTATTAAACTCACAAATAACAGAACAATAGCAGATAATTTGGTAGAGCGTAAGACAGGTACTCTATATGATACTTACTATAAGGCGCTTGAAAACCTGGCAAAAGTATACGTAGATGGCATCGTTGAAAATGTACTAAATAATAGTTTTATTTTTACGTCAGATTCGGCAGGATTAAAACGCTGGCAGGCGTACTACGAGCAAAAACCTTTTGACATGACATGGACACAGTTTCGTAGTTTGTTATTCTTACTTAATGAGGCAACCAGGGAAGGCCCCACAGTTACGAACATACAAAACATCCTAAAGTTTTTTGATGCAACAGCTACATTTTCACAGGTAACTACCCGGCATATATTTTATGGAACACCGGGGTACGTAATCGCTACACTCACGAAAGGGGACGATCTTATAACAACAGACTTTGACTGGCTGGCAGTCCCAAACTATAATCTACTAAGCAACTCACACATATGGTATACTTCCGGTGGTGTAAACACACGCTTCAATGAAGGAACCGACTACAGTCTGGTATTGCAAGAAGACGGCGGAAAGGTACAAGCGGTTGTCACGTGGATCACAGGTACCCCTCCGACAGACGGAGAGTCCTATGATCTTTTATTCAAGGACGACAGTATCGACCACGACGACCCACAGTCTTTATTTTACAATCATAACTCAGGAACGTTTCCCGAAGAGGAAGCCTACATATATACAGAAGACTCATCTTTGCCAAAAGTAAATGAGTTTTTTGTGACAACAGACTCCACAGTTATTTATGAGTCTTCCGCATTAGTAATTCCTAAAGTCTCATTTAGGTATATGCTACAGGCGCTTTTAAATAAGATACTACCGGCCAATATAGTCTTTTTGCTGCGTTTTATGGATGCGGCATCTATTCTATACAGAAAGGACCAGGGGCCCGACCCGGTAACGCAGCCACGCCAGCTCATAATTTATGAACCTGCGTATGGACAAATCCGCAGCTATAATCTTATGGTCGCCGGATATGAGACAGCACAGCTTAGGGACGCCATGCGCGTAGATGAGAATGATTTTTTACTGATTCTCCAGCCGCCACCGCCCTCGCGAAAACAGCATATTGTTCGTTACGACACAGCTACAAAAATTACCACTGAAGCGGTTACCAATGTGTTTTCTGTAGACCAGGCAGGTACAGCCTTTACCAGGGTAGACCTTAATACACTTATATTTCCGTCCATAGGATCGTTTGACCCTTACTTTAGCGTTTACGACGTAAAAACCGGGGGCAGCACCACCTATTACAACGCCTATGGCGCAACCGCCCTCTCTAACCCGGCGGTAGCAACATCTCCGGTATTTACGACAGGTTTTGATTTTCTCTGGGATATGAAGGCAGACAACAATGGACATGCTTACTTTATTGTGCGTAATATACAGACTAATGACTGGTATATTCGGGTTTTACACGTAATAACTAATACATTAGTTTACGAAGTAAATTTAGGACCCTTAGCAGGTCAGCCAAATTCATTTTCTCCACTTAGTACTAGTAAGTACGTATTCTTTCATAACAAAACAATTAATGGGTCTGGCGACGTAGTATTTGTAGACGCAACTATACCCTCGGTGGTTAGCACAACATTTGACATTATAAATGCTTCTGTAATTGCTATAAACGATGAATTAGTTGTGTCCACAAAGAACGACGGTCCTGACGTAGAAATCTACACGTCAGCGTTCGGAGAGGTGCCAACACTCCTTATGATCGTACCTAATATGCCGGCTTCGTCTGTATACCTGCATGAGAACGACTTGGTTTTAGTCAATAATTATAAAAGCGTGGCTATAGTGTTAAACTTTGTTACACTATTAGGGGCTGCCCCAGTTCTTAGCTACCACGTGGATTCAAACAGTCAATTTTTATACCCAGTTGACGTATACTAAAAGGAGGATGGAATGAACCTTAATCCATTCAATTTGTTTAAAAAGAAGTCAGTTGACGCGCCGGCGCTTACTCCGGAAGAAATAAGAGCTGGCATTACACAGCAACTGCAGCGCCTAATGGCAGATCCTAATTTGCTGGAACGCCTTGATGTTAATACTTCCATGCCCCCGGAAGTCCAGTCAGAACATCTGGTAAACGCTGAGTGGATAAATACATACCTAAATACTGAAGGTATGGCCATAGTAAGTGAATTACAAAAAAACTTTGAGACCTTGGACCCATCAAGGGCTCAAACAAGTTTATCCAAATTTTTAGACCCATCAAACCAGGTTATTATAGATGCCATACACAAGATATACCCAACATATAAGAACTTTGTTATTGAAATGGCACAACGCCGGGACAAGGCCCCAAAAGCCGCACCAGAAGCAGAAGTAGGACGCATATTTGAGCCCCTTATAAAAGCAACTTTTGAGCGCATTGTCGAAGCTGCCAGTGATTACTTACGTGATACTGAAAAGAGCAAAATGTTTGAAGGGCTTAACGACTTAGAAATTAAAGGTATCATAGAGTCATTTAAGTTTTCCATTGAATCAGATAAGTCTACAGTGCTTCCGGAAGCGTTAAGAAGTTTTTTAAAAAGCAATCCAGGGCTGCCAAAGGATAATGAAACTTTGTCTCGCGCGGCCGGTCCAGTCATATTTATGGGCACTTATGAAACGAAGCTTATTGATACGGCTATTAGCTTAGTTGATAGTCAGGGCAAAGATATGAATACGCTCAAGGAAGAGTTTAAAACTAAGCTTGGTACGCTAAAGGATGAGCTCCAGAAGAAAGCTGGCGTGGATGAAGATAACATTTACTATATAAAAGATGGCGCAAATGTACTATTCACACCTATAGGAAAACAGACGTTCCTTAAGTCATGGGCCAGTCAGTCCGACGGGTCACCACAGGCGGTGCTTAACTTATTTGTTGGTGCTGTAGCAAAAGCAAGCCCGGAGTCCGAACAGGCACATGATAACCAGATGGACGAAGCCAACTTCCGAGGATTACTCGGTGATATGGTTACGCTGTCAAAAGCACAGAAAGAAGGGCATCAAGCTTCCTTTGGGACGGCTGCAGAGCCCTTACTCACATTTCTTATTAACGTCGCTATAGGCGCGCACCCGGACGTCCAAACATTTGATGTAACACGGCCTGGCGCGTCAGGGCGTGACACGTCTATCCAGCTCGCTATAGACCATATGACTGCGCGTGGTCTATTTCCTGTAATTAAACCGGATTTAAAATCAGAGCGTTGGACCCTGACAATTAATCCGGGTCCGGTTATTACAGCCACGAAACTATTTGTTGGGTCACTTAGCACAGACCTTAAGGATTTTTTAATGGTACTTGCAGCGAGACCAAATCCTGACAGCGCTTTTCAGGTAGCTCTGGGTGGGATTCTTAAAAATATCATAACCTCATTTGATGCATATGCACTTAAGCATCTTGAGACCCTGGACATACAGAGCCTGGCTAATGGCTATATGGGTAAGATTGTTGATCAGGTTTCAAAAGCTTTAGACGGTGTTGGAGGAGCTCCTGCAGGATCAGCCCCGGCGCGGGCGCAAGAACCCACAGCGCCTGTAACTAAAGTTCCACCCCCGCCTCCCGCTACTGCCGTGGCCTACTCACTTAGAAGTATACTAAAGACGGCAAAGGAAGCGGAAGCACAAGGTCTTGTAAGCGAAATTATGCGTCGTTACCATGGGATACCTGTTAAGGAACCCGTTGAAGCTTATATTACGGAGCGCAACATTCCGCCTTTTGGCGTAACGGTATATGAAATAGAAATAGAAGGGGCATATTTAAGGAACTTGCCGCAGGTCCAGCTCCAAGATATGAACAAAGTACTGACAGGTGAAGCTCTTGGCCAGTACCCGGAGATAAAAAAGGGAGTTCGTGTGGTACATTCGAGTTTTACTTATGTGTCAGGCAGGCCTGCCTATATAGTTGTCATAGCTGTAGGTGAGCCAACACCCGACGCTGATGCGTCCCAAGTTAAAGACCCTATAGTACAAAAACTTCTGTCCAGTAAGAATGTAGAAGAGTCATTAGAAGATCCTAATAAGGTCAGGGAGCTTGCCCAGCAGGTAGCGGCTCAAGGTGGATTACGTCATCTGGATAAAGACGCTCTGCGCTCCAAGCTGGAAGCTTTGGAAAACTCCAGCATGCAGGACGGCGCTGACAAAGAAGCTATAGGTAAGCAAATTCAACGGCTGCAAAAACAGATAGCACAGCCGGACTTACAACAGGACCTAGGCATATCTACAGAGGAAATTTATGACAAAACTCCTGAGGAGCTGCGCGAAGTTGTTCAAAAATACGTAAGCAACTTTTCAAAAACAAACTCCTATACAGTAGACTACGCAGGACCTCGTACAGTTAACAGAACCCCCTTGCAAGACAAAATATCGGCTGATTTAGCAAGTACTATACATGCGCTTAAGGACCGCACAGGTTTGACACGTGGAGAAGCTTCCCTGCCACCGGAATTACAGCTGGCCGTGCTTAATACCCTGTCAGGCGTGCAGAAGGAGCTATCTGCTGCAGGTGTTCCCGCTTTGGGAGCACAGGACGCCAACCAGACTATGAGTAATCTGACGCAGGCGGCACTCAGCGGTGACATAAAGAGCATGTCCTATGTACATGATCAGTTAAAAACATACCTCTCTCAGCTGGATAACTTTCTAAAGGAACGCGGAGGAAAGACAGAGTCCCCTCTGATTAAAAAGATTATGGACCAGTATGTCATACCCTTGGCTGAAAAATTCACGGAGCAGCTTGGTGGACCTAAAGATATCAATAGAACTATGCTTTTAATAGGTAAACTAGAGAATTATTTGGACGACCTTAACGCCGGTACGTACAAAGACCAAGCAGTGGCCCCTATTGCGCAGCAGCTTGAACAGATAAAACAAGATTATAACATACGTCCTTCCGCAGATGTTAGTACTATGGATTTGGACCAAACCGCAAAGGAAATATTTTACAGCCTTTTCCCAGACTATGAAAGTGGCGACCCCGAGATGGCAGGAGAACTCGAAAGAACTACTCCTGTAGAGGATAAATCACGCGTAATAGAGCAAAAGATAAATGAAGGTAAACCTAATAAGAAGCGCTTTAACATACAGACTTTGGGTAAGAACTTCGAGAAGCTGCGTCCTTTATTTGAAGCCCGCGCCAAAGAAGTGCAGTTTGACGTGGCAGATAATGATGAAACCTTGGGGTTGCTGGCTGAACAGCTTCCTGAAGCTGTTAAAAGAGGCAATGCTATTACTATATCTGAGGGTACTATTGCACCGCCAAAAGAAAAGCTAGATAAAACCGGGCCAAAACCTCTTTCTCCTGAGGACCAAGCTAAACTGCAAGAAATGATGAAGGCACGTGAAGATCGTGGCGCTAAGGATATGGCAGCTAAAGAAGAAGCCATGAAAGGTAAACAATTGGATCTGAAAACTATATATGACAAAGTTATTGCCGAGGATAAGGCTATAACTACAATCCTACAACAAGCTTTTCAGGACATATCAGCAAAGTATACTGACGTGGCCGAGCGTAACCAGGCTGTTAGCACGTACAGAGCTATGTCTTCTAAAGTGGAACAGGAGCGTACAGCTATAATGGAGCATGTTGGTGCATCTATAGCGCGTGCACCTGGTACTGAAGACCAGACTGCTGACGCTGCTCTAAGTAAGGACTTGCAGCAGCTTAGCAGGTTAAAACAGTGGCTTTTAGCACAACTTGGTAAACCATCAGCAATCCTTTAGTAAATTGGCAAGAACATAATCCGATAAGGCCAGCAAAAATGCCATATGCGGGTCAATACAGGCCAGCCCTACATGTTTGGCACCATCAAAATGTACGTCATCGCTGTTCCACTCCTTGGCCCCATCCATGATAGAATGCTCTGGTTCAAGGGGCTGTGGTGACGCTATGCTCTTTGCACTCTCAGCTAACCAGGCCTTATCTGTGCCTTCATACTTCTTTATCTGCCGTGAGTGCTGGTAGACTCTTTCCAGATCCGAAAGGTGGTTTAAGCAGTTACGCCAAAAGAACGTGTTAAACGAGGTTTTTTCTGGGTCGTATTTAACCACGCTATGCGCTAGTTTTACACTTAACTCTTGTACAATGTCTTCAACAGAGAATTCCGGTATATATACCTTGTAAGGTCCAAATGTTCGAGTGGCTAAGGTTTCTATTTTTTTGCGGTAGAACTTATGCAGCCTTTCATATTCAGATTGGTTTATAATATTCATTTTGTTCTGATTTATGTCAAACTCAAATACTTCGTTTTGCACAGTAATTCGCTTATGTACCTTTAAGGGTTTATCCTGCATATAGTACTCCAGTTAAGATTTGCCGTAATGAAAGTCCCAGGACTCTCATAGTGTGCCTGCTAGTCCTCCTTTATGCGCGTAAATAAGAAAAATTCGTTCGCGCCAAGTTTTTGAAAAAATTTGGTAAACTCATAAAAGTCGGTACTAAAGAATACTTTAGTACTATCATACACGCGGGAACGCATCTGTGCAATCGATACGTCGGCGTCCCAGCGCAGTTTGTCTAAGCACCGCAAAGACGGAAAGACTACACAATGTATATCTGCTTCATTATGTTCAGGTATCAAGTCGTACTTCTGTAGTAGCGCCACGTATTGTTCCAGTACAAATTTAATCGTGGACATACCGACGCCCACGTCCCACTCAAAGTGTATGCCAATAGTATGATCTGTGTGGTATTTGTACATAAGGTAATTTCCAGTCTGTACCAAGGTAATTCGCAAAGGTGTACCTCGTGTTGACGCGTAGAGTTCCATAAACATACGGAAGTATTGCTCCATACATGGGCCATTTGAGGCCATAAGTATGTTCCCGTCAGCGTCATTTAGTGTAGTAGTGTCATGTATTGTTTTAGAGCTCATCTTTCTCTCCGTCGCCAAATTTGGCTTTAAGCTTGCGGTATAAGGCGCGTTGTCGGTCTTCATCTGCAGCTTCATCCCATAGCTTCTCCCGCTCCTTTAACCATATTACAAACTCCTCATGCTTGCGCTGCTCCTCAAAGTACTTAAGGACTGCAGGTTCATTCATCATATCTTCTCCACGAGTTTCAAAGTTAGTGGGAATGAGCCTCACGTTTTTATACGTAGGTTGCTCTTGGGATAACTTACACTTGTGTATATCCCACAGCATACGCAACATCGCATGCATAGCCTCTTCATGGGTGTTATATTCATCGCAGCGGTTTTCACACCAACGGTAATCATCTTCATCCCAAAAATCATGTACTAAAATGAACCGCATCAGATATCAACCTGGTACTTGGCTTTAAGTTCTTTAAGTTGCGTACGTTCCCGATCCTCTTTTTCCGCCTCTTCCTGCAATTTCAAGAGCTTGGTCCGTTCTGCTTCCTTGTCGTACTTAATCTTGCGTTCTATGCAGTATTGTGCATACTGCGGGCACTTGACGAGCTCGGTGACGTCCAGGGAAAAATTAGTAGGAGTGATAAGTAGATTTTTGTAGCAGCTGTCATCTCCTTTGGTGGATATTTCATGTAAAATATACAAGGTGTCGACCAATTTTGTATCCAATAAAGCCTCCTCAAAAGAATTAAAGGTTTCGGCATGAGAACACCAGTCATCCTCAGAATCAAGATATTCCCACGTAACTAAGAATTTCATAGGTCACCCCTTTATGACCGCCACGGTCTTGAGTTTAGTCACAGGTTCAACAAGCTCTTCCTGATCCTTCATGACTACGTCGATGTCTTTATATGCACCTTTACATTCCTCAGCCACGTCTTCCATCTTACTTTTACCAATGGTTACATTGAGCGTCTTAAGTTCCTCAATCACAGACTGCACGGTGAAGGACTGTTTCGCCTTGGTCCTGGACATAGCCCGGCCAGCCCCGTGGGAGCATGACATAAAGCTTTCCGGATTTCCTTTGCCGCGTACTATATAGGAGAAGGAACCCATAGCGCCGGGTATGATCCCGAGCTCACCTTCGCGCACACGTATGGCCCCTTTACGGTGAACCCACACGTTCTCCCCAAAGTGATTCTCTAACGCAGCATAGTTGTGATGGGCGTTAATCTCCGTATCAAACTTAACACCCGGAAATTCCCCTCCGACAAGGAGTTTGGCCATCTTCATCATTTCTGCCCTGTTCTGCATGGCAAACTTCTGCGCAAACATCATCCAGCGTATGTACGCTGCACCTTCAATGGCATCGGTAGGAAGGAACGCCAGCTGTGATCCTTTTGGAACTTCAGAATGCCACCGTGTATTGAGACGTTCGGCTTCCTTATTATAAAAATCGCATATTACCTTACCCACATTCCTGGAGCCTGAGTGTATCATTATGGCAAGCAGGCCCTGTTCATCTTCCTGGAGTTCAATGAAATGGTTGCCACCACCCAGAGTACCCAGCTGCTTGTGCGCCTCAGGAAACACCCTGTCCCACAGAGCTGAATCCATGATGCTGTTTGCCAAAAGAAACGTCTCAAGGCTCTTATACTCTGCGAGTACGTCAGGATCAAACGCGATAGGCATAGCGCGGTGCTGAAAACCAGTAGGTATGTTACGCATGAGCTGGCCTACAAGCTTCTGCGTCATAGTGCCATTAGGCGTCTCCGCCTTAAGTTCCTTGACTGGAATATCCGTGTGTACATAAACCATTCCGCATCCAATATCTACGCCAACCATATTTGGACTTATGGCACCCTTGAGTGCCGCGACTCCACCCACAGGCATACCATGTCCCATGTGACAGTCCGGCATAAGCGCCACGTGCTTGAACAGATATGGAAGGTTAGATACGGCCTCGGCCTGCAGTAAGCATGACGGTTCAATAGAGTCCGGGTTGATCCAGGCCTTAATAGGTTTCTTCTGTACTGTCCCATTAAATATTACATTCATGTTAGTTGCCTCCTATTTTAGGTTCATTAAAATGCCGCCAAGTCGCGTACGCCCAGAGCACTATAGCCATACCAATCAAGGTAGCGACAGTATAGTGGTAGAGAAGCCATCCCCACGCAAGTGCCAGCGCAAATCCAATTACTATAGTTAGTATGCTAAACAGCATATTTCCTAGTGCCATAAGCGCCGACCTGCCAAGTCTCTTCCAGAAATTTGGTGTCATATAGCCCACCTCGCTTCAAATTTTTTGTACTCTTCAGATAAAGGGTGTTTTATACTTATGCGTATCTTTGTCATATATCCCAAAATAGAATCTTTGCCAGCGCTCTCTCCGTCCCGGTCCAGCACTTCCTTTATTTGTTTTTTGTATACTAATGTGGTTTTGCTCGAGAGTGCTATTAGGGCCATTCCCTATATGGTCTGTTACTTCTACCAAATGCTCTGCTAGAAATACTCGTGTGCATAATGGCATGTCCTGTGCGAACATGCCATACACGGCAATGCTTGATGGCGAGCCATAAGCATCTAGGTCCGATATTTCCATGCGCACCTCACCCATACCTTCCATTAAAAATATTTCTGCATGCTGATTGCACAAACTAAGTGCTGGTAGTTGCATTAATCCGGACATGTGACCCCCATGATGTTCTGGTAATAAGTAAAGAACACCCTTGTATTTTCATCGTTGAAACTTTCCGCGTCTGGGTTTATAATATGGCAATGTGGGATCTGCCATTAGTACATCCCGCGGATCCTGTACGAATTGGTAGTCTTCTAGTTTTATATCCATAAGTCCTCCTTTGAACTCGCGGAGCCGGTGCTGCCCGGTGAGGTGATTGCTTGCCACCGGCCCCTTGAGTCCCTTCACTATTTCATTTTCTTTATAGCCTTAATAGCCACGTCTACCTCATCTATGGCCGCCCGATGTTTCATGAGTTCTTTCATATGGGTGGCCCTGACTTCTACGAGGCTGGCAAGTACATTGCTGTATTGAGGCACCTTGTTAGCAGGTTTAGTCTTTGTAACATGTGCTTTCTTAATTTTGTAATGCACTATTTCTCCTGCAGCGCGTTTCTGTGCAAGTACTGCCCGTGCATGTGCTGCGGTCATTCTCAGCCGTTCCTGTTTCTTGGCTTTTTCCTGCAGCTGCTTAGAAGTATAGCGCTGCTGGACGTATAAGTCATAAGTTTTTTTACAGCCAGTACATAGGCGCGCATTTGTGAAATCAGCGCTTCCGGCCTTCGCCGCGCATTCCGGGCACAATTTACCTGCATCTCTTAACTCTAAAACTAATCCCGGTCTCTTTCCTGTCCTTTTCTTCGTTGCTTCCATGTTCAATCCTCCTTTAGGATCTGGATTAGAGAGCGTCAGCGCTCTCTTTTGCACACTTTGGACATAACTTAACCCGCACACTCTTATTATATAAGTCAGAATAATACAGGTCGTCCATAGTCTTAACTTTTATGTTCTTTACTCCACAGTGCTTACAACGCAATGCTTTCTTTTTTGGGGAGCTCTTCACGCGTGGTGGCATTTCTCATCTCCTTTCTATTTTTCTGTATTCTGTTACTGTCTCAGTATAGCCAAGGCGCACCAGGAGTTCACACAGAATTTCGTTTGCGTCACGCTTGACCTTAAAGTCTCCAGGATAGCGCTCATGGCGTTTTGCCAGATTTTGCAACTTACTTGCTGTCTCTTTATCCGGGTTGCTCATAAGGCACCTCCTTCAGAGAGAATCAGTCGCTGCTTTTGGGACTAGGAACAGTACAAACGGTGAAGTCTCTACCTCATACTCGTAATACTTCTTGAGGTTCGTTTTGGCCAGCTCCTGCTTAAGTATGTCTGTGATGGGTTTATATCCGCGGAATGCCCCGTGGTACTTACCATTGTACCAAACACACCACTCTATTTCTTTGGGCTCGCCCTCTTCTTCTGTGAGCCAGTCATGCTTACCCCAGAGTGTAAGCATGAAATTATGAAAGTTTTCAATAGCAAACAGGACCGTCGATGGGGCAGTTTCGTTCTTCCAGTCGATTTTGAACCCATATTGAAAATCTGGCTCTGCTGCGGCGGCTTGCTCCTCATTCTTAATATTAGTCATACACACTACATCAAAGTCTAGTCCCTGTAAACCTTTTACTACGGCCGGGTGTTTCTGCGCGTAGCGCATAGCCCGCAAAATCCTGTGTGTTAAATCATCCGTTATTGACCAATTCATAATTTGCCTCCTTTTACCTCTTCAATTTTTACGGTATCTTCCTTAAAGCTAAGTCCTATATCTTTGGCCTCATCGCTAGACCAGTTATCAGGTGCGTCTGCAAATAGGACGGAGCGTACCTCTTGTATTTTTACCCTATCACCAGCTGTTTCCACTTCAAAACTAACCTTATACCTTTTTGTCATACCATACCTCCTAAAGTGAGTTTCGCACTAAGCGACTATGGCCGTTTTTTGAGATTCACTGGCATAGCCCGGGTCTTCTGTATCCGTGCAGCTTTACTCCTTATAAGTTCAATGGTGCCCGCGTGGGCCTTCAGCTCTATGAGCAGCCCAACCCGAGGTGATGTAACGACCGTGGTCAAGCGGCCGCATAGATTCGGACTATATCCAGCTCGGGCACCAATTATTAATTGGCAGTGGTCAGGAGCTAAAGTGTTATGAACTCCCCTGCCGCAACATTACTAACGAAGCCTCTTATTTCTCCGCATAACTTCGGGTGTTATTCACACGCCACTGTCAAATGTTAAATAGCTATTCTCTTCTTTGCGCTTTCTACCGCCCTAATAAACATCCTGCTCCTCTGGTCGAGAGAAGCGTACTTCAACATGTCAGCCACAGCCATCTCAGTAGGCATATCAAACAGACCGGACTTGGAAGTCTTCTTGGTGAAGAACTCTGCGCCGACTTCCGACGCTGTAGGAGACAGGTTCAGCTTTTCCCTTTCAGTAGGAGCTTTGTAGCCAAGATTGATTATTTTCCATCCCTTGTAGTATGAACCATTTACCATGACCGCTTCTGCGCCGGGGTCTTTTTTGTTCTTTATCTCATTTTTGTACTCGAGATACTCGAGGGTCATTCTGACACTCCATGATATATCTGTGTCAACTCTGTTGTACTCAATAGCTACCTGCGTCAGAAGATCTTCAAAGGACACCTCGGGTACGCCTTCCAGTGCATTACGTACAGCCCTCTGAAAGGTTATGGGAGACTCCTTGGTCCCGGATATTAACTGGTCAGCTTCCCACTTTACCTGGTTAAAGCTGAGTATTCCTGAAGTCCGAGCTTCTGCTTTAGCCGCTTCGTAGTCCTGATAACCTTTAGGAAGTTTGGCCGGCGTGGCCGCAGCAGAGCTTTTTACCAGGCGGGCAGCTTCTAAGTCTACAGACGCTTTAAACTCCGGATTAGCAAACGTAGCATTGGGCCGGCCATTAAGTTCATAGTCAGCTTTTACGATACTCCACGCTCTAAATCTGGCGTCAGCTTTACTCAACGGTGTATTGGCCATGGTAGTCGCCTCCTTTTAGAAGTGTATGCCTGCGTCTATAAGTAGCTGTGCTGTTGCAAAAGCAGCAATTACAACAATAACTGCCTTACTTATTAGAAGTCCGACGCTCCAAATTATAAGTGAGCGCTCACGTCTTTTAAGTAAAGCGCCTATTTCATACAACTCCGACGCGCGGTCGCGCAACTGTAATGTTACAGCGGTCCTAGCGCCCTCTACAAACTGGCTAAGTTCCTCTATGCCGCGTTTCTGCGCCAGCGTGTTAAGCCAGGACAGATTAACTAGCAGTACAATACAAAGGTCGCTGGTTCCACCAGCGTCAGGGTCAATGCTCCTGGTTATCATAGTCATGGCTAAGTCGTATAGGCCCATTGAAGCGAATCCGTACACGCATAAGCCGGTTAACTCTGGTACTTTGGAATAGCGGCCCTCTTCAGACGCTATAGCTACAGCATAGAACGCTGAAAGGAACTTTTCTTCTGCGCTTAGTTTCGCTTTAATCATCTTTGACCCGTGGTTTATACCAAACTTTGCCAGTATTGGCGCGTGGAACTTTACTACGTCAGGCCTTACTTTTTCCAACACTTCAGGCGGAAGTGTGTCAAGATTAAATTTAAATTCTCCCATGAGATTCACCTCCGCGTTTTTCTTTAACAATACGCTTCCATTCAACTTCAGCTTCTTCGCGTGCTTTTTCTGCAATGCTCGCCTGGTCAATCATCATGACAATGATCAGACTCTTCATTGTGGCAACTATCTTAAAGACTTTCAGAAAAATGTAGAAGGCGACCCAGGTGAACATCAACACTGCAAGAAAAATGTAAGTGTTAAGCATGACGGCCACCTCCTGAAAGGATATTGTAAATCTCTTCTGACAGTTTCGCGTCGTTCTTTTCCTGATAAACTTTCCAGAACGAATACGGAAAGAGACCGCCACCCAGTAACAACACGAAGACGTAATTGAACTGCAGAAGGAACAGAACCGGCGACAGGATAAGCGCCAGCGGAACCACGGAAAGCACGGTGAGCATTGCTGACTTAACCAAAGCCCATACAGCAAGCTTTATGATTCTCGCCATGAACCTCGCCCTCAGTCCAAAAGAATATTTTTCCTTCGCAGTCAGTGAAACATTGGGGTCGGCCAGGTAGGCCGACAGTTCCTTGAACCTCTTGTTTATCAGGTAGGACCTCAGCATCTGACTCTCAAGTTCCTCAATCATTACATCATAAGGAATGTTGAGCTTCCTTGCCGCCTGAGCTACCCACGTCTTAGGCACATCCGCGTTGAGCGTTGCCAGCTGGGGGTAAGCCTTGCGTAGTACGGTCTTGAGATGTTCGAAAGCTTCAGGAGTATTTACCGAAGTAAATATCCCGTGTACATCATGCCCGAAAACATTCTCTCCACCATTCCGTTTTATTAACATGACCATCACCTCCTATAGATCTATTAAAGCATGTTCTTCAGATAGTCTCAACCAAGCCTCAATCTTTATTATACCGCAGTTGCAGCCTTGCAGTAAGTGCTTTACAATCTCGTCCTTCCTGATGCCTAACGCGTCGTCTTTCAGTCCCATGCCATGCTGGCTGTTCTCTTGCCACTTCGAGGTCTTACGCAGTTTCTTTCTTAGGTTGAGCTTCATACTCTTCATATGAAACGCTTCCCAATCCCGTTCCAAAAGACGCCCAATAAACTTCGTTAAAGCCATCTGCCTTGTGCTGGCTGCGGAATCCTTCGAGAACCAGAACTTAATCTCAATGGTGTCACACCCGCCGTAGTAAGACTGCACAAACCAGATCGGTGAAATCACTGGATAAAATTCTCTTTGTAGCGCTCGTTCAAGAGCAAGCACTGATTTAGGATTTATGTTTCCCACAGTCATCACGTCCCTTCAGTTGAATAGAGTATACGACAAAAGTAAGTTAAAGTCAAGATAAATCTTTTAAGCGTGCCTCACAATTACTTCCCCAAACTTTCCAACGTTCCGCGCTATCTCAGCGAAGCGTTCCAGCTGGGCTGCTGGGTAACTGTTTTCTTGCCAAATTCCCGGCCGGAACTGCTGCAAGGCCCAGCGCTTAGCCGGTGAAATCCATTCTGCTATTTCTCGGATGTCCGCTTCTTCATGCAAGCTCGGTACAATCGTGGTACGAAACTCATAATCTATTCCGCTGTTTTTTATCATTTCAATCGTCCGGTTTATACCGGCTATTCCCACCATGGCGCCAGCAGCTCTGGCGTACTTAAGCTTTGTGGCCTTGACGTCCATTGCAATATAGTCAACCAATTTCTCATCGATAACTTGCTGCAATATGGTTTGTGAAGTGCCATTGGTATCGAGCTTAATAGGCAAGTTTAATAGTTTAAGCTGCTTCAAGAAGCTTGGTAAACTGTCATATATGGTTGGCTCACCTCCCGTCACCACAATACCATCTATGAGCTTCCCGCGGCGTTCAATCTCTGTGAACACTTCCGCATAAGGTACCCCGGTTCCTTCATCACTTTGTAGCGCTTTATTATGACAGTAGAAACACCTAAGGTTGCAGACTTGTGAAAAGATAACGAACGAAACCTTACCGGGGTAATCAACCAAACTCGTCGCATTGTAACCATGTATTCTCATTTGCTCCTCCTTTTCCTAATAACTTGTGGATGCACAAGGCTCGTATCAACTATTCCGTGCTTCACAAGGTTCTTTAATATTGCTAAAGCATGTCGCAATTCATGGTCAGTTATTGCGACATTAATATCCGGGGACATACCCAAGTCAGCCCTACTAAACCGAGCAATAGGTTTTCCATTGGCGCTTCCTTCAATCACGTAGCTGTTCTTCCACGGAGCTGATATGGTACGCACGCTTAACCGGCCTGAAAATAATTTCATTTATGCTTTCTCCGTTTCGGGATACGCTGTGGGTTCTTTTTCTTTGTATTATGGAAAATCTTTTTGATTATGCTCATCATAAACGTGTTGTCTCCCATTTACTTTCTCCTCTTCGGTATAACTTGTGGCTGTTTCTTACCATGCTTAATTATTCTAATAAGCCAGGCTGGTGCGGCCATTATAAATCCTCCTTATGAGTTCAAAGCGGCCTTGCGGCCGCCAGGTTTACATATCAATCTTATCCCGTAGTCCAAGGAATACTGGAAACCTTGGCGCTTCCTCAGCCGCACCGCTGGGCTGGTGCTTGAACTTAACCACCTTACCGATGTAGCTCTTCTTGTTCTTCCATAGCTCAGCCCTGGTTGCATCGTCGAACCCCGACCCAATACCGAACTGATTCTTGAACTTCTTGCACGTAACAACCAGCTCACCCATTGTTCCCGCGGGCACCATGCCGGCCTTGGCTGTGGAGCGTTTGGTCCTTCCGAAGGCGTCCTTGTCCGCCGCGTTTTCATTGTGCATCTTCTCATTGATGGCCACAATGGTTGCCTCGTCGTCCTCGAACCTTTTGAGCTTAAGAAGCAAGCCTTCCTTCGCCGTGGACCGGCCCAGCTTGTAGGGTCCTTCCGGCTTGCGTATCATAACTCCTTCGTACCCTTCGCTGATATACTTCTCTTCAAGTTCCTGAAGTTCTTCCACGTTCTTTATCTCCACAGGCAGAACCCGTTTGATATGTTCCGCAGGCAGCTTCAAGGCTTCCAAGTCAGCCATGCGCTCTGAGTAAGGCCGGTCGAGCGCGTCCTTCACATAATCAAATATGAAATACGTGAAGTTCGGCTCTCCTGACTCGCGCATTACGTCGCCCGTGGTTTCCTGGAAGGTCTTGCCCTCCATGATGAGCTCGCCGTCAAGCCCGTCCGGCAGGTTCTTCTCAATCCAGGTCCTGATGAAGTGGTTCGGGATCGGCTTGAACGTCCGTGACAGGCACTTGCCTTCAATCTTCAAGCACCGTATCCCGTCGAGCTTCGTGGTGCAGAGTACCGGGTACTTCAACGTCTTAACATCCTCGCATTTTCCTGCAAGCATTGGCTTAAGAATTTTTTCCATGTGCTTTCTCCTTTTGCCAGCGCAGTTTCTGCGCGTGGCCCATTTTGGTTTTTGTACTAAGGTTATGGTGTCTTCCCAAACGAGCTCTTCGTATGTTCTCGCAATGCTCTTTTGTAAATGGTTTTCTTTTATGTGTCTGATAGTAATTTTGTAATACTTTTGACATATGCTGCTTGTATTCTTTTGAGAATGGTTTCATAGGACTTACTGCGTATCTTTGTTTTAATGTTCGTTGTATCTTTCTTTTGGTAGCAACTGACAACTTACGTCCAAGTTGCACAAATACGTTTCCTCCAGGTGCTATGTTAAGCAACTTTCCGCCGGACTTTTTATTGTACAAATTTATCCAATAAATCTCAGCACTATTTGCCCGGTCTAATCCAGAACATACCTCAAGCAGCACTATACCAGGTTTCTTATTTTCGTGCAGCAGTCCGCGTATCCAGGCTTCTTTGTGATTAAGTTTTCCTAATTTTCCGCGGACCACTGACACATGCTGGCTTCTTCGTGCTGCAAGCGACCTATTAGTTTGTCCTACATATCTGACTTGGCGTGTCTTAGGACAAACTAGTCCGTAAATCTTATAGCTTTCTTTTCTGCTGTTTCCCATTACCTTTCTCCTTGTCCCAATAAGGACTCTTGCATTTGGGACATACACGAACCTGAGTTTGTCTGGGCGTCCAATGATGCCCGCATCTCTTACAGCCTAACACTTGCACCTTGATATCCATTGTTACCTCCTTCCTTATAGTATATTACCATAAGTAAGTTCACTTGTCAAGCCCTGGTTCGCGTAATTCCGCCAACCTTTTTTGTATAAGTGGCGCTATTATATCAGCCACCCTGCCTACGGGCAACTCCGGCTGCTTTGTATTAAATGTATTACTAAGAAAATCCGCATACTCCTGTTGGAAAGTTTTGTCATGTAGAGCCCAAAAGTCTGCTACGCGCTCTAGGGACTCTATTACAGGATCATTCACGGCGGTTATTGTGGTTCCCTCCCAGTATAAAGCAAAATCATCTCCTTCGAGGTCTACCGGCGATAGTATAGTTACGCCAGTGTTCCCTTCCGTATCTATATACACAGGTACCGGATACGCTGGGTCGGCTTCGGACAATAATTTGAATATATTCTTCATGATTTGGATACTAATCTGTCTGCTTTGTTCCTCTGCGGCCTTTTTTGTTTCTGCATCGAAATCTTTTTTGTATTCACGCTTAAGTATCCCCACGATCTTTTTAACAACGTCGTATGTATACCACGTACCTTCTAACCATACTCCGGTAATCATACCCTTATCCACTAATACGACAGTGTTTGAGTTTTCATATCTGGAAGGATAATCTGTTAATTCAAGGGATGGTATGAGTATTTCATATGTGAAATAAAAACCCTCGTGGGAATAAATAGCTTGGCTTTTGTCAAGGTGATCCGGGTACGTTTTTGTCACGGTTACTTGGTCTTCTACCCAGCGCGTCTTTGTAATCCATTTAGGCATCCATATACTCTTTCCGGAAGTCGTTACATATTTACCAACGTCTTCTGTATATTTTTCGTTGTCCCCGAACCCAGTGCCGCCAGAATACAATGTGATAGTTTGGCTCATCCCAAAGCAACTGCATGTAGTTAATACCAACGCTATTAATAGAATTATCTTTTTCATTTTGATGCCTCCTTAATATTTGATATTATCATCTCACATATTACTAATAATGACTGCCGTATATCTTCTAGCTCTTTCCTGTCCTTCTCACTTAAATCCATTTCAAAGCCGGCGTAGAACAGCTCAAGTTCGTCAAGGAAATTTCTGCTACGTATCATCTCCTCTCTGGTGCCTTTCCATATTTCCATGAGCCTCTCTTTACTCAACGGGTAAGCCATTTTCTTTCACCTTTTTGGGATAAGCCAACATCGGTTTCGTGATGTTCATGATTGAACCTCCTATTAGTTTGTAACTGGTTTCTGAAATAACCTTACAACTATCTTGCGTGTACTTTCAAACTTTTTCTGCCAGTCTAAGATAAGTCTGGCCTGTGTGTCAACTGCTTGTTCCAAAGCGCAGTAGTTTCTAACGAAAGTTTCCGGGTCATGCTTTATCAGTGTTCTTAGCTCCACAGAGTCATAACGCTTAAATACCGGAGCCGTTTTGCTTCTCGCCATGTTCATCACCCGCCTTCAGTTGTTTTAGTACCTGTGAACTTTGGTACTGAATAACTTTTGTCTCATACAGAGATAAATGTATCTTAATTCTGCCGCCTATTTTTAATATAGGCCGGGGAGTTTTACATGTCTTACACGTGCATAATTCCAAAGTAATCTATTAGAGACCTCCTTTGTCGCGGTGCAGAGCCTTCCATATAAGTACGCCTGCTCCCACCACATAAAGCCCCAGCACAAACCAGTGTATTATCGTCATAAGTCACCTCCTCTTAAAGATTCATGGTAAAGTTCCACGCTTTAAGCTCCCTGCGAAATACCAGAATTAAACGGGCGTCTTTTTTGAGACGGTACGTTTCTTTAACCAAAGCTTTTTTAAGTGTATTAAACTCTTTAATGGCTTTGGCATCCTTCGCCCAGTACTTGTCTATCTCGCGAAAGGTTATTGCTGGCAGGGTACTGTCTGCAGATTTTTCGTGGTCAAATATGTTTATGGCGCAGTACGCCGCCAGAGGATTCTTCATATAGTTTTCCAACAGTAACACCGCCGTGCTGGTTGCTATGTCAACCAGGTTCACCGCAATAATCAGAGTGTTATCGCGTTTATCTATGTAAGTATCATTCTCGAGTCCGGTGAACTCCGGAAACGCCAATGGAAGTAACTGCGGCGTCATTGTCAATGACGGACGATTAGTCAGCATTTTACAAGCTTCTTCGGCGTTCATAAGTCACCTCCTCTTTTTCCAGTCTTCTATAATGTTCCACCAGTCATCGCGGGTCATGTCCCTCCAAGTGTCATGCCCCCGCTTGCCCCACAGAACTCTAAAAGACGTATATCCTTCTTCAGGATTTGGGTCACCATAATAACATATTCTGCATAAATTTGTGCTCTGTCTATACCCTTTTGGATTTTCAAGACAGATAAGAACACTGTGTGACCCATCGCCAGTCATGGCTGCAGGTAATTCGTCGACAGCTAACTTCTGTATCGCAAAGATAAGCGTCGTGGTTGACATCTTCCGCGCCGTCTCATTCATATGCCATACCCTAGCGTACTCCCAAGAAGGGTACTCTGCTTTGTAGTTTCTTGGGTTCAGCTTGTGCGACGCCACATTCTGCATAAGTCACCTCGCGTTGTAAAGTATTATACGACAAAATTTGGTTTGAGTCAACAAGTATTTTCAAGGTTTAACGGAAACGTTCAAGGCCGATTTTGCAGAATCGCTGGCTTAGCGCCTTGCCTTGACCGAAAAGTAAGCCGCCATCAGCAGTTCCTTTGCACCCCGATTTTCTAATTCTATTTGTGCTGGACTCATTGTGGTCCAATATTCCGCTGGCAGTTTAGGATACCAGGAGAACTCCCGGCCTTTAAACTCTTTCTTCACCCACTTGTTAGGCAGAACAACTGTAACGGCCCAGCCGGGTTTTGTAGGGGAAGTACAGTTAAAGAACTCCATTGCTTTCTCAAACATAAACCATAAGGAGGAGAACCCGCTGACCTCGCGGAATAGCAAAGATTGAATATAGATATATCTGCCTCTAATTTTAAAGTATGCCTTCATGTTATTCCTCCTTATCGTGATATATTAATTTTAAACTGCACGACTTCGTTCTCCTTACGGTAGTTTATCACCTCACGTAATTGCGTGTCAGGGCCATGACGGAAAACATCTTTTGTCGCCCATATAATCACGCCTTCTGACTCACCCAACCGTCGGGCGTCATACTGTAAGGGATGTTGTGCGCCCGCCGGGTCAAACACAATGTGAAGCCCCACGCCTTTTATTCTGTCAACCCGCATTGCCCGCCACATAATCAGGCAGAACTTTTCAATGCAGAACATTATGACAGACGATGCAGTCTCCGGTAAGAACTCCAGCACCAGCGCCTTTCTTACCGCGCCTTCCCTGCGTGGTTTATCCCACAAGTCACTGGACATCAAACCCCGCATAGAATCAACGGCGCGGTTAAGTTCCTGTCTTAACTTCAGGTACTTCCCCAATGGTTTGCTCATGGCCGTTCACCATCCTGTAAGGTTTTAGTACATCCTCAAGCTGTTCAATGCTGAGGACATACTTTCCTTTCTTTACTTCCTCGACACGCCACAGCGTTGTGGAAAAGTTATTCGCCTTTGGGTCGGCGCTGCGCGGGAGAAGAACCCATTGTCCTTTGCGGTTTAAGGCTAATACTCCGTTGCCCGTGTCAACTCCTAAGCTCACGCCGTCTCTTACATAGGCTTCCTCATCAATACCGGCGAACACACTTCCTCTTACGCAGAACTCTTTTAGCACAAACAACTTCGCCGCCATGCTCAAGGCTCTCCACGCAACCACCTTGCGCTGTCTTATACGGGCGACCCAACCTTTCAATTGGAGGAACTCGTTGCGGTAGAGTACGGAAGCGGGATTATCAAAGCGCTTCATCATCTTCCAGGAATAATACATTAGGTCACCTCCTGTTTAGTGCAAATAGAATTAGCTCTAATGCTTCAGCTGAACTTAGGTACATAGAGGTAGTGGTAATACTCTGCCTAACGCACTTCCTATTTTCCACAGAGAAGCCTGCGAATTGAAGAAACTTACTGTCACAATACCAACGACCCTCCACGTCCCAACCCATCCAGTCAAAATATTCCCAATCGGCACTGATAAGGTCTTTCTTAGACTTTGACTTTCCAAAGACGATGTAGCAAAAAGCGCCCTTGGATATTAACGAAGCTTCATTCAACACTTTCTCACAAGCAAACAGCAAAGAAGAAGGCGCGAGGTTCTTAGCCCTCCCATGGTCAAGTTCCATAATACGCGTGACCATATCGGGGCCTAAACCTCTTGGTCTTTTGAACAGCCCATCGTATTTTTCATACATGGAGTCACCTCCTTATGATATATTGGATTACCTCTGACGCTTCAGCCTGAGACAGGCGCAGAGTACTGTCTGAATAGTCTTTATCTGCAGGCTTTCTTCCTTCCACGGTAAGTCCCGCTTCTTCTATAATCTGTTTCGCCGCGTACCACACACCCTCGGCATTGATGTAACCGACCCACGCGGCATAGGAATACTCTGTACCTTTCGGTGGTAACTTCGCCACCATCCAGGTATATTTTCCTCCGTACGCCAAAGCCTGTTCCTTTACGGCTTCAATGCAGGCGAACATCAAAGAGGAAGGCGCGAGCAACTTCGCTTTTTCTTTATCAAGCATTAGCTTGTTTCCTGTATAGGAGTGTTCCCATGAACCACGCTTGCGTCGTGCCTGCGTTATGAACAGCCCTTCATACTTTTCGTGCATAAGTCACCTCGGCATTGTGGGGTCTACAGGGTTGAACGACTCTGCCCCAAGCTCCACTATCTCAAAAGATACAAGCTCGCACTCGCCCTTCTTAATTATATGCGAGTAGTTCCTAAAGCAAGGACGGCTCTGGTAAACCTTCCCCTTCTTGTTAAACTTATTATCCTTTCCATAAGTAGGGGCAAAGAATAACCCGTCAGCCTTTCTTCTTATCTTGTAGAACTTGTTCGCCATAGCGTTCACCTCTTTTTCTGTGTGTTGTCCGGCACGATTGCAAAGTCCTGTGAAGTCCACGAGCAGTACAGGAAGTTGTGTTCTTTAAGACCCACAGTAGGCTCACCGCCCATCTCCCTTAACTCGTCCACCGTGCAGACCTCACCTTTCTTTATCCTGTCTCCCTTACCACACGGGTTGCCACACGTGTTATAAGGAATGTTCCTGATTGCCTTTACCTTATTGCCCACCTGTATCACCGCCCCGTTGTAGTCGATAGCTTCCGTATGATTATCCATTGTACACCTCCAAAGGTTTTTTGTAAAGCAAAATCTTTACTCCCATTGTATCACCTTAAAGAAACCTTTCTGGCAGTTCTCAACGGCGTAAGCGTGAGCCTTTGACTCCGTGTCAAACGTCATTGTGCCGTCTCCGCTCCCGAACTCATCCCGCGCCATGACCGCGTTGAAGTACCCGCCTGACCGTTCCACTATAATGAACAGCCCTTTCTTATCCTGTGCGATAGTGGTTTTCTGTCCGCAGATAAGACACTCGTGCTTAATGCTCGGCACGGTATTTTCACAGCCCGTGCAGTACTCGGTCGTGCCTTTGCCCTTCGTTAACTCCGCGTATAATTCTACTGCCCTCCCCATACCGTCCTGTTCGTATGCCGTCTGTACCCTTGCCCTAAGTAACGCCGTGCTTATTGGTTTTCTCATGACCTACACCTCCTATATGGTTTTGTCGAACACATGAAACTGTTCGTTTATCATCTTATCACTTGCCCCCGCGTAGTCATACGCCGTAGGGAACTCAATAAGCCCGCCCTCACTTACTCCGCAGAAGCAACCGAAGTAAGTTCCGCCCTTACCCTTGACCTCTCCGTCCGTGGTGACGTTCACTTCCTCTTTGAAGCGTTTCTCCAGCCTGTCCGTAATTTCCTTGAAGGACGACACGTTCTCAACCAGGCAGTTGTCTGAGTCATGCTTTAACTTTTTCATGGTAGAACCTCCCCGCTAATTGTTTTGTCCGCACGTTCTGTGTCTTACGTGAGCCGTCATTCCAGCGTACCTTCAACCACCCATGTCCCGACTTAACCACGTGCGCCCCCATTGCCCCACAGGGCGTTTGCACATCCACCCATTGTCCTTTTTTAATCATGTTAAGCCACCTCCGCTTCGCCAATAACTACCTCGACCTTGTGCTTAAACATCTTACGTTTCACACCAAACTCCGGCAGGGTAAACTCTTTGCCAAGTTTGGTGTCAATGATACGCTTGAAGTTGCAATCCACATCACCGAGCCACTCGTCCACCCATTCCTCAGCGTACTCCATAGCCCGTGCCAAAGCGTCCTTCTTGTCGAAGCCAATAACGTAGTCGGTATCACGGGAGTCATAAGCGGGTTCGTACCCTTCGTCTTTCTTACGGAGAACGCCCACGCAGAAGTTGACTTCCCATACAGACAGGAACTTAAAGAGCGACAGCGGGTACTCGCAATCCTCCGCCGTTTCGGTAGTAGTCTTGCCGTCCTGTTCACCGCAGTTATACAACGTGACTCTCGCCTTTACCATTTCCTTATTATCTGTGAGTCCTATCTTATCCGCCTTCACCGAGTACCCGTTCAATCTGTGGTAACCATTGGCATAGTACTCGTAGTCCTCAATGGCTTTCTTAACCTTTGCTCTCTGTTGTTTGGTCATGTCCGCACCTCCACCTTTTTTGATTGGCTTCCCATATTCCGTACACCCACGCCTTTAACTTCGTGGTGTCACAGTAAAACGTGTCGCTGTCCGTTCCCTTCCCGTCACGTATGTAAATCCTTCTGCACTCATAAGGAGACTCCCGCGACCCTACAGTAAAAGGCTGACGAAATACCACCTTATTAAACCACGTACCCCTCATCATAAGGTCGTAGTCATTGAAGGGTTCAAGGTGAAGGGTAAAGTTATTCTTTGGACTTTCTATCCTGGAAAAGTCCTCCGTCATGCTCTCTATAATGAACCACAGGGTAGAGAACGCCATTGCCTTACCCTTCTCCGTTACGTACCAGTCCCCACCCCGCCCCATGAGCAGATACGGGTGGTACTTATTCGCCTTCTTCTGCTTCAAGGTCGCCATGATTTACACCCCCTTATCTGAATTTGCGGATAGCCTTTCTTAACTGCCGTGCCGTCTGTTGATACTCCTTAATGTAAGACTTCAATTGCGCAATACGAGTCATCACCTCATTAAGGGCAGGCTCAACCTCTGCCCTTGCTTTCGCATACCGCTCTTTCCTGTACCCCAGCACCTCCTCTTTGTTTAACCCTCGCCACTCTTTAGCGTAAGCGTTCATCGTGGCTTGGTTTCGCTTGCCATAGGCTATTTGCTTTGAGTAGTCCGTATCAGGGCGAAGCTCTATAATAGGCATGAGCTTTGCCGTGGGAATATCCACCACTCTTAACTCACTTCTTATCTTCTTAGGTATCAGCATAGTACACCTCCTTCGGCTTGTGTCCAAGCCCTATTATGTTCTATTTTGAACCTATCACCAAAAATACTTCCCCATACTCTACCTGATAGTACCATAATGGAACGTATTGATTACCCCTCTATGCCAGTTTTCCGGCACTGTTTCATAATAGAACACTATATGCAGACTTATGAAGAATAAGCTAACCCACTCATAGACAGAATACGCCCCATGTTAGCACGTGAGAGTATACGGATAGGGAGTATAAACACAGGGGTAAAGAGAGAATTAGCCCCAAATAGGCGTTCACGTTCCATAATTCCCACGATTTCGCACAGTTCCAATCAGAGGTTAGCCTCGACTCTCCCAACCTTCAGGCGACCCGTGTTCATGGGAACCGCCAAATTTTTGGCAGACCAGGGGAATATCGCTCCTTGGAACAGCTGGGAACATGGGCTTCCGGCATGCGCCCGTGAGCTTAGGCGCCTACTTCTCCTCCCGGTACAGGTCCTTCTCGCTGGGTATAGAGTTATAGACAGACTGCTCCCTTGCTTTCCGGCGAGCTTCCGTCCGGCTCTGTATCCAGGGAGAGCTATACGTAGGCCCCCGGTGGAACGTCGCGGCCTGGGGAGTGCCCACAGCGACAAGCACCTCTCTGACCCGGGAGTATCTCTTGCGGCCCCCGGGAATCATTACGGGCCGGGGCTCCCAGGCAATCTCCTGGAACATGTCCATGAGCTTCTCGGCTGCCGCGGGGAGCATGGTCATGGCGCAGGACTGACAAAGGTTCTTCCTTACCTCAACCTGGCGCCTGAATCCCTGGGACTCAACCACCTTAGGCGCCTTCTTTACCGCGGCGCAGAGTGAGCCCTTAGGTATGCCCTGGCCGCACCCATGACAATGGCGCGTGGTCTTAGCTCGCTCCAGGGTCACGTTTTGCAGGTGCTTGGGATGGAACGCCGGGATGATGCGTCCTTGTGGAGAGTTAATAGTCATGTTGGCCTCCTTCTTGAGTTAGTCACACGTTCACCGCGAACTTACTGTGGGTTTTACTGTACGGAACTACAGGGCAGATTGTGGTGAACCTATAACCTCTTTAACCAGAGTTTGAGTTTTAGCGACTATGGCCGTTTTTGGAGATTCGCTGGCGTCGTGGCCAATAGAGTTCTATCACCAAGTATACGGAGTTGTACTTAAGCATTAACTCTTTGCCCTCTTTCTGGGTAGTCATGCATGTACGCCATGCCATTAGGTCCCCGCCCAGGGATAGTACGTTTTGATGCTGTGGCGCCGCGACTAAGACAGCCTGGTTAATTCCACCGTTAGACTGTCCCATGGTGTAGGTCACGAGTTTGTCCAACAGCATGACGCCCACGGAGGGAGACTCTATGTGTATGGCGGCAACACAATGACGTGTATCCTGAAACGCCCCGCGGCTATTCCAGGTAGCCACCATTTCCTGAATGGGAACTTGCTGCAAATACTCGATGTGTACCTTTCGCGCCGCCTTCCTCCAGATGTTCTGCGACTTATCTATGTGTCTCTTTACCACGTCCCTATTGTTGGCATAACGATGCAGGTATACCTCTATCGCAGTAGTTCCAGGTTTATACTTCATGGCTGTACCTCCTTAGCAACTTCACGCTTCTTTTGGACGCCTGTGGTCTGCCAACGCATTACATACTCTGCCGCGGCAGACATACCCAGGCCATCAGCGCCTTCGGCGAAATAGTGGGTCTTTCGTACAAAAGAAACAGAAACGTCCCATGTATGATCATTCGTGTTAAACCATATGCGCACAGGATACGCCGTGCCTGTAAACTGGAAGACTGTAGACCGCGACTGGTACTCCCGGTGTACCTGGTCAGCGTGGTTCTCCAGGAGGAACATGAGTGTGGATATCGGCAGCTGCTTCGCGGCCCTCCGCACAAAGTAATTGTTAATTACTGTAGCACGCCGGGACGTCTTCATTACTAAGTACTTTGTGTCTTGCATGGCTGCCTCCTTGTGGGTAGTACAGCTACCCAGTTTACAGTTTGTGTGGGCATACTCCTTTGTGCTTAAAGCTGCCGCAATTACAGTTGTAACATAGAACCTGAAAGCCGGCCGGGTACTTGTTCTTCTCCAACCACATATAGGTCTTCTGGCCGGCTGCCCGTTCAGTTGAACCCTTTGCTATTTCCCTTCTGTGCTTAGCTCCATCCATGCGCATGTGGTCAATGGTAAGAAAGTCAATAATAGACTCCCCGCAACACGCGCACTTAGGCGTGCCATTAGAGTAATGTGTAAGCACGCGCACTCTGCGTGCTTGATTCTTTTCACGCACGTAATCCCGGTAATGGTTTACGTTCTCCTGGTAGTACTTGCGCTGCCGGGCTGCTAAGGCTGCTTTGCGCCCGGGCTTGTTCCTGTACGCTTGGTTCTTGGCTAGCATCTTAGCCCGGTTCTTTCTGTAATACTCCCTGTTCCACGCGTTCCTTTGCTCCTTGTCCATGTAGCCCATGTTGCCTCCTAATGCTGATCGAAGTAAACATCCTTTACTCCCAACCAGCAAGTAACACATTCCGACCCGCAGTAGTGTGAGTCGTTCGCGTGCACACACGTAACCGCGCCTTTGGGCGGCTGCTCTCCCTTGAGCACTATAGTCGCCGTGGGTCCTGCCGGTACTGGTACATGCGTCGAACTGTCTATGGACCAGTATACCATGAGATTGGCAGGTTTGTCAACCCATGACAAATGGAAACTCTTGGTATACATAAGGAACGTTACCTCAGGAGACTCCCTGCATACCTCAAATATCTTCTTGAGATATTTCTGGCTGTATGCGTCGCCCGATTCATGCCAGCGTATTTTCGAAAGCCCTTTCTTCTCCACACAGTACTTGAGCTCGGCGAGCATCTCTGTTACGAAGCCGGGAGTCTGTGTAGCATCCAGGTTCCTCTGGCGCATCGCCGCCGCGGCCTTGTACATGCGTTCAGCTTTGAGCGCGTAGCATATCTTGCTGCAGACTGCCGTCTTGCCCGGGCACGTGATACCCTGGGGCAGGTTGAACACACCAATGGCCTTCGAGAGCTTGCTGTTGTTACCTACAGATAAGAGTTTGAGTTTCATATTACTTCACCTCCGTTTCATCGTAGGTTGTTTTGAAGACTTCATCTATGAACTCTTCACCGGCGTCTCCATAGAGTTCTTCCTCGAAGTCATCCAACGGAAATGTCACCTCGTGCTTGGAACCATCCGAAAGCGTTTTCTCCTCTGTAACCATGTCTGTGTCCGGGTCGTAGTACAGGTCGACTGTAGCCCCGCCTCCCGCGTCAATGTCTCCCTTAATAAGTTTCTTAGCCATGTTACTTCACCTCCTGTAATGTGATATTCTTCGCCGCTTCTTCAGCCGCGTATAGCTCTTTCACTTTCTCCATTACTTCCAGCTTGAACGCATACGCCGGAGTATCTTTCTCCAGATGGTGCTCACCATTGCCGGCATACGTGGTGCAGTCCCACATCTTTACTGTCTTGCCCGACCACGCCGTCTTCATGTTGGGCACACACGCAGCCAGGGTGGCGGCAAAGAGTTCCATGAACTCCTTCTTAAAGGTATAGAGCAAAGAGTTCGCGGCTGTACGTGCAGCCTTGTTCGCAGCTTGGTCGCCGGCTTTCTCCTCAAGGTGCACACTGCCAGTCCAGGAATTCTTCTCTTTTACCATTCTGCCTACGCCCAGCCTGTAGAATTCCTCCTGACCGCAGTAGTCGCTGTACTCCTTGGGGTCACAGACCTGATTAAGTATCTTGTTCCCCTTCGGTGAGTACATTATCTCTACAGGAGACAGAGACATCGCGTTGAAGTGTACCTTGCCATGCTTGTTGAAATTCACCCTTAGGTGCATATTTACTGAAGTCACGTCGTCTGCCACAGCCTTTAAGTTTGCAGGCAACACCTTGTATGCAGGAAGGGACTTGTAATCCAGCCTATCTATGTCTACGCGGAACGCCATGGATAAAGGCTCCTGCATGTATCCACCCGGGAAGTCCTTTGTGCCCTCGTTCATCTGCGCAATTATCTCTTTCACGCTGTCCACCATAGCCTGATACCGCACCTTAAGGTCTTCCGGCGCAGACGTCTTGGTGATATTGAGCTTCTGCACGGGCGCTACCATGTCCTTCTTGCACTCCAGCTGGATGTAATCCATGACCTTACCAGGGAAGAAGCTGCCATAGTACCCTTCTCTGTTAGCAATTACCGTGCCAGGATGCTTAGCAAAGGTGACCTTTAACGCTTCCATGCAGCGGTCTATGAGCCCCTTTAATGTGGGCTCTATCATCTTATCAATGATGTTACGCGGGGAGTTACGCTGTAGTTTCTTTGACTTCTCATGCGCACCTCCGAGGGAGGCCATGAAGTGATTAATAGTCTCAAAGTCCGCCGCTCCTATCAGGTGCTTGATTGCTACTTCGGGATAGTGAAACAATGCGTACTTCATCACCTCCGTGTAGATACAGTTGTCAACTTCCTGCAGTCCTGCCAGAAGCAACTCCAAATCTGTGTCCGGGCCGATAAGCATAAGTACGTCCTGTGGTTCAAAGCTCTCATCATCTGTGTTGTCCTTGAGCATGTTCACGATTGTTGAAGCCGATAATGTATTAGCCATGTTATATCACCTCCGACCAGGGTGTCAGTTCTTCGGGCTGTGCAAAGTACATCTCGCCCGCTGCGTCGCCATCAAGGAATACTACATTGATGTAGTTCTTTTCCAAGCCTATCACCTGCGACTTCTGTCCCATACACTCTACCTCGTCATCTACCTTGAACGAATGCGCTTTCATACCATCACCTCCATGTGAGTTTACGCCTTAGCGTCTATGGGCGTTTTTGCAGTATCGCTGCCTTCGGCCTCTTTATCCAGCTGTTTCTGTCCTTCTTCCAAGATGAACTGCATGAACTTTCCCTTGTCCTTCTTCACGCCGTAGTTGCCTGAATCCTCCCCGAACATCACCTTCACCTTCATCATGTCAGGTGTGTGCAGGTCTTTGAACAAGAATGCTACAGCCTCTGCTTCCAGCTGTTCTTTCCAGCCTGAAGCGTCTATCATCACCTTAGTGGTCTCACGTGTACCTGAAGCGTAACCTACCCCGACGTTGTACTGTAAGCAAAGTTTTTTCTTAACTACCTTTCCGAAAGCGATTACTTCTATCTCAAGACGGTTTAACCTTTCTTTTAAATCAGCCTTGACTTTGTCATACATATATGACATACTCGACGCGGGGAATACTAACCTGAAGCTGAACGCGTGATACTCTGGGTCTTTCTCGTACTCTGGCCTGCCCGCCCTGTCTGTCAGGAAGAGCTTCGTATCTAATACAGTAGGCCAGAGCTTCCTGAATTCCTCCACGGTTATAGCTGTAGTATGCCACGGGTCACGCCATGACTCAAAGAAGCCAAGCGTTAGGAATCTGTCCGCCATGGTGCCAAACATTCCCTTTGGGTCTGTCACCCCAATAGTGCCATACTTACGTATGCACGCCTGTGCTTTGTGAACGAAAGAGGTTTCGATGGCAGGTGTAAATATCTTCTCCATGTGTCTCGCCACGACGCTCTCGCCGCCGATTAATTCTGTGAGCTGGTCTATCATACTCAAGTCTGTCAGTTCATGTAGAAACCTCTTGAAGTTCTCAGGCTGGTGGACTGCGGCGTACGCTGAGACTACATGTACGTAGTCAGCGTTCAACCACTTTAAATCTTCCTTGAACAGTCCCTTTAACATTAAGTAGCAGTCTGTGTCAGGCGTCATGAACGTAGCAAGTTCATTGGCGTCTGTCAGTTGGTTATCATTCATCATGTTAATGATTGTTGATGCGTCCATGATTCATCACCTCGTTTCAGATTGTGATACGTGGAGTTACTTCGTACCCTCGGGACTGAGGGTACTGGAACTGACTTCCTGTTTCGGCAGAAGAGACAACAGGGCTTCAAGCGTGCTATAGCAGTCTATCACATGCTTGGGCTGTATCTTATCTTCCACTATTGCTTCATGCGGGAAGTCCTTGTGCAGAAGCGGTATCACTTCTTCATTAATATACAACGTGCCTGTGGGTATAATGGACTTCTTGGTGAAGCGCTTCCATTCCATGTCGATTGCTTTACCTACCCGCACAGTATTGAACGGAGCATTGTAATCCCCAGCGAGTGTCGCCTCACGTGTCCTGCCCAGATACAGCTTGTATGTTAACTCGTAGTGCTTGACCCGCCGTAACATTGTGTTGGTAGCCTTTGACCTGCTCTTTCCCTCAGCGTTCAGCAGGTCTATTACGTACTCAGCTGGTATGCACGTGGACTTTTCCACGAGTCCCAAGTTAGTTGCCTTGCCCGTGATGAGCACGTCAGTCTTAAACGCATAGAGCTCATCTAAGAACCTGTCCTTGCTTACGAAAACCTTTTCAGGACATGGCGCTTCTTCGGTCTTCGCATTCTTGTATGGTGTAGGTTTCTCTCTGACCTCAGGAAAGAACTTCTCACGGGAGATGTAGTTAGGGTAAACCTTTCTTATGAATTCCCGCACAGAACTGCCGTCTGTCAGGCAGTTGGCATAGTGCGCAAGGTTTACTATCGGAAGAGTGAACTGTGCGCACACCTTCTTTATATCTTCCTCCCAGTTATCCTTCCAATAGTTTATGGCTACCTCTCCGAATGTACCTGCCAGTACCTTGGGGAATCCCTCCAGCATCTGGTTGATGAACTGGTGTGCTACTGACTGTGAGCGTGGCAGTGTCTTCGTGAACTGCCGCAGGACTGCAGGACACTTAACCGCAGCGTACCTGTAGAACTCCAGCTGAATGGCTGTATCCTTCACGTGCTTTTGCACCCCATCCAACAAGAGAGCCATGTCGGTTGTGTCATCTATCAGGGAGAGTACTGCCGCGGGAGAGAGCCCCGACCTGAACTCCTCATTCCACGTCTGCATTACCATCATGATGCTTGATGCGTCCATGTTACTTCACCTCCTTATATTTAATCTTACCTATCTTTATAACCTTGCCAGCAAGTACTGTGCCGTTGCCTATCACCTCGCCTGTCCACCTGTCCGTGAGCGAAACCTCTTTCGGATCAAACATATCCAGCTGAACGTTGATGCCATGCGACTCAAGAAGACTCTGATGCACGCATCGCCCGTCAGCAATGACTGTACCTGCGCCTCCTGCGACAAACTCAGCAGGTGTAATCTTATACTTTTTCATGTGCCTCCGCCTCCTTTTGCGCCAACGTATCCCGCATTACTTTCTCTATCTCTTCGTAGTTTATGCGCCCCCACTGATACTCCAGATTAAACACCCTCTTTGCTTTCAGCTGAATCTTAGAAGGGAACGCCTGTGCCTGCAGCCATGCGGCAAGTTCCTTGTGTGCTACTGCGCTCATCTGTACCGTTACTCTGTATTTACCTACGCAGACTGCCGTCCAATTAGCTAGGTTTAACGTAACTGTATTCTGCTTAATATGTATGTTATTAGTAAACCGAACAGCTATACTTGTGCCGATTTGTAACTGGTTGTGCTCGGACGTTTCCTTGAGTGTGTCCGATGAAAATATCTTCTCGGCAAGAGTAGGTGTGATGAATATATCAGTTGTTCTACCTAAGTCAAAAGGAATAATCATATCCCATTCTTTTGCCGTGTATTCCTTTACGTCCTTGACGAAGCGGTCAAGTTTGTACTGTACTGAGTTCATGTAGAATGAAGCAAGTCTGAGCTTGCTGTCGTTGGTACGCCCGCCACCTATGGATAGGACATTCAACTGCTCATAATTCCCCGCTATCTCTTTTATCTTTGCCTTGACCTTTGAAGCCACGTCGGTGTGCATGAACTTGTCAAGAGCCTGCACCCTCTTTAACGCCTTATCCAAAAGCATGCGCGATGTTTCAAGGTCAAGAAGCTTCTGTGTGTACGTCGGGGAGTTTGTCTCGGCGTAGTACAGAAGAAAGCCGAGCATCTCGTCAGGGCGTGCGCCGTAGAAGAATGGTGTTACGTTATCTCTCTCGTTCCACTCCAAGTGTTCTACTGCCTTGTACTGTTGTACGAGCCCACCATATAGTACATCGAGCTCTGTATCAGGGGACAGGAACAAAGGCCACATCTGTCCGCAGGTCTCACCTACTTTGTACCCGCCCCGCAGACTTTCTACCGCCATAAGTATCGACGATGCATTCATGTTACATCACCTCCTATAGAGTTACTTTAAGTTTGGGATTCTTTACGTCCTGAAGAGTAACCTTGTTTGTCGCTGCGCTCACGTCATAATCCTTTTCGGGGTCGTAGCACTCTTCGCACACAGAGAAGTACTTGTGTGTGTATACCACAGCGTCCCCTGCTACTCTCTTACCGCACCCGCCATCGCACTTGCAAGTAGCTTTAGCCTTCACGACAGCAGACTTTACTACTGCGTACAACAGCTCGCCGAACTTCATTAACATAACATCTTCTTGGTACTGTGTGACAGTTGACTTCTTTAACTCTTTTCCTTTCATTGTATCACCTCAGTTAAGAACGCAGATGACTGCACTCCGATTAGGGATATTCACGTTGACATATCCTTCGTACTTGGTAAACTTCTTTCCCTGTCCGCATACCTCATTGAGCCGCGCCGCCTTGAGAGCGTACTTAATCTCATCATCTATATCCGCAGGATTGACGTACACATACGTTGGAAGCTCTTTCTTTCTTTTTGTCTGCCATGTTAGCACCTCGCTAAGGCCATAATGGCCAAGAATGCACAAGCTAGCTTCGTATAAAAGAAAGCCCAGCCTATCCAAGGCAACCACGCAGGGAACCTGAACGCATTCTTGCCTTTCTTTTCCTGTTCACGTACGTACCGCTGTAGCAACAGAGTCTGCCATAGATACTGAAGCAGACTCACCGCAAGTATCAGCAACCCATAGTGGACGTACACGGGCTTGCCTACCAGCGTGCCGAGTATGAACAGAAGCCCTGCGAACACATGCACCAGATACGACGCCTTGCTTGAGTAGTAATCTACGCTTTCCCATGCCTTTTGAATTTTCATCTCTGTGTTACCTCCTTTCACTATTCGAATCTCGGCCTAAAGGCCGGTTTTTGAGAATCGCTGCCATCGCTGGTGCTCTGGGCTTCTTCATACGCCCCGCCTTTGGCTGTCAACATACTGAAGCCTTTAGCAGTCCGCTTCTTCATCATGTTAAGGATAGCGTGTACACGACCCACAGATATGTCCTTGGTCGTGTACTTCTTCCTGTCAACACGTGTCTTTAACTTCCACCCTGTCTGCGGGTCTTTCCACAGTTCACGCATGTTAGCGTTCCACGATGTGTAAACAGGAATGATGTAGGGCACGGGGTTCTGATACGGTTGCTTAATAGCATTGTGGTGGTCATAGAACTGCTCAAGCCCAAGTACCAGAGAGGATACAGCCATGGTCTTTAGGGCACCAAGGTATATCTTGCCCATATAAGTCTTGCCCTCTCTCTTGATGACTCCTGAGTCAAAGCCAATAGCATGCTGGTCTATTACTGAGTCCTGCTGTTCCTGCTCAAAGATACTCATCTCATCACCTCCCTGTTATGTGTATGCGCAACAGTATATCAAGTATCCTGCTGCGTGTAGGTATGTTGCGTTCTAACCATAACCAGTGCTTAGGCTTTAATCTAAGCACGTACAACACAAAGAACCTGTCCACTTTGATAATAAACCATGCTAGTTTGCGTATCATCTCATCACCTCGCGTATGTTACGTCGAACGTCAGGCGTAACGTGTTAGGTTTCCGTGCATGGCTGTACTTAAGCACAAGTTCCTTTGACTCTGTCCTGTGCATGTCGCTGGTCTTCAGGCATATCCTGTTGATGACTATACCGAACTCCAAAAGCTTCACGCAGTGGTCTTCCTTGTCCTTGTCTATCTCTACAGCCTTCTCAATGATGAAGCACATCACCGACGGTGAAACCTTTGCGTTCATCATCACGTCGATGTGGTTGCTGTTCGGACGTGATGTCACCGTAACTCCTGCGACTCCTGCCAGACCTGTCTCTCTTAACAACCTCTCGCCAATAGTCTCGGGCATGGCTACGCCTCCTTCCAGTTTATATATTCATCTTTCCTGTGTCCACCTATTACCTTAACGATGTAGTCTGCATGGTCGTCCACAAAGAACTCAATACGGCAGTTCCTAAGCTCAGGGCACTTTGTAAGTATCTGTTCGCCTAACATCCTGTACGTTGATGACGCCATGGCAGTCTTAGGGTACACTACCACCCAGAAGAACTCTTCTGTGTTGCCCACGCCTTGAATGTTTGACGCAATCTGGTATCTATGCGTAAAGTTGTGCTCAAGTTCAACCTGTACATCCTCGTATGAGACCAGAGCCAGCTGAGCAATTTGCTCAGCCAGCTTGCCAACGAGGGACAGTTCTCGATTAAGTTCCTCAATGTCCCTGTTAGTTTTCATTTTGTTTTCTCCTCCACTTCCATTGTGTCAGGATTTATCTGCACGTTAATCCACGGCTTACGTGCATTGTCATTGTGCACAAGGTTGTGTGTCGTGAACACAACCATGATTGAATCCTTTGGCCCAGCAGTCACGTCAGGTATCTCACCGTCAGTGAGTAGGACAAAGTTCGTCTTAACGTTACGCTCTTTCTCTTCTATGTCCTGAAACATCTGGAGCATGGGATTCAAGTCAGTGCCCCCGAGACCTGGAACGAACTTGGGAATCTCTTCCCCTTTCTTAACGATGTGCTTAATCTCAGTGTCGCAGTACACGACTGCTTCGAACTGAGGAAGCGCCATGACGTACCCGAGGAAGCCTTCAACATACTGGTCGCAGGAACCTGAGCAGTCAATACCCACATATATCTTGAACTCTTCTGTTCTCTTACGGGGAATGTAAGTCTTGATTCCCTGTATGTGGATACGCCTGTTAGGTCTGTCGAACCTGCTCTTCTTCCTGTATATCATCGGGTCAAGCACTTCTTTAAACGGGAACTGCCTGCGTACGATGTCCATAAGCTTCCTTACGAACGCACCCGTTACTGAACCGTACTGCTCGTTCTTGGCAGCCTTCTGCATCTGGTCAAGTACCTGCTTGATTTCCCCGTCCATGTTCTTGGGGTCAAGCGAGTTGTCATGCTCGTCTATCCTGTTGCCATTGAGCTTGTCAGCCAGTTCGTCACCGCCAACGGGCGTTTTTCCAGAACCGCTGCCACCGCTGGCCACCAGCGTGTATTTCTTCCCCGACTTCATTGACTTCTCAAACAACGCATATATCTCATCAGCTGTTAAGTCATCAACGTCTTTGCTTGTCTCGATGACCCCGTCTGCTTTCAGGCTCTCGACTGTGATGCCGATAGTCCTGCCGTCCTGCACCGGCATCTCGACTGCACTTGAGTAGTACTTGTTCAGCAGGGAGTTAATCATTGCGTCAATCGCAATGTTCCACACACGCGGGTCATCAAACCGTGTTGACTCACCACAGTTGTGTGAGAGCAGGATGTGTCCCGCTTCATGTGCAATGATGTACATCTGCTGACGCACTGAGAACTGATGAAGCTTCGAGAGAGCCAACGCCATGAACAACTTGCGCGGGTCTTCAGGATGTGCCTCATCCCTCTTCGTGCCAACACACGCAAGGAACTCATCCTTCGGGTCTTTGGGTATGTACTCCTGCATTGTAATCAGCAAGAGTATTTCCATGAAGAAGCGAAGCTCTGAGTTGTTAGCGAAGTGTTCCATAGGCAAGGCGTCTCTGACTGCGTCGCCTGACTTTGCCTTCAGATGGTCTCTTAGTTCCATGACTGTGCTCCTTTCGTATGGGGCAGGTTGCCCTGCCCCGCGGATTTGTTTCTCTTACTTGGTCTTCGAAGGCGCCTTGCTTATCTCTTCCTTCATAAGTGTGTCGAAGTACTTGGACAACTTCTGACCCTTGCACGAGCACTTGTCAAACACCATCGGCTGACGTGCACCGAACTGACGCATGAAGCTCGTGACAACTTCCACGGTCTTCTCTGTGTCAACCAGCTTGTCAATGAACTTTTCCATTGACTTCTGGAGTTCTGCCCTGTCCTCTTCCTTGGTCAGTATCATTCCCGCAGGGAGCACGATATCCAGAACGTCATTGAGTGCCTGTTTCTTTTTCAGTGGGTTGTTATTGTTCTTCGTGTACTGTGCCCACGCCTTCTGCTTCAAGTCCCACAGGTCTGTAGGATTGATGATGGCATCGCCTACCCACGACTCCAACAAGACGACCGTAGTCGGTGACAGGATACCCTTGGCAAGGTTCAGTATCTCTGAAGCGTCATTGACCTCGTCGAACTTCAATGCCTTGACAAGCATGTCAAGCTGTGACCACCCACGCGGGTTAGTCCACGGTTCGAACGGATGTCCCTTGACAGGCGGAACATAGAACGCCTTCGTGTCATACGCCTTGACGAAGTTCTCAATGAACTTCACAGGCTTCTGGTACGCTATCCACTCCGTCACCTCAGGTGTACGCATTCCGTAAATGAATCCCCTGCCTCCTGTCAATGCCGAAGAGAATGCTCTGGCAAACGTGCCGTCCTCCCCGCCCATATTACCGCTGAACACAAAGAATGTTTTGGCGGGTAAGTGTTCGTCGTCTATTATCTTCTGCCATACAACGTCGAGCACTGCACCTTGCACGTCTTCAGCCGCGAGTGTCGCCTCGTCAAAGTGCACGAGTGCTCCCGCTTTCTTTCCTGTGTTGCCTGCGTCGATTGCCCTCTTCCAGAACCACGGTAACTTCCACTTCGTGTACTCACCGCTCACATCAGGAATGCCCTTGATGTCGTACGGCTCTACACGTCCGAGTGATATCGGAATGTATTCCATGCCCATCTCTGTTGCCGCTTCGCTGATGGCGAACGACTTGCCGATACCAGGGTCTCCGAAAATCATTACTGTGGGCGGGCATGCTGTAGCACCGAACTGTTTCAAAAGCCTCTTCAATCCTTCCGCGGTTAACATCTTTAACTGTGCCATGTCTGTGACCTCCTAAATAGATTTGGAAAGAAACAATTCGTAAACTGTTTCTTTCATAAAGTACTTGTGTTTCATGTAGCACTTGCCGACCTGTCTTACGTACGCTTCCAAGTCAATCTTATTCTGTATCACAACCTGCTCACCTGCGCAGTCAAAGAACATTGCCGCCTGTATCTCTGCGGGTGTAACGCGCTGCACAGGAAAGTCAAAGGCTACTGGTATGTCATGACTTGCCTTTTGTATTGCTGCAATCTGATACGGGGTAAGTCTCATGCCATCACCTCGGTTATACTGTCAAAATGAATCGTAACTGTATCTTTTCTGATGTCCTGTACTGTTGCCTTTGCCTGTGCGAGTAGCCAGAACTGGTAACGCAGGCATGCTCTGTTACGCGCTATCTCTGACTGTACTTCTGAATTTTTGAAGCTCTGCTTTAAGGCTTGCTGTTCCTTGCTTTTCTTTGTGATGTACCTCTGAATCAAAAGCACTTTTCTCTGGGCGTGTTCCAAGCGTGTCACGTGTCCTCACCTCCTTTTAGTGTGAATAGATTTAGTAACCTGCTATGCAGTATAACAGAATGACCGAGCCATACACGAACGCAAAAGCAAGTACTGATACAATGATGTACGCAATCGCCTTGCAAACTCTGTCCTTAAGACTAGGCTTTACAAACATAGGATACATATGCACCTCCTTCTTCATTGAATATAAGTAAGTCGTACTTGCCTGCGCCAAGTTCTGTGTTAAGTCTTTCCTTTATTGTGTCCACCTGCTCATACGTGCCTGACCAACCAAACCAACCGTTTGAATCCTTTTCACCTGTTCCAAACGCGTCCTCTATAATCCTGTAATAGTACTTACGGTTAAATGGTGCAGGGTCTGTCGTAACGATAGCAATCTTTCTTTTGCCGTTCAAAGGAACATTCTTTATCATCTCATCACCTCATTTGTTGCCCCGACTTCGGACGGGGCTTGTGGTTTACACGGGGCTATTAACCCCGTGCCGTCACCTCTTAAGCTGTCTTTACTTAACTGTGTAGGACTGCACGCCAGACTTCAGCGCTTCGTCACCATAAAGCAATCACTCCTTTCTGCTTAATGCCTGTGCGTGGGTTCTTAGTTGCCCCGCCACAAAGAACAACATAGCCTTATTTGTTTGTGTAGACTACAGTCTGCCCGTTGTAAAGCGCCACGATGTTTGATGTCTTAATGTTCATAACGTCCGTTGCGTGTCCTTTCGGCCCGTACTCCGCATACCACACATCAACCTCTGCTTCCGTCATAGCCTTATGGTCTGCGTCTTCCGCGCCCATGAACACAGTAGACATAAAGTCTGTGTTCGCCATTTTATACACGCGCAGGTAATGCTCTTCCTTTGCTGTGTGTTTGAACAGTAACAAGTTACCTGATACAGGTACAGCGTAAGTCTTACCTGCCCTGTCCGAGTTCGGGTCTGCAGGTCCGTCCAGCTTGCCTGTCTGTACTAATGTCTGATAGTCAACTTTGGATAAGTTAACCACCATTTTACGCAGTACTGTTACGCTGGTCAGGTTTGCAGGTGTGGCAATGCCTGTCTGCCTGCTCTTCTTTAACGCTTCCTTCGTGCTCGTGTATATGACCGTATACACGCCCGCCTTCGGTAACCCTCCAATGACCTGTTCCACTGTCTCTTTCACGGTACACCTCCTAATAGTTTGTGGCACGGCTATTGCTTATAGCAGGTCGACCACCACGTGGTGGCACGTTCCTTGCTTACCGCTTCAGCCGTCGCCTCGTTCAATCCTCACACTTATCATAGTTTTGATTCGTTGAGGTCATGCGCTGAACAACAAGCCGGGAAGGGGCCCCACTATGTACACACCTGTATTTTTAAGAACAAATTTTAAGAATTTCGGCCGCCTGTATTTATGAATGTGGTTCCAAAAATTTCCTGGAAAAAATTTTTTTAAGAAATCCTGGCGGATTCACCATAGAGACGCCAATTATGCCATGCCATACTTCCCACAGAATAAGTATACCCCGCTGGCTAAGAATGTCAAGACCTATTTTTATGTGGGTTATAAATTTTGAGGTTGTCTCGGACTATGAAACCAAAAGAAAGGACCCGGTGAACATAAACGGCATAATTCGCAATCATACTTAACGACTAGATTGTTACCGTACGGGCATACTTATCCCGGGGTTGGGGCGGGACCGTGATCCGTAGGAACGTGATCCGCCAGGTCGTGAAGCGAATAGGCTCCTTAATCGCTTCACGCCGGAGGTCGCTTCATGTAGCGGTCGGATATGAGCGCGTAGCGGAGCAGACACCCGGGTAGGGCTCCGCCCGCGAGTGCGCGTTTTAGGGCGTGTTTTAAGGGGTGGTACGGGTAAAGAGCTTAAGTTGGGTTCCGGACTCTTCTACGGGCCGGGGAAGCGGCTTTTTAGGGGGTTGTAGCGCATATTTAGCACTGACGTAGCCATAAATACCGGCTACTATGGGTGTTATGTTCGACCCCACGTCATATACAGGCACGGTGATGATGTCTGGCAGCGGCCATAAAGAATGCTCGATACCCGGGCATTTCTCCCGCATAGCGTCGTAGAGCCTATAAATTTCCCTGGTAAGATCCTCTTCGGACGTAAATTCCAGCAAGGGAACCATAATCCTGGGGCTATCATCACCTGAGTAGTGCTCTACCTCTATCACCTTATGTGCGTTCATCTGATGCGCGTTCATCTGAAATATATCTATGGGACCCTCGCCCATATATAAGTCATAAACAGGCACGGACCCGGGAGACATGAGATCTATCCGGCACCACGTGGGCAGCGTCATAGCGCGCATTACCAGGTCACCGTGGTTGGCGGCCAGGTAGGAGCGCCAGGTTCCGGGTATTCCAGGGGAGCACTCATGGCCTGGCGCTGTCTCTCCGATTTTTCCATCCGACGCTGCTCGTCACGCTCGTGTTGTTCCAGTTCCAGCTTTCTCACATGCTTGGCCAAGTCTTCCCCGTAAATCTCATTGCTAAAGTACAGCGTAGGAAAAACTGTCACGCTGATCTCCACTTTGGTTACCAGGGGCCGGGCTATGACCTGGGCTACTGCTTTTAACAGGCCCGGAGACTCCGGATCTTTCTTCCTTAAGTTAAAACGCTGCGGGTGGTCTACCAACGTCTCCACTGTTACAGTTATATCGTCTTCTGTAGTTAAGACGTTCTCCATCCAAAATAATAAAGTAGACATAGCCGTGCCGGGCAGAAACTCCTTGCTTAAATGTACTACGACCTGCCCCTCGCGCCAGTCCATATTGCAGTCCGCAGACCAGGGCTTTACCTCCGCAAGAAACGCCTTAACCTTCTCTGCAGGTGTCCGCGGTACCTTTTTCTTTTTATTAAATAGTCCCATAACAGCACCTCCTACTTTTTGTGCTTGTGCTTTGAAAAAGGATCTATGTCTTTGTCACTTGGCGCGGGCACAGGGGCATTGATTAGATCTTCCACTTTCTTCTCCATAGCGTCCTGATATTTGCGGCCATGACGTAAAACAGAAATCATATCCGTCGCGTTTGCCAGGTCCAGGTAGTCCATATCCTCATCATAGAACTTAAAGTATACACGGCTGTGCCAGGAGTCTATGTCCACCACCAGGTAACGTATTGCCTTTCCTGTGGCCCTGTGCATAAATTGTTTCCCGGCGGTGTCCACCTTTAAAACTATAGCGGCCTCGTCTGATTGAAATTGCTTGCTTGTATCCTCCAGGTCGGTCGTGGTCAAAGTTATATCCTGCTTTTGAAACTCCGCCACAACCGCCTTAACGTCCGTCATCGGGTCCATTGAGCGTACTGCCATATAGCCAAAGAACGTTACTACCACAAGTGCCAAACCCAGCATAATAAATCCGGCTGGTACCTTAACGTCTTCTTCATTAATTTTCACGTCATGCCTCCTAAGAAATCATCATGTAATAATAAAGGTTCGGAAAATACACCGGTACTACATACGCGAACAAAACAGAAAGTAGAACAATTGCCAATATGTATACCCAGAACGGAACCTCATCTGTTGCTTTTACGTTTTTCATTTATCCACCTCTCCTGTAGTTTTATACGTCTTTTACCATGGACACTATTGTCCACGGGAGCGCAATAAGTGCACATGAAACGGCCAGACCTAAAAGTACATTAATATTAGAACACACACAGACTAGATAAAACATTAAAAGTACATATGCAAACGCACAAACTAACACAATGGTTGATGCCAAAAATCTGCCAATAAATTTTACCACGACATTTTCACGCACGTCCTCACCACCTTTGGGCTTTTAGCCAGGATAAAAACTGAGTAAGCGTCGTAGCCTTCTTCATGAAATCCTCTTCCCGGTAGAGAGGATCTTCTCTTTTACAAAATTCTTTCCATTCCTTATCAGAGTCCTTTATATTTAACTGCTGTCCTATAAAATTCGGCAGTCTCCAGCGGCATTCCCTGAGCAGCACACGCTCGTACGCTATCATACGCTCAAGCGTGTTTATCACCGGCCGGGGTTTAGGTCCTAAAAGTTGAAGGTCGTCCGGGTCCACGTTTGACATAATATTATACTTTAGCAATTCAGTTTCCGTAAGCAGGCCGTCCGTCGGCTGCCTCAGCGACTCTATGTAAACGTCTATGTCATCGTTTCGTACCCGGCTCTTTTTGAACACTCTCATTGTCTACCCCCGCGTGCCTATACGGCCAGGATCAGAATCCTGCGGTGTATACGTGTGAATACAGTCCTGACATTTACTTACACACTTGTAAACTGTTTTGGTTTTCGATTTCTTATGCTTTAACTTTCTCTTTTTTGTTTTCATGTTGCCTCCTATCGGTCTGGAATATGGTCTCCGGCCCTAAGACCAAACAAGGGTAAAACAAGCCTGCGTGATGAATATACATCCGTTCCCATGGCTCCATACGTGGGTGCACGCTCCAGTATGACTATTGTAACACCGCGTGTAAGAGTGTCCGGGGTGCTTGATGGAATACAGCTGACCTGTACGCGTAAGTCTAAAGAATTTCGTCTAATCCACTCGCCGCAAACTGTCTCCACTTCCCGTTCATTCTGTGGACCTACGTATTTAAGATTTTTAAACAACATGTCCAGGTATGCTTCCAGGATCTTTCTGCGCTTTTTCTTCTGTGCAGGGTCACGCTTTGGCACCGCCTGCGGATTGTTAGAAAAGTTCTGCGCAAACGTATACATAGGAGTTCCACCGCCGGGTGCCACATAGCCATGACTAATCATGGGAGTTCAACCTCCATGCGCACATACTGTACTCCAAATTTGCTCTGCGCCACAACTACCAGTGTATTGGAGCCAACCTGGTTTACCTCAATATTTCTAAGAGCCCCATCTTTATGTGCTTCTGCTAAAACTAACTGCTTGGCCTGCGTCATAACTTGCGGCGTAACCTTTTTACCTATTATAGAAGTAAGCGACTGCGCCAACTGCGCTTTCATCAACTTCATTTCTTTCTCGGAGTACACGTCCGCCTTAGTCCAAGCAGTACCGTCTTTATGCATAATCTGAGGATTAACATTTATCATTTTGTTTTCTCCGAGCGTCGGGCATACAACATGTCTTTGTGGTACTTACCATATTGTATACGTATATGTATACTGTTCTTAGGAAGGTTCACCTGTTCAACCATATAGCTGCACACCGGGTTTAGCTCAAGAGACGCCTTGCATTTGTCTATTAAACTACTTACGGACCCAGCCGTTAGCAGAGTTGGCAGCGTGTCTGCATAGCGTACCATCATAGTCTGTATTTGGTCTGCACATAGCTGTAGAACCCATGAGGCCCGTTGAAAGTCTATGCCGCTTTTGGGTATTCGCTGTGGATTAGCACTAGCTTGCATTAAATCTTTTAGTGTCATGCTTTCTCCTTTTAGTGCATTTAAGCAAGCCAAGGTCCTCCACAATATCTTCCTCAGACAGCTGAAAATTCTTTGTGCCTATAATTTTCCACTGCTCCAAGCCGATAGGATATCTAACCTTAACATGCTTACCGCTAGGAGAAAGCTCTATTACAAAAAGCTCCACGGCGGCGTCTGTGATATATGGTGCACAATAAATGATTCTGTGCCCTACAAGGTCTGCGAATTTCATTCGTTTATCCATGCTTTCTCTCCTTCTTTGCTGCCTGCGCGTCGGCCCAGGTGCAGTCCTGCTTTTTCTTTTCTGCAGCCATTTCGTTCTCTAAGGCTGTTATACACATTTCTTCCAGAGTTTTTTCATTCTCTATGCACAGACCCAGCAGCAAAAAATATATGCGCCTGGGCAGCGTCACAGTCAGGTAGCTATATTTTTTTGCTTTTCCTGTCTTCTTTTTTGTACTCATCTTCCAGTACCTCCTTCGTCAGTTCTATTACTTCAGCGCAGTTTTTCATAAGCTCCTTAATCGTCTTACCGTCGGTTCCACCCCCACAGATATTGAAAAAGGCCACGTAGGTGTCTCCTTCTTTCTTAACTGTTATCTTAATTGGAGACATTACATAGCGGTCCCGCTTGCCGCCGTCAGGAAGCCTGCTGCACAACTGTGTTCCGGGTGCATTGCACAGCTGGCTCCCTTCATAGCGTCTGTAGTGCCGGCAGTCTACCGGACACTCTGGCTTAAAACTTGATTTCTTTTGTTTCATATTCAGGCTGCGCTTCTGCCGGGATCACTATGGTAAGCAGGCCGTCAGCGTAGGTAACTTTAAGATCCGCTGTATGGTATCTCCCGACATTCCAGGACTGCCTGAAATCTGTAGGTTGTTCCATACTTCCCGCGATAGCTCCAAGAGAAATGACCACAACTGTCAGGAACGGACCCGCGACCGTGACTTTAACGCGTTCTTTCGGTATGCCGGGGAATGCCGCTTTGATCGTGATACCTTCTTTTGTGGCAACCTCATCAATTGAGTACTTGAACTTCTTTGACACCTCACCGAAAACCGCTTCAACTTTTTTCACGTTAGTTTCCAGTGTACCGTCCAGCGCCCTGGCTGCCTTGTCCATCGCGTCACTAGCCACGTCCATAGCCTTGCTCATCGAATCCTTTGCATCATCAAACAGTTTTTTTAACTCCATGTTTCTTTTCCTCCTTAGGTTTTTTACTGAAGTACAGCGCCACAAGCGCTTCTTCCAGCTTAGAATCTTCTGTGTAATATCCGAAATCCTTCGCGGCGTTCATAAGCATCTGCCCGAGCCGGATATCCGGATACTTCTTCCAAATCTTGTGAATCAACTTCACCATCCTGGATATTCTCTTCGTGTCTCTTGCCATGCCACACCTCCTAGTTAATTGACTCCCACACCACCACAAATACACATAGTACTATAGTAAGGGTGATGACCACAGGAGCCCATATTTTTATTAAGAATATCCAGAGCAAAAAGATGGAGAGCACTGCTATTGTAACGCCCAGAGTTTTTAAAAATTTTATCATTCGTTCCACCCCACGATTACAGACTTAGATAGCGGTCGGTGTCCTACCTTAAGCGCCGCCAGGCGCCCTACCGTATCAGGGCCGTCCTGGTCCCGGCTAACACCCATTAACTGCTTGTTTACAAACGCGGACGCCTTTACGGTGTAGAACGCCGAATGGTGCGTCGTGGTACATCCCTTGGACGTACAATTCGTATGCGTATGTGCCGGAGTAAACTCTGAAGCATAAACTTCTCCAGTAATGGCCTTCCAATCCTTAATTGCAGTGTTATCATAGATAAGCAATGCAATTGAAATACTGCCTGCAACACAAATGAGTACTGCTGCAGCCATCTTGACAAAATATTCGTCTATATCAATAGACATTAGGCTGTCCCAGGTCTCCCCGGCAAGGCTCTTTATCTTTGTACCGGCCTTAGCAGCCATCTGCCAAATTGTCATGTTTCCTCCTTTCGGCGGCAGCTCTTAACTTCAAAATTTTGCGCTGCCGATATGTGCTATCATATGCAACCTTATCCAGCTTTATTGGCGTAACGTCCCGGTACACTCCGAACATCCTCCAGAAAAAAGGCCTTGGTAACGCTGGTGTGAATGTCGGGCATGTATTAAGAATATTTATTTGGTCACACTCCGCGTCGTGTTCTTCCTTGCGTATAGGCGTGTCTTCTATAATGACATAACGTGCACATACGTTGTGCTCACCCCAGTCGCTATCGTGATATCGAAAAAACTCGCACTTGTTACAGTATACTTTCTTTTTCTTGTGCATTCTGAATCTCCTTTACCATATGCTTCCTTGACATATAGGTGCCTGATATAGCACTGGTTGTAGTATTATAGATCTGGGCAATGGTTTTCCATGGCAACTTGGCAGCAGTTCTTAAGTAGTGTATTTTTACCAATTCTTCATCGGGCAGCTTTTTCATTGTGTAAATTCCACGCTCATTTAAGCATGCCACTACAGTATTACGTTTAAGTCCTGTTGATCTGGCCAATTCGCACGTGTTCGTAACTCCGCTCTTGTAGAGACGCTCGATTGTATCTGTATGCATGCGACCGCGTACAGAAGAAGACTTTTCCATACGCTTATCATTAAAGGTTTGCCACGCGACGGTAAATAACGCCACGCTTACATTAAATATTTTGTGCATTTGTCGCAGTGAAACCAGCGGGTGTGCTTTTTTGTAGGCGGCCATGCGCCTATATAGGTCGCGTGTATCTATGAATTTCTTAGACATGTGCGCTGCCGAAAGCGCATGTAAACCACGTGACCCAAATTTTTTTAGAACTTCCACGTACGTATAAGGTTTGCGGGCAATCTTTTTTACTATAGATGTCACTGTCTTATGCGACAATTTTATGTGTGGTTTGGCAAAGTAATCCCTGACAAACTCCCTTGAAATACCATAGCGAGTTTGAATGTTCCTGGCACTTTCAAAGCAGCTTAGGTACTTTACAAGGCGGTTAAGGATTAGTTCAGTCTTAGGTTTGAACTTTGGTATCATTTATAACTGCCCCACAGTCTGAGGTAATACCTCTTTGTCTTTTCTCGGTAGCGTATCCAGTTCGGATTGATTTTGTGTTTCTTGCAGTACTGATCCAACTCAGCCCGCACTTTCGTCCAAACGTATACACATCCGTTAAAACTCTTACGCTTCTCAACCATTATATCAGAAAGACCCAGTACTGTCAAGAGGAATTTTGCGCTGTTTATTGAACGCAGTAGTTAGCAGCTCATATATAGGGCCTTGCGGCCAGCGTCCATAGGCAAAGCGCACCCCTCCGTCGTTACCAAGAGGATCTGGGCCACAAAGGCGAGCTGGCCCTTCAGGATTCGTAATCGTTATGTGGTCCGAGTGAGCCTCTACGGTGTAGCCCGGCATTATCTCCCAGCTGAACAAATTTCCACCATTTGCCTTTACTATAGTGTACAGATTTTCCATTTCAAAATACACAGTAGACATAGACGTATTAGGGTCCAGCAGCTTGTCTGCTTTTAGTCGAACCACCCGAAGATCTGTGAATTCCCAATAGGTTAAATTTAAATGCTCAGATACTACTTTGAAAACAAAGTTCTCCCATGCAACTGAGGTTTCCCTTAAACCACGAATACCCATGCTAAATCTGAATACCATTTACCTGAGGCTCTATCTTGTATGAAGGTTTAACGATTTTCATACAGCCACCTCCTTAATTTTAGTGACTAAGTCTTTAAGCGAATACACCACAGGTATTTTATCATTCGCGAGGAGTACCTGGGTTTCAACGTCTTTCCTTCTCTTATACTCCGGATGTATGCCCACAATAATTTTCTTCTCCGGACGAGACAGGCCCCACATGCCAAGCTCGAATAGTACGATCGGGCATAGCGTTTCCGGCGCAAACCAGAACGATATGATGTTTGAATCCCTGAGTCTTTCAAACTCCCAGGTAATCTGTTTCACAGCTTCAGCGGGCTCATGCATTGGAAAGCTGACCCTACGTGGGTTATATATGTCCAAATCCGGAACGTCCGCCAATGCTTTAATAACGTCAGTCTGCCAAATAAAACATCCCGATATACCACCGGCTAAGAACAACTTATTCTTAGCTTCTGTCTTTACCGTATCCGGACACTGAATATGCTTGGCCATGTTATTTCTCCCTGCGGGTTTTGCCCGTTAAATCTGGAATTTCTCCTATGCGGAAATCCGTGATACCGTGTTTATGCAGCAGTTCTGCACAGGCATCACATATGTAGGTATGCCCAAGCAAATAGAGTTTTGCTCCGGTGGCAGCAGACCCGGCTTTACTTATAACGTCCGCTTCTGCATGCCCACGCTGGTGGCATACTTTTTTGCATAAGTCATAACCAGTACCGGACTTCATATGTTGTTCTTCTCTGGGGCAGTCCAGCTGAGGAGACGCCACCCAGTTAGAACCAACCCAGTAAGCATCATCTTTGACAAGTATGGCAACAACATGCTGCTTACTGCAGCGCTGCTTATAATGCTTATCAATTTCTTCCATGAGCATAACCTTAGTGCGTAAGGCTTCTATACGCATCTGAATCTCCTTTTTCTTTTCTCCAGTATATGTAATGGAACGATTGCCATGCCAATATGTGTCGCCGCATTTAACACAGGCGTATATAGGTTGTTCCCAAATATCGTCCATCTTTACAAAAATCATGTCTCCAAGGAAGCCACAGCCACAAAGTCCCCGAACGGGTTGCTTATAATCTGGTGTCGTCTTTGACATAGGCGAGATACTCCTCAACTTGTTTTAGATTATTCTGTATAGTAGCCAAACGCTTATTGTCTTTCTGTCTGGCGTGCATAACTTTTGAATTTTCTAAAGTAAGTGCCATGCGTAAGTAGCTTCGGGCGTCTTCTAAGAGTTTTACATGTTTTTTCATGTCAGCCTTTAAAGCGCGTTTATACTTATCACGGTGCTTTGGATACACCATAGGCAGCATTTCAATACGCTCATCGTAGTTTATAGCAGCTAACCACTTTAAATAAACATAGTACCCAAAGTTATTATACCTCCAGGATGCCCAACCGGCTTTACCCAGCTGAAGCGCAAGAGTCCCAGCTTGTATCGTATAAGACCGCGCTGTCTCCATATCATCTTTTGCAATAGCCGCCTTAGCTAATTTTGATGCGACCTTATAGTCCTCTAAAGTGCCAGCAGCGGCTGTACACGCAAAGAACAGTACTAAAAAACTAATAAAATACTTTTTCATTATTACCTCCCAAGTCCTTTGTTAAGAACGTCAAAAAATTTTGACTGCTCACCAAATTTTGCGTCTCTAAATTTATTTGAAACTTTATCCCACAAAGTCCAGTCTCCTTGTACGTTACATATTATTTTGCTGTTCCCAATGTTAAATACTAAACCATTTCCAGTCAGCATTCCGGCCAGCTGTTCTATAGATAAGTACAGTGAGGATACGGCTACGTCCGTCGGACCAGTAAATTCAAAGTGTACGACGGGTTCTGTAAACGGACCACTGTCTGGAACATCGGCTGACCAAAAATTTCCTGAGGCTTTTAGTCCGGCATTCACCATCTTATTTACAAAATCATTTAAGTTACCGCCGGCTTTAACATTTGTGCCATACGCGGTGCCACTCCCGCCGGATAAACTTACTGTGTTCGTTGGTAAAGCAAAATTTACCAGTCGGTTCGTGGTAGATGTATGATACTCCCTATGGGCGTCCTTAGCTTCCAGGAACGCGTCTAATTCAGTTAAGTTTATTCCGTGTGGAGGCATCTTTAGTTGTATCCTTTCCTTCATGGGCACGCAAGTGTTCAAGCTTTGTGTCCAGCTCTTTTGTTACCATTTCAAAGTTAAGCGCATGTACTACCTTGCACTCAGGAAGGTCCCTATCCGGGTATATCTCAATAACAAAGTGACTCTTATCGGGAGCCTTGTCGCCAAACTCTTTTTTAAATGAAGCTACCTGAAACCTTACTTCGGACCTTGACTCCAGACGTATAAGGAGCTCATTGATTTCTTTTATCTTGTCTGCAATTATGTGTACCTGCTCCGTGAACTTTTTATTGATTTTTGCCATGTTAGCCTCCACAATGAGTATTATACTATTTTTTATTCCTAAAGTCAAATAAAACTTTAGCGTAAAAATCCACCCACTGCTGGGCTATCTTACCTTGGTTGAAGTTCTGGCGGATGAACGTGGCAGCAGTTTTTCCTAATTTATCACGTGTTGGCTTATCATGAATAAGGTCTTCAAGAGTTTTAAACCAGCGCTTATATGTTGCCCCACGAGCCTTAACCAGAATGCCATTAACACCATCGCGCACCGTTGTATTATATGCTGTAACATCAGAAGCCACAACAGCGATACCCTGAGAGCCACCTTCCAAGAATTTAAGGTTCGACTTACACGTGTTAAACGGTATGTCTGCAAGTGGAGTGATAAGTATGTCAACGTCACGTAGGCTCTTATAGTACTCCATCATATCATTAACAAAAGGTAAAACAATCAGCTGGTCCTGCGGCAGGTCCTTAAGCAGAGGACAAGTCGGCCAGCCACCAAACTTAAACCGTACGTTTTTATACTTTTTGAGAAGGTCGGCAATAACCGGAAATACAACTTCCAGGTCTACAAGATGTGTTGCACTTCCAAACCAGCCAATAATGATATCATCATGTGGAGTCTTTGCCGGCAGTTGGTCAATAATTTCAAATTCTATGGCATTTGGTATTACTGTGATGTTAGGATTATAAGGAGCATATAACTGTTTAAGCGGTTCGGTACTAACCGTCATAGCGTCCATTTTTGACATATAGCGTAAGGAATTCATAATGCGCTCTTTGGTGTAATACAAGGCTGACTGAGACCTGCGATCTACATGAAGAAAGTCATCATCTGCCTCATAGACCATAACAGGATTGACGGACTTACGCATACGTTCAACCCACCCAAGATTGTTGAAGTCGTTCTGGCGCTGATGTACCACCACGTCCCATGCAGGGTCGTCAGGCCCGGGGTCTGCGTCGGGTCCTATCATGAAACCGCTGACAATCTGATTAACTTTGGCAGGAAAGTTCTTATTAATTCTGTTTGCCGGCTGGCGCCCACGATACCACGCGCAGCCTGTAGAGTCTGCCGCCAAAAACATAACCTTTAAAGCGCTTGGCTGCAGTGAGTCTAAACCATAGAGATATCTCTGTAGCTGCGCAAAATCCCGGTCGGTATACATTATTGTGGCACCGCCGTACGCTTATTATAGTTTGAAAGTATCTCCATAATGGCCTGGTCCATAGTGTCACCCATCTTTGTAGTGCCCTTCATAAAGCCTGCGCAAAGCTCCGGGCTATTTACAAGTTTTTCATACGGCCCAGTAATCTCGTACTCTATCTCGATGTGCGTATAGTTTCCTGTATTGTACCTGCGCATTACCCGTATCTTGCCGCCTAATTCTTCCATGTTATCTCCCTTCGTTTAGCTGATTTGTGTTTGATGAACGACGTTCACCCTCGTATACCGATTTGAACAAGAAGTACATATTCTGGCAGTAATCATACGCCGCGTTTACTATTTCACCTGCTGCCCGTATAGAAGCGAGTTCATCAATCTTCTGCTGGTACGTCGTATCCTGGCGAGCTTCTGCGTCGCGCTTATCTGCTGATGTTCCCAGGGCCTTGCTCAAAGCAGAACCATACACTTTCTTAACTTCACTTTCAAGTTTTTCTCCGGTGTACCTAAGCAGTGCTTTGTATCTGGAAATGTACGCCGATATGGCTGCGCCTTGTATTGAAAACATCATAGCTGCTACCGGGTCAACGAAACCTTTAATCTCGTCGCACTCCTGTTTGAACAACTCAAAGTTTGACAGGTCTATCTCATCTACAGATACAATACGGGATACCAGGTTCTTTACGCCACCGTCAACCACGTCCACACTCGCCATGGCCAGAATAGCCTCAGGTTTTGTCGCACTAAGCGGCTGGTCAAATTTTACGTGGTACTTGGTACTGCCAATAAGTCTTACTACTATTCCGGCGTCTCCTGCGCGGGCCAGAAGCTCTGTTCCATCTACGATATCGTGCTTAAGCTTTACTATCATAATTCCTCCTAAGGTTCTGGAATGGTATTTACGTGTTCTTTTATCTCATCTGCCGTGACAGCAAGCTCATTAAGTTGTCTTCTAAACTTTTCTGCAAGCGCCGGGGGCAAATTTCCTTTAATCTCCACGCGCCTATATGCTGCCGCAACATTGTTTATATAGCCATTAATGCTCTCGGCTATTTGTACAAGGATTTTCATATAGGCCTCCTCGCACTCACTTTAAGCGCTGTATCATAGAGAGCATCTTTCTTGGCACGTTCATCTGCCTGTTCGTGCTCTGCGCCCTCGCTTACGTTCTTTACGTCCAAGCTGAGTCTGGATATTTCCTGCTTAGCAGCTTCCAGCTGCTTCTTGAGTTCCTCATTTTCCCTAAGGAGCATACCACGTTCACTGAAAAGGTTAGCGTAGGACTCTTCCGCAGGATTACGCGGAGCTACAGGAACCGCAGGCGGTGGCAAGTACGGTTTAGGGCTTTCTTCGTTTGTCTTTGACACGATTCTTTCCTCCTTCAAATTTTTTCTCACCCTGCTTTATCATCTTCTCTGTAAGCAGCATGAAACGCTTGAGTAGTTCATAAGGCAGACGTATAACGAAGGTCCAGTATGCGACCTGCGCCATTTGAGTTTTAGCCATCATGACTACTTCGAATTCCTGCGTCTTGTAGTCGAAGGCCATGTAGTGTACCATGTCCTGTTCAAGTTCAACTGAGGTGTTTATAAGCGTGCGCAGACCCAGACACTTTTTGAAGAGTTCACCTTGTTCCATGTTTTTCCTCCCCAGGACATGTCATAGCTGTCTTGCGCCGTTCTTTAGGAAGTTCTACTATGTGAGCTTCCAAAGTCAACCACGTAGTTTCACCCGGAATGAAACATAGGTTTCTTTGCGTATAAATATCAGAATGGCATCGAATAGTGTTACGATATTTGTTCAATTTCACGTCGAGGGCATTGTCGTCCAGCAGCGTTTTATTTCCGTACTTAATAAGTAAACGCTTTTCTTGGGATTTTAACTTTTTGGCCATATTTGTCCTTTCAGGTTTTAAATGTTCTCATGTATATTATACGACAAATTTACTTCGAGACTATGATAAATCTTTCGTCCAAAAGACCGGCCAGTATTGGCTTCACTTCAGACTCCCAGTTCAGGCCGCCGTTGCCACAGCCAGGGCGAGGAATCACTATGGATTTCCACTTCTTTTTATTCTCCGGCAGGTTCGCGAGATTGACAAGCTGCTTCATTGAGTTCTCAATAAGCACCTTGTCCGCCTTAAGATAGTACTGTGACTTTACCGGAAGGGTTCCGACCTGGAACTCTTCAAGGTACATGACCTGGTTGCCATACTTACGCACAGCCTGGCCCAACACCACGTGAATACCCGGGAATTTATCGTACGCTTCTTTCGCGCACCCCTTTCCCATTACTAAGTCGTTGTTCTGTTTCAGGGTGCCATTGGTCGTTATAAAAACCGCGGTCCCCGGCTGCTCATGGTAACTCCACAAATCAGCCTTTGCTTCTTTGAATTTTACGTCCATATTACGCCTCCTTTACTTGCCAGCCGAATTTTAATGCCAATTGAAAAATAATCTCGTGCGTTAAATCCAATTCCTGACCGAAATACATTTCTGCCATATCACGCTGCCTTTCAGTAGAGAGTGTCTATCCGAATCGGTTTGTAATCTGTTTGTTCAACAGACACATTAACATACGAAGCACTATCCATCTTTTTGTCATGGATGTGTCCGTGAATGTTCTTATAAGGCATTTTGTCATTTAGAAACACAATGTCATGTGATAGAATGTAAAATTTGTTATAGATGATTGGATATTCAAAGACTCGATGGAAGCCAACGTCAAGCCAATATTGGATGGACTTCTTACGGTCGTGGTTACCAAGCACCAGGATCTTATGTCCGGGAAGATTGGTAATTACGTTTTTAAGCCTCTCTTTGGGGTACGCCCCGCTTAGAGCCACGTCTCCAAGGTTGATAATAGTGTCATTGCCCCGGACGGTATTCCGCCAATTCTTAAGTATCAGCTTGTCCATTTCCTCCGCAGTCGCGAAGGGCCGGTTGCAATACTTAATTATGTTTGCGTGCCCGAGATGCAGGTCGGACCAAATGTAAGCTGCCATAAATCTCCTTTCAGTTTCTATAAGTTTTGGTCCGAGTGGGAGGATTCGAACCTCCGGCCCCCTGCGCCCAAGGCAGGTGCGCTAGCCAGCTGCGCTACACTCGGTTGTAATTCTGGTGCCCTATGATGGAATTGAACCACCGTCTCAGATTTAGGAAATCCGTGTTCTATCCGTTATACTAATAGGGCGTTGGTGCGCTCGGGAAGAATCGAACTCCCGTCTGAGAGATAGAAGCCCCCGGCCCGGTCCACTGGACGACGAGCGCATTATTAATCCCACCAATACTCTATCCACTTCTCAAGTTCGGAAAAGAACTTGTGCTTAGCATTAACACGGCGCGTTTCTACCTTACGCCGCATACGATGGTAAAGCTTGTTTATTTTCTTATAACCTGCCTGGCCTTCCCAAATGGTTTTGTCTTTCTTTTTAAAGCCCATTTCGCAAACCGACGTACGTATCTGCCCATCTTTACATGGCGCACCGGGTTTGTCTCCACGCATAGTTAAATCACCGTACTTCTGTGTAAACTCCAAGTATAAAGGATCAGTAAAGTCATTGTCCATTCCTGTATGCATGTATGTTAATATCTTTCTTATATGCTTAGCATACTTTTTGCCATTCACATGGCTGCTGTGTTCCTGCGCATGTGCCAGCTCCAACATCTTCTTCTCCATCACCTGGTACAAACCTTCCCAGTACCAGTCGTCGTTCTTGAACATAAATACCGCCCATGACAAGCTGCGACCCAAACGTTTTGGAAGCATATGTATCCCGGCGGTTATACTCGACCATATATCCTTAATATGGTATGCCATATAGTCGCACCACTCCTGCAGTGGAGTTCTTTTCTGAGACTTTTTCCAGCTCTCATAAGATTGGTCCTGCACGGGTTTGTTAGGACAGGCCTCACGATGCACGCCGTACATTATTCCGCATTTCTTACACTGGTTTTTTCTGCTCATTATGCCACCGCCCCGGTAGAAAATATACTATTATAGTATGACTCATGCTCTACTTCATTGCCAGCGTTCTGCTCGTATAAATCCAGCGCTTCATCCACGGTAAGTACGTCCCAACATTCTGCTATTGTATTACACCACAGTATATCCCACATAAATTCTCCTTTCAAATTTGGAGAGCGAAGCTGGATTTGCACCAAGCCTACTCGGTTTTGCAGACCGACACCTAACTACTCGGTCATTCGCTCTATCTGGCTGCTGGGGGTGGGGTCGAACCACCATAGCCAGCGTATTATTCTTAATCAACTATCTTATATTCAAAACATTCCAAAAATTTAGATTTGGATATTACGAAGCTTTCATTACAGGGTCCTCGACGTATGTTTCCAAAATATTTTTTATGGTCGGCGTCGCTTAAACATACATGGTACAAACGTCCAGCCGCACTCGTTAAAATACCATCGAGCGGTATTATGGTTCCTTTCAGACACCATACTTGACCTTCATTATCACCCTGGCATACGTCTCGAACACATACATACATAACGTTTTTTCTGCTCCATAAATTCTCCTTTCAAATTTGGTTCCGGAAGTAGGAGTCGGACCTACAATCTCCAGGGCCAGAACCTGGCGTGTTACCAATTACACTATTCCGGAATATTTCCGCGCCCGGTCTTAAGCCACTTATGCACCGCTACGTCGCTTACGCCGTATTTTCTTCCTGTGGCGCTGTATCCGTTCGCGGACACTTCTGATCTAAGACGCAACAATGAAGACCTATTTATAACCTTTCTGCGCATTTTATTAGCACAACTGTAGCATATACCCAATTTTCCCTTTCCGGCTATCTCTGTCTTGCATCGCGTACAAAAATGTTTGGGTCGCGGCTGCTGGTGTACGTTACGCCCGCTAAATGTTTCTGTTTGTGAGTGACAATTTGGACATAGCATTTTTAAATTCTCTAGTCTATTATCCATATTGTCACCGTTTACGTGATCCACTTGAAGTACTAAAACTTTCCCGTTCCACGTACTATCCTGGCCGCACATGGCACATTTATGCATGTTTACACCACGACGTTGTAGTCGTACTTTTAATTGTGCGCCACTAATCTTTCGTCCTTTAACAAAGAATTCACTATCAGGTAACGGTGCCCGAATGCCCATAAGTACTGCGGCCTGCAACTTAAAGTTATTAGCACTTACCTGTTTGTACAATCCCAATTTCTGCAAACGTTCCTTAAGCCCGGTATAGGCCGTACCGGCCACACGCAGGCCTAGCGCCATAATTATTTTCTGCGACGTCTGCTCACGCAAAACCACGTCCGTAAACTCTGCATCTGTCAAAGACCAAATCTTAGATCTTTTATGTCTCATCGTATAACCTCCGAACCTTCATTAGGTTATACCAAGTATAGCACCTACCAGTTAGACTGCCAATTCCTCAACCCAGCAACATTACAACACCTTAGGCTTGTTTAAGCAGCATCTCTGAATGCGCTTCGCTTCGTCTAAGTATATCTGGGGATTTTTAAATGGTATGAACTTGAACCCCCGTTTCTTTAGCAGCCTGTACATTTCCATATTCTCATTATAAGCTATCTGCGCATTCTCAAGGCTGCCAAAAGAGTCACAAAAGTAATAACCTGGTCCGGATGAGTCACCCATTACGTAGCAATCATACGGGTCGCACGCTTTCAAAGCGTCGATAAAAACTACTGTGCATACTGCTAAGAGGATACCGAGCATGCTGAAGAGCTGTGTTCTTGTACGCATTCTTTCTCCATTTCTGCCACCATATCCTTAAGCGGCTTTGAGTGATATTGGTACGCCGTTAACATTCTTCTGCCAATGAACACAAAAATCATGTCTCCGTATTTCTTAATCTGGCCTAAGTACCGGCCGCGTTTAAAGCTTGTGAGTGTTTCGCCTTCGTTAAATGCCCGCTTTGTAACCGTCTTGCCGCGTTCCTTCTTCATATTAAATCTCTGTCTTAGCCTGGAAAAACCATGTACCGTAATTATTGGAGTTATCCATGTGCTCATAAAACCTCCTTTACTGGTGTTCCACCGGGAGTTCATTAAGCAAGTCTTTCAATACTTTCTTTACGTCTTCCACAGTTTTAGCCTCGTCTATCTTTTCCATAAGTCGGTCTTTGGAATACTCATCCATTACGTATATTCCCGCCATAGATCCTCCTTATATATCAAGTTTTACTACCTGCATGAACAAAAGATTATTCTTTAAAGCATAACGCTTTGCCTGGCTTGGCGTATCAAATATCTTTATATATTCCTTCCCCGGACCTAGTATGGCTTGAATATATCTTTGCGCTATGTGATATTCGTCTGCGCTTTTCCATAGCAAAATATACTTTTCGTTCTTCCTTGCCATAGATCCTCCTTATTAAAATTTAATCTTGCGGCCTTTAGGTCTGTCCTTATTGATCTTTTTTGTAAACTTCACCAGATCCTTGTCGTCCCTGGGCAAACTTCCTCCGTTCGCCTTGAATTTTTTGATCAGCTTCAAAAAATCGTCTCCCTTACTTCCAGGTTTAATTGCCATCGTTTCTCCTTTCAAATTTGGTGGCGAAGGTTGGAGTCGAACCAACAGGGCCCCGAAGGACAACTGGTTTACAGCCAGCCCCCGCTCCCTACGGGTCTACCTCGCCACAACTTTATATAGACTTCCTTTTATTAAAAACTCTGCCCGATGCAACAGGCTTATCTTACGCCGAGGAACTCACGTTAAAACCTACGAGGCGTTCCTTTTCTTCTGACGAAAGTTTAAGATCTGTCGTCTTAACCGCCTTGGCCACGCTTTTATAAATGAAAACCTTCTTCCTCACATTATCCAAGGTGGCGAAGGGTACGTCCTCTTTGTCCAAAAACTTATTAAAATCTTCCAGCTTAAACTTATGTTTTAAAACTTCCTCTACAAGCGGCTTAATCCACAGCTTAAGGTACTGCTCCTTTTGTTCACGTGTAGGATAACCTATAAATAACTTTTCGTCAGACCTACCATCGCGCAGTAACGCCTTGTCCAGTATGTTCGGGTTGTTTGCTGTCATTACAACCACGTAGTTATTAAGTCTCTCCGCACCGTCCAGTAATGTCAGGACACGTGAAAAAATTGGATCCTTTCTCGAGTAAATTGTGTTATCCCGCTGTGACATTGCTGTATCAATATCTTCCAAGATGTACAAACTGTCAAACGTGTTATTACTAAAATTAAAATTTGAGTCTAATACTGTGTCCCAGGTCAGTATAGCAACGTTACGCCTTGTCATCTCACTGCGCAACCACGCTATGAGTGAAGACTTTCCGCATCCAGGCGGCCCGTACAAAAGCAAACAGCGTTTATTCTTCATGTGATGCTTCTTAAATAACGCGCGCAAGTCCTTGTCAAATAAAAAATCAAGCGTTGAAGTGCGAAACCTGTCTTTAATATCCTGGTCCATAACAATACGCTCCCACGGTAGTGCGGTCTCATTCTGGTCACGTATCTTCTGCATGGCTCCCGTAAGCTTATTATGCATACTTAGCGGATATAGCAAAGCTGAGGTCATGTGTTGTGACCGCGCCCACGAATCTACGATATAAAGAACCGGTACATCACCGAGTTTAAATGACGTTGGGTGTGCATAGCCAGTCTCACCCCCGGTATATGTTAGCATCTGCGCGAAATATTCCGGATAGTGGATTATATCTGTCGCGTTCTCCAGCAATTCTTTTTTTCCCATCTCCGGAGTAGCTATGCCCAGTTTAATCTTTTTGCCGAAAATCTTATGCGCCAATTCCATATGGTAACGCTTTACTACGTCGTTACCAGCAGACCCGGCTTTATCACAGGTGTCGCACATACAGCCTCCTTAGGTTAATGAAAGTCTGTCATTTCCTTATCCAGGAGGTAATCCGGATTGATTACCTTCAGAATAACACGTCCGCACTTATGGTCATAGCGTTCCTTAATAGGCTTTATCACAACGCCTTCTTTCTTATGAGAAGCGAGCGTTGATTCTCCCGTGGCCAGCGCTTTTACACGCGCCAGGTCAAACGGCGCCGCGTCAATCAGCGGTACCGAGTCAAAGCCCAATAGCGCAACTGTATCTTTCATCATAGCATAATCTAAGTAATTATCTTCATACTTTATGTCAAAGAACCGTATGTCTACGTCGTTTAAGTCGTACTCCATGCCCTTCTGGACGCCTTTGCCGTACAACTCTCCATAGAATACGTAGCCCTTCAAATGTTTGGTCTTTTCCTTCAGTCCGAGCTTTTTCGCTGTTTCCACAAAGACACTCTTTGAGTTATAATCCAGCTGGCAATTATGCGAGCCTACAATAAATTCATAGGGCGCAAAAATTGCCTTGATACGGTCCCAAAGGTTCCGCGGATCTTTCCTTACCCAGCCTGCCCGAAATGACATTCCGTGAATTTTTTCAGTGGCAATCACTAACTCATCATCTTTAAATACGTTTGGATAGTTATTTATGTTTTCAATATCAGTATACTTGGCGAAGTTGCTGTTTTGTTTACGCAGCCTTCCGCCGGTCTTTACACCCGGCTCTCTTACCGGAGGTGGTTCCCATTTAGTCACGCCCAGCTTTGCCGCAAGGTCCCCGCCGAGCGGTGCATTCAAATCGTTTGGCACAATAAAACCGTAAGAAAGAGATCCGCGCAGCTTTACAGCCCTTACGCGCTCGCCATTTTTAAGGTAACCAATGTTATACTTCTGGATCAAGGACTCCGGTACTATAGAGTCTACCGGAATGTATATTGCCAGGTCTCCAACTTTGAACTCGTCGTTCTTAATGATACACGCCCATAGCAGGTCCTCGAACTCAGCAATCGACAATGTGTCTGCGTTCGGGTGTTTCGTGATGTTCTTGATCTTCACTACCGGTACTGTAAATGTGCTCATCGTTTCTCCCTTCAGGTTTTATTCCATTAACATATACTCCGTGAAATTCTACGCCTTCCCATGAACTAAATTTTAGTACACCACGCTTCTTTGGTATCCGCTGCGGATGTAATATTTCCTGTACTATCTCAACATCCTGACGCAACGGTAGAGAACCTGCATATTCTTTGGGACCCAACACTACCTTCATAGAGTCTCCTTTATGTATAAAACAGTATAACACGCCAACGTTGTTCTGTCAATTAAAAAACTTCAAAATCTCGAGTTAAAATATCCACGATATCTTTACCCTTTGCTGGCCCAAACCGCTTACTTTTCTTTTTCATAGTATCTCCTTTCAGTTTGGCGGAGGACGAGGGACTCGAACCCCCAAGCCCCAGAGGGCGCCTCGTTAGCAACGAGGCCGATTACCAATTATCGTAGTCCTCCTTAACGTTTACCAATAATCTCATATATATCTTTTACCTGGAACCCTGAAGCCTTAATATGCCCGCCGCCCCCATGTTTCTTGGCTATAGCAGACAAATCAATATCTGGTTTATCTGTGTACAATGATATTGTCCAATACTTGTTCTCTACAAGCTGGAACGACATCATCGCGTCATACTTTGTGTTATTCCAACGGCTTTTAAATCTCGGAGATCCCTTGCCACCATTTACCACTAGGAACTTTAAACCTTCAAAGTCTAGTTCAAAAGCATTGTTCATCAGGCTGCGGTCCATCTTATCCTGGTATTCTATCAGAGTCTTGCCGCGCCCTATCGTGGTCTCTACGAATTCGTTTTCATTCGTATCCGCTACCGTGTCAAACACCCGTTGCCAAAAGATCCATCCGTCCCTAGTCACCGGATTGGTTGATAAAGACTGCATACCCATTTGAAACGGTGTCACTTCATTTTCCCAATCTGAATCTAGGTTATTGTTATTCCAATTATCCCATTCGCTTATTAGGTGGATGATCTTTGAATGCCCATACTCTTTAGAAAAGAGCGCGTCCCATACGATCCGGCAAGCGGCCCTGGTTCCTACTTCGTATACACCTTTGATCTTAGCTGCAGTTAAAGGCTCTATTGGAGTCTTGTGGTGATCATACACCGTAAGATCACAGCGCTTGCTAAGCTCCACGGTCTTCTCATAAGGCTGGATCGTGTAATCAACCATATACACCGTGGATCCGTCCGCAATCTTACTGGTATCATACTCCATGCCATAGTCTATTGGCACCATCTTAAAGTCCGTGTCTTCCTTCTTTCCCTGATCCTCCAGGAACTTCCTTACTATAGCGCCGCTGCAATGCCCATCTAAATCACTTATGTGATAAAATACGTACGTCATGTTGTCTCCTTTCAGTGAGACTTTCTTCTGTATTTGCACGCCTTCTGTCTTTTTCTGTCAATATCCCGGGACCTATTATCTATCCCGCCATGCAGCGGACAGTACGTACACTTCCCAGTTGCATGGCATATCACTTGTCTGTAGAGCTTCTTGTGCGCGGACGAATTTACTTCTTCTTTTATTCCACGACTGTTTAAACTCATAAGACTCCTTATTTGGTGGAAGCAGAGTGACTCGAACGCTCAAGCGGTTTCCCGCGCTGGTTTTCAGGACCAGGCCCTTACCATTAGGGTTATGCTTCCATTATGGTGCACATTGAAAGGCTCGAACTTTCGACCTCCTGCTTGTAAGGCAGGCGCTCTAACCAACTGAGCTAAACGCGCTATTCTTCAAGTAATTTTTTAATCTTCGACTCCCTGGAATCCTCAACTACGTCGCCAAACAAGTTCATATGCGCAAGTGCTTTCTTATTTATATATGTGTCTCCTATTCTTTCCACTAATGTCCAAGGCTTACGCTTAGGTATGGTCTGAGGATGTACACGCTGCCGAGCCCGCATGCGCTCACCAAAACCAAATATACCTGGCTGAAAAGTTCCCACTAAACCACCCCTAGGCATGGTAAAAGGCAAAGCACTGCCCGTAGGGAGATCCGGAGGAATAGTAATAATTTTAGATTTTTTATTCATAAGCTCTCCTTTCAGTTTTGGAGCGGACTATGCAGCTCGAACGCATACCCAAAGAGTAGCACTCTATTATGCTAACCATTAACACCAAGCCCGCAGCTATAATATAATAGCATACTGGCCGGTGAATGTCAAGCTCGAATTACCACCAAATAGGGATTGGCGTCGGGGTCGTATATGCACCATAAGGGCCTCTAGTACACGTACGCGTAGGTGACGGACCATACGTTGGTGTGCGCGTGGGAGTTCTAGACGTCCACTGCGCTGACGGGTAGCGTGTTTTGGTAACTGTGGCCGTGTACGTGGGCCGCCTGGTACGCGTACCTGTAGGTGTAAAAGTCTTTGTAGGCTGGCGTGTTTTAGTTATTGTAGGTGTTACTGTATATGTTGGAGTCACAGTATATGTTGGAGTCACAGTAAATGTTGGTGTTACTGTTTCAGTTACTGTAGGTGTTACTGTTTCAGTTACTGTAGGTGTTACTGTCTCAGTCACTGTAGGTGTTACTGTTTCAGTCACTGTAGGTGTTACTGTTTCAGTCACTGTAGGTGTTACTGTTTCAGTTACTGTAGGTGTTACTGTTTCAGTTACTGTAGGTGTTACTGTTGGTGTTACTGTCGGTGAAGCAACGTTTATTTCCTCACTTGCCTCTATTGTGGGCACACCGTCCGCTTGCATAGATGCTGTGTTTGTAAATAATCCTACAAGTGTAGTTTTAAGCGTGCCCCACCATTTACGAATAACGCCAAAAGCGTTTGTAGTATTACCCTCATTCCAAGTCACAACGCCATTGTTAGTAGTTCCGCTATTATC